>Ga0306926_10001776_pt1 | contig 21544 bp, 19 predicted proteins | sample flu12Cox44000178_FD_203759 | JGI IMG/M metagenome (GOLD analysis project Ga0306926, IMG submission 203759) | Lab enrichment of tropical soil microbial communities from Luquillo Experimental Forest, Puerto Rico - flux8day.12C.oxic.44.000.178 (v2)... | ecosystem: Environmental > Terrestrial >...
CTTTGTCGATGAGAAATTCGACGGCGGAAGGATCAAGCTGAACCTTGATTTCCTTAAGCCGGACTCTCTCGACGACCTTGGCTACCTCGAGTTCGACAATTTTTGCCAAATCGGATCTTCCAAGCGTATGAAACACGATCATGTCGTCTAGCCTGTTCAAAAATTCAGGCTTAAACACCCGCTTTGACTCTTCGAGAATCTTGTCACGCATCTGCTCGTACGATTCGTGGTTGGCCACGGCTCCGAATCCCAAAGAAGTCTGCCGCTTGATCAACTCCGCGCCGACATTCGAGGTCATGATGATAATCGTATTCCGGAAATCGATCTTTCGACCCAGACTGTCGGTAATCTTTCCTTCCTCCAGGATCTGCAACAGAAGGTGCATCACATCCGGATGCGCTTTCTCGACTTCGTCAAACAAAACGACCGAGTAAGGTCTGCGACGAACCGCCTCCGAGAGTTGCCCTCCTTCTTCATAGCCCACATAGCCCGGAGGCGAACCAATCAACCTTGATGCCGTGAACTTCTCCATGTACTCGGACATGTCTATCTGGATAAGAGCATCGGAATCGCCGAACATGAATTCGGCCAGGCATCGCGCCAGAAAGGTTTTTCCGACTCCGGTCGGTCCCAGAAAGATAAAGGAACCTATCGGACGCCGCGGATCCTTAAGGTCTGCGCGCGAACGCCTGAGTGCCTTGCTTATGGCCACAACTGCCTCATCCTGACCGATTACATGTCCGGTCAGTTCTTCCTCCATCTTCAGAAGCTTTTGAGCTTCCTTCTGTTCCATGCGGTTAAGCGGCACGCCGGTCCACTTCGAAACGATGTGCATGATGTCGTCGCCAGTAACGACCACTTCGCGCTCTTCTCTCCTCTCCCGCCACTCGTTCAAAATGCGTTCTAACCTGTCTTTGGTCTGTTTTTCGGAATCACGGAGTGCGGCCGCTTTCTCAAAATCCTGCGCCTTGATCGCGGCTTCCTTATCTGCGCGGATCACTTCAATTTCCTTCTCGATTTCCTTGACGTCCGGTGGCCTTGTCATCGCGTTGATACGCGCTCGGGCCCCCGCCTCATCCATCACATCAATGGCTTTGTCCGGCAGAAACCTGCCGGTCAGATATCGGTCCGAGAGCTTGACCGCTGCATCCAAGGCCTCATCGGTCAGCCTGGCCTTGTGATGTGCCTCGTATTTCGGACGCAGTCCGCGCAAAATCTGTACCGCTTCATCAACGGACGGAGCCTCAACCTTGACGGTCTGGAACCGGCGTTCGAGCGCCGCGTCTTTTTCAATGTATTTCCGATATTCGTTTAAAGTCGTGGCTCCAACGCACTGCAGTTCCCCTCGGCTGAGCGCCGGTTTGATGATGTTCGAAGCATCCATCGCCCCCTCGGCCGATCCAGCGCCGACGATCGTATGCAATTCGTCGATGAACAGTATGACGTTCTTCGAGCGCCTTATTTCATCCATGACGGCTTTAATGCGCTCTTCGAACTGGCCGCGGTATTTCGTTCCGGCGACCATCAATGCCAGATCAAGTGTGATCACTCGTTTGTCGCGCAAAAGTTCAGGCACGTTCCCCGCCGCGATCTCTTGGGCAAGTCCCTCGACGATAGCAGTTTTTCCAACGCCCGCTTCGCCAAGAAGCACAGGATTGTTTTTGGTGCGTCTGCAGAGAATCTGAATCACCCGTTCAATTTCGTTTCTCCGCCCTATGACCGGATCTAGTTCTCCCTTCTTTGCGAGTTCAGTCAGGTCCCGGCCGAACGCGCGCAAAGCGGGCGTTTTAACATCTTTCTTGTTGCCTTCCTGCGGGGATTCAGCCTCGCTCTCAGGCGGTGTAAAGTTCGGGTCCAATTCTTTTAAGATTTCGTTTCTAGTTCGTTCGATATCGACTTCAAGACTCTTCAAAACCCTTGCCGCGACTCCTTCCCCTTCACGCAGGAGTCCGAGTAAAATGTGTTCCGTACCTACATAGGAATGATTCAAAGCCTTAGCCTCTTTCCCCGCGAGGGCCAATACCTTCTTGACGCGAGGGGTGTACGGAATATTCCCAACCATTTTCGTTTCCGGATGGGATCCCACATGCTTCTCGACCTCCATTCGTACGGTTTCAAGGTCTAGTCCCATTTTCTGCAGTACGTTGACCGCAACACCTTGGCCGAGTTTGATCAGTCCGAGCAAAAGGTGTTCGGTTCCCACGTAGTTATGGTTGAAGCGATCAGCTTCTTTGCGCGCGAGCGCCAACACTTGCTGGGCACGTGGAGTAAAATTATTCATCATTGCAGTTCCGATGCCGGGCCTGCCGTTCGTCCTCCCGACAACTTATTCCTATTTGGTTTCGGAAAGCTCTTGAGCTTTCCCCGAACTATATCAGAGCGCAACGCGTCGCGCTCTTCAGCAGCCAATTTCTGCTGGGACTGATGCTGCAGATGTGCCGGCTGTGTTTCCATCAATAAAGAGTTAATTAGTACCCGACCCTCTTCCGGAAAAAACCCTAAGTCAATACCAAGGCGTATGACGGACAGCAAGTTTAGGGCCTCCTTCGAAGAAACTGAGTAGGCGTGGGTCAAAATGCCATAAGCGCGCCCCACCTGATCCATGAGCGTCGTCCGTTTGGTTGCGAGCAGATTTTCGCGAGCCTGGTTCTCACGTTGGATCAAGGTCTCGATGACTTTATTCAATCGATCAATGATTTGATCCTCATTTTCTCCAAGCGTCGTCTGATTTGAGACCTGGAACAGATTCCCCATCGCCTCGGTTCCCTCGCCATACAAACCCCGCACAGCGAGACCGATCTTGTTCACCGAGTTCACCACTTGGTTGATCTGCTCACTCAACACCAGACCAGGTAAATGCACCATCGCGGAAGCCCGCATCCCGGTTCCCACATTCGTCGGACACGCCGTCAGATACCCGAGTTCGGCATCGAATGCAAAGTCCAGATGAGCCTCCAGCGCAGAATCGACATGGTCGATTGCGCCATAGGTCTTTTGCAAATCCAGTCCGGAGGAAATGGCCTGCATCCGGAGGTGATCCTCCTCGTTGACCATGATGCTTAAGGTCTGTGCCGAATTAATGACTACCGCGCTGCCAACTCCTTTTGCGGCATGCTCCCGACTGATAAGATGGCGTTCGACAAGTACTTGCTTTTCAACGGCCGAAAGCTCATTTAGCTGCTCTGAAAATGAGCCCCGCATCTCCTCCAGGTCGTCAACCTCAGGTTTGATTTCATCAAGAATCCGTATCCGCTCCGTTTTCTTTGCCCAGCCGGGGAAGGGGAGTTTGGCAAGATTTCGTGCCAGGCGCACCCTGCTGCTGATCACGATCGGGTGTTCCCCTCCATGCGGCGATAGCCATTCGCCCGGTGTGGTTAAAATCGAAGCAATTTTCATTCTGTGCCTACACCTCCGACTCCAAATTCCGGATTTCGTCTCGAATTGTCGCAGCGGATTCGTAGTCCTCTTTAGAGACGGCTTCTTCCAGATTGCGTCTAAGCTCATTCAACCGGTCAGAACGCATCATATCTCTGAATAGCCTCGCAGGAATTTTGCCGGTGTGCTTCGTCCCTTTGTGCATCGCCTTGATCAGAGACCCCAGGCCTTCGGAAAATGTCTTGTAACACTCGCTGCAGCCCAGTCGTCCTGTCTTCTTGAAATCAGCTTGCGTGAAACTGCACACCGGGCAGTGCTCGGTAGACGCCGCTTGTTCAACCTGTTGCGTCTCTCCAAGTCCAAGCAATAGGTCCGCCAATGCGAAACCGGTCGGGTCTGACACCCCTTTGTCTTTGGAACATGATTCGCACAGGTTGATCTTCTTCATGTTCCCGTCGACAATTTGCGTCAGGTATACCGTCGCCGTGTTTGTCTTACAGACGTCGCAGACCATGCCTCTAATTTTCCTTCTTCAATCGGATGCACTGGTTAAAAATAAAGCCTTTAATGATAGATCGGAGTGCCAGTCCCTCGTGTCAACTCGCGGAAACTCGCGATTAGTTTCAAAGTGATCGGTCCCGGCTGGCCAGTCCCGATAAGTATGCGATCCAGTTGGACCGCGGGGATAACTTCTGCTGCGGTCCCCGTCAGGAAGCACTCATCGGCGGTCAGGACATCGTACCGCGTTAGTTCCCTTTCGTGTACGGGAATTTGGTGTTCGCTAGCGAGTTCAAAGACGACTGCGCGGGTAACTCCACCCAGGATGCCGGAATTCAAGTGAGGGGTCAGGATTTCTCCCGACTTAACAATGAAAATGTTGTCGCCGGTACATTCCGCCACGAATCCTTGTTCGTTCAGCATCAAGCCTTCACCCGCATTAGCATTTTGAGCCTCGAGCTTTGCCAGAATGTTGTTGAGGTAGTTCAAAGACTTGACTCTGGGGCTTAAGGCGGCTGGCGATGTTCGTCGAGTCGAACAGGTCACCATCGTCAGACCCTTGTGATAAAGCTCCTCTGGGTAAAGCACAATCGTTGCCGCAATGATGATGACACTGGGCCGGCGACAACTCTCCGGACTCAGTCCAAGCGAGCCGACGCCTCGGGTGACGACCAGACGGATGTATCCGTCATGAAGATCGTTTTGCCGGATCGTCTCCAGCGTCGCAGCAATAATCTCCGACTTGGACATGGGTGGCTCGAGCGCAATGGCTCGAGCCGAATGCCAAAGCCTCTCGATATGCTCATCCAGGCGAAAAACGCGATCGTTATAAAACCGAATTCCCTCGAAAACCCCGTCGCCATAGAGCAGACCATGGTCAAAGACGGAGATCTTCGCCTCGGTCTGATCGTAGAAGCTTCCGTCGATGTAGATTTTGAGGTTCATATTGGATCCAAACATTATTGAGTAAGTAGTCCATCTCGAATGTCGACGCGTCGATCGCCGGTCGACGCCAGCCGCTGATCGTGGGTGACCACAACCAATGTTTTCTGCTTCTCTCTGGCCAAAGCAAGCAACAATTCGACGATTACATTGCCATTTTTGGTGTCGAGATTTCCAGTCGGTTCGTCGGCAAAAATAATGGCCGGATCATTAATCAATGCTCTCGCAATTGCCACACGTTGCTGTTCACCACCCGATAGCTCGCTTGGCAGATGCTGCAATCGATCCCCAAGACCTACTTCCTCCAAATGTTGAACGGCTTTTTCCAGCTGCTGCTTGTTCTGGATCAAGGAAGGAACCAGGACATTCTCCAACGCCGTAAGCTCCGGCAGCAAAAAATAACTTTGAAACACGAACCCCATTCTTTCGTTCCGAACCCGAGCATCCGCCGAAGAGCCGTTGCGATAAAGCTTGCGCCCTTCGAAAACGACTTCTCCAGACTCGGGGCGCTCCAGACCAGCGAGTGTGTAAAGCAAAGTCGTTTTGCCGGCGCCCGAAGCGCCACACAGGAATACGGCCTCTCCGCGCCGAATCTCGAGACTGATTCCTCGAAGGACTTCAATCTTTCGGGAGCCTATCTTAAAGGAGCGATAAACCTCAATGGCAACTAATTGCGGTTCGTTAGCCACGGCGAAAATGGAGCTGTCGAACGCCTTCAAACAACGCGATCGCGACCGCGGTTGCCAGGTTCAAGCTTCGGGTGTGGTGAGCCATTGGAATTGTTAAACAACTTCTAGTGTTGGAACGAAGAAAACTCTCCGGCAAGCCTCTTGTTTCACGGCCGAATACAAAATAATCTTCGCTCCGAAAATCTTCATCCCAGTATGGGCGCTCGCATTTTGTCGTGAAGAGAAACCGCCGTATCGGTGAATCTGTTGCTCTCGCAAATTCAGCGAGGTTCTCCCAATAGCGAATTTCGACCTGTTTCCAATAGTCCATCCCAGCACGTTGAAGGTTGCGATCGTCGACCGAAAAGCCAAGCGGTTTAATCAGATGCAGTCTGCTCCCAGTCGCAAGGCAAAGACGCGCAATATTTCCGGTATTCGGTGGAATTTCCGGTTCGACCAAAGCGATGTTAAACATGCATGGGAAAAAAAAAGCGCCTCAACGATCGAGGCGCTTTTTTCATCGGGAGGGAATTCTCGTCGGGGAGTTAACCGTTCGAACTTGCTAGCGCCTTTTCGCTGGGTTCGACGTTGACGCGCCGACCATTCTGGTCGAAGCGCACAATACCGTTTACCAGCGCGAAAATGGTGTAGTCCCGTCCCAGGCCCACGTTTCGTCCGGGGAGATACTTGGTTCCGCGTTGGCGGATGATGATGTTGCCGGCAACTACTTCCTGGCTGCCGAATTTCTTTACTCCGAGGCGTTTGCTGACGCTATCGCGCCCGTTTTTAACGCTGCCCTGACCTTTCTTGTGCGCCATTGCTCAAAACTCCAACTCAAAAAACTGTCAAACGATTGACCGGATCTTAACGCGGGTCAGTTGGCGCCTGTGGCCAACTGTTCGATGATATCCCTTGCGCCGCTTGTACTTGAAAGCGATGACCTTCTCGTCTTTGAACTGTTCGATGACTTCGCCCTCTACGTTCGCCCCCGCAATCACCGGGTTGCCAGTCGTCACCTTGTCCCCGTCAACGAGAAGAACAACGTCGCTGAACGTAACTTTTTCCCCGGAAGCTCCCACGAGTTTCTCCATCACGATGGTCTCCCCCGGGCTCACCCGATATTGCTTGCCCCCAGAACGAACGATCGCGTATGCCATGCTTTAAAATCCCAGTTTCGGAAAGGCGCAAAAGTTGCCACAGCGGATTGGCAATGACAAATGAAAATTTTTATTTCTGCCGACACAGGAACGGAGTTCCGGGTTTGGAGTTCGGAGTTTGGCGCTCGCTGGGCGTTTGGGGGTGGCATAATGCGGCGCGAGCAATTCTGACGGTCCGCTCGGGAGATCGGACCCTACCGCCGCCCCATCGCAGTGCTGTCTTGCGTTGCTTAAAAAAATGGGTCTGCACCAACGAAAAACAAAGGGAGAAAATTGGCAGCTCTGTCCTGTTTCGCGATTTCCCGGCTCGTTCGAGCACGACGCCGCCGTCGCTACGCTCTGCTAATACTCGCGCGCCAGCAGATGGTCCGCGAGTCCATGCAGGATCTCCCCTTTTCGGCCGAATGGTCTAAGGGCTGCATGTGACTCACGCGTCAGCCTTCGAGCAATTTCCCGGGATCGTTCAAGACCGACAACGGACGGATAGGTCGCCTTCTGGGCTGTTACGTCTTTGCCGGCACTCTTTCCCAGGGTCTCGGAGGTTTGCGTGACATCGAGAATGTCATCAATTACCTGGAACGCAAGACCGAGGGCCTTTCCAAATTCGGAAAGATTTTTCAGCTGCCCAGGCGTTGCATTTGCACTCATTGCGCCGAGCCGGATGGAAGAACTCAGAAGTGCAGCTGTTTTCGATTCGTGGATGAAGCGCAATAACGGTACCGAAACCTTCTTTCCTTCGCTTTCGAGGTCTACAACCTGGCCCGCGATCAAATGTCTGCTTCCCGAAGCCACCGCCAGTTCTTTTATGACTTCCCTCAGGTGATACCGAGCCCAGCCGGGAACCTGCGCTGCCAACTCGAAAGCAAAGGTCAAAAGGGCGTCTCCCGCCAGAACCGCAACCGCCTCTCCGAATACCTTATGTGAAGTCGGCACACCGCGACGAAGATCGTCATCGTCCATACATGGTAGATCATCGTGGATGAGCGAGTAGGTATGGATGCATTCCACCGCGCAAGCGAGCGGAATCGCGGCTTCCGGCTTTCCTCCGCAACATTCGTTTGCAGCCAGACACAAGATCGGGCGCAGCCGTTTGCCGCCCGCGAAGATGCTGTAGCGCATCGCCTTGTGAATGGTCTTCGGCTTGACCGTTGCCTTTGGCAGAAACCCTTCGAGCGCTTCGTCAACCATCTTCTGGCGAGTTACAAGATATTCTTTCATTTCGTGAGGTTACCGGAGATAGCGTTGCGCGATTGGCATCCGCCAACCGATCCCGAACGCAAGACTTGTGACCCGTAAACCCGGCGCCGCCTGGCGCCTTTTGTACTCGTTCATGTCGACTCTCCGCTGGATCCACCGAACGGTTTGCGCATCAAAACCGCGTGCCACGATGTCTTCGGGACTCAAATGGAGTTCAACGTAAAGCTTCAAAATCTCATCAAGGACATCGTATTCCGGGAGGGTATCCTGATCTTTCTGGTTCGGTTTCAGCTCTGCGCTAGGCGGCTTTGAAATAGAATTCGCGGGTATGATTGTGCCATGACGATTGATCCAGCGAGCCAGCCGGTAAATCATTGTCTTCGGTACGTCACTTATGACAGCCAATCCCCCGCACATGTCCCCGTAAATCGTGCAGTAGCCGACCGCCAGTTCGCTCTTGTTACCGGTGGTTAACAGGAGATGACCGAACTTGTTGGACATCGACATCAGGATGAGCCCGCGCAATCGCGATTGCATATTCTCCTCGGTCGTGTCTTCGCTCCGGCCTGCAAAGATTTCCTTAAAACCACCTTTGAAAACTTCAAACGGCTCCTTGATCGGCACCACATGCCGTACAATGCCGAGGTTTTTAGCTAGTTCGGCTGCGTCATCAAGACTGCCCTGAGACGAATATTGGCTTGGCATCGATACCCCGACGACGTTCTCTCTGCCCAGAGCTGCGACGGCGATAGCGGCGGTTACTGCTGAATCGATTCCTCCGCTCAGGCCGAGAACAGCGCTCTTGAATCCGCACTTTGCGAAATAGTCGTGAACGCCCAGGACCAAGGCTTCGAAAGCTTCCTCTTCGGGCGGCAAATCGACTTCAGGGGAGGGGAGCCCGTCGGACGCGGCTACTGAAACCTTTTCCCGGAACCCCGGCATTTGCAAGATGGTCTCTCCCCTTGCGTTGATGGCAAATGAGTTGCCATCAAAGATCAGCTCATCGTTGCCCCCAACAGCGTTGCAATAAAAAAATGGCACGCCATGCCTGGAGGCAAGCTCGCGAACCATTTGTCGTCGAAGCGCAGGCTTACCGACATGGAAGGGAGACGAACTCAGATTGACGATAAGACCTACCCCTTTTTGGATCAGACTCTCAAGCGGATGGGTACGATAAAGCTCCCGACTGAGATACTTATCGGTCCAGATGTCTTCGCAAATTGTGATGCCAACCTTTGTTCCAAGCAATTCGATCGGCTCTTGATCCGCTGCAGGCTCGAAATAACGCGCCTCGTCAAACACATCATACGTCGGCAGCAAACTTTTAAACACTTTGCGGATCGGTTTGCCTTTCTCCAAAACCGCGCAGGCGTTTACGAACGGTTTTCCAGGAACATTGGGATTGAAGTCGACGAAACCAACGAGAAGAGGGTTTGGACCGACGCTACGGTGGAGTGCATCGAGCGATTCAAGAGTTTCCGGGACAAAGCGGGACTTGAATACAAGATCTTTCGGCGGATATCCAGTGAGGGCCAACTCCGGCGTAAGGACCATGTTCGCTCCGGCTGCCACGGCCTTTTCATACGCCGAAGCAATTTTGGCCTGATTACCGGGAATGTCGCCCACGGTCGCATTAATCTGAGCAAAGCCAATTTCCATAGGATGTGCGGGTCCGTGTCTTTGAGAATAACATGCTATTTCCCGTACGACGCACTAGTTCAAGAACATTTCGACGGAACCAGCGGCGCTGAAAACGTGGCAGGCGGCAGAACCCCAAGATGCCACTGAAAGCGGCGGCCCCTTGGCATCGGCGTTTTCGCAAATTCAGGGGAGTTTCTGGCGACACCCAGAGAGTCGCAAGCGACTCCCGTCGCCCCCGCGGTAGCGGGGCCAAACGCGGGCGGGGACGCCCGCGCTACAATGTGGGACGGGCGTCCTCGCCCGTCAGATTGCCGAAAACGGCTCGAATTTGGGACGTCACGGACGTGTCCGCCGAAGTCCGGCCACTACCGGACGAAGGTGGAGGTCATCCCTCCCTCACGGCTGGAGGGGTGGCGCCCCATCTGCGTTGAGTTCTGCAAGTACCTCGGGATCGCGTACGTCAGCCCATTTTCCTTTGATCTCGATTGCCTTTACCTTCTTGCCCTCTCTGGCAACCGCGCGAATTGCGTCGGTTAATTCATATTCCCCTCTTGGAGATTTTTCTAGACGAGCAATGTAGGAAAAAACTGAGCTCTTAAAGGTGTAAATACCGGCATTGTACCACGGCGTACGGATTTCACCCGGAAGCTGTTTTTCGCGCAGATCGACCACTTCGAGTGCGTCATTGACGTAAACCGCTCCCCCCTGCGTGATATCGTCCATCCGCTTTACCGTAACAAGAATCTCCGAATCTTCGGGGTGAGTGAGAGCACGATAGCAGGAGCGATCGACGAGGATGTCGCCATAACTAAGTATGAAAGAGCTCTTTTCACAAAAGCTGTTAGCCAATTCAACCGCTCTTCCTGTTCCGTCTTGCGTCACTTGTTCGGCGTAGTCGATCTGCACGCCGAATTCCAAGCCGCTCCGGAAATAATCGATTATGATCTCCTTACGATAGCCGACGATCAGAAGCACCTTCTCGATCCCGGCATCTCTCAGCCCTTCGATGATGTATTGCAAAATGGGTTTCCCACAGACCAGGACCATCGGCTTCGGGATATCGGCGGTTAACTCCCGCATTCGCTTGCCGCGGCCAGCCGCGAGAATGACAGCTTTTTTTACTGATTGACCCATAACAGCAAGCCGCCCCTCAGACCCGGGACTCACCGACAAACTGCTCAATCCGAGCCATAGCCTCTTTCAGTTTGTCAAGCCCGGTGGCAAAGCAACAGCGTACAAAACCTTCTCCAGAGGCTCCGAACGCGCTTCCGGGAACAACCGCAACTTTTTGCGATTTCAACAACCGCAGTGAGAAATCCTTACTGCTTAAACCCGTCGGCGTGATATCGGGAAAGACATAAAATGCTCCCTTAGGCGAGTGGCAAGGGAGACCGATTTCGTTCAATCGGTTGACCACATAGTTTCGCCGCCTTTCGTAATCGCCACGCATTGTCTCCACTTCCTTCTGGCAATTTTCCAACGCTTCGATCGCGGCTTCCTGCGACATTATCGAGGCGCACATGATTGCATATTGATGAATTTTCATCATTGCTTCGATGATCGGGCCCGGTGCGCAAGCATAACCGACGCGAAAGCCGGTCATCGCAAAAGACTTGGAACAGCCGTTTAGAAGGACAGTTCTATCTCTCATTCCGGGTAAAGAGGCGATCGAGGTATGCTCTGTCCCATCGTAAATCAGTTCACTGTAAATCTCGTCCGAAAGGACAATCAGATCATGCCGCGTGCAGATTTCGGCGATAGGTATCAGATCTTCGGCGCGTAAAACGCCGCCGGTTGGATTTGTCGGGAAACTGAGCAGCAGTGCCTTCGTGCGCGGTGTAATCGCCTTCGCAATATCGTCTGCAATAAGACGAAAATCAGTCTCGGCAGAGGTCTTCACGGGCACGGCTTTCCCGTAAGATAACGAGACACTCGGATGATAGGAAACGTAACTCGGTTCGTGAAAGATGACTTCGTCCCCGGGGTTGAGCAGCGCACGCAATGCAATGTCGAGCGCTTCCGATACGCCTACACTCACGAGAATCTCATCCTGGGGATGGTACTCAACCCCGTATCGTCGCTCAATATATCGCGCGATTGCATGCCGCAGCTTTGGCAAGCCGAGATTTGACGTGTATCCCGTCCTTCCTTTCTCCATTCCAAAAATAGCAGCCTCGCGAATGCGCCATGGAGTTACATAGTCCGGCTCTCCGATGCCGAGGGAGATGACATCGGTCATTGTTTGAACGACTTCGAAAAAATCCCGGATACCAGAGCGCGGAATTTCTTGGACGTGATCCGCAATATATTTTGAAAAATCCATCAACGTTCTAAGGAGTGGACATCGTCAAAAAACGGCGCTCATTTATTTTTTATGGAGTGACCGGTAGTCTTTCCGCGTTACCCGGTTGACTTAGGAGCATCCCGTTTTGCTTGTACGTTTTCAGGCGGAAACGTGTCGCAGTTGATATAACACCCTCAACGGTGCTCAGCTTTTCTGAAACGAACCTTGCTACTTCCCGCAGGTTGCTGGCTTCAAGCATAACAGCAAGGTCATACCCACCGCTCATCAACCAGCAGCTTTTGACCTCGGTGAATCGAGCTATTCGTTCCGCAAGCCGATCAAAGCCGCCACCCCGTTCAGGTGTGATGCTAACCTCAATAAATGCTGTTACCGCATCAGCATCAATTTTCTCGGGATCGATAACAGCCTGATACCCAAGAATGACGCCCTCCGCTTCATATTGTCGGATGCGGCGATCGATTTCTTCGACGGAAATATTCAGCATCTTTGCCAGATCTCCGCGCGGTGTGTTGGAGTTTTGGTGAAGTAATTCGATGAGGGGATCCATTTTCCAAAATCTGAAAGAATTCAATTCGATTTCCAATAAGTTGGCTCAGGCCAATGAGCAGCCTTCCTTCAGCAGGCCGCTTGGACCAGGGCGCCGACATCGCCGAAGCTGATTCCAATCTCGCGCGCCGTTCTTACAAGTTGATGGTCCGGCGTGACCAGTCTGAGACGATGAACTGCCTGGGCTATCGGAGCATCAAGAATTTCGTAATTCTGATAGCTCACCATGGCGCCGAACTTGCCTTCGTGAATGAGTTGCACCGCCCTGACGCCGAAACGCAAGGCCAGCAACCGATCCACCGTTGTCGGCGCTCCTCCTCTCTGAAGGTGGCCTAGAACGCAACAGCGCGATTCCTTGCCGGTGCGTTCCATCACCTCGTGCGTCACAATCTCGCCAATGCCCTGCAGGCGATGCTCGCCGTTATCATTCGGCAGGAAATGCTGTTCGCCATCCTTCGCTTTGGCGCCTTCGGCGACGACGATCATCGTACTCTGATACCCCTCCGCATCCCTTTGCCGAACCGCATCTGCTACGAAGTCCCACTCGAAGGGAATTTCGGGCAGCAAAATGATATCGGCCCCGCCAGCAACTCCGCCGAATAGAGCAATCCAGCCCGCATGTCGTCCCATGACCTCAAGCACCATCACGCGCTTATGGCTCTTTGCCGTTGACTGCAGGCGATCCAGGGCCTCGGCGACGCAGTCCACCGCCGAATAAAAACCGAAAGTCATCGACGTGGCTTCAAGGTCATTGTCGATCGTTTTGGGAACGCCGACGATGGGAATTCCAGCTTCATGAAGCTGCAGTGCAGTGCTTAGCGATCCGTCTCCACCCACAACAATCAAACCCTTGATCTCGAGTTTATTAAGGGTCTGGCGCGCTCGCTCGATAATTTCATGGGAAACGCGCGCTTTCTCGCCGGAACCTGTCTTCGCGGTGAAATGCCCTCTGTTTGTTGTCCCAAGTATTGTTCCTCCCTGCTGCATGATCCCCGCGGTTTTCTTGCGATCAAGGATCATGTAATGGCTTGGGGGCAGCAGCCCTTCAAAGCCGTCCTGGAATCCAACGACTTGCCAGTTCAGGTTTTCCGCCGCTTGGGTTATTCCTCGAAGCACCGCATTCAGTCCCGGGCAGTCCCCCCCGCTGGTAAGTACTCCGATTCGTTGAGATTGCATAAGTTAGTTATCTTTGACTCGCCTGGTTTCCCATCGGCCGCCCCGCGGCAGCCCATCTGTCGTAGAGGGACCAGCCACGGTTCAGTAACTCACTTGCTGCCGCAAGGCGATCGGTGGCACCTAGGATTACAATATTCAACCGCCTTGGTGTCACCAAAGTTGTGGAGCCCTGTTGGGTAATTTCAGGATCGTGTTGAGACGAAATGATGATGCACTCGCCAGCTCTGGCTGTTGATCCTGTCTTGACCCCGTCGACACCCTGGCTGCCCAAAAGCTGATTGGTGTTGCGTAACAGATATTGAAGCACCTGACCGCTCCGATTGAACGCGACCTTTCGCTCCTTTTGCGAAACGTAAAATCGAAATCCAGCGTCCTTCATCGCGTACGCTGTCAGCTTGGCCAAATCAAGTGCCGTCGAGTAGGGTCTTGCCCCTCTTGCTGGTTCTAAACCGTGCGGATTGAGAAACAATGTGCGTTCCATTCCAAGTTGACGCGCCAAAGCGTTCATTTGAGATACGAATGCCTCTACGGCTCCTAGAGAGCGCATTCCTTCACCCCCGTGTGCGCGCAGAGCGGCGCCGACATAATACCCAAGCGTTGATGCTGCAGTGTTATCGGACTGCATGAGCGCCGAATATATCAGGTCACGGTAGCTGATCAGGTCGTTTGGCTGTAGACCCATCGGGTTCACTCCCCCGGCGTCGGCAGTCGCTTGCGGAGGTACGACGATTTGCTGGCTCAGATCGATTCCGTCTCTTTCCGCCCAATCGAGTACCACCTTGCCGGTAGCGATTTTTGTCAGACTCGCAATCTGACGTTTTTCATCCGCCTTATACGCTTCAAGAACGTACCCCGTCGTATGATCCGCTACCACGTAAGAGGCGGCAACCTGAGCCGTTGCTGCGGATACAAATCTGAGTACGGCGACTGCAACGAGAAAAGATCTAACGCTATTCCACATGACATCTAGACCGCGCTCACTCTATTGTGCTTCGCCTTTAAGGCAATCTCGAATCCTTGAAAAGGAAAACCGGTTGCGGATACGTCGAGTTCTTCCGTATTCACGAACCCAGGGGTGACCTCTTAAGCCGCTGGGGGCGTTGCTCGTACGTGTACAGCGCTTTTAACACGGACACGACCGGTACACGGACGCGGGTGGGTAGAAGCGACGGCGCCTCGGAGAGGCGCTCTGAGAATAGGCCGGCGCTTCAGCGCCGGTACTCAAAAAACAAAAAAGGGATCCCCCGTCCCGGAGGGCCGGGGTGAAGCGGCGTAAGCTTCTGTTTACCACGAAAACCGCGACGCTTGGTCGCTTTTCTCAGCGAAGCTGGTTGTTGGGACCATCTTTAGGCCCAACGGCTCACCCCGGCCCTCCGGGACGGTACGTTTAGCGTGCCTAAACGCCCTAAACAGAAATAACCGTCTCGGTTTGCCTGGTTCTTTCGTGTAGCGGCGGTAGGTCCGATCCAGCACCAGTTTCTGCTGAATGACATCGAACATCCTTCCGGTGCCTCTGGAAACTGGTGCTGGATGCGACTCTGCCGCTCCCCATCGGGCCAGAGGTCTAACCCGCAACTCACCTACCATCTCTGCGAAGAGAGAGCACCGGAGCGCCAGCCGGGCTCCAAGGATTCCATTGGAATTGGGCGTCTTCGAGTTGACGGATATTTTCCGAACAAAGCTCGAGAACAGAACCCACGTCGAGATCCAGATAGCTGGGGGAAAAAGGTTCCAGGTTGGCCTGAGCGAGCTTGAAGAGGCGGCAAGCCGGACGCAGACGCATTCGGTCGGTCGGATGCATTGGACGCCGGTATTGTTTCTGCAGATGAACAAAAGCGCCGGCCAATTGAATCAGCCCTTTGAAAAATTGGTGCGATGGGCCCGCGGTTCCCAGCCAGAGATGCTCAAGAACGTCGTGTGCTTCATAGTATTGTTGTTCATTGAAGCAGACAAAATACCCTTCGTAACAGGGATCGTGAGCCGATCCGATGTTTAAGGATTTGACATACGATTCGATTCGATCGGCTTTTTTCATTCCCTTTCCGGCGGATACGGAACAACTTGACTCACCTTGTGTCCTGTCCCCGAAATAAGCATGCCTTTCGCCCCGCGGTCGCGGGGTCAGTTGGCTGTTTTTCAAGGCGCGAGCGACGAGCATATCTAAATCGATACGTGAGGAGCGAGCAACGCGGAAAAACAGCCAACTGGCCGCGGCCCGAAGGGTTGCGATGAAAATGGGCCGGCGGCTGCGTTGCTCGTCGGTTATATATCGCTCTGGATATGCGCCCTCCTCGCGCCTTGCCGGGCTGCCCATTTTGATCGCAACGAAAGATATGCCTATTTCGGGGACAGGACACTAGAACCAGTTTTGCTTTTCAAGGATTTCAGTGAATTTGCTTGTCAGGTCGTTTCACGCAAAGAGAATTCGGTCCTGTTGGGAAGTCCGCCCTGGCGGATAACAGCAATGTCGACGGAACTAGCGGTTTTGACGTCTCTGCTTCTTGTTTTGCTGGCAGGTGTTTCAGCCTTCTTCTCCGGTATGGAAACCGCCCTCTTTTCCATTACGGGCTTTCAGATTCGGCGCTGGCGCGAACGCGATCCGACGATTGCAAGAGAATTTGAGAAGTTAATGACCAATCCAAGGAGTGTGCTGAGCGTGATCCTCCTGACGGATACCTTGATCAACATCCCGTTGATACTTCTGGCTCTCATCTTTACGAACGCGATCGAATTGCCAGTGCCGATTTGGCTCAAAACGCTCGTCATTTTCGGATTTATCGTTTTTGCGTGCGACCTATTTCCGAAAATTCTCGCATTGGCTGATCCTTTTCGCTTTTCCAAAACGGCGATTCGCATCCTCCGAGTACTGATGCCGATCGCTGAGCCGGTTTCGCGAACCCTTCAGGATCTCGTGGAACGCACTGCAGACCTTTTCACGAGGGAAAGACCTGGCCCTCAAAATCATCTTGATGACGAAGAACTCGTAGCCCTCGTGGAGATGGGGGTCGAAGAGGGGCAGTTGAGCGCCGACGAACGCGAAATGATTCAGGAAATCATCAAGCTTGGAGATAAGACGGTAAAAGACTGTATGACGCCGCGGGTCGACGCCTTTACGGTTCCGGATTCGCTTGAAAATGAGGAAGTGCTTCGTCTGCTTCGGATAAAACGGCACGGAAGAGTTCCTGTTTACGGCGAAAGCCCGGATGAAATTCTCGGTGTGCTTGACGCGAAAAGCTTTCTCCTGGATCACGATGAGCACTACACGGAACACCTCGAAGTTCCATCGTTCGTACCGGAAACAATGCGAGCGCTTGACCTTTTGCGAGCGTTTCTTACGCACACCCAGCGCATGGCGATTGTGGTTGACGAATTTGGCGGGACGGAAGGACTGGTGACTTTCAACGATCTCGTTGAAGAAGTGATCGGTGATGCCGCACCGCGTGGCAAAGAGGGGCTTTACATCGAAGAGGTCGCCCCGGGAAAGTGGCTGACCAGCGGAAGCGCCAGGCTCGATGACCTCAGCGAATTGGTGGGTACCGACCTCCGGCGCGAAGGCATCGATACGATTGGCGGCTTGATCTTCAATCAACTGGGTTACCTGCCTAAGCCGGGAGCTACGATTGAGATTCCACCGCTTCATCTGGGAATTCGTCAGAGCACCCGCAAACGGATACTGGAGGTGGCTGTCGAAAAAATGGATTCCTCGCAACCCGAGACGCTATGAGCTGGTTCGTATTGGTGCTTTGCCTTGCGGCTTCTTTTCTCTTTTCCGGTACGGAAGCAGGCATCCTCTCTCTGAACAAGTTACGGTTACGCCATCTCGCCAGGCAACGAGATCGCGCTGCGGTCCATCTTCAGCAGGTCCTGGAACAGCCCGCTCATCTTCTTGTGACGGTCTTGATCGTCACCAGTCTGCTGAACATTCTCGCGCTCGTTCTGCTCGCGAACACGTTGGTCGGTTGGTTTGGCTGGAGCGGCTATTGTCTAACGCTTCTCGTTGCGCTTCCCCTCTTCCTCTTGGCGGTTGAACTTCTCCCGAAGGCAGTGTTCCGGCGCATTCCCTACCAGAAGCTCGCGTCTCTGGCAATACTTCTGGACGGTGCCTCGATGATTCTGAAGCCTGGGATCTACATCGGGAGTTTTCTGGCAAAAAATGTTCTAGGATTGAAAAGGCCCCGCGAAATTTTTGTCGCCCGCGAGGACTTGAAGCACGTCACAAGCGAGATTGAGCGGATGGGCATGCTCAGCAGTATCGAGCGCCAGATGATTCACAATGTCGTCGATTTTCGTTCCGTGAAGGTTAGCGACGTGATGGTCCCTATCACCTCCGTCGTGACGGTTCGTCCCGAAACGACGATCGAGCAGTTGCTCGATATCTTTCGGCACTCGGGTTTTGATCGTTATCCTGTAGTGAACCAATCGGGAAACATTACTGGCGTAGTGACGGTGTTCGATCTGATCGTGGATCGCCCCGCAATTTCCACCGTGCGCGAATATTTGCGCCGGATTTTGACAGCGAGTCCAGACGAACCGGCCGCTCTTGTCCTGCGCAGACTGCGCGCTTCCCCGATCGGTTTGGCGGCGGTGGTTGATGCCTCCGGTCGCACCGTTGGTATCGTGAGTGTCGAAGATCTCGTCAATCCGCTCGTAAAAGTGCGCGATTCAAAGCAACCCACCTGAAGGGAGGGAGAGTGGGAGGATCGGAAGGATGGAAGGATGGGAGGGTGGCAGACGACGCGGCGGAGCGGCAACCAAAGGTTCGTCCCGTGCTCGTCCTCGAAGCGCAGAGATCAATGGGACCGGCTTTGGTGCACCCGCTTCGTTTCGGCGCTCTTTTCTCGCTCAGTCCCACCAATCCAAGTCTGATAGGGTTTGAAACCTGTCCAATAGCTCCCACCACAAGATCCTGGAAAGCTCGTGCCTTCTCTTTGCGCCTTCCGTTTCTCTGCGGCGAGTCCCTTCGAGCGCCTGCGCAGCACCTAGCCTGCCTGCATCGATCACAAATTTGGAAGCGTTGATTGCGAGAGTATATGATCGATTCATGCTCTTAAACGGGCGCGAAGCGGCTGTTTAAGAGCACTCTAGCCCGCAATCAGCGCGCTGCTTCACAAAACGCGTGATTTTTGCGGGCTAGACCGCCCATCCTTCCACTCTTCCACTCTTCCATTCTTCTCCCTTGACCGGTTCCGAACTCTGTCAATATTCTCCCGGTTTTTATGGCCACGCTGACAACGCCTTATTCCCGCAAAAATCCGTTTCCTGCGACGCTGCTGGTGAACCGGAAGCTCAATTTGGAAGGCTCAGAAAAGGAGACGCGACACTTTGAATTTTCTCTCGCCGGTTCTGGATTGGTTTATGAGGTCGGCGATTCGATGGGCGTTTTTCCGCACAATAACCCGAAGCTGGTCGACGAACTTCTCCAGGCTCTGCATTTCTCGGGGGATGAACAGGTCAAGAACAAAGAGGGTGAGACATTTTCCATGCGGGAAGGATTGTTCAAGCATTTCCATATCACGCAACCTTCCAAACAATTTCTTGAAGCAGTCGTCTCGAAGTCGCACGGTGCGGGCGTTCTCGCCGGGTTAATGCATCCAGATCGAAAGAACGAACTTGAACGTTACCTTTTGGGCCTGGAAATAATTGATTTTCTGCTCGACCATCCTTCGATCCGATTCACTCCGGAAGAATTCGTTGCGACCCTTCGCAAACTGCAGCCGCGACTCTATTCGATCGCCTCAAGTATCAGAGCATTTCCTGAACAGGTTCATTTTTTAATTGTGAGTGTTCGCTATCAGAGCCATGGACGGGAACGCGAAGGCGTAGCATCAACCTATCTGGCGGATCGAGTTCCCGAATCGGCCAGAATTCCCATGTTCGTACACGTGGCGAAAGGATTTCGCCTTCCCGAAGACTCGGCGACTCCCATCATAATGGTCGGACCGGGAACCGGAGTGGCGCCGTTTCGCGCCTATTTGCATGACCGCAAACAGACCGGTGCGGCCGGCAAAAACTGGCTTTTTTTCGGCGAGCAGCGATACCATTGTGATTACTTCTACAAGGAAGAGTTCGAGGCAATGCAACGAGAGGGGGTTCTCCACCGGTTCGACCTGGCATTCTCGCGAGATCAAGCTCAAAAGGTGTATGTACAGCATCGGATGCTCGAGAAATCGCGGGAAATCTATGCCTGGCTGGAGGAAGGAGCTCATTTCTACGTTTGCGGTGACGCCGCTAGAATGGCCAAGGATGTTGACGTAGCGCTCCATCAAATCGTCGAGAAAGAAGGCGCCAAAACCCCGGAAGCAGCTGCCGAATACATCGAAGCGATGAAGAAAGCAAAGCGTTACAAGCGGGATGTGTATTAGGGGGGCGGAAGGTAGAATACAGAATACAGAAGACAGAAGACAGGAGGTCGGAATCTTCGTCTATAAAAAATCCACCCCACTTTTTGAAGGCCGTTCGGTTTACAGCTAGGTCAATGGACCCGACGATACCGCAATGGCATTGGTGAACCCGACGCCGAAAACAGTATCTTCGAGCGCGAATGAGCTACCGGGGCGACCGATTCCATCAATACGAGTAACTCCGCGGTCCCGTTGGAGCCGGACCCTGCCTTTAAGCCCCGTTAAGCCTGAGGCGACCAAAGCGAAAGTACTTGCAAGAGCTCAGGCTAAAAAGCCCAGAAGAAAAAACGGTAGCTCTTTGGCGAGAGAGACTTCTGAATTCTGTATTCTTTCTTCTGTCTTCTGCTAACTCCCCCCCTCACTGCTCCACTGTCACTTCCCTCACGTAAACGTTGATCTGGCCGTCGGCTCCTTTGCGTACATCAACGATTTGAAACGGGCGCTCGGTTGCCCGCTGAAAGTTCTCCCCCTCCCGTGGCACGGGAATGCCACGCGGATATTCAACGATGACGCGCGCGTTTCCTCGATTCAGCAGCCGATCAGTCAATGATTGCCGGGCACGCAAAATCGCCCGGTTATCACGCGCGGCCGTCACTACAAAATCTCCGCGCAGATAGATAGTTTCATTGCCCACGCCTTTGTCGACAAGACCGGTCGTCTCGTCAACGCCAACGAGCCGTCCTCTTGGCATTTGTCCGGGATGGTACATTTGCCAAGTACCCACCCGTCCCGTTGTTGCGGGCACCGGAGAAGCGGTCAGGAAAGGTTGCAACGGTTGGCCTGCTGCAGCGATCGCGGGAGTTGCGGATTGCACCGGCGTGGGTGATTCCGCTGCGGCGAGACCCCGCGGACCGGCTTTAGCCGGCGTAGTCCCGGATTGGGTAGAGCCCGGCTTCGGAGGAGCATTCACAGCGATCGCACGTTCCACTGTTGGCGACGGCGACGGCTCAGATCCTACGAGTTCCGGGTGCGACTTCTTGTCGGCCGACGCAGTTTCCTGGCTTCCTGTCGCCAGACCAAGCTGTGCAAAGCGTTTCACAGCATCGCGAATTTGAATTTGTTTAATGGCCGGCAAGCCTGCCTTAACATTCACATTCTTCGGAGGATCGAGCTGAAAGCCCGATCCGGCTTGGGTCGTTCCGTAAGGGCCGTAAAGAAGTGGAACGCAGGTGAAGAGAAGCCTTCCATCTCTGAGGTCCTGGATATGGATTACCGCCGACAAATCGTACGAGCGCCGAAGCTCAATGCCCAGTCCTGTTGTGAGCGTTCTCTGCATGGCCGCGAGATGCTCCGAGGCGCCCGGGAAAAGGTGCTCAATGTAAATTGTCGGCACTTCAACCGACTGCGCAAGAACCGCAAACCCGGAATCCAGGAATTTGTCAGGGTCCATCGGATAGACATCTAATACAGTAAATTTTCCTGTTACGTACGGAATTTTGCTAACCTGATGATCGTAATTTCGAATATACGACCTGAGTAAGCTCTTGCTCTCCTCGTCCAGTTGCCCGGCCGTCATTGCGCCGAACTTCGTCAGAAGCTTGTCCGGTGTTAGAAACTCTCCAACCGGTGCGGCGGTTAGCTCAAACCGCTTTGGAGGATCCAGCCTTTTCAGCTTTGCCAGAATCTGATAGTTAAACG
>Ga0306926_10001778_pt1 | contig 21534 bp, 14 predicted proteins | sample flu12Cox44000178_FD_203759 | JGI IMG/M metagenome (GOLD analysis project Ga0306926, IMG submission 203759) | Lab enrichment of tropical soil microbial communities from Luquillo Experimental Forest, Puerto Rico - flux8day.12C.oxic.44.000.178 (v2)... | ecosystem: Environmental > Terrestrial >...
CGCCGAGGCCGCCATGCCGGGCGTGTCTCCCTCACCGCCGCTATTCGGCGGCACGCAGGCCAACGACCGGCTGTGGCACTTCGCTTTCAACCGGCTCGCTGGGGTCAACGAACAACTCGTCGCCGGACGAGAAGACGTCTACTTCGGGTTCCAGTTCGCCAAGGCCGCAAGCAAACTGCCCGATGCCGTCGTCAGGTACTACGTCGACGCCCTCGCCGCCGACCCCGAGGCCCTGCGCGGCAGCTTCGCGGCCTACCGCGCGCTGGATGCCACCATCGCGCAGAACGAGCAGCGCAAGACCCGGCGGCTGACCCTGCCGGTCCTGGCCATCGGCGGAGCGGAAGGCATCGGCGAGGGGGCCGCGAACACAATGCGGCTCGCCGCCGACAACGTGCAGAGCGTGGTCATTCCCGGCAGCGGCCACTACTGCCTCGAGGAGGCTCCCGGCGAGGTGACGGCGGCGCTGACCGCGTTCCTGGCCCCGTACCGGGGCTGACCGGCCGCGGCACAACCCCGGGATGCACGATGCCGCGCACCAGCCCCGAGTGAGGGGTCGATGGGTGCTGGGCTGAGTCAGGCTCCCGGTGACTGCGGTGCTATACCGATACGCCGGACGACGTCCCCGATGGACTCGACCTCGCCGTGCCTGCGGCGGATCAGGTCGGCGACGACGCCGGTCCAGCCGGTCTGGTGGAACGCGCCGATCGCGGCGCCGTTGTCACCGTGGAAGTACTCGCTGAAGATCAGGTTGTCGTGCCAGGCCGGATCGGTCTGCATGATCTCTGTTCCGCCGAAGCAGGGCCGCCGGCCGTCCGGGCCGCGGGTGAAGACCGAGATCAGCCGGTCGGCGAGGTCGGCGGCGACCTTGTCGATGGTCAGCTGGCGGCCGGACCCGGTCGGGTACTCGATCGTGTAGTCGTCGCCGTAGAACCGGTGGTACCGCTCGAGGACGCTGACGATCAGGTAGTTCAGCGGGAACCAGATCGGTCCACGCCAGTTGGAGTTGCCGCCGAACATGGGCGTGGTGGACTCGGCGGGCTCGTAGTCGACGCTCGCCACGAGGCCATCGACCTTGAGGTGATAGGGATGCTCGCGGTGGTAGGCGGACAGCGCCCGCAGGCCGTGCGGGGACAGGAATTCGTTCTCGTCGAACAGCTTGGCGAACAGCCGCTCCAGCCGGTCCGGCCCGCAGAGGCTGAGCAGCATCCGCCGCCGGCCGGGTTCGCCGCGCAGCACGCCGCGCTCGGTCAGCTTCTCCCGGTCCGTCATGTCGTGCTGTGCCATGAAGTCCGCGAACCGCTTGCCGACCGTAAGCGCATGCTGGAGATCATCGTCGGTGATGACGGCGGCCGCCATCGCGGGGATGATGCCGACCATCGACCGGACCTTCACCGACTCGACCTCACCGCTCGGCGTCTTGAGGCGGTCGTAGTAGAGGCCGTCGGCGTCATCCCACAGCCCCAGGCCATCGAGCGCGTCGCTGATCGCGGCGAAGTGCTCGAGGAACTTCATGACCAGATCCTGGGCGGACCGGTGCCCGGACCGGTTCAGGATGACGGCTATGGTGCCCATGGCGATCGCGTAGAAGCCCATCCACCCGGTGGCGTCGGACTGTTCCAGGATGCCGCCGACCGGGAGATGGGAGCGGTCGATCGGGCCGATGTTGTCCAGCCCTAGGAAGCCGCCCTCGAACAGGTTGTTGCCCTCGGCGTCCTCCCTGTTCACCCACCAGGTGAAGTTGATGAGCAGCTTGTCGAAGACCCGGCTGAGGAAATCGACGTCGCGGCCGCCGTCGATCGCGAACACCTCCAGCGCCGCCCACGCCTGGACCGGCGGGTTCACGTCGCTGAAGTCCCACTCGTAGGCCGGCAGTGCCCCGTTCGGGTGCTGGAACCACTCCCGGCACAGCAGGATCAGCTGGTACTTGGCGAAGGCCGGGTCCACGTGCGCCAGCGCCACGCAGTGGAAGGCCAGGTCCCACGCGGCGAACCAGGGGTACTCCCACTTGTCCGGCATCGACATGATGTCGAACGCGCTGAAGTTGCGCCAGCGGCTGTTGCGCCCGCTCAGCCGCTGCTCCGGCGGCGTCGGCTCGGCCGGGTCGCCGTCCAGCCAGCGGCTGACGTCGTAGTAGAACAGCTGTTTGCTCCAGAGCATGCCGCTGAACGCCTGCCGCATCACCATCGCCTCGTCGTCGGTCGCGGCGGTCGGTGTCAGGTCGCTGTAGAACTCGTCCGCCTCGGCCTTCCGCTCCGTCATCACGTGATCGAACGCGTCGCCGAACACCGGGGCGGCCTCCCCGGCCGGCCGCAGCCGCAGCCGCAGCCGCGCCGTCTGGCCCGGCGGGACGGTGATCTTGTACCAGAAGGCGCACTTGGTGCCGTTGCGCTCCGGGTTGACGGTGGGCGCGCCGCCGACTACGTGGTCGTTGATGCCGTCTTTGGGGTACGGCGTGATCGGTTCCGAGCCGTAGAGGCGTTCGGTATTCGTCTCGTTCTCGCAGAACAAGGCCGTCGGCGCCGTCCCGCCGGGGGCGTCGTCGGCGAGCAGCTCGAGCTGGCCGAGGAACGGGTGCTCGATCGCGACGGAAGTGTCGCTTACAGCCGCCATGGCCGGGCGGCTCGTTCCCGTCTCCCACGACCATGTGTTGCGGAACCAGGCGGTCGGCAGCACGTGCAGCGTGTCGGCGTCCGGGCCCGCGTTGGTCACCGAGATCGCCAGCAGCAGGTCATCGGGACCGGCCTTGGCATAGTCCGCCTCGACGATCCAGAATCGGTTGTCGTCGAACGCGCCGGTGTCCAGCAGCTCGTACTCGGGTTCGAACTTGCCGCGCCGTGCGTTCTCGTCGATGAGGTCCTGGTAAGGGAACTCAGCTTGCGGGTAGTGATAACGCCACCGGTTCCAGGCGTGGCTGGGGATGGCGTCGAGGTACCACCAGTACTCCTTGACGTCCTCGCCGTGGTTGCCCTGGGCCCCGGTGAGCCCGAAGGCCCGCTCCTTCAGGATCGGGTCGCGCCCGTTCCACAGCGCCAGGCTCAGGCAGAGCCGCTGCTCCACGTCGCAGAACCCGGCGAGGCCGTCCTCGCCCCACCGGTAGGCGTAGGATCTGGCTCGGTCGTGCGGCAGGTAATCCCACGCTTCACCGTTGGCACTGTAGTCCTCCCGCACTGTCCCCCACTGCCGCTCGCTGACGTACGGCCCCCACCGGTACCAGTCGCCAGCCTGACGAAGCCCGTCCTCGAGTTTGCCGAATCCTGCCACTCGCTCGCTTTCGGCACCCATTGCTGTATCCCCTCGTGCGCCTCCTGAGTTCTTTGCCGCCCATGCTGGACCGCGCGGGAACCGGGGGCATCCCCCATAAGGAGTGACCCGCCGCCGACGGCGGCGGCCACCCCTGTCGGATGAGGCGGATGAATCATGGGAAGGCGAGCCTGGGATGGTGGCTACACAGACCATCGAGATCCCCAGCTACATAGCCGGTACCTGGGACATCGACCCGGTCCACTCACATATTGGTTTCGTCGCCAGGCACATGATGCTCAGCAAGGTCCGCGGCCGTTTCGACAAGTTCGAGGGGCGGATGGTCACCGCGGCGGACCCGCTCAAGTCGTCCGTCACCGTGGCCGTCGACATGAACTCCGTGAACACCGGAAATGAGGTCCGTGATAACGACCTGCGCTCGGACAACTTCTTCGACGCCGCCAACCACCCGGCCATGACCTTTCAGTCCACTGGTATCCGGCGGGCCCGCGAGGAATTCGTCCTCGACGGGGAGTTGACGGTCCGCGGCGTGACCCGGCCGCTCTCGCTGCGGTTCGAGGTCAACGGGTTCGCCCCGGATCCGGAAGGCGTCACCAGGGCCTCCTTCTCAGCCGCCGGCGAGGTCAACCGCATCGACTTCGGAGTCTGCACCAACCCGCCGATCTTGGGCCTGGCCAGCGAGAAGGTTCATCTCGACATAGAGGCCGGGCTGGTGCTCCGCGGGCAGCGGGAGGGATAACGCGAAAGATCCTGCGGGCTATAGGTCGAGGGATCTTTCGCATTAATTCGATCTTGGCGCGTTTACGGTGAATTTCTTACGTAATGAAAGTATTTTCGCGACCATGATGTTGCGTGGCTGCTCACGGCTCGGGCGCTGGCCCGGTCAGGCCCGCGGCGCGGGGAGGGTGACGACCTGCGGGACGGCGCCCTGCTGGGAGACGCCGGTCACCGTGCCGCCCACGGCCGACAGGGCGGTGATCTGCCGCATCACGCCGTCGGCCGCGATGGGCGCCGGCCATTGCAGGCCGTCAGGCGAACTCCAGGTGACGGTGTGCTGAGCGCCCGGCGGGCCGGCCAGGCCCGCGGCGACGAAGCCGGCGGCGGCCGCGGACAGCGCGGTCACCGCGCCGAGGCCGCCGGGCACCTCGAGCGCCACCCGGTGCCAGTGCTGGCCGCCGTCGGCGGAGACTGTGAGGACGGGGATCTCGCCGGTCTTCGTGACCGCGTCGCCCGCTGCGACGACCCGGCTGCCGTTGACGGCGGCCAGGCTGAGCACCGCCGCCGAGGCGGTGGCCGGCAGCGCCATGTCGTGCACGGTCCAGTTCCGCCCGTCCGGGGAGGTCCACACGGCATTGGTGCCGCCGTGTGTTCCCGCCGCCGCGAAACCAGCCGGGGTGGCGGTGACGGCGTACACGGCGCTCGGCTTCACCCGGCCGTCCAAGCCGCCGTTGCTGCCCTGGATCCAGTTCTGGAGGTCGGCGGACCACCACATGGCGGCGAATGTCCGGGTCCCGGTGACGTGCCTGCCCACGATCACGTAGCCGCCAGAGCCGGCCGTCACCGCCGTGACATAGGTGCCCGGACCCGCGAACGCGTCAAGGCTGCCGAACTGCTGCCACGCCGAGCCGTTGGCGGAGGTCACGATGACCGGCGCCTGGGCCCCACCAGAGACGACGTCCCCGACGGCGATCCAGCCGGCCGCGCCGTGCGCCACGCTGGTCAGGTGCCCGGTGCCCGGCTGCTGGTAGACGGCGGGCGACGTGGCGGACACCAGCGCCCAGGCGCCGCCCGCGCCGCGCCGCCAGATCGCCGCGTGGCCGTCCGCGCTGCCCACGGCCTCCTGCGTGGCGCCATCGGCCGCTATCGACCCGACCGTCACGCTGCCCCGCTGCCCCGGGTATCCGGGGAAGGTGCTCCCCTGGTTCCCGCGGTCCGCGGCCGTCTCGGGCTTGGCGGTGAGCGTCAGCACCGCCGCGCCGGTGCCCACGGCCACGATGATGGCGACCAGCCCTCCGATCCCGGCCATCCGCCATGTCCGGCGGCGGCGTCGCGCCGTCATCTTCGGCCTGGGCGGGGGCTGGCGCCGCAGGGCCGCCACCGACCCGTCCGCCTCGGCGGTCGCGCCCCGCTCGCCAGGCGTGACGGCAGCCATGGTGGCCGTCGCGAAAGCGGGGTCGGCCGGTGCGGGCAGCGGGGCTATCGGCGGTGGGGTCATAGGCGGGGGATCCACGGACAGCGGGGCCATGGACGGCCGGGCGCGAGCCGGCGCGGCACCCGGGCTGCCCGGGCGGTAGGGCGCCAGGCCGAGCGCCTCCCGGAGCGCGTCGGCGAATTCCCCGCAGGACGCGTACCGCTGATCCGGGGACTTGGCCATCCCCTTCGCCAGGACCTTGTCGGCGGCGCCCGGCAGATCCGGCCGCCGTGCCACCAGCGACGGCGGCGGAGCGTGCAGGTGGGCCACCATCACCGCCATGGCCTGCTCCCGCTCGAACGGCAGCGCCCCCGTCAGCAGCCGGTACGCGACGCAGGCCAGCGCGTACTGGTCGGTGCGCCCGTCCACCTTCTTGCCGTCGACCTGCTCCGGCGCCGCGTAATCGGCGGTGCCGATGAAAACCGGGCCGGTCAGGGTCACCCCCGAGACCACGGCCTTGGCTATCCCGAAGTCCGATAGGTAGACGTGATCGGGCCGGCCCGCCCGGGCGTCCACCAGGATGTTCGCCGGCTTGACATCCCGGTGCACCAGTCCCGCGGCGTGCGCGGCGTCCAGCGCCGAGGCCACCGGGGAAATGAACTCCGCCGTGCGTTCCGGCGACAGCGCGCCCTCCCGGTCCAGCACCTTCCGCAGGTCGCCCCCGTGGACGAAGCGCATGGCGATGAACAGGAACCCGTCGGCTTCGTCGGCTTCGTACACCGGGATGATGTGCGGGTCGTCCACCTTCGCCGCGGCCCGCGACTCGGCGAAGAACCGCTGCCGGAAGGCCGGCTCGTCCGCCCGCGCCGGGTCCAGGATCTTCAGCGCCACCAGCCGGTCCAGCCGCGCGTCGCGCGCGCGGAACACCACCGCCGTCCCGCCCGCCCCGACCATCGCCTCCAGCCGGTACCCCGCGATCAGCGAGCCCGGGCGCAACCTTGCCAGATACGCCGGGAAGTCCTCGCTCACCAGCCCTCCTTCCAAGCTAAGCCGCCGCCCGGTCCCCAAGGGTTTCGTGATGTCCGCAGGCCATTCGCTATTCAGGCCGGTTAATTGCAATTCCGCTCAGCAAGAAGGATATATTCGAGCGCCAAAATCCGCCTGACGCGCCAGTCAGGACAAAATCAGGGCGGGGTGCTGAGTTCCGCCAGGAGCGGCCGGTAGTGCCCGAACCCGGGTACTACCGCCGCCGGGTCCTTGGCCTGGTCGTCCCAGCGGCGGACGCGGACCGCGTCGGCCGCGTACTGTGACGCCTCGAACTCCCGCGCCTCCGCCGTGCTCATCGGGCCGCCCTGCACCGCCAGCGTGTACACCGACGCCTGGGACAGCAGCGCGAAGTACGACGGCTCGACCGCGCACAGGTACCGTTTCGCCGCCACGTGCAGCCGCACCGGCTCAGTCACCGCGGGCGCGAACCACCGCGCCAGCCAGGCCGCGCCGCGCGCCCCGTGCCGGTTGTCACTGCCCGCCATCAGCTCCCGGCCGCTGACCTCGGCGACCGCCACGTCGGCGCCGCGCAGGTGGCCGACGTCGTGCAGCAGCGCGGCCGCGACCAGGGCCGGGGGCGCGCCGTCCGCCTCGGCGATCGCACCCGCCTGGAGCAGGTGCGCCGCGACCGTGACCGGCTCCCCCAGGTAGTCATGCGCCTCCGCCGAGCCGAACAGTTCCCCGATCGCGTCCACCGGTCCGATGAGCATGGCGCGATCGTACGCGCCGCCGGTGAACGGACCGGGTCAGCGACGGAACCGGATCACCTTCGCCGGCCGCGCGCCGCGCCAGCTCCTGTTCCGCAGCCGCCGGAAGGGCACGGTACCCGCGAGGATGAGCAGAACGCCGAGGACGATGGCGCCGAGCGGGCCTGTCCGCCGGACGGTGGTGATGGAAGCCGCGTTCTGCCTGGCGACCTCGGCTAGCGAGCGCTGGCTGGCCGGCGTCATCGTGAGATCCGCGGACGCGACCGGCAGGCTGCCCTGCCCGCCGGGACCGTGCAGGACGGAGCTGATCCGCTCTTCCGCGCTGACGGGGACGCCGGTCCGCGGGTCGACCCAGAACGTGTTGCTGGCCTGGAACGTACGGTCCGCCACGATGTTGCGGGAGGGGCCGGGCAGGCCGAGCAGCGACGTCGGCACGCCGGGCAGCTGCTGGACCACCGTGACCGGGATGCGCTGCGTGAACCGGTAGGTGCGCAGCCCCTGGACAACCGCTGTGCCGCTGTAGACAGCGGGCCAGGCCCGTTCCGTATTGGTGTCGTAGACCTGGTACGTGGTCTGCTGGGTGCCGATCGGCCAGAACACCACCGAGATGCCGTCCTGGCGGACCCTGGTGTCGTCGTTGACCGACGCGCCGCAGCAGTTGGACAGTTCCCCGGTGCGCCGGTCGAACGCGGTGCGCTGGAAGGTGGCGATCAGCTGGTTGTGGCGCTTGAGGTCCTCCAGGACCGTGAACTGGTCCCACACCGCGATCGAGGCGGTGCTGGCGGCGGGGTCGCCACGGATGGTGTCGTTGTACGTGAGCGCGACGTCGTGCCGGGTAATGAGCGCGCCCTGGTCGAAGTAGGAGGCGTGCGGGTCCGCCAGGCTGACCACGATGTAGAAGTCGGCCGGGGCGGAGACCAGCCGCGGCGCGGCGTAAAAGCGCAGCAGCAGGCCGAAGGCCACCAGGAAGGCTCCCAGCCCGGCCAGGACCACGCGGATCGTGCCGCCACCCGCCAGCCGGCCGCGGCGGCCGCTCCTGGCGAGCAGGCCGTGGCGCCTCCTAGTGACCGGGTCTGGTGCCGCCTGGATCACCGTGGGCGCTTCCTCGGGTGGGGCCATCGATTCCTCCGCAGCATCCGGCCTGGGTCATGCCGCATCCTCGCCGGAGCCATCATGGCTCAGCAGGCTGGACACCGGCGCCTGTAGCGTGGCCACCGCGCCGCCGGCGGCGGCGCAGCGGAGCAGGTTCCGGTGCTGCTCGTCGGTCACTGTCTCACCTTGGTCGGCCAGCATGACTGGTATGCCGTCCCGGATCTGATAGCTGCGGCGCAGCCGCGGGTTGTACAGGACGTCGTACTCGGCCAGGTATAGCAATGCCTGCTTGTCGATCGGGCAGGCCAGCAGGTTCAGCAGCAACGTGTCCAGACTCATCAGGCTCGCGGCGCCAGGCCCCGGCCGTCGGGCCGGGCAGGAGGCGCCGCTCCTCCTTTCGGGGGTCGTGCGCGGGCGGCGCGGGTACCGTGCTTGTCGCGATGTGGAGGGAGGCGGGGCGGGCGGCGCGCCGTTCGCTGACGACGGTCAGGATGACCGGCATGGCGACGGCGGCGACTCCGCCGCCCAGCCGCATGGCCAGCAGGACCGGGCTGGCCGGCAGCCGCTCGTGGAACAGCCACGAACCGATGATGACCAGGTAACCGGTGCTGATGACCAGGGAAATCGGCATGACGATGGAGGCCGGGCTGCGCTGGAGCGCTACCTGGAACAGGCACATGCCGATCGCCGAGGACGCGAGCATCGCGTACAGGTAAGGCGACGCGAGGGCCGCGGCGAGCAGTCCGGCACGGGAGTGCGGCCCCGCGAACATCGCGGCCGACAGCGCCTTGAGCGCGACCCCGGCGAACCCGTAGACCAGCCCGGCACAGCAGGCGTAGCTCACCCCGGTGACCTGGCGCCGGTGCCGGCGTCTCGACGCCCGCTGCGCGCAGTAGTAGATGACCGGGACCGCCAGGCAGGCGGGAACCGCGGCCACGGCGATGGCGGCTCCGGCGGCGTGGGTGCCGGCTTCCGTGCCTGACCCGTGGCCGCTGGACAGGCTGAGCAGCACCGCCGCGGCGGCGATGACCCCGATGCACGTGAGCTCGGCGCGGCCAAGCCGCTCGTGCAGCAGCATCCGCGAGAACAGGATCGTCACCACCACGCCGGAGGCCTGCAGGGGCTGCGCGACCGTCAGCGGTTCCAGCGACAGCACCAGGACCTGCAGCACCAGGCCGCAGCAGATGAACAGGAAGCCGGCCAGCCACGCCGGAGCGGTGAACAGGGTGCGCACCAGCCGGCTGAGCTGATGCGCCTCGATGGCGGGCAGCCGGACGAGGGCCCGCTTTTCCATGATGAAGCCGAGGTTGTAGATGACCGTGGCCACGACGGCGAGGACGATCCCGGGGTGGGCGATCATGCCGGCCCCCCGGCCGGCTCCCCGGCCAGTTCCCCGACTGCCTGACAGTACAGCGCGGTGAAGTCCGCCGCGGCGGCCCGGTCCAGGAGCGCGTGCCGGTAGTGCACGCACAGGTGCAGCTGGCCCGCCGTCGTCACGGCGCCGATGCCCAGGCCGCGTGGCATCTGGGCGGGGCCGGAGAACCATAGCGGTTCGGTGCCGCTGCCGCTGAACGAAGGCGGGCTCGGCAGCACGCCCAGGTTGCTGAGCAGCGCGGTATCGGTGCAGACGGGCCCGGCGGCGCGGCGGATGAGGCGTGCCGCGGCGCGCTTGACGACGGCCGGCGCCCACCCCGTTGCCAGCAGCCTGCTCGTCGCGTCCAGCCCGGCCGGCGGCCGCTGCTTGCCGGCCCTGGTCTGCGCCGCCACACGCGCGAGCAGGCGGGCCGGGTCGGCGGGCTCGCGGCCGCGCGCGGTGACCCGGATCAGCCGGGTCTGGTTCCCCGGCCCCGCCCAGCGGCTCCGCGGATCGCGGTCGTTGACCGGCACGCAGACGCGGATGCGCCCGCCGCGCCGGCCGTGCGCCGCGTTCCAGCGGTCCACCGTGGCGAGCAGGGCCGTGACCAGCAGGTCGTTGACCGTGGGATACGGCCCGCTGCCGTGCCGGGCGGGCCTCGGCACGGGCACCGACCGGTGCACGGAGCCGTACCCGGGCCGGTCGGGCCATGCGGTCTGCGCGGCGATCCGGGTCACCGCGCCGGGCAGCCGGGCGGCTCTGTTTCCCCGCTCGCCTCCGGGCGCTTTGACCCGGTGCCTTCCCTCGTCGCGCAGTCGCGGCGCTCCCACGCTCCACAGTGCACGCCACCGCGCGCCCATAGGCTCCCGGGGACTCCCTCGCTCCTCAGTCCAGACGGCACGGCGGCCTTTGGCTCGCGGGCGCGGCCCTTCGGGCGGCGGGCTGGTTCGCGGGCCGGAGCCCGCGACGTCACCGGCACGTTCCCGGTAGGCCGCGGCGGCCGCGGTCAGCAGGGCGAGGCTGGAGATGCCGTCGAACGCGGCGTGGTGGGTCTGCAGGATCACCACGTCGTGGTCCGGGCCGACCGCGAGGATCAGCCGCACGGCGCGATCGCGCAGCGGGATCGGCCAGGCGGACAGCCACTCCCGCAGCGCGGCGAGCTGGCCGGGGCTGCGCCAGCTCGCCACCGTGACCAGTCCGTCGTCCCGGCCCGGTGCGGCCGCCTCCCAGCTCAGGTGACGGCGCCACGGGGAGGTGGCGGCCAGGTGCCGCCGGGCGGCGGGGTCCGCGGCCAGGGCGCCGGCCAGCGCCGCCTCGAGGACGGCCCGGTCCAGGTGACCCCAGGCCAGGGTCTCCAGCTGTATCAGGCTCGGGTCCGTGGCGCTTTCGAGGTAGAGATCCAGCTCCTCGATCGGCGTGAGCGGCCAGGACGCCAGTCCGGCCCGGTCCGCCGGCGCGCTCCTGAGCGTGGTCACGCGGCACCCTCCCCCGCGGGCCGCCCGGCCGGGGACCGCCTGCGCCATGACCGGGGCCGCGGAACGGGCGGGACGAGCGCGGCGGCCAGGGCGATCAGGGCCGCGGCCTGGGCCGGCCAGCTGAAGGCGCCGAAACCGGGCTGGGCACCGTGGTTCAGCCCGGCGATGACCACCGCCCCGGCGACGCACATCGCGATGAACGCGAGCCACGGCACCCATTGCCGCCGCCACCAGCCCAGCAGGATCACGGCCGGGACCGCGAGCGCGATCAGGCCGCCCACCAGGGCTAGCACCAGCGCCGCCGCCGCGGCGGCCAGCCAGTAACCGGCGACCCGAGCGGACCCGGCCCCGCTAACCGGGTCGCCCGGGGCCGCGGCACCGGCCGCCACCGCGGCCCGCGCCGCCGCGGCGCGGCGGCGCGGCGGCCACAGCGCGCCGGCGACGAGCAGCAAGACGCCGAGCACCGTCCCGCCCAGCAGCCAGTGGTATCCCGCCACCGGGGTGAAGGTCATGACCACCGTGCCGCCAGCGCCTGCCGGGACCACGTAGGCCTGCTGCCAGCCGTCCAGGGTAACCGGGGTGAGCGGGCGCCCGTTCAGGGTCGCCGTCCAGCCCGGGTTGGCCGTCTGGTGGACCTCCAGGTAGGCCTGCCCGCCCGGGCCGATCGTCGCGGTGCGGTGCTCGGTCCCCCAGGAGCCGATCCGCAGGTTCCGGGGGGCGGCGCCGGCGGACTGCGCGGCGGCTTGTGCCGCGGTGACGCCGGTCAGGCTCAGGTCGGTGACGGCGAGCGGCACGCCGGTGCCCGGTGAGCTCAGCCAGTGCCGGCCCGCCGTCAGCGCCAGCGTCGCGTTCGGGGTGCAGACGTGCAGGCGGAGCGGGGTGAGGCGGATAAGGTTCCGCACGGTTCCGGAGACCTCGGTGGGATAGGTCTGGCCGTCGACGGTCAGCGGCGGCCCCTGCCCGCAGGCGAGGCGGAACGGGGCGCCGGCCGCGGGGATGCCCGTGCTGAGGCTGGCCAGCGCGGGGATGGTCATCGCCCCGAGGCCGACGGGGAGCTGCTGGGCGCGGCCGATCAGCGGGTTGTAGGCGGTGGTGGGCATGACGCCCGGGAAGCTGATGTCCAGCCGGTCGGTCGTCAGGGGCGGGAAGGTCAGCACGCCGCTGGACGGAACCTGCACGTCGCGGACCCCGTCCGGGCTGCTGATCAGCACGCGCGTCGGCTCCGCGGCGATCCCTATGGTGGCGGGCGTGAGCTGGATCTGGTCGATGCTCCGCCGCCCCTGCCACTGAAGGTGCACGGTGGCGTCGGGGTCGGCCGCGATCCAGCCGGCGCCGTCCAGCAGGTTCTGCGGCCGTAGCGCGGGCAGGGACGCGAAGGTGGACGTGGCGGTGACGCGCAGCTGCGCTGACGCCGCGGACCCAAGGCGGTCGAGGAGGGCGTTGATGGCGGCGCCGGGCACGGGGACGACGGTGGCGGAAACCTGGAAGCTCCCGTCGGCGGGCGTGCTGAACGTCCGGTTCAGGTTCGCCTCGGGCGGATCACCGGGCAGGCCGAGCGCCCAGCCGGTGTCGCGGTGGAAGCTGAATGACGGGGCCGGCCCGGCCTGCTGCTGGGCGGTCTGCAGGTAGCTGGTGACGCCCACCCCCGGGATGGTGACGTCGCTGATGCCCGCCCCGGGCCCGCCCGGGCTGCCGCCGCTAGCGGCGGCGATGGTGATGCGGAGCCAGCCGCTGGTGCCGGCCGGGATCCGCAGCGGCTGCGCCTCCGACGTCACCTGGGTCGCGGTGACGGCGGTCTCCGCGGCGGTGGTGACTACCAGGCGGGTGGCGACTGGCCGCGGGATGTCGTCGAGCAGCCGGATCGTGGCCGGCCCGGACAGGTACCGCGGGCGGGCGAAATTGACCTGAACCCACTGCCCGGCGGCGCCGCCCGGGCTGGCCTCGGCCTCGGTCCACGCCGTGGCCGGGTTGCCGTCGAAGGCGCCCGCCGGATCACCCTGCGGCACCTCCCAGAGCCAGGATCCCGCCGAGGAGGCGGTGACGCTGGCCGCGCCGGTGAGCACGGCGACGGTCTGGTGGCCGGCGGTCCCCGCGGGCAGCAGCTGGCGGGGCGCCGCGCCGCCGCCGCCCTGCGGGTTGTCCGGCGGGATGGTGCCGGTCGCGGAGTACGTGTAGGAGGTGTTGTTGTTCGGCAGGCCGAAGGACGTGTCCGCGCGGCGCAGCCCGTCGGTGACGTCCTGCGCCGCGGCGGGCGGATAGGCGGCGGTGTCCTGCCCCGCGATCACGGCCGGCTGTCCGGCGCTCAGCAGGCCCTGGCCCGTGAGCTGCAGCAGCGCGGCCGGGCCGCCGTCGACGAGCGTCGTCGAGGCGGCGGGCAGCATGGCCGCCGGCCCAGCCGGCTGGTCGGCGGGATCGCCGGCCTCGAAGATCTCGACCGGCCGCCACTGCTTCTCGAGCGCCTCGACCTGCAGGGCGGTCCCCTGCCCGGTGGGACCGATGGGCATCGGCGCGCCGAACGACTTGACCAGGATGAATCCCGACGCGCGCAGCGCGGTGTGCACGACCTGGGGCGGCGTGTAGCCCAGCTGGGCCGGGTCCAGGTCGTTGCGCACCAGGACGTACCGGATGCCGGCCCGGTCGAGATAGCCGGCCAGGCCAGGCGAGGCGGTGCCGGACTCGATCGCCTGCTCGGCGCCGTCGAGCAGGTCGTTCACCCCGGCTCCGCTGAACGACACCTGGTTCCGCTGCACCCACGGCGAGCGGGCCAGCGGCTCCAGCGGATCGTCGATCGGCTGTCCCCAGGTATAGATGCCGTGCGAGTTCGCGGGCACCACGAGGGTGGTCTGGGTGGCGTCGTGCGCGGCCAGCCAGCTGGCCGCCTCCTGCCAGTAGGCGGGCACCTGGGTGAACGACCCTGGCTGCAGCGCCTGCCCGTTCAGGTAGGGCAGCCCCAGGCCGGCCAGGACGGCCACCGCGGCCACAGCGCAGGCCACCCGGGCGGCCGTCCGCGGCCACACGGCGCGGGCCAGGACATGCGCGATCCCGAGCGCCAGCACCGCGGCCAGCACAGGCTCGATCTTGTACACGTTGCGCAGCGCCGCCAGCCCCCCGTCCAGGACCGACTGCACCTGGTTGTGCAGGGGGCCGCCGAGCGGCCCGCCGTAGCCGGCCAGCGCCCACAGCGCGGCCACGCCGAGGGTGCAGCGCAGCCACAGCGCCTCGGGCAGGTCGCGGCGGGCTATCCCGGCCAGGCCGGCGGCGGCGGCCACCGTTCCGGCCGCGACCGCCCACACCGATCCCGTCAGGACCGATCCGGCGGTCAGCCACGGCTGCCCGAAGTTCAGGTACGCGACCCAGTTGCCGCTGCCGCGCAGCGCCGCCGCCGCCGACATGGTCTGGGTAGTGGTGCCCGCCTGCTCGATGTAGGGCAGGAAGTTGAACCCGTAGCGGCCCTGGTACAGCAGCGGCCCCGCCCACCAGGCCGTGGCCAGCAGCATCGCGGGCACCCACCAGCCGAGCAGCGTCCAGCGGCGGCGCCCCGGCCGGGTCAGCACGTACATCCCGGGCAGCACCAGGGCGGCGAGGGTGGAGGTCGCGTTGATGCCGCCCATGCAGACGACCACCAGGCCGGACCGGGCGGCCGCGGCGCGGGCCGACGAAGTGCGGATGAGCGGCAGCACGGCCCAGGGCGCCAGCACCCCCGGCAGCACGCCGCCGGAGGAGGAGCCGGCCAGGATCGTGAACGTCGGCCACAGCGCGAACGCGCCCGCCGCCAGCAGCCGCGTCGCGCGCGTTCCGGTGCCCAGTGCCTCGGCCAGCCGGACCATGCCGAGGAAGCCCACCGCGATCAGCAGCGACATCCATATCCGCTCGGCTAGCCAGACCGGCACGTGCAGCAGGTGAGCGACCAGGTAGAACGCGCCCATCGGGAAGGCGTAGCCGATGTACTGATCCTGAAGGCTGCCGAAGTACTCCAGGGGGTTCCACAGGTGCCATAGCCGCTCGTAGAACCCGACCGGGTCGATGTTCACGCCCAGTTTCGTGTCGAACGTCATCCGGCCCGGGTCCTGGACCAGCAGCAGGACCAGCACGACGACCCAGACAAGCACCGCCCAGCGCAGCCCGGCCCGCTCGGCCGCGTCCCCCCAGCGGCGCCACCGCCGCCACGGCGGCCGTTCACCGCCGCTGGCCGAGTCCGGCTGGTCCGGGACGACCTCGAGTGGGAGCGTGGTCACCCCTGCCGCCGCAAGATCAGCAGGAGGTTCCACGTCAGCAGCTCGCGCAGCCCCGGCAGGAAGATGAGGAACCGGCACCAGCGCGGGTAGTACCGCGGCCGCGCCTCGACCACGGTGACGTCGGCGCGACGTCGCACGAGGGACAGGACCTGGCCGACGCCGAGCGGGAACATCGACTCCCCGTAGACGTTCTTCGGCTTCCTGCCGTGGCGCCGGATGTAACGGCGCATGGCGTAATTGCCGCCCAGGTAGTGGAAGGGGGCCGACTCATGTCCGCCCCAGGGCGACAGCCACACCGTGTAGGACAGGTACACCAGCCCGCCGGGGCGGGTGGCACGGATCATCTCGTCGATGAGCCCGGCCGGGTCCCGCACGTGCTCGAGCACGTTGCAGGAGAAGCACACGTCGACGCTGCCGTCGGCCAGCGGCAGCCAGTAGCCGTCCCCGATCACGCTGGCGCGGCCGGGGGCGCCGCGGGTGTACAGCTCGCCGGGATCGGGCTCTATCAGCAGGCACTGAGCGCCGCGCTCCCGGAACGCGTCGGCGAAGTAACCCGCGCCGCCGCCGACGTCGATGACCTGGCTGCCGCCCACCCGGGCATGGCGTGCCACCAGGGCGACCGAGTCGCGGGCCAGCAGGCGGTAGAAGGTACCCGGGTCCGACTGCTCGCGCCGGAACGCCGTCAGCAGGCGGAGCGAGCCGACAGGACCCGGCTCGGGAGCCGCGGACACGGCGGTAGGGGCGGACGGGAGCGCATCGGCAGGCATGTCGGTCTCCTTCACGGGTACCGGACGGCCTCCGTGGTCACGAAGACGGCATCCGGTGCCGGGCTGCCCCAATCCGGCCGGTTTAGCGGGAACGCTGGTGCGGCCGAGATGACGGGGTTACGCTGCTGGGACGATCATGTTACTGGACAGTAAGTCACTCTTGATATTTCGTCAATAGAATCTGGGTGACTGATGCGCATGAGTCGTGCAGGTCCGGTAAGTAGCCTATCGAAGACGCGACAACGATGGACATTCGGGTGTTATTGACACTCAATCAATACCTTTAGACAATGGTCGGCGCCGGCCCTGCCAGCCCCGTACCGCCTGGAGGAGATGAGGATGGAAACCGACCGGGTTCTCCTTTCCCCAGCTCAACGTCGCGCCGAGGACCTCGAGAAGGAACGCCGGCCAGGTCGCCATGTGGTGATCGTGGCGTGGCGGGACATCGCCAGCCCACAGGCCGGCGGCTCGGAGCTGCTGGTCGATCAGCTCGCGGCCGGGCTGACCGCCCAGGGCGACCGGGTGACGCTGCTGTGCGGCGGCCCGTCCGCCGCGCACAGCTACGGGGTGGTCCGCAGCGGCGGGCCGTACAGCCAGTTCCTGGGCGCGCCGTTCGCCTACCGGCGGCACCTGCGCGACTGCGACGTCGTCGTGGAAGTCTGCAACGGCATGCCGTTCCTGGCGCCGCTGTGGTCCCGCAAGCCGATGATCTGCATGGTCAACCACGTGCATACCGACCTGTGGCCGCTGCGGTTCCGGCCGCCGCTGTGCACGGCGGGCCGCTTCCTCGAGCAGCGTGCGATGCCGTGGGCCCACCGCCGGAACCTGGTGCTGACGGTGTCCGCGTCCACCGCGCGGGAGCTGGAGGCGCTCGGGGTCCCGCGCGAGCGCATCCGCATGCTGACCAACGGCACCGCCCCCGCGGGGCCGCCGGCCCCGCGCTCGGCCGAGCCGCTGTTCCTCGCGCTCGGCCGGCTCGCCGAGTACAAGCGGATCGACCTGCTGCTGCGCCTGTGGGACCGGGTACGCCCGGTGGTAGGCGGACGGCTGGTCATCGCCGGGGACGGTCCCCAGCGCGCTTACCTGGAGTCGCTGGCCGGCCCCGGCGTCACCTTCGCCGGGCGGGTGAGCGAGGAGGAAAAGCACCGCCTGCTCGCGGCGGCCTGGCTGCTGCTGCACCCGGCCCAGATCGAGGGCTGGGGGATCGTGGTCACCGAGGCGGCGATCCGCGGCACCCCGGCCGTCGGCTTCGACGTCCCGGGGCTGCGCGACTCGGTCGAGCACGGGCGGACCGGCGTGCTCGCCCGCTCCGAGGCGGAGTTCGCCTCGTCATGGGCGGCGCTGGCCCTCGACCCGCCGCGCCGCGCCGCGCTCGGGGAGGCCGCGCGAAGCCGCGCCGCCCGGCTGCGATGGTCCACGGCGGTGCGTCATTTCGCCGCGGTCATCGACGAGGCAGTCGATGAAGCCCGCTGAGCCGGCCGGCACCGGCCGGCTGCGCGCCTTCTACGAGGACCCGGGCACCACCGTCAGCTCCGGGCCCGAGCGGGCCTTCCGGCAGGCTCAGATGCTCGCCGCGGTGCTCGCCGGGCGCACCGGGACCCAGCGGATCGTGGACGTGGGGTGCGGGGACGGTTCCGCTACTCACCTGGTCACGAAGCTGGACGCGCGCAATACCGTCATCGGCGTCGACTGGTCGGCGACGGCGCTGTCGCAGGCCCGCGCCCGCGGGCTGCTGGTCGTCCAGGGCGGGGTGGACACCGCCGGGCTGCCGCTCCCGGACGGCTGCGCCGACGTCGTGATCATGAGCGAGCTGATCGAGCACCTCGTCGACACCGACGCGGCGATCGACGAGGCCCGCCGTGTGCTGCGGCCGGGCGGTGTCCTGCTGCTGTCCACGCCGAACCTGGCCGCCTGGTTCAACAGGGGCCTGGTCGGCCTCGGCATCCAGCCGGTGTTCTCCGAGGTGAGCCTGCGCGGCATCTACGGCAGGCCCGGTCATGAGGTTGTCGGGCACCTGCGCCTGTTCACCCGGCGGGCGCTGGTGGAGTTCCTGACCGCCCGCGGCTTCCGCTGCGAACGCGTCCTGGGCGCGCCCTACCACGACGTGCCGCGGCTGCTGCGCCCGCTTGACCGCTCGCTGTCCCGCTGGCCGTCGATGGCCAGCATCCTGCTCGTCCAGGCGCGGCGCGGATGATCTACCGTGACGCTGTGAGTCCAGCAGAGAACCAAGAACCCGCAGCTCGCCCCGCTCGCCGCCGGCTCCCGCCCGACGACAGGCGACAGGCGCTGATCAACTCGGCGCTGAAGCTGTTCAACACCCACCCCTACGACGAGGTGTCCGTCGACGACATCGCCGCCGAGGCAGGGGTGTCCCGGCCGTTGGTCTACCACTATTACGGCGGGAAGGCGGGGGTATTCATCAGCGCGCTGCGGCAGACGGGCGACGACGTGGTGGCGGCCGTCGCCAAAGCCGGGATGGACGACCCGGACAACTGGCTGACCGCCGGGCTCGGCGCGTTCTTCGACCACATCCAGGCCAACCCGATCGGGCTCACTGCCCTGTACCGGGGCGGCGCGCTGACCGGCCGGGACAACCGCCAGGTGCTTGATGAGATCGGCGACCGCGTGCTGCGGCTGATCCTGTCCAGCCTCGACCCGCCCGGCGACTCCCCGGTGCTGCAGTCCGTGCTCCGCGCGTGGATCGCCATGGTGGAGACGATGTGCCGCGGGTGGCTGCGCAACGGGCAGCCAACGCGCGAGCAGCTGGAGACCCTGCTGCCCGAACTGCTGCGCGCCGTTCTCGGCACCGCGGCCTGGCACGATGCCGCGACCGCCGCCGTCCTGCCCCGCCTCCCCCCGCTCAAGCGCCCCTTACATCGAGGTGACCGGATTATGCCAACATGCAGCGAAGGCGGATCCCTCGCTGGGATGTCTGCCTTGATCACCGGCGGCGACAGCGCCCTCGGGCTGGCCTGCGCCCGGCGGCTGGCCGCCGACGGCGCCGTGGTGACCGTCTGCGGGACCGCCGAGCAGTGCCTCAAGAAGAGCGCCGACGCCTACGGGCTGCATTACGTCGTCGCCGACGTCACCGAGGAGGAGCAGGTCGCCGACGCTCTCGCCATCGCCGCCGACAGCGGCCCGCTGCGGATCGTCATCGCCAGCGCGCGGGGCTCGGCCTCGATCGGCCCGATCGCCCGGCTCAACACCGCCGGCTGGCGGGCGACGCTCGATCTCAACGCGACCGGAACCATGCTGACGCTCAAGTACGCCGCGCGGGAGATGGCGCGGGTGGGCGGCGGGTCGTTCGTGGCGATCTCCTCCATCGCCGCCACCACCGTGCACCGCTGGTTCGGCGCCTACGGCCCGGCCAACGCCGCGGTCGACCACATGGTGGCGCTGGCCGCCGACGAGCTGGGCGGGATCGGCATCCGGGTCAACGGCATCCGGCCGGGAATCGTGGAATCCGAACTGGTCGCGGGTATCGCCGATCCCGGGCCGGTGCTGGACGACTACCTGGCCTGCATCCCGCTGGCCCGCGTCGGCACCCCGGCCGACGTCGCCGAGGCGGCCCGGTTCCTGGCCGGCCCGGAGTCGGCGTGGATCACCGGGGAGGTCTTCAACGTCGACGGCGGTCAGCATCTGCGCCGGGGACCCGACTACGCGGCGGCGTTCGAGCCGATGTTCGGCGCCGCCGCGCTGCGCGGCCTGCCGGAGGAAGGGCCGCCTGAGGAACTGCCCGAGGAAGGAGCGTAGCCATGCGTATCCTGATCGCCATGCTGATCGGCGTGCTGCTCGCCGGCGGCTCCGCGGTCGCTCTCGTGCACGACCGCACCGTGGTCCATCAGGCGCCGGTCCGGGTGCTTTACAACTACGGCTCCGGCTGACCGGCTGGCCGCGTGCCGCCTAACCGCCTGTGCCGCCGCGTGCTGGCGGGCTGTGCCATCGCCAGCGGCCTCCTGCTGGCCGCGGCCTGCGCGGGGGCGGCGCCGCGACCGGTGTCATCGCTTGTCCAGTCGAACTATGAGCGGAGCACCGGCGACACGGTCCGCCGGGACTGCGGCTACAGCAGCCCGCTGCCGGGCAAGCCGGGCTGGAGCATCTGGCTGTTCTGCGACACCGTGGTCACCAGCGCCGGCGGCCGGAAGATCGACCGGCTGATCCTCGGCGCCGGCACGGCGGCCGACGGGCCGTACCAGGCCGGCCAGGCACCCGCGTGGCTCAGTGAGGTGCCGACCCCGCCTTCTTCCCCGGCCGTGCCGAGCACCGCCGCGCCGCAGCCGTTCCTGCCCGTGCCCGGCAACCTCCAGCTGCCGGGCGGCATGCTGCCGTGCGCGGGCCCCGGCGCTTACCCGGCCGCGTGGATCTCCGGGGTCACCCGCGCGCCGCCGTCCGCCCCCGCGGGCACGCTGCTCATCACCTACGACGACTACTGCGTTACCGGGTACACGGACGCGCCGACCGCGGAGGGCTTCGGCCTGGCCGAGTACGACCCGGCGAGCAACCTCCTCGGTCCCGTCACGCTCGTGTTCGGCAGCGCCCTGGGGGCGGCGCTGCCGCAGCAGCAGGTGCTCGGCTCGCCGGTGGTGGGCGCCGACGGCTACCTCTACCTGTTCGGCTTTTGCCAGGCCGGGCCGGCGCCGCCCGGATGCGGCAGCGGGCGCGCGTTCGTCGCCAGGACCGTCGCCGCGCCCGCGTACTGGCAGAATCCGTTCAGCTACCAGTACTGGACCGGCGGCGGCTGGTCGTCACAGCCGGCGGCGGCCGCCTCGCTGATACCCGATGGCCAGCCGCTCGGCGTCTCGGTCGGTGACTACGCGGCCGACGGCCACGGCCTGGTGATGATCGAGCAGACGAGCCTGGCGGGCGGCTTCCAGGCCTGGCAGGCCAGCTCGCCGGCCGGCCCGTGGCGGCGGCTGCTGGCCGGCCGGGTGCCGTGCGCCAAGGGCACCGAGTCCGGCGCGGAGGGCCTGTGCCGTGCCCTGATCGGGCATCCGGAGCTCAGCACGCGCAGCCGGCTGCTGATCTCCTACTACAACCCCGGAAATGACCACGTGGACGTGTCCGCGTATCCGTGGTGACCCTGACCCCGAGGAGCATCCTCGATGACTTTGACCGCACGGATAGCCACCCGGCTGCCGGAAGGGCTGCTGGTCCGGCTGATCAGCCTCGCCTACCGGCGATTCGAGCCAGAGATCCGGCACGCGGGCGAGGTCTGCGGCCGCGGCGGCACGATGGTGGACATCGGCGGCTGGTACGGGCCGTGGGCTCGGCGGCTGGTCCGGCGGGCCCGCCGCGTCGTCGTCATCGAGCCGACGCCGCTGCACGAGGTGCTCCGCCGCACGCTCCCGCCCGAAGCCGACGTCATCCCCGCGGCCGCGTCCGACACCTGCGGAGAGGCGGAGATCTGGCTGCCGTCCCCGGACGGCGCCGCCCAGGGTGTCTCGTCGCTGCACCGGCGGGATGTC
>Ga0306926_10001780_pt1 | contig 21529 bp, 14 predicted proteins | sample flu12Cox44000178_FD_203759 | JGI IMG/M metagenome (GOLD analysis project Ga0306926, IMG submission 203759) | Lab enrichment of tropical soil microbial communities from Luquillo Experimental Forest, Puerto Rico - flux8day.12C.oxic.44.000.178 (v2)... | ecosystem: Environmental > Terrestrial >...
AGCCCCGCAACCACCCCCCGCTCCCCCCTCCCCGAAGCGTGCTCCCGCCGCCCCCCGAGAAGTAATCGCCCGCGAGCAACCCTCCCGCGCCTAAGCCGTGGCCAGACGGGCGAGGCCGCGCTCATCCCAACGGCACCAGGGTTGCTCTGAACAGCGTTTTGTCCCGCTGTTCAGAGCAGCCCTGGTGTCGCCTTACGCCGCAAAGCGTCGCCTAACTCACCGCGCAAATTCAGTAGCCCGAGACTCCCTAACGACCGTGACCCGGATCTGCCCCGGATAAGTCAGCTCCTCCTCAACCTGCTTAGCCACATCCCGGGCAATCACCTGCGCCTGAATGTCATCGACCCGATCCGGCTTGACCATGACCCGAATCTCGCGCCCCGCCTGCATCGCGAACACCTTGTCCACGCCCTCATGCGCGGTCGCGATCTCCTCCAAGCGCTCCAGCCGCTTGACGTAGGCCTCCAGGGACTCGCGCCGGGCTCCCGGCCTGCTGCCGCTGATCGCGTCGGCGGCCTGGGTGAGCACGGCTTCGACGGTGCGGACCTCAACCTCGTTGTGGTGCGCCTCGATGGCGTGGACCACGTCGGGCAACTCGCCGTACTTATGCGCGATCTCGGCGCCGATGAGGGCGTGGCTGCCCTCGACCTCGTGGGTCAGCGCCTTGCCGATGTCGTGCAGCACGGTGCACCGCTTGAGCAGCACGGGGTCCATGCCCAGCTCGCTGGCCATCATGGCGGCGATGTGCGCGGACTCCACCAGGTGGGCGAGCACGTTCTGGCCGTAAGAGGTGCGGTAACGCAGCTGGCCGAGAAGCGTCACCAGCTCCGGGTGCATGTCGGTGATGGCCAGTTCGACCATGGCGTCCTCACCGGCGCGCACGCACAGTTGCTCCACCTCGGACTTGCTGCGCTCGTAGGCCTCTTCGATCCGCTGGGGGTGGATGCGCCCGTCGAGGACCAGCTTCTCCAGCGCGAGCCTGCCCACCTCCCGCCGGACCGGGTCGAAGCAGGACAGCAGGACGGCCTCGGGGGTGTCGTCGATGATCAGGTTGACCCCGGTCACCGACTCGAAGGCACGGATGTTGCGGCCTTCGCGGCCGATGATCCTGCCCTTCATCTCCTCGCCGGGCAGGTGCAGCACGGAGACCACGGACTCGCTGGTCTGCTCGCTCGCGACCCGCTGGATGGCGAGCGTCACGATCCGCCTGGCCCGCTCGTCCCCGTCGCGGCGGGCCTGGTTCTCGGCCTCGCGGACGATCAGGGCGGCCTCGCGCTTGGCCTGGTTCTCGATGGTGGCGACCAGTTCGGCTTTGGCCTGCTCGGCGGTCAGCCCGGCGGCCCGCTCGAGTACCGCGCGGCGCTCGTCGTCCAGGCGGGCAAGCTCGGCGCGCTGGGTGTCGAGGTCGGCCCGGGCCTCCTCGAGCCCGGCGGACCGCTGTTCCAGCTTGCGTAGTTCGCCGTCCAGCCTGCCTTCACGCTCGGCAAGACGCGCCTCCCTGCGTTCGAGGTCGGTGCGGAGCTGGGCGGCTTCCTCCCTGGTCGCCTGGACCTGTTCCTCGGCTACTCGCTGTGCCTGCGTGACCTGGCGCGCTGACTCCTCGGCCCGGCGAGTGATCGCCACGGCGTCGGCCTCCGCGCTGGCCCGGATCTGCTCGGCGGCCCGGTCGGCTTCTTCAAGGCGCCGTTCCGCGGCGCGGCCAGCCTCTGCCACCCGGCGTTCTGCCTCGGCGGCCAGTTCCGGGCTGGCGGATGAGTGGGTGACGGCGGTTTCCTGGGGTGCCGGAACCGTACGGTTCCCGGCCTTGCGCACGACGGCGAACAACGCTACTGCAACGGCGAACAGCGCAAGGATCCCGATCACCGCGATCACTACAGCGATTGTGTTGCTCATGGCACACCTCAATCCTGCTCGCGGGCCCGGGCCCCGAGGTACGGAGCCAGGGCTGATCCCTGTGGCGAGGAGTCAGGCGCGCCATGCGCGGCGTGTCACTTCGCGGCCGCGACTGCCGGCGAACCGGCCAGCTGGGCCTGCCCGGCCGCCGGTGGTTTCCGGCAGCCGTACCTCGGCGCTCGCGGCGCGGCCATGTGGTCAGCGGCTCTGCCGCCGCCCACGGGACCGTGCCGGAGGGCCGTACCCGCGGACCGCCGCCCGCAGGAGTATTGCTACCCGCCATAGCGCCGCTCATGAGAGCGCCGCCGACAGGGCCAGGCTTGCCAGAGGGTCCCCAGCCCGGTGGCACCCGGTAAAAACCGGGACAACGACATTGCCCATGAATCGGCCAGCAGCCGATGACCTGCACCGGCAACCGATGCCGCCGCCAGCCTTCCGGCGCGAGCGCCGTCCCCCGCGGCCGCTGGCGGGCCAGCCCGCACTCCTCCTGCCCGCGCCGGCATATCGCCGCCGCAGGCCCGGCCGCGGCCAGAGCCTTGCCAGGCACACCATCTGCCCCATCCGGTTCCTGGACCGGTCGTCCCGCACAAGCCCGCAATGCGGGTCCGCGCGGGTCCGTGCCCAAGCGCCGTGTCAAGCCCTGTCCGCCCCCTTATCAGCCACCGCTGCCGCGGGGCCGTGGCCACCGCTTAACCGGACCCAACCAGGGCCTGACCTGGCTGGCCAGCACCTCGCCGGAACCGGCTACGGGCCGGATCTGTGTCCTTACCGGCAACCGGGCGCAACCAGTTGCCGGGCGTGTCGTATGTTCCCAATCGCCTGTTACGGTCTAACACCTCGCTGCCGTGAGGTTAAGCGCTGATAACAATTTGGGCAAGCTCGGCCTAGTGATGCTTCCGTTACTCCACGCAGCGTGCCCCGCTCACAGCCAATCGTCACCAGCGCCGTCTTCGCTAATCCACGCCAGATCCGCGCCGTGGCCAGCATCGCTTTCCTGCTCTTGTTCCAGTGCTTCCCGCACCACCTGAGCGGCCAGGCCGGCCGAATAGCCCTTGCGGGCCAGCATGCCCATCAGCTGCCGCGCCCGGGCGGGCGTTGGCTTTCCCCGGCTGGCCGGCAACCGCCTGGCGACCAGCCGCCGGGCGGTGGCCAGTTCGTCCTGCGGCCCGAGCAGCCCGACCGCCGACCGCACTTCGCCGTCGGGTATCCCGCGCTGCCGCAGTTCGGCGCTGAGCGCGCGGCGCGCGAGGCCGCGCCCGTGGTGCCGGCTCTCGACCCACGCCCGGGCGAAGGCCGCGTCGTCGATCAAGCCGACCTCGGTGAACCGGCTCAGCACGGATTCCGCAACCTCGTCGGGAATCCTCCGCTTGCGCAGCGCGGTGGCCAACTGTGCCCGGGTGCGCGGCCCGGCGGTGAGCAACCGCAGGCAGATCGCCCGCGCCGCTTCCTCGCTGCCTTGGCCCTCGTTGCCAGGGCTCGTGCCGTTACTGCCTTCACTGCCAGGCTCCCCGCCGCCGAGGTCCGCACCGGCAAAACCCGCACCATCAGAACTCACGCCATCGGCGGCGGCCTCCCAAGGATCTGCGCGACCCGAACGCACACCACCGCGGCGCGCGCCGCCGAGGCTTGCAGCTCCAGGGTCCGCACCGCCGGGGTCCGGGGCGCGGGGGCGCCGACTGCCGCGGCGCTGGCCCTGACCACCGGACTCCGCGCCGGTATCTGCTGCAACGGAATCCGCAGCGGCACGGGGCTCGTCGGGATGCTCGTCAGAACTCGGCACCAAATCGGGATCTGGGACCAAGGTCAGGTGCCCGATGCCCCGCTTCCGGCCGGACGCACCACCCCTGGCGCCCCGTCGCGGCGGGTTCTTATCCCGCGCCACCAGCGCTACCCAGCACCACCGGGCCCTCCGGTGACCCTGGTGACACCCCGGCCAGACGTACCAGCTGGCGCCGCTGCCGTGCCTGCGTCTACGTTCGGGACCGCGCGCAGGCCCGCGCCCGACGCCGGCTCCTTGTCCGCCTTGTCTGCCGCCTCCACGTCCAGGCGCGCGCCGACGCCGAGCTTCTCCTTGATCTTCTTCTCGATCTCATTGGCAAGATCGGGGTTGTCACGCAGGAAGTTCCGCGCGTTCTCCTTGCCCTGGCCGAGCTGGTCGCCCTCGTAGGTGTACCAGGCACCGGACTTGCGCACGATGTTCTGCTCCACCCCGAGGTCGATCAGGCCACCTTCCCGGCTGATGCCAAGCCCGAACAGAATGTCAAACTCCGCCGTACGGAAAGGCGGGGCGCACTTGTTCTTGACGACCTTGACCTTGGTGCGGCTGCCGACCGCCTCGGTGCCGTCCTTGAGCGTCTCGATCCGGCGCACGTCGAGCCGGACGGAGGAGTAGAACTTCAGCGCCCGGCCACCGGAGGTGGTCTCGGGGCTGTTGTGGACCATGACACCGTCCACGAAGTAGCAGTGCGATCCCTCGACCTCGATGTCGAAGCGGCTCATCGAGCGGGTTCTCGGCTTGACGTGGATGTCCAGAATCCGGGCAGGGACGGGCCGGGTCCTCGCCGGGGCAAACTCTGGCTGGACGGCGAACCTGCCCCGGAACCGCGGCAGCAGCTTGTAGTCCATCGATGGGTGGACATAGGGCGCGACGAGCTTCTGGAATTCTTCCGACGCCGCGGTGGTGAACTGGAGGACGCTTATCTTCCGTGCCCCACGGGAGATGAGCTTCACGTCCAGCCGGTAGGCGTCCCGAAGGTAGCTGGCGAGCCGCTCCCTTGAACCAGGGCTCATCGCCTCGACACAGATCTCGATCCGGCCCGTGCCGCCCCTGGTGCGCTCCTGGACACCCTTCGAGCGGATGGTGAAGCAGCCGTCGTCCATGTACCAGACCGCCAGCGCGAGCGGCGTGAGGCCTTTGAGGTAGTCCCAGGTGAGATGCTTCTTCCCATCGCCGAAGTAGACGATTTCGCGCAGCTCACCCAGCTCAGGCAACGGGGTGAAATCGGTGAAGACCGCACCCTTGGCATTCGACGTCCTCGAGTGCGGGACGTTGTCCAGCAGGGACACCTTCCAGTTCAGGTATGCCGCCTGCTCCGCACCATGCCCCATGCGGAACCGGGTGCCGGACCGGCCGCGAAGGTTCGGGGAAAGTGCCCCGTCTCCCATGAGGGAACCGAGGATCACCTGAACCTGCTGCGCGCCAAGGAGTTGCGGCTCCGCGACGATGACCCGGTCGCCGGCAATCAGTTCGCCTGCCGGGCGCCAGCCGCCCGGGGTGCGGATGAGGTGGTTCTCGGTCGCGGCGAACTGCGCCCGCCCGTTCTTCCCCGACTTGGCGACGGTGAACTGGAGGAACCGCTCGGCCCTGCCGTTGTTGAACCAGTTCACGATCCGGCGGGGGACGACGCGGTCGGTGTCCGGGTCGTAGGACAGGACCTCGACGTCCATCCGCTGGTTGACGATCTTGCCGATCTTCTCCTGGGTGCCGTCCGCCAGGGTGACCCTGGTCGAGTAGTTCATGCACCCGAACATCACCCCGACCTTTTCCCGCAGCTGGTTGATGAAGATCGCGGTGGTCCTGGTCTGATTCAGCGCGCCCGCGAGCTTGCGCATCGCCTGGGACATGAGCCGGGCTTGCAGGCCGACGTGGCTGTCCCCCATCTCACCTTCGATCTCGGCCCGCGGTACCAGTGCGGCGACGGAGTCGATGACGATGACGTCGATCGCGCTGGAGCGGACCAGCATGTCCACGATCTCCAGCGCCTGCTCGCCGGTGTCCGGCTGGGAGACCAGCAGCGCGTCGGTGTCCACGCCGAGCTTTTTGGCGTACTCGGGGTCGAGGGCGTGCTCGGCGTCGACGAACGCCGCGATCCCGCCCGCCTTCTGGGCTTGAGCGATCGCCTCGAGAGCCAGGGTGGTCTTGCCCGATCCTTCTGGGCCGTAGATTTCCACAACCCGGCCGCGTGGGAGCCCCCCGATACCCAGGGCGATGTCCAGCGAGATCGCCCCGGTGGGGATCACCTCGACCGGCGCGCGGGCCTCGTCGCCGAGCCGCATGATGGAGCCTCTGCCGAACTGCCGCTCGATCTGGGCGAGGGCGGTTTCCAGGGCCTTGTCCCTGTCGCCGGCTTTCCCGCCCGGCCTGTCGATGCCTGCCATGAGTACTCCCATTGGATAAGGGGCCTTCTTTGTCCGCGCTGACGCTACGCGCCGCCACCGACAAAACTCTCCCGCGCGGTGAACTCCATCTGAGATCGCGCCGTGACCGCCGCAGCGGCCCGCCACACAGCTCACTACTCTAGGCGAACAACTGTTCGATCCGGGGCAGGACACGCACACGTTCGAGGGAAACATCCGGCCGTTTGCGCGCGGCCGCCGGGAACCCAGCCGGGAATGGCCTCAGCGCGCTTCTTCGGGTATCTCGAAGGCCTCACACACCGCGAGCCACACGGTTTTCGGATCCTTCCCCGCGGCCAGCGCCTGGTTCACCGTCGCGCCGCCCAGCCCGGTCAGCACAAAGTCCTTGGCAACGCTGGCGGCGTAGGCCTCGCCGAACTGCCCGCGCATCTTTTCCCAGAACACCGTGAGCCGCACGGCGCCAGGGTACCGGCGTCCCCACGCCCGAGCGGCCCAGGACGCCAGTCCCGCGCAACCCGAGTCCGCGGGCCGTACAGCCCAAGGACGCCCGGCCCCGCACGGCGCGGCCCCGGACGGCCTCACTCATCAGGGCAGGTTCGTAACGTTCACCGTCTCGAGTTGCTGCGAGACGAAGTTCGTCACCAGCAATACGCGGCCGTCCGGCTCCAGGGCCATCTGCCGCGGGAATCCCCCGGCAGGCAGGTACCCGGCGAGCGCGGGCCGGTGCGCAAGGGCCGCGGCGACGTTCACCACGGCGAGGCTGGACCTCGCGCCCTGCTTGCCGAACCGGTTGGAGTCCGCGACAACGACCCGCCGCCCGCTGTCCACCAGGGCCAGGCCAACCGGGGCCTCCCCCACCTCTGCCCGCGCGATCAGCGAGTGTGCCGGGTCCCCGCGCAGCCGGGAGGCGGAGAAGCCAAGCAGCATGTCACTCCCCCGGGCGGTCACCCACACCGTCCCGCCGTTCTGGGAGGTGATCACCCGTACCGGGCTGCAGCCGGCGGTGACCGTGGACACGACCGCGCGTGCCGGATCGGTCTCCGCCTTATGCAAGCTGATCACCGCCAGTGTTCCCTGACCGCCCAGCTCGAGGCTCGGTGTCCCGTGGTGTTCGGCCCGGCGCAGCTCGCTGAAGGACCGCAGCTCGCTGGTCGAGTACAGCCAGGCCCCGTCCGGGGAGACGGCCAGCCCGACCGGCGCAACCCCGGCCGGCACATCCCCGACGAAGCCAGAGGTACGGAAGTGGCTGGCCAGCGCCTGCTGCAGGTTGAAGACCGCGATCTTCTGCGAGTCTTCCAGGCTGACGAACGCGAACCTGCCGTCGCGGGATGTGGCCACCTCGATCGCGCCGTCCGCCGGCCCACCGCCGCTGCTGCTCAGCGTGCCCAGGACCGCGTTCCCGCTGCCCTGTTCGGCGGCCCGGACGCTGATCACTGTGGCGCCGCTGCCGTTCGCGGCGAGCAGGTAGCGGCCGTCCGGGGTGAGCGTCACGCCCAGGCCGGTGCTACTCACCGGGATCTGCCGGACCAGCCTGGGGCTGGCGGAACCGGCGTCCGCGAACACGCCGATCGTGCCCCCGCTCCCGTTAGGCACCAGCGACACGAAGGACCAGCGCCCGTCCGCCGTGACCGCGACACCGAACGGGTCACCGGGCACCGGCGACAGCCGGGCCAGCCCGGCCGGAAGCTGCGGCCCGGGCGCGCTCGCGGCGCTGCAGCCGGGCGGGGCGACGCTGGACACCACGGGACTGACCGATGCTGGCCGGGACGCCGGCGCGGCGTGCGGCGCGCCGGACGTGCAGGCCGCCAGCGCCAGGGCCGCGACGGCGACCGCGGGGCGCCCGGAGAGCCTCACGATCCGACGCTAGCCTTTCGCGGCCGCTCCAGCGAAGTTTCAGTAGGCCCGCAGGCCCGGCCAGGAAATGTCCGTGAATGTCTGATGCATGATCGGGTACGAATACCCCTGGGGGGAAACTTCTCCGACAGAAGTTTCGGGACGGGGCGCGATGAACGAGACGCCGGAGACCGGCCCGGCCGCTACCGTTCGTGAAGACAAGGCTCCGGACAGTACCCCCGGCAGCATCCCTGCGCGCCCCCGTCAGCGCGGGAGGCGGCTGCTCATCATCTTGTTCGTGGTCAGCCTCGTGGTGGCCGTTGCCGCCGCGGCGGTGACCGGCGCGCTGCTGTTGCACCGCTCGCACTGGCCGCGCGTGGCGGCGCATCCGCTGCGCGCCACGGTGTTCGGCTTGCATCCGGGCCAGTGCTTCAATTCTTTGCCAAACGGAATCGCCGGGGCTCATGCCGTTCCCTGCAGGCAGCCGCATGACGGGGAGATCTACGGCGCGTTCCGCGTGGCGGGCCAGCATTGGCCGGGCACCGCCGCCCTTGGCAGCCAGGCCAGGCTGGGCTGCCAGGCGAGGCTGACCGGCTACCTGAACCCGCAGTTGGACACCAGCGGCCTGGCCGAGTCCTACGCCTATCCCAACCAGGGTGCCTGGGCGGCGGGCGAGCACATGGTCATCTGCGAGATCCGCGGCACCCAGGGCAGGCTCACCGGCTCGGTACGCGCCTCCAGGCCTTGAGCCGCCCGCGGCTGGAGGCTGGTGCTGGCTCAGGCAAAGTCGGCCTCGGTCATGCCGTCGGCATGGCCGGCCGGCCACTAGACCCGGAGACTGGCGGGCTCTCGGCACTCGCGGGCGGAAATGTCCGCAGGGCAAGGCAGGATGGAAGGATGCCCGCCAGGACCAGAGCCAGGAGCGAGGCGCCGCCACCGGCGCGCGCGGACGATCCGGGCGCGGATCCGCTGGCCGGGTTCAGCGCGCTGACCCGGGAGTGGTTCACCGGCGCGTTCACCGAGCCCACCGCGGCGCAAACGGGCGCGTGGGCCTCCATCGCGGGCGGCGACAACACGCTGGTCATCGCGCCCACCGGGTCCGGCAAGACGCTGGCGGCGTTCCTGTGGGCGCTGGACCGGCTGGCCAGCAGCCCCGTGCCCGCCGACCCGAAGCAGCGCTGCCGGGTGCTGTACATCTCCCCGCTCAAGGCCCTGGCGGTGGACATCGAGCGGAACCTGCGCGCCCCGCTGGCCGGGATCCGCCAGGTCGCGCAGCGCCGCGGGCTGCCCGAGCCGGACATCAGGGTGGCGGTGCGCACCGGTGACACCGGCGCCGACGAGCGGCGGCGGATGTCCAGCAAGCCGCCGGACATCCTGATCACGACGCCCGAGTCGCTGTTCCTCATTCTGACGTCGAAGGCGCGCGACTCCCTGCGTGGCGTGGACACCGTCATCGTGGACGAGGTGCACGCCTTGGCCGGCAACAAGCGCGGCGCGCACCTGGCTATCTCGCTGGAACGGCTGGACGCGCTGCGGAGCGGCGCCGTGGCGGACGAGCCCGGCCAGGACGAGCCGTCCGGGCCGGCCCAGCGGATCGGGCTGTCGGCCACCGTCCGGCCGCCGGAGGAGGTGGCCACGTTCCTCGGCGGCGCCCGGCCGGTGACGATCGCGGCGCCCCCCTACGTCAAGCAGATGGAGTTGCGGATCGTCGTCCCGGTCGAGGACATGACCGATCCGGATCCACCGCCCGCCAGCCTCCGCCCGGCGGCGGCCACGCCCGGCGATGCTGCGGGGGAACCCGATCTGCGTGACGCCGCCCAGGGCCAGCGGTCCATCTGGCCACACGTCGAGGAGAAGGTGCTCGACCTGATCGAGGCGCACCGGTCCACGATCGTGTTCGCCAACTCGCGCCGCCTGGCGGAACGGCTGTGCGGCCGGCTGAACGAACTCGCCGCCGACCGGGCGCAGGCGCGCGACGAGGCCGCCGCGGGGCTGGAGGAGCCGGGCGGGCCGCCCGTGGGGCCGCCGGCGCAGATCATGGCGCAGTCCGGCGCCTCGGCGGGTGCCCCTGCCGAGGTGGCCCGCGCGCACCACGGCTCGGTGTCCCGGCAGGAGCGGGCACAGATCGAGGAGGCGCTGAAGGCGGGGCGGCTCCCGGCCGTGGTGGCCACGTCCAGCCTGGAACTGGGCATCGACATGGGCGCCGTGGACCTGGTCATCCAGGTGGAGTCCGCGCCGTCCGTGGCGAGCGGGATGCAGCGCACCGGGCGTGCCGGGCACAAGGTGGGCGACGTTTCCCGCAGCGTTATCTTCCCGAAGTACCCGGGCGACCTGGTCGAGGCCACCGTGGTCGTGCAGCGCATGCGGGACGGCGAGATCGAGGAACTGCGCGTGCCGCGCAACCCGCTCGACGTGCTTGCCCAGCAGATCGTCGCCATGGTGGCGATGGACGACTGGCAGGTCGGCGACGTGGAGCAGCTCGTCCGGCGGGCGGCCCCGTTCAGCGGGCTCACCAGGGGGGTGCTCGACGCGGTCCTGGACATGCTGGCGGGCCGCTACCCGAGCGAGGAGTTCGCCGAGCTGCGCCCGCGGCTGATCTGGGACCGCACGACGGGCACCTTGCGCGGCCGCCCAGGCGCGCAGCGGCTCGCGGTGACCAGTGGCGGCACGATTCCCGACCGTGGCCTTTTCGGGGTGTTCCTGGCCGGTCCGCAGCGCCAGGGCAAGAACTCACACCGCGTCGGCGAACTCGATGAGGAGATGGTCTACGAGTCGCGGGTCGGTGACGTGTTCGTGCTCGGCGCCAGTTCCTGGCGGATCGAGGACATCACCGCCGACCAGGTCCTCGTCTCTCCCGCGCCCGGGCAGCCGGGCAGGCTCCCGTTCTGGCACGGCGACACGGTGGGCCGCCCCGCGGAGCTGGGCCGCGCGGTAGGCGCGTTCTGCCGGGAAATCGCCGCGGCGGGCCGGGACCAGGCCACCACGAGGCTGCGTAATGCTGGATTGGACGATCTGGCGGCGCAGAACCTGATCCGGTACCTGGACGGCCAGCGGGAGGCCACCGGCTACCTGCCCGACGACCGCACGCTGGTGATGGAGCGGTTCCGCGACGAGCTCGGGGACTGGCGGCTGGTGCTGCACAGCCCGTACGGGGCGCGGGTGCACGCGCCGTGGGCGCTGGCGATCGCCGCGCGGCTCCGGGACCGCTACGAGGGCATGGACGTGCAGGCGCTGCACACCGACGACGGGATCGTGCTGCGCGTGCCGGACACCGACGAGCCGCCGCCCGCGGGCATCGCCGAGCTGGCCGCCGAGGAGGTCGAGCCGATCGTCACGGCGGAGCTTGGCGGGTCGGCGCTGTTCGCGTCCCGGTTCCGTGAGTGCGCGGCCCGGGCGCTGCTGCTGCCCCGCCGCCGGCCGGGCCACCGGTCCCCGCTGTGGCAGCAGCGGCAGCGCTCGGCCCAGCTGCTCGCCGTGGCTTCCAAATACGGCACGTTCCCGGTCGTGCTGGAAACGGTCAGGGAATGCCTGCAGGACACCTTCGACGTGCCCGCTCTGGCTGGCCTGATGCGCGACCTGGCCAGCCGCAAGGTCCGGCTGGTCGAGGTGGAGACGCCGACCCCGTCTCCGTTCGCCAAGTCGCTGCTGTTCAGCTATATCGGCGCGTTCATGTACGAAGGCGACTCGCCGCTCGCCGAGCGCCGGGCACAGGCGCTGGCCCTTGACTCCTCCCTGCTGGCCGAGTTGCTCGGCCAGGCGGACCTGCGGGAGCTGCTCGACCCGGCGGTCGTCGGCCAGGTGGCAGCCGAACTCCAGCGGCTCACCGCCGAGCGCGCCTGCCGCAGCCTGGAGGCCGTGGCCGACCTGCTCCGGGTCATCGGGCCGCTGTCGCAGGCGGAGGTCGCGCAGCGCTGCGCCGAGCCTGATATGGCCGCGGGCTGGCTGGCGGAACTGGACGCCTCCCGGCGGGCGATCGAGGTGCGGGTCGGCGGCGAGGCCAGGTGGGCGGCCATCGAGGACGCCGGCCGGCTGCGGGACGCGCTCGGCGTGCCGCTGCTCCCCGGGATACCGGTGGCGTTCACCGAGCCGGTCCCCGACCCGCTCGGTGACCTGGTGGCCAGGTACGCCCGCTGCCATGGGCCGTTCACCGCGCAGGCGGTGGCCAGCCGGTACGGCCTGGGCGTGGCCGTGATCACCGGCACGCTGCACCGTCTCGCCGCGGAGCACCGCGTCGTCGAGGGCGAGTTCGTGCCCGGGGGCCGGGGCACCGAATGGTGCGACGCGGAGGTACTCCGCATGCTGCGCCGCCGCTGCCTGGCCAAACTCCGTAAGGAGGTCGAGCCCGCGCCTCCGGAGGCCCTGGCGGCGTTCCTGCCTGCCTGGCAGAACGCGGGCCAGCCCGCCGAAGGCCCGCGGCGCGGCGGTGCCGGGCGGGCCGCCCGTGGCTGGCGCCCGGCCAGCGCGGATGCGGTCTTCGATGTGGTCGATCAGCTCGCCGGGGCGCCGTTGCCGGCCTCGGCGCTCGAGACGCTGGTGCTCCCCGGCCGGGTTCCGGGCTATCAGCCCGCCGTGCTCGACGAGCTGACCGCCGCCGGGGAGATCGTGTGGTCCGGCGCGGGCGGGCTGCCCGGCGGGGACGGCTGGGTGGTGCTCGCGCCGGCGCAGGCGGTGCCGCTGCTGCTGCCGCCGCCCGCCGAGATCACCATGACCCCGGTGCACGACGCGATCCTGGCCGTGCTGGAGGGCGGCGGTGGCCTGTTCTTCCGCATGCTGGCCGACCGGGTCGCCGGGATGCTGAAGGACCATGACTGGCGCGGGCTGTCCGACATGGCCGTGGCGGCGGCGATCTGGGACCTCGTCTGGGCGGGACGGCTGACCAACGACACGCTGGCGCCGTTGCGCACGGTCCTCGGGACCGGCCGGCCCGTGTTCGACGGGGTTCCGCCGGGACGGCAGGCGGTTCCCGCGGCGCCGGGCCCGCTGGCCGGCACCGGTTCCGGGGTTAACGGCGGGGTCAATGGCCATGGCGCCGCGGGCCTGGGGGCTGGGGGGCAGGACCCCCGAGGGCTGGGCGGCGCGGGCGTGGGCCCGGGGAGCATGCGGATGTCGGGCCGTTCGGGCCGGATCGGGGCCCGAAGGCGCGGCTACGGGCGGCCGGTAGTGCCGACGCGGACCGGGCCACCGACCGTGACCGGGCGGTGGTCGCTGCTGCCCGACCGGGACCCCGACCCCACCCGGCGCTCGCACGCCATCGCCCAGGCACTGCTGGACCGGCACGGCATCGTGACCCGGGGCTCGGTGGTGGCCGAGCGCGTGCCCGGCGGGTTCGGCGTGCTGTACCCGGTGCTGCGGGCCATGGAGGAGGCCGGGCAGTGCCGGCGCGGGTACTTCGTGGAAGGGCTCGGCGCGGCGCAGTTCGCCCTGCCCGGCGCGGTGGACCGGATGCGGGCCGTCGCCTCAGCACAGGAGGCCGCCGCGGCTGGCCCGCCCGCCGATACAGGGCACCCGCGCTGGCCCGGGCAGCCACCGCCGGCTGGCCCGCCGCGAACTGGTGGTGCCTCGCGCCCGGGTGCTGGCCAGCCGGAGCGTGCTGGACGGCCGGATGGCCCGGCCCTGCTTGAGGGAGTCTCGTGGCCGGAGGGTGCTGTCTGGGCCGATGAGGATGCCGGGACCGGTGCGCCGGCGAGTGCCGGTGCGGGTGGCGCTGCGACCTTGGCCCGTGGGGGCTACGGGCCCGCGAGCGGAAGCGCCACGGCAGGGGCTCCGGCGAGCCTTGGCCCGGGGAACCGGGCCCGGAGCGGGACTGCCTCGGCGGGAGAGCCGACGGCCTGGGGCGGCGCGGGCCCCGGGGCCGCTGTGGCGGGCCCCGGGCTTTCGGGCGGCACCGCAACCGCGGAGACCGGCCCGCCGATCACGGTGCTCGCGGCGGCGGACCCGGCGAACGCGTTCGGCGCGGCGCTGCCCTGGCCGCCACGGCCCGGCGAGGTGCCGGGGGCGCACCGGCCCGGCCGCAAGGCGGGCGCGCTCGTGGTGCTGTCCAATGGGACGCTCGTGCTCTACGTGGAGCGCGGCGGCAAGACCCTGCTCTCCTGGACGAGTGACCCGGAGGTACTCGTCCCGGCGGCGATGGGGCTCGCCGAGGCGGTCCGGGGCGGCGCGCTGGGCCGGCTCACCGTGGAGCGGGCCGATGGCACCGGCGTCTACGACACACCGCTGGCCCAGGCCCTCGCCGACGCGGGGTTCCGGCCGACCCCGCGTGGCCTGCGCCTGCGCGGCTGAGCGTGTCCTGGACGGCGGGGCCGAGGCAGTTCACCATGTTCGCCGAGCTTCGCTCGGCTTCCCCCGCTCCCGCAGTATCTACCCGGAGGCCCGAGCCCCCGGACCCCCACGGCCGCGGCATGGGCTAGCGATCTACCCACGGCCGAGCCCTCGGACCCCGCGATTGACAGTTGGCGTTGGCTGCCTCCGGTTTCCCGGTTGCAGGCCCTGGTGACGGACTTACCGGTCGGGCGGTGTCCGGTCAGGCGATCCACCGGACGCGCAGTGATGGCGGCTTGCGGAACACCAGCCCGCGCGGCGCGGCCGGGTGCGCGGGATCGAGGCGCAGTCCCGGCAGGGTGAGCACGGCGCGGACGGCGGCCTGTGCCTCCAGCCGGGCCAGGTGGGCCCCCAGGCAGAAGTGCGGGCCGTGGGCAAAGGCAAGGTTCAGCCTGGCGTTGGGCCTGCGCACGTCGAACGTGTCCGGGTCCGGAAACACGGCAGGGTCCCGGCCTGCCCCGGCGAGCGAGACCGTGACCAGGTCGCCCGCGCGGATCTGAGCCCCGCCGAGGGCGATGTCGCGGCTGGCGTAGCGGTCCACCACGGCCGCCGCGGGCTCCAGCCGCAGGGACTCCTCCACCGCGCCCGGCACCAGGTCCGGATCCTCGCGGACCAGGGCTAGCTGGCCGGGGTTCTTGAGCAGGTGAAGGATGACGTTGCCGATCATGCCCTCGGTGGTCTCGATGCCACCGAACATGATCACTGCCGCGTTGGAAATGACCTCGGCGGTGGTCAGCATCGGTAGCTGGTTCCGGTCGTCGGCGCCGGTTTCCGCTGCGGCGTCCCCGGCAGGCCCGGTCGCGGCATCCCCCCGGGCACCGGCCGCGGCGGCAAGGAGCGACGGCGGCTCGCTGGCCGATTCGATCACGGCGGTGAGCCGCCCACTCAGCGAGCCGAAGGCCTCGGCCCCGGCCACGCGGGCCTTGTCCCGGCGGGCCTGATCCTGGCGAGCAGCTTCGCCGCCCGGTCCGGGGCCAGGTTCACCGGTCAGGGCGGACACCGAGCCGACGATCGCCGCGTACCAGCCGAGCACGGTCGCGGGGTCGGCGTCGCTCAGGCCGAGGGCCTCGGCAACGACCGCCACGGCCAGCGGGCCTGCCAGGGCGCGCCGCAGGTCCGCGGTACCGTCGGGCCGCATCGCCGCCACCAGGCGATCGGTTTCCGCCACCACGAACGCGGCCAGCCTCGAGTGGATTTCGGCGCGGCCGAAGCCCTTGGTGAACGGGGTGCGGTGGCGCCCGTGCGCGGCACCGTCCAGGGAGAGCATGCTCGGGCCGACGACGCGGGCCGTGGAGAACCTCGGGTCGTCCACCGTGAAGGCGGCGCTGTCCCGCATGACCGCAACAGCGAGGTCGTGCCTGGTGACCAGCCAGCCGTGCAAGGCAGGCAGCCAGGAAACCGGTTCGGTGTCCCGCAAACCGGCCAGCCAGGGGTGCGGGTCGTGGTCAAGATCCGCCAGGGTGATGGCCGCCCCCAGGGGGAACGCGCCCGGGCCGGAAGCGGGACGAGCGCCTCCATTCTGGTCACGGAAGGTCACTTTGACCACGTTATCCGACCCATGGCAGGGGCCAGCCGACGGCTTGCCGCGCCGGCCGGTGCAGCATCCAGCCCGTCATAAGAGTCATAATGCTGGGCATGAGATTGTCTGCCCGTGCTGACTACGCTCTGCGTGCAGCCGTGGAACTGGCGGCCTCCAGTGGTGATCACACCACGGCCGAACAGCTGGCGCGGGCGCAGAACATTCCGGCGAAGTTCCTTGAGGCGATTCTCACCCAGTTGCGCCGGGCTGGGCTTGTGCGCAGCCAGCGCGGCCCGGAGGGAGGGTTCTGGCTGGCGAAGCCCGCCAGCGAGATCTCGCTCGCGGACATCATCCGCGCCGTGGACGGGCAGCTTGTCGGGGTGCGCGGTGAGCGCCCGGAAAACCTCGGCTACATCGGCGCGGCGGAGCCGCTGCAGACCGTCTGGATCGCGCTGCGCGCCAACGAACGGGCCATCCTCGATGAGGTCACCCTCGACCACATCGTCACCGGCGAACTGCCCGAGCGGGTCCGCGAACTCACCACCGATCCCCGCGCCTGGGCGTAAGGCGGCCGCACCGCCGTCGGCCGTCTCACGGGCGCGCCGCAAGGGCTGGGCTGCGGGTTGTGCGGGCCGGGCTAGGCAGAAGGGGCTTTCGCACCGACGAAAGAGCGGCAAGGGCTCCCGGCCGCCGACGCTCAGCTTCCTGATCTGCATGATCACGTGAGTCTGTTCATAGATGCTATGAACAGACTCACGTGATCATGGAGGTGCGCGGCCACGAGGGCCAGGGGCTGCGGGGGCGGGCGTCTGTGGCCCCTAGCGAGGATCTGCAGAGACCGGGGACAGCGAATCGCGATCCAACGAAGAGAACCACGGAGGCGGCGTCCGTTACTTCGGCTGGACGACCCCGCAACCGGGACAGCCCAACGGCAACCGTCAATCGCGGAGGTTCCGGGGGGCTCGGCCCCCGGATTAGTACGGAGGCGCGACCCACGGCGAAATCGGCCGAAGGCCTATGAGCACACCTAGCTCGTCGCGGCTACACCGGCACCATGTCGGTGATGTCGCGGATCCGGCGGGCCACGTCGTCGTATCCGGCCTGGTGACCGCTGGGCAGCTTGATGGTGCTGATAACGGGCTCGGCACCCTCGCCCAGCTTCGCGCCCTCGCCCAGCTTGGCGGCGTCGCCCAGTTCGGGCGCGGTGGCCAGGTTGAGCGCCGCCGGCACGGCACCACCGAAGGGGCGCACCACCTGCGGGGTGAGCGCGGCATCCTCGGCCGCCCGCAGCGACGGCTCCCTGGTACCGGAAAGAACCGGCTCGCTCTGCAGTTCCGCCAGGGCGAAGTTGTCCGACACCTCGCGGAAGACCTGGGACAGCGGGGTTTCCAGCGCGCCGCAGATTGCCGCGAGAAGCTCCGAGGAGGCCTCCTTCTGACCGCGCTCGACTTCGGACAGGTAGCCCAGTGACACCCGGGCCGCGGCGGACACCTCACGGAGGGTACGACCCTGGCGCAGGCGCAGCCGCCGCAGCGCGTCACCAAGCAAGTGACGAAGCAGGACCATGTCGCGCTCCCTTCGCGAAGTGAGTCTGGCAATCCCACGGTACCTGGCCTCACCGACACTCGGGGAGTGCAGGCGCGGCCGTGTTCGCTGATGACGTAACGCTGTAATCAGGGATCATCTTCCCTTAGCTGCTCCCACAGGAGTTTCAGGGCTTCCCCGACGGTGTCCCGCCGGATGTCGTTCCGGCCACCGGCCAGGGCCAGGGCCCGGGTGGCCGGCACCCCCGCACTGGCTCCGATATGCACCGTGCCGGGAGGAAGCCCATCCACGGGATCCGGCCCCGCCACGCCGGTCGTGGCCAGGCCCCAGGTAGCGCCGAGCCGGTCGCGGACGCCCGCTGCCATGGCCGCGGCCACGCCGGGATGGACGGGGCCGTGCCTGGCCAGCAGGTCGGCGGGGACACCGAGGAGCACCGTTTTGAGTTCGGTGGCGTAGGCGATGACGCCGCCGCGGTACACCACGGAGGCGCCGGGGATGGCGGTGATGGCCGCGCCGAGCATGCCACCGGTGAGCGACTCGGCGGTGGCGAGGGTCTGGCCCCGCTCCCCCAGCGCGCTCACGATCCGGGCCGCCAGGTCGCCGCGTGAGTCCACGGCACCATCATGGCCTCCCCGGGGCGCCTCCTGCGCGGAGGTGCGTCAAGGCGTCGCGGGGTTGCGCCAAGGCGCCGTGGGTTGCGTCAAGGTGCCTGGCGGACCTGGCCGGAGGCCGGCCGGCGGCGCAGCCGTGCGGCCCTTATCGCGTAGTCGGCGCCGGTGATCAAGGTGACCAGTACCGCGGCGGCCATCACCACGGCTCGCAGCCACTGCGGAATCCCGGGCAGCATGTAAAGCGAGATCGCCAGCACCTGCAGAAGGGTCTTGAGCTTCCCGCCCCGGCTCGCGGCGATCACGCCGTACCTGATGACCCAGAACCGCAGCGCGGTCACGGCGACCTCTCTGGCGAGGATCACGATCGTCACCCACCACGGGAGCCAGCCGAGGTAGGACAGCGTCACCAGGGCCGCGCCGGTGAGGGCCTTGTCCGCGATCGGGTCGGCGATCTTGCCGAAATCCGTGATCAGTCCCCTGCTCCGGGCGATGCGGCCATCCAGCAGGTCGGTGACCGAGGCGGTGCCGAACGCGACGAACGCCGCCACCCGCCAGGCCGTGCCGCCGGCCAGCAGGCAGGCCACCACCACGGGGACGAGCACCAGGCGGAACACGGTCAGTATGTTGGCCAGGTTGACGAGCCCCGGCTGAGGCGGCACCGCCGGGCCGGCGGCCCCACGGGCCGCTGGCGCGGCCCCGCGGGCCGGAGGCTCAGCGTCGGCGGCCACCGTGGCCCTGCCGGGTCAACGCATCCCCGCCCGGGCCGGCACCCCGGCTGGGGCGCTGAGGCGGGCCTCGGCTTGCAAGTCCACCCCCTCGGACCCGACCACCACGGCGCTGACGATGTCTCCGACGGCCAACGGGACCGGCGACCGCACGGTCGTCACCCCGTCCACCTCGGGCGCCTGGTGTGCGGCGCGGCCCTGGTAGTGGCCGGGGCCCAGGGGCTCCTCGATGAGCACATCGATGGTTTCGCCGCACCGGTCGGCGGCTCGCTGGGCCATGAGTTCCTCGGCGAGGTCGGACAGGTCGTCGGCACGGCGCGCAATCTCTGCCGGATCCACGTGCCCGTCCAGGGACGCGGCCTCGGTGCCGTCCTCGTCGGAGTAGCCGAAGATGCCGATCGCGTCCAGGCGGGCGTCTGAGAGGAACCGTTCGAGTTCCGCGACATCCTCGGGGGTCTCGCCGGGGAACCCGACGATGAAGTTGGACCGGACGCCGGCTTCCGGGCACCGCTCCCTGATCTGGTCGAGCAGCGCGCAGAACCGCGGGCCGTCCCCGAACCTGCGCATCGCCCGCAGCACCCGCCCGCTGGCGTGCTGGAACGACAGGTCGAAGTAGGGCGCGACGCCGGGGGTTGAGGTCATCACGTCGACCAGGCCCGGCCGCAGTTCCGCGGGCTGCAGGTAGCTGACCCGGATCCGGGAGATGCCAGGAACCGCCGCCAGGCCGGGGAGCAGTTCGTCGAGCAGCCGCAGGTTCCCCAGGTCCTTGCCGTAGGAGGTGGAGTTCTCGCTGACCAGGAACAGCTCTCGGACCCCCTGGCTGGCCAGCCACTCCGCCTCGGCGATCACGTCGGCGGGCGGGCGGGACAGGAACGCGCCGCGGAAGGCCGGGATAGCGCAAAAGGAGCAGCGGCGGTCACAGCCCGAGGCGATCTTGAGCGGAGCCACCGGCCCGCCGTCCAGGCGGCGGCGCAGCACCCGGGGCCCGGACGCCGGTGCGACGCCTGGGGGCAGGTCCGGGAACGCAGAGCCGGGGATGCCGTGCCCGGGGACGTGCCCCGTGGCCGCGTCACCCCGGCCTACCGGGGATATGGGAAGAAGCGTGCGCCGGTCCCTCGGCTCGTGAGCGGGCCGCCGCTCGCCCGCCAGGACCGCGTCCAGCCGGGCGCCGATGTCACCGTAGTCGTCGAAGCTCAGAACCTGCGCCTCCGGCAGGGCACCGGCGAGTTCGGAGCCGTACCGCTCGGCCAGGCAGCCCGCGGCCACCACCTTCGCCTCCGAGCCGCTCGCGTCCAGCAGTTCCGCGATGGACTCCTGCTTGGCGGCCTCGATGAAGCCACAGGTGTTGACGAGCACCACGGCGGCCTCGTCCCGGCCGGTCAGGGTCCAGCCAGCGGCTTCGAGCCTGCCTGCGAGTTCCTCGGAGTCCACCTCGTTGCGCGCGCAGCCCAAGGTGACCAGGCTGACGGTGCGCCGCCCGGGAACGGATGCATGACTCGAAGGCACACCGGCAGACTACGGTAACCGCCCCCGTGCGCAGGCCGGGACCACCGTCCGCCGGCTCTCGCGGCGGGCTCGCTAGCCCGTGGCGGTGTGGGGCAGCTTCTTGCCGGGGCCGAAGTTGAGCGTCACCGGCTGGCCGTATGCGCCGGGACGGCCCAGGTCCTTGCCGTTGACCGTGAGTATGATCCCGCCCGGGTTGCCGATCTGCATGGACACCGCGTGCTTGAAGTGCCAGGTGCGGGTGCTGCCGCTCAGCACGTAGGCCTGGAGCAGGACGTGCCCGTTCGGCTTGGCGAACTGCACCCAGCAGTCCTGCACGGCGGTGAGCCGGATGATCAGGCGGTGGTGCTGCGCCGTGGACGACGTCGGTGACGGCCTAGGGGTCGGCGACTTGGACGCATTGGGGTGCCCGCCTGCCGCGACCGGCCGGGGCGGTGAGGTTCCGTGGTCGACCAGCCGGAACACGCCGTAGCCGAGCAGCACGGCCAGGACGATGACCATCACCACGCTCCAGTTCGCGGAGCGCCGTTCTTTCAGCCGGATCGGGGTCGAGGGTTCAAAGACGTCAGCAGCGGTGATCGCGGTCGGCGCGCCGTGGATCGCGTCGTACTCGCGAACCAGTTCCTCGGGATCGAGCCCGACGACCCGCGCGATGCTGCGGATGTGTCCCCGAGCGTAGAAATCACCACCGCAGGCCGAGAAGTCGCCGCGCTCGATTCCCCGAATGATCGTCTCCCTGATACAGGTCAGCTGACTGACCTGCGCAACGGTGAGACCGGCCTGGCTGCGCGCCTGCGCCAGGGCATCACCAACGCTCACGCGGCGCCTCCAACTTGATCGCTAGCACTGCGGGCCGCCCGGGGACGCGGCGCAGTGGCCCAAATACTGCCGCTCCTGCAGTACGGGAGCAGTCACCAAGTGTAGACATGCCCACGATCAGGGGCGCGGACACCGGGCCGCCTCAGTCGTCCCCGGCACCCCGAAGAGATGCCAGCAAACCGGGCAGATCGTCCGGAAGCACCAAAACGTCGCGCGCCTTGGAGCCCTCGCTGGGCCCGACGATGCCCCGGCTCTCCAGCAGGTCCATGAGCCTGCCCGCCTTGGCGAAGCCGACCCGCATCTTGCGCTGCAGCATCGAGGTGGAGCCGAACTGGGTGCTGACCACGAGTTCCGCGGCCCGGACGAGGTCGTCGAGGTCGTCGCCGATGTCGGGATCGATCTCACGCGCCTTGCCCTCGGGCACAGCGACGTCCTCGCGGTAGTCCGGCTGCGCCTGCTTGCGGCAGTGCGCGACGATCTCCCTGATCTCCTTCTCGGAGACGAACGCGTTCTGCAGCCGCAGCGGCTTGCTCGCGCCCATCGGCAGGAACAGCGAGTCACCCTGGCCGATGAGCTTCTCGGCGCCCGGCTGGTCCAGGATGACCCGGCTGTCGGTCAGGCTCGAG
>Ga0306926_10001781_pt1 | contig 21529 bp, 13 predicted proteins | sample flu12Cox44000178_FD_203759 | JGI IMG/M metagenome (GOLD analysis project Ga0306926, IMG submission 203759) | Lab enrichment of tropical soil microbial communities from Luquillo Experimental Forest, Puerto Rico - flux8day.12C.oxic.44.000.178 (v2)... | ecosystem: Environmental > Terrestrial >...
CATTGCCACGCAAGCAGTTCATCAGAGTCGCCTGGGGGAGGACCTAACAATGATCTCACGGGTGGACTTTGCCCTAATCTTTGGATGCAGCGCTGCCACTTTGATATCGATAAGTTCGACCAGGCAAAGGAAAGGCAGAACAAGATCAAGGCGACTAATTCCGGTATCGCTGAATGGCCTGTCCCGGCGAACCAGAGTGTAAGCGGTATGACGAAGCTGCCCGCCAGTAAAATGGCTAGCAACGTGGAGGCCCTGATGGAGAGGCCTAGGACCTTTGGAACACCATGTTCTGGCTGACTATCCATGTTGGACGCTCCAATCTTGGATGGTCTTTTCCCCGCTATTTTACGGATTAAACCAAAACTTGACCGTCACCGTGACGTGCGCCGCCACTGGCTTTCCGCCCTGCGTCGCAGGAGCATACTCATACTGCCGCAACGCATCCATCGCCGCATCCCGCAATGGCGCCGGCCCCGTCAGAATCTTCATCGCTCCGATACTCCCGTTCGGCTCGACAACCGCGTCCACCTTCACGTCGCCCGTGATGTAATTCCGCATCGCATCAGGCGGATACACGGGAGTCGCGGCCTTGAGCAACTTCGGCGGCGCCAAAGCCCCGTCGACAGCCGAAGTTTCCGCCGCGACGGCCAGCTCGGGAGCCGCGCTCGAATCCTCATGCGAACGCTTCTTCGTACCAGCGACATTCTTCTGCGCGCCACCAGCCCGCTTCGCCACAGACACAACCTTGGAAGCCTTCGCCGCCACGCCCGCATTTTCAGCGGGCAGCTCCTTGGGCGTGACCTCCGGTGCCGCTGCTGCTACCGTTCCCGAAGCACCGGAATCCGTCGCCGCTGCAGGCGCATGTTCGACGGCCGCAACTCCTGTCGCGCCATCCAATGCCGTCTCTTTCGGCGTCGGGCTGACCGTCTGAGCAGTCGTGGTATCCCCAGTCTTCTTCCCGGCGCTTGCCTCGATCGCCGGCTGACTCTTCGGCACGTTACCGATTGACGCCACTCCGCCAGGCACCGGGATTTTCAACCAATCCATTTTCCAGGCGAACACCCCAAACGCCGTCGAGAACAGCACCAATACCAGAACGAACTGCAGCCACCTCCCAAGCACCGCTCCTCGCTTCGGAATGATCCGCGTATCCATCGTGCCCCAGACCGAGCGCTTCCCCGGGGCATCCGCCACTGAAAAATCCAGTGCAGGCTTGGGCAAGAAATCATCCAGGGGATCGACTGTTGTCGCGGCCGGTTCTTCGCCCTTTCGCGTCGGCAGAGACATCGCGATTACGGGCGCAGTAGCCGGCAGCTCCGTTTGCTGTGGCGGGGTCTCTGCTGGCCCGGTTTTCTTTTCGGGCAAAACGGTAGCCTCAGATCCGCTCTTTGCCTGCACCAGATTGCCCGGAGGAGCCGCCACCGTGGCCGCCCCGGCTCCATTCTGCAACAGCGTCTTCAACTGATTCTTCAGCGCCTCGACTTCGCTTTTCAGTTGCAGTACTTCCAGCCCGCTGACCGGTCCTGGTTGTTGTGCTTCCTCATCCGTCGCAAGCTCCGCCGACTCCACCATTTGCACGGCTTCCTCGACCGCAGCCGTAGCAGGCGCAGTCGCTGGCTCCGTGTTCGGAAACTCGAGGCCCCAGAAATCGGGGACGGGTTCGGTGAACTCCAATTCCACGTAACAGATTGTCGGCCGGAAATTCCTCTTCCGCACGACCTGGCACACCACTTCTCGATTATTTTTCTTTTCGGTTAGGAACAGCAGTTGCCCCGTCACTACCGCTGCCGACAACCGGATCACCGCGCCGTTTTCCGAAACCAGCGTCGTTGCCGTTTCTTCGGAAAAAAGATCGCGCTGCCCTTTCACTTCGGAAGGGCGCGCGCCCGTAGCGGTAACGGCGACTTCCCTCGCCACAAAACCCGGGGCTACGTTGGTTGGCATCTCACCCGTCCCGGATGGTTCTTCCGGTTCCGGAATGATATTGACTGCGGATTCCAAGGATTGTCCTTGCGGTCAGGCCGCAGGAGTCGCGCCTCTCCAGTAAAAACGAGTGGCACAGAAACTCTTTATCCTGAGCGATTTCCGCACAGGGGTCTGTGCTCCTGGAAGGTGCGTCCGCCCTCAAGCCAGCCCACACCCTTCAATTTTTTCAACCCAACCGTCCCAGCGCCATAGTACCCCCGTACTTCCTCGCGCAAGTTGCCCAAAGAATATCACCCTACATTGTGCTGGCTTCTTTCTCTGGGTTTGTAGTGGCCGGCCTTCAGGCCTGTTGGGATGCTCAACGTACAAGGCCACAACCGCGCCAAAAAACGATCCACAGCGATGCACATTTTTCCACAGAATTGCCACTTACAGGTTCACCTTCACTATTCGTAGAATCATCCCGGTTTTGCTTCTTTGGGAGGACACCGATGCTGTTTGCTACCGTGTCTCGCGGCAGGAATCTCGGAACCCGTTTACTGCCGCACCGATTCAAAGATAATCGGTACCACGTCCGTCTGGGAAAGGAAGGGCCTTATATTCCGATCACCGATCACCGCGATATCCCTTCCTACCTTGCCAATGGCTATTCCCTTCAGATGAGCAACCGGGCCGAGAGCCACAATCCCAGTTTAATCAAACCCGAGTCCATCCATGGATGGAGCGCCGGCTAGCCCCCAGCCGCGAGGGCAAATTTCTCCAGGCATCCGTTTGTTTGCGGCTTGCGGCTGAATCTACGATGACGAGATTCTGTTGCGTGAAGGGATGAAATTGTTTGCGTTGCAAGATGCGTCGTGCGGCGTTCTGCTAGCGGTCTTCCTCACGAAAAATTCGCATCACTCTGTCCGCTGTTTCTTCTTCGGCTCGGGTCCAGAACACCACAGGCGTATCCAATAAACTTGCCCTTTTCGGCTTATCCTCAACGTCACTCGCCACCATTCGTCGCTGGTTCAATTCACCGAGATGTTTCTGTAATGCAGTGCGAATCAAGGCGGAGACGCTTACTTTCTGTCGCTTCGCTTCGTTTCGGGTCTCATCCAACAACTCGGGCGTCAAACCCAATCGAAGGAACTTGGTGATTTTCGCCATGTTGCCCCTCGCACGGCAAGATCATACATACATTCTTGACGCGTGGAGCGCTGGAAATGAAGCAATAGGGTGGCGCTAAAGCCCGATATCAAGCTTTTTCCACTCAAAGCTTATGACTAAGAACTTATAAACTCCCTCCCGCTCACCCCAACTTCGCATACTCCGCCTTCGCCTCTACCAACACCGGCACATCCGGATCCGCATCCTTCCACATCGCGAAAAAATCCTGATAAGCCGTCCGAGCCTTCGCCTTATCCCCTTGCAGGGCATACGCGCGCCCCACATTCAATTGCGCTAACGGGATCAACTCGCTGGTCGAGGCTCTTCCCCGGAATTCCAGAATGTTCTGGAACTCCGCCAACGCTTTGTCCGGTTCCTTCAACCGCAGATAAGCCAGTCCACGGACATAGAAAACCAGATAGGGAGGGCTTGCGCGGGTCCCCTTTTCATACGGGCGGCTTTTCTCGAGGCTCGCTACTGCTTCTGCCGCCTTTCCCCGTTGCAAACGATCCAGCGACTCGACCACAGGGATATACACGGACTGGATAACGGAATCATCGGGGTGGGCCTTGCCTTCTTGCGTAATGAGCCGATTCGCCGTGGCCGCATCTCCGCACACGGCCAGCGCAACAGCCGCAGTCTGGCGGCTATATCCCTCCGGCTCCTCCGCCAAAGAAGCGGCTACTCTCTCGCGTGCGGCGACACAATTCCCATTTTGCGCGTGCCGGACCGCTTCTGTACCCTTCATGAGCGCGGCAAACTCTTTCATTTGATTCCGGACAGCCGACGCCGCCGCCTGGCGATAAGATTCCTGCGCGAGTTTCATTTTTGCCACGGCCGCCTCGGCATTCGCCTTATAGTAGAGCAGGAACGACTCATCCTCCGTCCCCTTCGCCAGGTCGAGCTCCTTGACCATCCCCGCCTGATCTTTCCGGAGAAACGCCAGGTTAAACAGCACCAGATGGGTCCCAAAGGAATCCTGCTTCTTCGCCGCCGCTTCGTCGCAAATCGCCTGGGCTTCATCGAAGCGATTCAATGCCAGGTAGGCGTTTCCCAGGCGTTCATAAGCATAAGTGTCTTTCGGGTCCAGGCGCACGGCCTCACTGGCCACGGCAACCGCTTTCTCGTACTCTCCCAGGGTGAAATACGCCAGCGCCAGATTATCCAGCGGCGTCGTATCACGTGGGTACGTCTGCCTCCACTGCTCGTACACTTCGATGGCCTTTTCGGTTTCGCCCAAAGCCGAATCGTAAAGATGCGCGGAAATGTAAAACCTTTCCGGCTCGGTGGCGCGGTCTTTCAGCGCAAACGCTTTCTTCAAATTCTCCGCGGCTGCCTTCTCCTCAAAATTGTTGGACTGCGCTACCCCCAGCGTCGCGTAGGCCAGTGCAAAGTTCGGGTCGAGCTCCGTCGCGCGCTTTAGATGCGGGACCGCCGCCGTGTCGTTTTGCCGAAGATGCTCCGCCTCGCCCAGGCTGTACTCCTTGAGCGCTTCCAGCGACGAAGTCGTCGCCTGTTCCAACGGCTTGGCGAACTGCTGCACCGAAGCCAGCGATTCGCCCAGCTTCTGCCGAAGGCTCGAAGCCGCGCGGTCCAGCGATTTCAACACCTGTTCCTTGCTTTCGGCTTCCGCTTGCTCGCTTGCCAGCGTATCGCCGGACTGCGCATTCACCGCGCTCAGCGCAATCACGTAGTGGCTGCCCAGGCTCGAAATCGATCCCGTCAACATCGCTTTCACGCCCTCGCGCTGGCAGATCTCCCTTCCCACCTCGCTGGTGATCCTCTCGCCCGGCGGCTTCCCCATATACTTGAGGGCATCCTGAATTCGCGATTGCGGCACGATATTCAGATACGGAGACTGCTCCAACTGCACCGCCAGCGCTTGTTTCAACGTGCCATCGAACACGCCATCGCCTGTCGTGTTCACAAATTCCGTCAGCAGGATCGAATCTTTTTCCGTCAGAGCCTTCGCTCGCCGGCTGAAAAAGAATCCGCCGATCGCCAACACCACAATCCCTGCCACTACGGACAGCCAAACAATCTTGCCGCGTCCCGGCGTCGAGGCGACTACATTCGTTGTCGGCCCGGAACCCGCCGTTGCGGACGCCCCAGCCGCGACAGCCACCTCTGCCGATCCCGACCCGCTTGCCGCCGCCGGCGCGGCGGAAATCGCAGCCGAACTTCTTCCAGAGTCCAGCTCCCTCTTCAGCCGCTTTAAATCTCCGCGAAACTCTGCCGCCACCTGGTATCGCATCTCGCGGTCCTTCTCCAGAGCCTTGTAAATGATATGTTCGAGCTCCGCCGGCAATTGGGGATTTAGCCGCGCAGGCGCGATTGGCGCGCGATTCAAGATCGCATCAAAAATCACCGCCGTGGTGTTTCCCGCGAACGGTTGCTTTCCCGTGGCCATTTCGTAAAGCACCGCGCCAAAGGAAAATAGATCCGTCCGTGCATCCAGTTCTTCCCCGCGCGCCTGCTCCGGAGACATGTATGCCGTCGTTCCCATGGTGCTTCCGGGACTCGTCAAGTGTGCCGGATCAATCGTCAGTGTCGGCGAAGACGCGGCCTCCGGCAAATGAGGGAACAACCCCGCTGCGACTTTCGCCAATCCGAAATCCAGCACCTTCACTTGGCCGCGTTTCGTCACGAACAGGTTGGCCGGTTTGATGTCTCGGTGCACGATCCCGGCCGTATGCGCCACATCCAGCGCATCCGCAATGTGCACCGCGTAATCCAGCAATTGTTCGAGAGACAAGGGACGGCCCTCGATGCGGTGCTTCAGCGTCATCCCATCGAGAAATTCCATGACGATGAACGAATGCCCTTGTTCTTCTCCAATGTCGTAGATCGTGCAGATGTTGGGATGATTCAACGCTGAGGCCGCACGTGCTTCTCGCCGGAACCGTTCGAGCGCTTGCGCATCCTGGGACAATTCGCTGGGCAGAAATTTCAGTGCCACGCGCCGGCCGAGGCGCAGATCCTCCGCCTCATACACCACGCCCATCCCGCCGCCGCCCAGCTTTTGCGTAATCTTGTAGTGGGAAATCGTTTGGCCGATCACCTGGTAGGTGTACCCCCGTGGGCGCTCATGTTAGGTTCCCACGCAACCCTAAGTCAACGCTTGTGACGCACTTTTCGGTCTTCTCCGAAACTTACTTAAAACTAAAAACTTCCACTTACAACTTCCCTCTACCCCACCGCCCATGCCGAATTCTCTTCCCCTAAATACACATCCAGAAATCCTTCCGCCGGCAACACATCAATCGGCAGCCCGCCATGCCACAGCGCCACGCCCAGCGACAATTTCCCTACTCCTTGCAACTCCAAAGCTTCTTTCTGCACGGCTAACTCCAGCGTCCGGTCAAACGCCACTTCTACAATCTTCGCCGGGTTCAGCAAACACACTCGCCCCTTCTCCACCGAAAACTCTTTCAACCGCCCGCGCTCCAGGCTCACCACGATTGTCACTTCCAGCCCCGCGCCGATCACGATCCGGAATTCGGGGTCTTCCACTTCCGCTAGCGCGTCCGGAAAACAATCCACCCGCACCACAAACCGCTCCTCTTCAAATCCATACCGCAGCTCGCGCAGATGATACGTTCTCCCATGCATCGCTCCGCCGCGCCGCTCCGGCGAAAATACCCCCGCCCCCAGCCACTCAAAGTAACTCGTGTCCCGCCCATCCACTTTGACCTTGAGAAACGTGGACGGCGGCAACTGATACGCCCGCTCTGGCTTTCGCTTGATCGGCTTCGCCAGTTCTTCCGGCGCCACCTGCCCCAGCGCCAGGTAAATCCCCGTCAGATGCTTTCGGTAAAGCGCGTCGAATTCCGCGTCGTTCGCCGTGCTATGCTCCGGCCCGTACCACCAGCACCAGTCGCTCCCCTCCGCTGCCAGCAGAGATTCCTGCGCTTCCGCCAGCGAAGTGTCACTCACCGCATTCGGCCGCCCTTTTGCCCTCGCGTCCACTGCCCGCGCGTAAGCCTCCCGCGCCTCCCACAGGTAATCCCACGCTTGCACATCTTCCTGGTGCCCGATCCACACGTCGAAATTCGCGTTGATCCAGGAAGCCGGAAAAATTCCCGCCGTCGTCGGCACGTTCCCCGCTGCTGCAATCGTTTCGCTCGCCGTCAGCGCCTTGAAGTCGGGATCGTCGCTGATGCGCTTGTAAAATTCCCGCAAAAATTCCCGGCCATTCCCCGGATAGTATTCCCACGCATTCTCCCCATCGAGGAACAGGCTCACCGTCAGAGGATTCGGTGAACGGACCGCCTCCCCGATGTGCCGCAGCCTCCCGTGCAGATCCGCCGCCGCAGCTTTGCTGTCCATCCGGCTGTACACAAATCCGATCAAGTCGGACAAATGGTGGTCGCGGAAAAGTCCGGTAATTCCCTTTTCCCCCATCTGCACCCGCCACGGTTGATACATCCGGTCCGCATTCGCCGGTATCCCCGAAGCGTCGCGGAAAAAGCCAACATTCAGCGTGCGCCCCAGCACTCCCTCGTCCGTGCCGAACCATTGAAAACCTTCTTCCGCCGCGATCGCCAGCGCCTGATCGGACACTGAGCCTTCCGACGGCCACAGTCCCACCGGCTTCACGTCGAAAACCCGTTGATGAAATTCCTTCGCCCGCCGCAACTGCTCGCGCGCGTCCTCCGGCCGTCGAAAAGCCCGCTTCGGCAGGGGTGTCCCCGGATTGGCCACGCGTGCAATATCCGAATCGCACAGCAGCGGCAAGATCGGGTGATAAAAAGGCGTTGTGCTGATCTCAATCTGTCCGCGCGAAGCCGCCAGCCGGTAAGCAGGCAACACCGCCGCGATTAGCTCCAATTGTTTGTCCTTCAGGTCGCCCTTATCTTTCTCCGAAAAATCCTTCCCGCGATTTGCTAACCGGCTCACCACTGGGTCGTTCGCGAACCATTCTTCGTCCATCCACGCCAGTTGCGACAACAACTGCAAGTCCCGCCAGTCCCGCGGCGTAAACGTAATCAGCGCCTGCGCGCCTCCCGCCGCTCGCGACCATTCATACAATTCCACAAACCGCGGCCACCGCGACATCAGCCGCTCGTGATTCACCTGGAACGCCCTCGCCAGCACCTCCGCCTTGTCATCCCGCGTCAGCTCTTCCGACTTCTTGAACGCCAGCGCGAACCACGGCTCCTTGAATTTCCCGCTCGCGTATTCCTCCAGTTGCATGCACAACGACGGCACCATGTTGAACGTCGCATGGAACCCTGGAAACTCCTCGAACAGTTTCACCATGCCCCAGTAATCCTTCGTTGCGTGCAGCCGCGTCCACGGCAGAACATACTGCCCCGTCTCCGGATCCCGATATTGCGGCTGGTGCATATGCCACAGCACCGCCAAATTTATCTGATTCATTCCTCTTCACTTTCCCATTGTTCCGGCCACTCTTCTCGGTGATTTTCCTAACGGCCGGCTCAACTTGAACTTGAGGGTGCCCCGTCCTTTTGGTTCTTTGCAAAGGGTGAGGTATCTCTTGGGGTTGCCCTCTCCTAAACTTATTACTTACCACTGAAAACCTACGACTCTTCTCTGCGACCTCTGTGCTCTCTGTGTCCTCAGTGGTGAACTTTTTTTTCCTTTAACTCTGGTTAACTCTTCAACTTCTCTTCTTCTCTTCCCCTCATGTTACACTCACCCTTCGCGCCATGCGCATCCTCGATCGCTACATTGCCCGCGAAGTCATTCGTCATGCCTTCCTCGGACTCCTTATCTTCACCTTCGTCCTCCTCGTCCCCAAGCTAGTTCGTCTCATGGAACTGTTCGTCCGCCGCTCCGGCTCCGGCGCCCAAATCGCCAAACTCTTCCTCTGCATCCTCCCAAGCCTTCTCGTCTTCACCATTCCTATGGCCGTCCTCGTCGGCGTGCTCCTCGGCCTCGGCCGCATGTCCATGGACAGCGAAATCATCGCTATCACGGCCCTCGGCATCAGCCGCAAGCGCATCCTCTTTCCGGTGGGCATCATCGCCATCCTTGGTGCCGCCCTCACCTTTTTGATAACTTCCTGGCTCGCGCCGCGCTCGCTGCAAACCTTCCGCAACACCCAAGCCAGTCTGCTCACCTCTCAAATTTCTTTTCAGGTTCAGCCCCGTGTCTTTGACGAGCGTTTCCCTCATCTCGTCCTCTACATAAACGATGTCTCCGCCAGCGGCACGCACTGGAACGGCATCTTTCTCGCGCAAGCGGGCGCGGAAAGCGGTTCCAGCATCACTCTGGCGGAAAGTGCGATTGTAATTCCCGATCCCCAGCAGGGCAAGTTGGAGCTCCATCTGAATGGCGGGTCCACGCACGAATTTTCACGCCAGGATCCCGGCCACTATTCCCTCACCGATTTCGGCAGCAGCGACTGGCCTATCGAAGTCACCGGCATCTTGCCCAGTGAAACCCGCGAACTCAGCTACCCCGAGCGCCCGCTGAAATCCCTTTGGGGCGACCGGGGCAAAGGATGGCGCGAAGCTCGCGTGGAGCTCCATCAGCGCTTTGCCTTCCCCGTCGCTTGTCTTGTCTTTGCGCTTGTCGCCGTTCCTCTCGGTGCACAGCCTCGCCGTGGCGGTCGCGCGGCGGGCACGCTTCTCTCCGTCCTCGTGATCGCTTGCTACTACTTGCTGTTCATCATGAGCGCGGGACTCGCGCGCCAGGGCGTAGTCTCTCCCGTCGTCGGCATGTGGGCCGCCAACGTGATCCTCGCCCTCGCCGGCCTAGCGCTTCTCCCGAGCATGGAAATGTACCGCCGCGAATCTATTGCTCTGCCCTTCGCCGGGCGTCTCGGAGTTCTCTGGCGTCTTCTCCGACGCCGCAAGGCCAAGTTCCGCGCTGCTGTTCCCCACGGCGAAATAGGAGCTGTCCGCGCGGAAAACGGCGCTGCGGCGGCCGAATCCATTCCATCCTCTTCGAGCGTGCCCACCATCGTGGATCTCTATGTCCTGCGCCGTTTCCTTTTCTACTTCGTCGTCGTCATGGCCGCCTTCATCTTTCTCTTCGAAATCTTCACCTTCTTCGAGCTTGCCGAAGATATCCGCCGCCATAACATTCCCTTCATGACCGTAGTCAACTATTTCCGCTTCCTGATTCCCTACTCGCTCTATCAGTTCACGCCTCTCGGCGCCCTCGTCGGTGTTCTCGTCACCTTTGGCGTACTGAGCAAAAACAACGAACTCGTCGCCTTCAAGGCCAGCGGCATCAGCCTCTACCGGATCGCGATTCCGCTCCTCCTTGCCGGTCTTTTTCTCGCGGGCACCCTTCTCGTTCTCGACGAGACCTATCTCCCTTACGCCAATCAACGCCAGGACGCTCTTCGCAACCAGATCAAAGGCCGCCCGCCGCAGACCTACACCCGTCCGCAGCGCTGGATTTTTGGGGAAAATGCTAAAGTCTACAACTACGATGTCTTCAATCCCAAGCAAAATCTTTTCGGCGGCCTCAGCGTCATCGAACTCGACCCCGCCACCTTCCATATGCGACGCCGCGTCTTTGCCAACCGTGCTCGCTGGCTCGAGGAAGAAAAAACCTGGGCGCTCGAATCCGGTTGGGTACGCGAATTCACCGACGGCATCGTTAGCAATTATCAGCCTTTCACCGTCACCAGCCTTCCCGAACTCGTCGAGCCTCCGTCCTACTTCAACCGCGAAGTTATCCAGGCTTCCCAGATGAGTTGGCGCGATCTACGCCGCTATATTGACGGCCTGCACAACGCCGGCTTCGACGTTTCCTCCCTCACTGTGCAGTGGCACAGAAAACTAGCCTACCCGCTCATCGCTCCCATCAGCATGATGCTTGCGATCCCCTTCGCCATTCTCGTCGGCAGCCGCGGCGCGATCGGCGGCGTCGCCCTCGGCATTGGCATCGGCATTGCCTACTGGGCCGTCGCCGCTCTCCTCGAAGCCATGGGCGGCATCGGTCAGCTCCCTCCCATGCTCGCCGCCTGGTCCCCCGACCTCATTTTTTTCTTCTTCGCCCTCTACTTCCTCTTCAAAATGCCCACCTGACCTCGTGACAACGTCACTCCGGTCTTCGTGGCACAGACTCTCTTGTTTGTGCTCTTATGTTTCTCTCCCATATAAGGCGCACTACATCGTGCCCGCCGCGAGTCCCCGAGCCGCACTTCGCTCCTGTCGGTGCTCTTGGTTTCCCTTCGTACGTTGCCGCGCCTTGAACTTGAGGGTGTCCCACCCTCGGTTTGTTAGGGTGCGCTCTTCCGATCGAACACCACAGCTTTTCTTCTCTTACTCTTGGATTCTTCCTCTCCAAAAACTTATTACTTACCACTAAAAACTTCCTACTTCTTCTCCCCGTTTCCGTGGCTAATCTTCCACAAGATCTTCCTCACCATCCCCAGAAGCACCTCCGCGTCCGACTCTTCCATCTGAAACCGTCGCAACATCCTCCGCAACTTCTCTTCCGCCAGGCCGCTTCCCCGTGTCGCCACGTACCCGCTTTTATGCAACGCCTCCAGCAGAGCCGCCCCCACCCGCTCCATGGTCTCCATCTTCGCAGTCGGCCTAGCCGCATCGCCATTCTTTCTGGTCTTTTCTCTGTGCTCTCTGTGGTCTTTCTCCGCGTCCTCCGTGTTAAGTTTTTCCCTTTCTTTGTTCCTGCGGGATAATTCATACAAACACACCGCTGCCGCTTGCCCCAGGTTCATCGACCGGTGCTCCTCACGCGTTGGGATCCGCAGCAACCAGTGGCAATAGCTCAAACTCTCATTCGATAATCCCCATTTCTCCGACCCAAACAGCAGCGCCACGTTTTCCTTCGTCATGCGCTTCCGGATCAGCGGCCCTGCTTTCTCCAAACTCCGCCACGGCTGCCGTATCTCCCGGTTCCCCACCGCTGTCGTTCCCACCACCAGCGAACAATCCGCAACTGCCTCCGCCACCGTCGCGTATTCTTCCGCGTTCTTCATCACCTCAGAAGCTCCAACCGCGGAAACCGCCTCCCGGAACGCCTTCTCGTATGGCTGCACCACCCGCATATGCATCGCGCCGAAATTACTCATCGCCCGCGCCACCGCCCCCAGGTTCAGCGGATTCCGCGTCCCCACGAGCACCACGCGCAAATTCTCCAGTCCAATCTTTCTCTCGCCCTGGGTCCTCGCTCTATCCCTCAAAAACCCTCCAGCATCCACACATTGCTGCTCTGCGTCCACCCATTGATCGCCACGTGTTTCCCGTCGCGAGACGCAATTCCCCAGGTACTGGAGACGCCGCGTGGACTCACAACGCCTCGCTGTTCCCAAATCTGATGTGTATTCCCGTGCAGGTCCAAATAAGTAAGCGCCATGCCCTGTGGGATAGAGTTATCGATGAACAATCCCTTTCCGTCCGCCGCCCAATCCAGCGCATCACCGAGATTCAGATTCTTTACCGGGATCTCCTCCGCCGGCCGGCCATCCAGGTGGAGCATGTGGACTTTCCCTTCCGAAGGATTCATCACCGCGATACGTGTGCCGTCCGGCGAAAGCGCCCATTGATAAATCGCAGAGGGATCAGTATCGAAACGCAAGAGCTCTTTTCCGCGCCCTTTGAGGGGATCCAATTCCGTAAACACAAGCTGTTTGCGATCATAGGGTTGTTCCGCAATCGCACATAAGGTGGCCGGAGCCCTCGAGCATCGCATAGCGTTGGCTTCGAAATTCCCACCACGCGTAGTGGCGATAACTTTGGAAGGGCCTCCGCCGATGGGCACACGCCGGATATCCACGGTTTGGGAGCCATGATTCACATCGAGAAGAACCCAAGTCCCATCGGGGCTAAGAACCACAAGTCCGAAATTAGTGCCTACGTCGACGATTTCAGCGGTGTCACTATGCAGAGACTGCTTGAATAGTTGCTCTCGGCCATTGCGGTCCGATTTGAAGAAAACAGAGCTGCTGTCCGCGGTCCAATCCATCGGGGCATTCACACTGTCATTTAGGGTGAGACGCACAGGCGCATGGAGAAACGTCCCGCTGGGTGCGAGATCCCCGACGTAAACGCTGCTCTGCCCGGAATATTTTTGAAAGATGAGGCGCTTGCCGTCGGCCGATGCCGAGATTGCCCCAGCGCAAAACCCTGTCCAGTTGTGGAGCTGTCCCGGCTCTCCACCCGCGCGGCCGGTGCGGCCATCCACTCGAAGTTGCCAAAGATCGCAGGTGTTAGTGTCGGAGTTGCTTTGCTGCGTGAAAACCAAACGGCCATCCGGCAGCCAATAGAGACTCTGAAGTATGTTGCGGGATGCGACTATGGTGGGATCTCCACCCTTGAGATCTTGAGTCTCAATGGCAGTCTCGAAATTCCCGGGCGTTTCGCGGAACTTCACATAGGAAAGCTTCTGGCCGTCAGGTGACCAGACCACACTATAAAAGCTTGCGTGTTCGTCCGCTTCATCCAGCTTGCGGGCCTCCTGACCGTTTGCATTCATGATCCAGATGTCACGGGCACCCAAAAGCGCATCTCTTGTTGAGAAAGCGATGGAGGAGCCATCCGGGGAAATCGACGAGCCAAACGCATCGTCACGGAACTTGTGTGCAGAACCACCCATAACCGAAAGAACCCATATTCCGCCTAAAACTCCCGGCTGATAAGCGGTCGCCAAGAACCGAGAGCTGTCGGGATACCAGGCGTCCACAAACCACGCTAACGGAACTCCATTCAGAGACTGAGGCTCGGCCATCAGTCGTGTCTCGCCGGTTTCGATCAGTTTCAGGTGCACTCCCTTGACATCCGAGTAAGCGAGATACTTCCCGTCCGGTGAAATCCGCGCGCTCTGCACGGCATTCTCGCTCGAGTTTGTCGTGAGCTGGCGCTCTTTGAATTGCGGACCAGCGGGCGGGCGTTGGTTGATAAACAAAAAATACCCGCCCGCCGCTAGCAGCAGCGCGAACATCGCCAAGCTTGCCCACACCCAGCGTCGAGGAGCCGGGATCGTTATTGTCGTTGTAGGAGCAGCCGATGCTGGAGCCACGGAGGAATGGGTGGTGCTCGAAAGATTCTGTGGCGGAGCAGTTTGCCGGTGCCCGGCGGATCGCCACGAATCCGTATCGCGCTTCAGCCGCTTCAGGTCCGCGCGGATTTCCGCTGCCGACTGGTATCGCAGCTCGCGGTCCTTCTCAAGCGCCTTGTGAATAATGCGGTCCAGCTCCGCGGGAACCTCGGGATTAGAATTTGCCGGCGGCACCGGTGCCCGATTCAGAATGGCATCGAAAATTACTCCGGAGCTCGCCCCGCGAAAGGGCAAATTCCCCGTGGCCATTTCGTACAACACCACGCCGAAAGAAAAAACGTCTGTGCGCAAATCTAGTGGTTTTGCGCGGACCTGTTCCGGCGACATGTAGGACACCGTCCCCAGTGTCGCGCCCGGACTGGTGAGATGCTCCGGATCCCCCGCAAACGTGGAAAGTGTGTTGGTCTCTCCCGACGATTCGTTCGGAGCCACCACCTTGGCTAGTCCAAAATCCAGAATCTTCGCGTGTCCGCGCTTCGTCACGAATAAATTCGCCGGCTTGATGTCGCGATGCACGATCCCCTGCGAGTGCGCCGCGTCCAGTGCATCCGCAACTTCAATGCCCATATCCAGCAGGAGATCGATTTCCAGCGGGCGCCCGCGGATTACGTGTTTGAGCGTGGCTCCATCCAGAAACTCCATCACGATGAAGATTTTCTCGTCGTGCTTGCCGATCTCGTAGATGGTGCAGATGTTCGGATGGTTCAGCGCCGAAGCCGCGCGCGCCTCCCTGCGAAAACGCTCCAGCGCCTGCAAATCTCCGGAAAGATCGTCGGGCAGGAATTTCAACGCCACCGGCCGGCCAAGTTCCATATCCTCGGCCTTGTACACCACTCCCATTCCCCCGCCCCCGAGTCTCTCGGTGATGCGGTAGTGGGAAAACGTCTTTCCTGCAAAAGTGTCCGCGCCCGTCATGTGGCGCTCATGTTAAGCTAACTCCTCTTCGAAGGCCAATCCGTCAGACCTTGCCAAGGCATTTGTCGCGCAGGGCCAGTCCGCGAGCCCTGTTGCTTTTCTCCTTACACATCATCCCCCTGCTCGACGGTAAGTCCACTCTCCTCCAGGCCCTCCAGCGCCTCACCAGCGAAACCAGTTCAACATCGACGAACTCATCGCCACACGCGTGCCCGATTTCCGCGAACTCGCCTGGTTCGGCTTCCTCCTGCCTGCCACCCTCTCCAAACCCTCCTCCGTTTAATCCCAGAAGCGCCGATCGAACGGCAAGCGCTTCGAGAAGATCCCAAATTAGAAAACTGACACTGATTTGACGTTACCGTGACACTCCACCCGCGGCTCGCCGCTATCCTGACAAGGAGAGTGCGGTTCACGGTGTTAGAGAAGGGGGACGCTTTCCACGCAGGCCAGTCGTCACCGGTTCTGGCACGAGCGGCATTCTCGTCCAGTGAAGTATGAGGGTTGACATCTTGATCTCGAAAAACACGCAAGAGCATCAAGCGGAATTTGCTCTACGATTCTCACGTTGCCGCGATTCACTTTATCTCATCGCATTCCGGATACTCGACAGTCCGGAAGAAGCCGAAGAGGCAGTGCAAAACTGCTTGCTCACAGCCTCTTGTCAGGCACCGAGGTTCGAACGCGATGGCGCGTTCGGCAGTTGGCTGCTCAGAGTTCTTATCGTCGACGCTCTGATCATTCGACAGCAGAAAAAGTGCAGATCAATCTTCTCCGAACAGGATCTCTCGGAAGCGCGCTAAGCCCAGGTTCGCGAACCCGTGCTCGAGCCATGTCCCCGCCGCACCTCATCCATGAGCTCTTTGCTCCGTGGAAAGCCTGCGCTTTGCTGTGTTGCTCGCCGCAGCCGCCACTCAGACACCTTGTCCGTGCGCTCGCGGCCTCCTGCTGTCACAGATCCACTTTACCGTGACACAGACACTCTTGTCTGTGCTCTTGGGTTGCCCCAGCCACGTCGCGCCATCGTGAGCCTCTTGGGTTTTTCTCCCTCCGAAACTTCTTACTTAAAACCAGAAACTTAAGACCTTTCTTCTCCTAAGACGCAATCCTTTAAAAACTTGCCCCGCAGCCCTCCGCAAGGTAACTTCATTGTGCCGCGAATCGCCCGTTCGCTCACTTTCCGAACTTCGTCCAGGAGCCCCTCTCAATGATTTTGTGTTCCTCTACGCGACTGCTCTCCGCCGCGCTGCTCACCTTTTCTCTCATGTTCTTGCCCGAAGGATTCTCGTCTTCAGCGCATCCTCCAAGCCATTCTGTCGCCGCCTCCAGTGGGCCTCCCGCAAAGGCGCCCTCCCCCATTCCGGCCGGCACCATCATCCCCGTCAGTTGGGAGCACACCGTCTCCGCCAGTGACGCGCAACCCGGCCAGCCTGTCGAAGCCCGCGTCATGCAAGATGTTCCCCTGCCGCATCGCGACAAAATTCCCGCTAAGGCCAAAGTCTTCGGCACCATCGTTTCCGTCGTTCCCCCGGCCAACGGCATTGGCGGCAAAATCACTTTTCGCTTTGACAAGATTGAATTTCATAACACCACCATTCCCGTCTCCGTCAGCCTTCGCACCATGGCTCCCTATCTCGACATCCAGACCGCGCAAACCCCGGTTTCCGGCTATGACCAATTTTCTGGCTGGGCCACCACCGTTCAGATTGGCGGAGACATTCGTTATGGCGACGGCGGCGATGTCCGCAATAGGCAAAAACAAAAAGTCGGCAAAGGCGTTCCCGGCGGCGTTCTCGTGCATATCGCCGCCAACCCCGCGTTCGGCTGTGAAGGCCCCGCCAGCGGCAACGACCAACTTCAGGCTCTCTGGGTTTTCTCGTCCGCTTCCTGTGGCGTCTATGACATGAGCGGCGTGCAAATCGCCCACTCCGGCGCCACCGCCCCCCTCGGCGATGTCACCGTCACGAAAGACAAGGAAACCCTCAAGATCGAGGGCTCCACCGCAATGCTTCTCCGCGTAATCCAGTAGGCCACAGCCTTGTTAACAACTCGCATTTCCCTTCTCTCTAAGGAGATTGTTTGGGGGGGTTGGAGCTTTAGCTTCGACACTAAAGCCCAGCAGAATGAACTTTAGCCCCTGAGGAAACTCTTCGAATCTCGGCGAAACAGCACTCTCTCTGAAGTCTCTTTCGGTCGTGCCCAAAAAGCCTTGGCAAGTGGCGGCTTTAGCCTCTAAGGCTGTTGGATGTTTGGGGGGCGCGATTGGCGAGCATGCGGAATCGAAGAAACTTGAAACCGGGCTTACCACGTGCCGATGCGCACTACGGCTTCCGTCGCAATCAATACTCCGTTCTGTGGACGGATGCCCCCAATATTGTCGATCCAGGTGTGCGAGTATTCGACATTGATGACGCGCCAGGCGAACGGGCGCGTAAGGACCATATCGAACCCGCCACCCGCTGTAAGCATCGGGCCGTTCACGGCCCACTCGACCGAGTAGTCGTTGCGCATCGGGTAATGGGCGAGCAACCCGCTGCCGTCATTCCATTCTTTCAACAACTTTTTCTTCAACGCAAGGTCATCGATTTCGTACGTGACTTTTCGTCCCCCGAACTTCACCTGCGCGTAGGGAGAGAAGCGGTGGGCCGCCAACGGGGTCCAGCGCAATCCGCCCGAATAGGAAAGCGAATCCGCGCTCATATTGTATGCGGGCTGGTGCATGATCAAGCAGCCGTTCACCTCCACAATCACTTGCAACACCGGGTTGATGCGCGCCGCCCCTGTTCCGCCACCGCCGACGCAGCTGCCCCCTCCGAGGAATGTTTCATATTCGGGGAACGCCGTTAATTCAATGGGCGCCTCGCGGGGATAATCGTGCTTGAATTCCACCCCTGCCGGTTTGTAAGCATCGCGCACGAACTGGAATGGTTTTTCCCCAGTGCCGTCTCTATAAGCCTTCACCCACTCCTTGCGCATTTCATAATTCTCGCCAAACAGCCCCATGCGCGTGGCACGCTCCCACGGAACATGAAAAGCCATCATGTTCGCGAATGTCCGGCCAGGGTTGAAAAAACTGCGCGTCAGCATGATCAGCACGCGATTGCTGGAACGATTCTCCAGTCCGATGACCAGGTACCGGTCGGCAGCGTCTTCCGCCAGCATGGTGCAGAATCCCAGCGTGGGCGTGTCCACCAGCGTGATGAATCCCGGCGAAGCGTGCAGCATGACATTCCCGATGGAGGCTTCGCTGGCCGGGCCAATCTTCCATTGCGTATGCCATACCGCCGAGAACGCCATGGACCTCAGCAGACTGACCCAATAATCCCGGCCGTCACCAAACTGGACGAGTCGGTAGGCCGGATCATTCTGCCGCTCAATATACCCGAATATCGAACCCTCAATGGGATGGCCGACGTAAGGAGCCATGAACTTGTCGCTGTCGCTCCAGCCGCGAAGTTCGGAGAGCGAACGGGCGTACTGCTGGAACCAGTGCCCGTTCAAGGCATCGCGCGTTCCCGCTTCCGTCGTGAGGTCAAACGTGTGCATGATCCCCGTGTACAGAAGCGACTCGCCTAAGGCCGGCAGCCAGTGAAAGTGCCTCGAAGACTCGGGAGCATCTTGCGGATTCGTTGCATTCGCCGAACTGGGGATGGCTGGCTTCTCGGAATACTTTCGCGTAGGGAGCGTAACCGCACGATCCACCGAGACCGGGGAATCAGAAGGATTCGTGGTCAGCGGCGAGGGCCAGGAAGCGTCAAGAGAGCTGAGAAGCTCGGACTGCCGGTAAAGGACATCCAGTGGAACGGAGTTGAGCTCAACGGGGCCTTGCCCCATTGCACCCGCAGCACAAGTGAGAGAGAGAAGGAGCAGAAAAACTGAGATCGTTCTAATCGCGCCAACCATTTTGCGCAAACTCTTCCACATCAAGCCCTGTGGCTCGGTGTAATCTGGACTTGTTGGGCGGAGGCCAACGTGGGCGTCGGACGAATTAGACTCCCACGCAAACTCGGCAGATTATAGCCACCGTCCGGATTTCTGGCAATACCCAAGCCTGCCGTGCTACCGGCCTGATTTTCGCTTCCTCACGAGGAACACCATCTGTTCCGCCGTGTCGTCGAGGGGCGTTTTCGCGAACGATCCGTATTCCTTAACCGCCTCCAAGTCCGCCAGCAAGAAGAGTGCTCTCAACTGCGGGTATAGGTAGTAAGTCATCCTAAGTGTTTCGGTTTCCTCAGCCAAGAGTTTCTCCCCTTGATGGATTTCAAAGCGAAACGTTCCGGCAAAAGTCTGGTTGATTTTGTCCCACGACTCCATCCGGTAATAACGCCGTACTACCTTCGTCGCATCTTCCGGATCATTCCATTCCAGTTCCAATCTCTTCTGGCCGATAGCCGCCGCGATCCCCTCGAACTTTGGGAGGAACACGTCGAACGCAAATACGCCTCCCTTGTTCAGGTGTGCCGCCGCCGATGTCAACGCCGCAATTTGATCTTTCAACGTATGCATGTGCTGAAGTGGCCGGAATGGCATAATCACCAGCGAATATTTTTTCTTCAAACGAACCGTCCGCATGTCTCCTTGAAAAAGCCGCACCTTGCTCCGCACTTCCCTGCTCTCGCTTTTCAAGCGCTTCTTCAACACTCGCAACATCGCCGGTGACTGGTCCGCTCCATGAATCTCCACGCCCTCTCGCACAATAGGCAGGAGTACCCGCCCTGTCCCGCACCCAATTTCCAGAACCGGGCCGCCATACTTCTTCGCCAATTCCACATAAAACGGCAGATCCACCAGGTCCTTCTTCGCAGCGTAAGCCGCGTCGTAGTATTTCGCCGATACCGTATACGTGCGAACTGCCTTCTTCTTCACGTTGCTTCTCCCTGTATCGCAGGCCAAGTCTTCGAGTCCTGCGGCTTTTGGGTTGGAGTGTCCGAACGGCTTTGCGTGCGGTCCAGTTGTAACCGGATGTTGACGGCACCTTAATGCGCAGACCGCAAGCTTAAATTTCCAAATCGAAACGTTCCCTGCAAGGAAAGACCATGCCAGGACCTTAAGATCGTCTTCTTTAGAGAAGTTCGCTTTGTCCCTGCTCTTGAACCTACTCTTTTGCTCCCTCTTTTGTGTTGCGGCTCTGGCACAAAGTACCCCATCGGCGGTACCTTCTTCCACCCTCTCCGTCTTCGCTACAAACACGCAAGCCTATTCGCAGCCCCATTCCATCGTTCGCTGGAGAGACAGCATCTTGGCTACCAGAATCACGTCGCCACAGACGGCTCCCACGGAAAGTCCAGCACCATCGTTCAATATTCCCTAAGCGGGAAGGGAAAGCGTACCTTCTATGTACCGGGCGACCGCCGGCGAATTATTGGAGAAGACGACCTCTGGGCTTTGCAGAACGAAGATGCCAACCCCAGCCTTGTCGTCATCGAATTGGAGACAAAAAACTTATAGTTTCCTCCAACCCCCACAGCGACGGCTACACGAAAACTAGCAATCGACCGCGTTCCACAAGGGGCGGAAAATTCTTCTTCTTCCGCTCCTTTCTTTCTACGGTTGACGTTGGTCCTGTAGCGCCGCGGCCCTAGCCGCCTTGTAAGATTTTCTTGGGGTCTACTAAAAACTTAAAACTCTATACTTAAAACTGACTCTATCGCGCCGCCTTCGCCACGGGAACCGGCCCGACCAGCGCAGGCACCGCACGGCGCATCGGCTTCGTCCCCGCCGTCGGGAAGCACATCTTCCAGAAATTGTTTTCACTCGTCGTAAACTCAAAAGCCACATACCTCTCTCCGTCTCGCAGGGCTTTTGATGCCACCACATTGCACTCTGTCTTCTGCCCGCTGTTCATATTGATCAATACCAGCTTTTGCCCAATTTCCACGTCGGGCTCGAGCACCATCATTCCTCCGTGCCCGCTGACGGAGACCGTGCGTGCTTCAGCCTTGAATTTCCCGTTCTCCGTTTCTCCGTGGACAATGAGGTCCACGCACAACGCGACTCGGGCCGTGCGGCGTCGTTCGATCCGGCGGAAATGCAGCGTTCCCATGGCTTCGTACCTCTCAATTCAAAAGTTTTAGCCCGGCTTTCTAAACTTTTGTGATTGCCGCCGCCGTCTCCATCGCCACTCGCAGGTATAGCCATCCAAGGTAGAGCAGCGAAAGGAGCGACGTGATCAACACCATGCAATCCCACATTAGTTTGAGTTTAGGTTTCGCCCCTGTCCTCGGAAATAGAGGGCAGGTACCGAAATGGGTACGTGCCCTCTAGTACTGTTGGCCTAGCTCTCCTGGGCAGAGCACGGATTCTCCCCTTCTCTTGGGCGGTTCACAGCGCCCCGTCTGCAGGTCATCTGGGTGTCCTCGCGCCATTCATGGCATCGTACTTGGTATTGACAAATTTAAGGTGTTAATTCCAGACCATAGCGTAGGTAACCCAGGATAGGATGTTAGTCCAATAGCTAAGCTGCTCCGGTCCGCCCAACGCCCTGACTTGTCCCGCTTGACCTGCAGACGGGGCGCTGTGAACCGCCCAAGAGAAGGGG
>Ga0306926_10001787_pt1 | contig 21515 bp, 16 predicted proteins | sample flu12Cox44000178_FD_203759 | JGI IMG/M metagenome (GOLD analysis project Ga0306926, IMG submission 203759) | Lab enrichment of tropical soil microbial communities from Luquillo Experimental Forest, Puerto Rico - flux8day.12C.oxic.44.000.178 (v2)... | ecosystem: Environmental > Terrestrial >...
TGGCATCGCCGATACCGGTGTTCATTCCCTGGCCGCCGACGGGGCTGTGGATGTGCGCGGCATCGCCGAGCAGGAACACGCGTCCGCGGCTGAAGTGCCCGGCGACGCGATGGTGCACGCGGTAGGTGGAGAACCAGTTGACCTTGCTCACCACGAGCCCGAGATGCTGAATCGCACGTTGGCTGACATCCTCGAACCTGAGGTTCTCGGGATGCTCGGCGCGCTCATCGCGCACGGTACCGATCAGACGTGCCCGACCGGCACCGGCGAGAGGAAAGATGCCGAGAAAGTCGGACTCGTCGAGGTCGACGTGCAGCTCTCCGTTGATGGGCGCTCCGGCGCCCTCGATATCGGCCACGTAGAACACCTGGTGGTACGTGCCGCCGGGAAAGTCCAGGCCGAGCCGGTCGCGGACGATGGAGCGCGCACCATCGCAACCGGCGAGATAACGTACCTCGCCGCTCTCGTTTTTTCCGTCGGCGCTGCGCAGCTCCACGCGGACGCTGCCGCCTGAGTCGATGAAGTCCGTGAGCTCAGTGCGCCGTTCGACCGACACGCCGAGCTCAGTGAGCCGCTCGATCAGCAGCCGCTCGTGCTCGTCCTGCGGGTACATCTCGAGAAAAGGAAACGGCGTCAGCTGCTCGCCGATGCTGGCGAAAACCACCCGCGCGGCCCGCTCCCCGCGCGCCCACAGGTTGACGGCGGGCACCTTGTGACCGCGCTCCACCACCGCGTCGGCAAGATCGAGCTGACGATAGAGCTCGAGCGTCCGCGCCTGCACCGCGAGCGCCCGCGAGGTGGTGCCCGGGGCATCGGTGCGGTCGATGATGCGCACGCGCACACCCTGCCGCGTGAGCCACAGCGCCAGCACGAGCCCCGTGGGTCCCGCGCCGGCAACCAGCACCTCGGTGGATGTCACTGCGGCTACCGCTGGCGGCGACTCAGATCTGCTCAGAGCAGCTCACGTTGACCGTCACGTATTCCTCCCCGGGACTGACCGTGATGTCGCGTCGCACCTCGCGGTATCCGTCTCGCGTGCCGATGACGGTGTAGCGCCCCGGTTTGAGCTCGATGTCGCGTCGCGCGAAACTGCCAAAGCTTCCGACGCTCGGGATGGTCACCTGGGTGAGGTTATCGGACACCAGCGACAGCCGTACCGGCTTGTCGAGCGCCGGCAGCAGGTTGGTCAGCCGCGTGATCTGGGTGCGCAGCACAGGTCCAACGGTTGGCTGCTGCTCGGCGGTCTGCAGCAGCGTGGCGGCGTCATTCCGCAGTCGTGGGTTGGAGAGCCGCTCGGGGTGATCGATGAGTGCCTGCAGCGACTCGCCGAGCTGCAGACGCGCACCGGCACGCGCCCGGCCTTCCTGTGCCCAGGCCACGGAGGAGTCCTGCGCGAGTATGCCGTCATAGACGTCGAGCGCATCCTGCCAGTGCTCCTCGTCCTCGAGGTCTTCGGCCTCCGCGCGGCGTAACCCGAACGTGCGCCCATTGTGCGCGCCCCCGACCCGGCGCAGACCCTCCCGCGCCTCGGGCCCGTCGGGACGCAACGCGAGGGCCCGCTCGAAAGCACGTCGTGCCTTCTCGAGTTGCCCCGCGCCGAGCGCGGCGAACCCCTCGCCCGCCGCCTTAGCGTAGGCGTCGTCGCCGAAGGCCGTATTCGATGCGGTCGAGCCGGTGCCGGGCGCCGCGGCTGCTGCGCCGGTGGCGGCCGTTCCGGTGGGGGCCACTTCTGGGCCGGCGGCGGCGGTACTCGGAACGACTCCTGCGGGCGGCGCAGCCGATGCCGGGGCCGGCGTGTTGGCGCTCGCGGCCGGCCCGGCAGGTGTGGCCTGCTCGATCGAATCCAGAACGCGCGACGCTTCATCGAGACGCTGCTGCGCCAGCGGCAGGCTGCCGGCGTCACGCGCCCCCACGGACTCGGCGGCGAGCGTGCGTGCCTTGGCGAGATCCGGCGCAGCCCAGTTGGCCGCACCGCGGGCCTCGAGCAGCGCGAATCGCTTGTTGAACTCGGTCCGCTCGGCCGCGAACTTCGCTTCTGCGGCCTCCGTGCCGGTCCCGCCGCGACCCGCGAACAGCGCGTCGAGCTGCGGCAGGTAGCGCGGCGCCACGAACGCTGCAGCCGCCGCGACGGCCAGGGCAAGGAACACCCAGGTCACCACACGCGGCCCGCGGCGCATGGGCTCGAAACGGGACACCTCCACCGGTGCACCCCGCAGGTCCTCCCACGACTCGATCCGCACACCGACGTCCGCCACGGACTTGTCGAGCGTACCCGCATCCGGTGGCAACGGCGGCGGTGGAATGTCAGCGAGCGATTCAGCCGGCGCTGAAGTGTCGGCAAGCGCTGCGGCCGGTCGTGGAGTCTCGGCAAGCGATGCCGCCAGGGCTGAAATGTCAGCGCGCACTGCCGCCATCTCCGGCAGCAGCGAAGCGCTGGCCGAAGCGGGAGCCGCGCGCGGAGCCGGGGGAGGCAGCGCGATCTCGCGTGGCGGTGATGCCGAAGCGGCAGGTGGCGGGGGTGGTCGCTCCGGCTGAGGCCGGAGTCGCGGCAACTCCTCCAGCTGCCGGGTCAGATTCGCCTCTTCCAGCGGCTCTTCGTCCTCGAAGTCGAAGGTCAATGTGTCATTCAGCGCAGCCTCGAGATCGTCGATCACCTCGCGCATCGAACCCGGCCGCTCCCTGGCGTCCTTGGCGAGCATGCGTGCGATCAGCCCGTGGAGCTGCGGGGGAATCTGCTCTGCTGGAACCAGCGCCGGCACTGGCTCCTCCTGCACGCGCCGCGCATCGAAATTCGGGTAGTGCGGCGGACGGCGAGACAGCAGCTCGTAGGCGAGCGCGCCGAGGCCATAGATGTCATCCGAGGGAGATGGCGGCTCGCCGCGCAGCTGCTCCGGGCTCGCCGTGAAAGGCGAGAGCCCGCGGATCAGGGAGTCGGTTCCGGGATCGGGCGCCAGCCCCGAAACGCCAAAGTCGGCCAGCTTGGCCCGCCCGCGTGCATCGAACAGCACGTTACCGGGCTTGAGGTCGCGATGGATGACGCCGCGCTCGTGCGCGTGGTCGAGTGCCTGCGCCACCTCGAGCAGAACGGGCACGATCGCCAGATAGTTGGCCCCGCGGAGGCGCCGCAGGTCACCACCCGTCGCCAGCTCCATCGGCAGCAGAAATGTCCCATCCTCGCGCTCGGGCTCATACACCTTGAGGATGAAGGGATGATCGAGACGGCTCGCGCTCTCGTATTCGTGGCGCAGCGCGTCCCACGCCGCAGCCGAGCGTCCCGGAGCGAGTCGCAGGATCTTCAGCGCGATGTCCTCACCACGCTGCGGATCGTGCGCGCGCCACACCTCCCCTTGACCGCCGGCGCCCAATCGCTCCTGAAGAACGTAGCGCGCCCTGATAAGGGGGGCGGGACTGACTGTTGCCGCCTCGTTCATGACCCCCGTCCCCGTGCCGCCGCGGCGTTCAGCGGCAACCTGCTTTCCAGCGCTCGACTGTTCAGCACCTGCCTCCAGGTAACACCCCGCGTCTGACGATTGTAATGGACGGGGCGCTGAACGGGTGCTGACGGAACCCCGAAGCTAGAGGCCGAGTTGCAGCTGGGCACCCGGCGCGACCGGCGGGCGAAACAAAGTGGTGTCGAGCTGCGGGCGCGGCTCAAAGTTGAGTTTGAGCCGCAGGCTGGCCAGGCGGAAGCGATTACTGAGCAATTGTGCGTAGGGGCCGGTGCCGCGCATGCGCGTGCCGAAACGCGGATCGTAGTCGCGACCCCCCCGCATATCGCGAATCAGCGACATGACATGCGCAGCGCGGTCCGGATAGTGCCCGGCGAGCCATTCCCGGAACAGATCCTTGATCTCGTAAGGTAAGCGCACGAGCACGTAGCCGGCCCAGCGCGCGCCGGCAGCGGCGGCCGAATCGAGGATCGCTTCGAGCTCGTGGTCGTTGAGCGCCGGGATCATCGGCGCCGCCATCACGCTGGTGGGAATTCCCGCAGCGCTCAGCGCCGCAAGCGTTCGCAACCGCGCCTGCGGGGAGGCAGCTCGCGGCTCCATGACCCGCTTGAGCTCAGCGTCGAGCGTCGTGATGCTCACCGCAACGCTCACCAGTCCATCGCGTGCCATGTCGGTCAACAGGTCGAGATCGCGCAGGATCAACGCGTGCTTGGTGATGATCGAAACGGGGTGGCGCGTCCGCGCCAGTACTTCGAGGATCGAGCGGGTGACCTTCATGCGGCGCTCGACCGGCTGGTAGGGGTCGGTGTTGGCGCCGAGCGTGATGGATTTGCACACATAGCCGCGACGCGCGAGCTGCGCTTCCAACACCCTGCCTGCGTCGGCCTTGTAGAAGAGGCGCGTCTCGAAGTCGAGGCCGGGCGAGAGTCCCATGTAGGCGTGACTCGGGCGGGCGTAGCAATAAATGCAGGCTGTCTCGCATCCCCTGTAAGGATTGATTGACTGCTCAAACGGGATATCCGGTGAATCGTTTGTGCTGATCACCTCGCGTGCCCGATCCGGCTCGAGCGTCGTGTTGATACTCTCGGGCACCTCGTCCCGGTACCACCCGTCATCGACCTCGGCCAGTTGCTGCTTATCGAAGCGACCGGGCGGGTTCGACAGGGCACCTCTTCCGGTAAAGGACTGCCGGCCAACGATGCTGCGGCGCATTCGATAACTGTACGCCTATACAGTTGTGGCGTAAAGTGATAGCAAAAACAATGCGTTACAATTCATCCATGGCGGTGAGGCCGCGGCGCCAAAGATGAGCGTGTGGCCTCTGGCTACTTCACCAGCCGCAGCGAGAACGGATAGCGGTAGGTCTGCCCCTCGCTCGCCTTGATGGCGGCGACGAGCGTCACGACGAGCCAGTAGACGAAGAGCGCGGTGCCGAGCAGGAAACCGACGAACACCAGCATGAGAACCATACAGGCGATCGCGCCGAGCAGCACCGAGATGTTGAAGTTCAGAGCCTCTTTCGCGTGACCGGCGACGAACTCCGACTCGTCGCGCCGCGTGAGCCACACCGCGAGCGGCCCGAGAACGATGCCGATGAGCGGCAGGACCAGCCCGGCGAGCGCGGACAGATGGGCGAGCATTCCCCAGGTACGCTCGTTCTCCGTCGGCGTCGACCCCGAGGTGGCGGGCGAATTTGGGCCGTCCATAAGACGGGCCAAGGGTACCACTGCGCCTGCGCACCGGCGCTGCTCATCGCCTGCGGAGACCGCACGGGGTTCGCGCGCGTGGCATGATCCTCGCCGTGGGACTCACCGAAAACGACACCGGAACGACACCACTCAACATGCTCTCCGAGCGGGCGAGCTACCTGGCCGTGGCGCCACTCGTGTTGTGCCTGGCAGGAGTCGGACTCCTGCCGGGTTATGCATGGCAGGAGCTCGCGCAGCGCGGGGCACTCGCCTGGGGCGCCGTGCTGCTCGCCTCAGCGGCCGCTGTGCACTGGGGCCTCGCGCTTGCCGGTAGCCTGCCCGCCCCACGCGCGCGCCTCGCCAGCGTCCTTGCTGCGTCGCTCGCCGGCGCCGCCGGAGTAGTGGTCGGCGGCCAGCGCGGGCTCGCGCTGCTGGTCGTAGGACACGGCGCGTTCTGGTTCTACGAGAAGCACTCTCTCGGGGAGCGTCTGCCCGCGGCGTACCTCGCCCTGCGCCGACCGATGACGCTTGCGATCTGCGTACTGCTGGCCCTCACCATGTTCGTTTCCGACACCGCCGGTCTCAGCTGAACGAGAGCCGCAACATGGAAGACCTGGTCTCCTCACCCTGGCTGCGCCGGCTCATCACCGTGACGATGCTCGCGATCCTGGTGTTGCTCGGCTTTCGCGTGATGGAGCCGTTCATCATTCCGGTCGTGTGGGCGGCGATCCTCGCTTTTGTCAGCTGGCCCGCCTACGAGCGGCTGCTGCGCGCCTGCCATGGACGCAGTGTCCTCGCCTCGCTTCTCATGACCGCCGCGGTTTCCCTGGCCGTGATCGCACCGATCGCCTGGCTCGCTCTGGTGCTGCGCATCGAGCTGGTGCGTGCCTGGCATGACACACAGGACCTGCTCGCCGGCGGTCTGCAGCTGCCGCCTGCGATCCTGAAGATCCCGTGGATCGGTGACCAACTGCGCGAGCTCGCGGCGCGCGCGTCGCAGGATCCGCACGTCCTCGGGCTCGAGCTGCGTAAGGTCGCCGATCACTCCTTCGATCAGATCGTGCGGCTCATCGGTGGCGTCAGCCGCGAAGCCGCAAAAATGGCCCTGACCGCGGTGAGCCTGTTCTTCGTCTACAAGGACGGTCAGCGCGTGGCCGGTCAGCTCGCCGATGCGCTCGGGCTGGTGCTCGGGCCGCGCGTGCACAGCTATCGCCGCGCCATCGAGCAGACTGTGAAGGCGGTCGTCTACGGACTGGTGCTGGCGGCAGTCGTTCAGGGCGTTCTGGTCGGCATTGGCTACTGGGTGGCGGGCGTCAGCGCGCCGGTATTCCTCGCCGCACTCACCACCGTCGCGGGCCTGATTCCCTTTGCCGCCCCCACGATCTGGGGCTGCGTGTGTTTGTGGCTCTTCATCAAGGGCAACACCGTGGCCGGGGTGGGACTGCTTATCTGGGGCGGCATCATCATGGGCTGGACGGACCACTTCGTACGCCCACTGCTCATCAGCCGCGAGGCGCAGATCCCGTTCCTCGTCGTGCTGTTCGGCGTCCTCGGGGGGCTGGCCGCGTTCGGCCTCGTGGGCCTGTTCGTGGGCCCCGTGATCCTGGCGATGCTGCTGGCGATCTGGCGCGAGTGGCTGCTCGAGAGTCATCAGCCCGCGAGAAACATGCGGTAAGCCGGGTTGTCCGTCTCCTCCACGTAGGCGTAGTGCAGCTCATTGAGGTGCTGCAGGAAATCCGCGCGCTGCGTCCGCGGAACCTGGATGCCGGCGAGCACACGGCCGTAATCCGAGCCGTGGTTGCGGTAGTGGAACAGGCTGATGTTCCAGCGCGTGCCGATCGCCTGCAGGAATTTCAGCAGCGCGCCCGGGCGCTCCGGAAATTCGAAGCGATAGAGCACCTCGTCGGCGATACCACGCGCGTGGCCGCCGACCATGTAGCGCACGTGCAGCTTCGCCATCTCATCGCCCGTCATGTCGGTGACGGTGAGGCCGGCGCCGCGCAGTTCGCCGAGCACCGTCTCCTTCTCGGCGCTGCCGCCGCTGAGCGCCAGCCCCGCGAAGACCTGGGCGTTGTCGGAGCCCGCGTAACGATAGTTGAACTCGGTGACGCTGCGCCGCCCGAGCGCTTCGCAGAAGTGCAGGAAGCTTCCAGGCCGCTCCGGTATCACCGCCGCCAACAGTGCCTCGCGCTCGCCACCCAGATCGGCGCGCTCGGCGACATGCCGCAGGCGGTCGAAGTTCATGTAGGCGCCGCTGTTGATCGCCACGACCCGCTTGCCGCGCCAGCCCTCGCGCGCCAGGTATTTCTTCAACCCTGCCACAGCGAGCGCACCCGCCGGCTCGACGATCGAGCGCGTGTCCTCGAACACGTCCTGGATGGCTGCACAGATCTCGTCGGTGGAAACCAGCAGCACCTCATCGACCTGCCCGCGGCACAGGGCGAAGGTCTCCTCGCCGACGCGCCGCACGGCGACGCCGTCGGCAAAGATGCCGACACGCTCGAGCGTGACGCGCCGGCCGGCTTTGAGCGAATCGTGCATGCTCGCGGCGTCCTGGGGCTCGACGCCGATCACCTTCACTCCCGGATAAAGGTACTTCACGTACACCACGACGCCGGCGAGGAGTCCCCCGCCGCCGACCGGCACGAAGATGGCATCGAGGTCACCGCCCGTCTGGCGCAGGATCTCGACGGCGATCGTGCCCTGGCCGGCGATGACGTCCGGGTCATCGAAAGGATGCACGAACACCAGGTTGCGCTCGCGTGCGAGCTGCAGTGCGCGCTCGAGCGCGCTGTCGTAATCATCGCCGTGCAACACCACTTCGGCGCCGAGATCGCGGACCGCCTGCACCTTGATGTGGGGTGTGGTCTGCGGCATGACCACCACTGCGGCGATGCCGCGGCGGTGCGCGGCGAGCGCCACGCCCTGCGCGTGATTGCCGGCGGAGGCACACACCACGCCGCGCCGTGCCGCGAGCTCGGAAAGATGCGCGATGCGGTTGTAGGCTCCGCGCAGCTTGAAGGAGAACACCGGCTGCAGGTCCTCGCGCTTGAGCAGCACCTGGTTGCCGAGCCGCCGCGACAGCCGGGCAGCCTCCTCGAGTGGTGACTCGATGGCGAGATCGTAGACGCGCGCCTTGAGGATTCTCTCGATGTAGGGACTTGCCACCGCTCGCTCGCTCGCCGCGCGCTGCGCGCGCACCGCTGGAGAGCTTAGCGGGGTCCCCACGAAATTTCGCTTCTTGACGACCGGCGCATCTCCACCGATCACGGCGAGCGAAATTCCGGGGTCCCCAAGAAATTGCGCGTCTTGTTCACCCGTGTTCACTCGCCGAGCACGGCAGGCGCAATTTCTTGGGGTGGTCTTCGTGGGGTGCTTTAGCGGCTGGTGGCTGCGGCTGTCAGCGCTTGTCGGCGGCCCGACGCACGACGAAGCGATAGCGCATCCGGCCGATCGCGATCTGATCGCCGTCGCGGAGCGTCTGGCGGGTGACGCGCCGGCCGTTGACCTGCACGCCGTTGGTGCTGTTCAGGTCCTCGAGGACGGCGCCGGCCGGTCCCACGAGGATCACGGCGTGGTGACGGCTGACGAACTTGGCATCGAGCTGCAGATCGTTGTCGGGCGTGCGGCCGATGCTCGTCTTGCGGCCGAGCACGTGTACGACCTCGCGGCCGTCCTCACCGTGTATCAGCAGCCGTGTCGCACCGTCGGGCACGGGCTCGGCGGCAGCAGCTTCTTCGTCGGCGTGCCGCGTGGGCTCACGCAGCACCGGGTTGATTTCGGTGGCGGCCAGGCGCGCTTCGGCGGATCTCTCGAGCTCTGTCAGACGGGCGGCGCGATCGCGCGTCTCGGCTTCGAGGCGGCGAACCTGCTCGGCCGCCTGCAGCTCTTTTTCGAGCTCACGCACGCGAGCGCCGTGGGTGGCGCACTCGGCCTCGAGCGTCCGGGCGCGCACCTCACCGGCAGCGGTCTCCTGCTCGAGCGCCCGCACGCGCTCCTCGCGGGCAGCGCCGGCCTGCTCGAGCTCGCGTACGCGCTCGTGCCGCGCAGCGCCCGCCCGCTCGAGCTCGCGCACGCGCGACTCCGCCGCGGCGATGCTGGCGAGGTGGCCGGTGCGCTCCTGCTGCGCCGAGCGCAGGACGCTGCCCCATTGATCCATCTCCTCGCGCACCGTCGCGAGCTCGATTTCGAGCTGCGTGGCACGCTTACGCTCGCCGTCGAGCGCGGCTGTGAGCTCCGCGGCCCGCTCGGTGTACTGAGCGAGCGTCGTCTGCTGCGAGCTCGCCTGCGCCGTCGCCGCCAGCGTGCCGCGCCGCGCCGCCTCGAGCGCGACGTTGAGGCCGGCGATCTCGCTGCGCAGCCGTCGCAGCTCTTCCTGCTGTTGCGTGTCAGTGCTGTCACGTTGCGCGGCCTGCACCTCGAGCGTACCCACGCGCTCCGCACTCGCGTTGATCTCCGCCTGCAGTCGCGCAACGCTCGTCCGCAAGCCCTGCGCTTCCTGCTGCTGATGCTGCAGCTGCTCATCGCGCTGCGTGGCCATGGTGGTGAGCGTGCTCACCTGCTGCTCGAGGTGCGCGATGCGCGCGGCGCGCTGCGCCAGCGTCTCCTCCTGACGCAGTGCGCGTTCCTCGCGGACCGCGAGCTCGCTGCTCAGCCGCCCGAGCTCCTCGGCACGAGCCTCGCCCTCGTGATGCAGGTCGGTAACCAGGTGCTGCGCAATCTCTCGTCGTCGTTCGAGGGTCTGCAGCGACTCGAGGTAGCTCATGGCACGAGCGCGCTCGGTGTGCAGATCCTCCATCACGCCGGCGGCGTGAGCGCGCCCCGCCGCCGTGAGCGCCTGGTGCTGCTCGAGCTCGCGCGTGCGTTGCACGCGTGTCTCGCTTTCCTGCTGCGCGAGTCGCTGCTGCAACTCCTGCGCGCGTGCACCGGACGCGCTCACCAGGGCTCGCGCCTGAGCGAGCTCCTCGCTCGCGGCCGCGGCTTGCTGCTCGGCGGCCGTGAGCGCGCGCGCCGACTCATCGAGGCGCGCGGCGTTCTGCGTCGCCAGCACCTGCCGCTGTGCGAGGTCCGCGCTCAACTTGGCGGCACGCTGCTCGAGTTCGGTGAGGCGCTGCTCGGCCGACACGGCACGCTGCTCCGCACCGCCAGCACGCTGCTCGGCATTGGCGGCACGCTGCGCGGCTGCCGCCTGTGACGCGAGCGCCTCATCGCGTGCCTGTTCGAGCTGGAGCAGCCGCTTGGCGTGACTCGCCAGGCGCTCTTCCGCCTCGCGCAGTGCGGCCGCGCGCGACTGCAGCTCGAGTTGCTGCCGGCGCTGCTCCTCCGCGCTCGCGGCGCCGGCGCCGGAAGCAGCCTGCGCCGCCGGCGAGAGCGCCCAAGTGCCGGTCCTGGCCAGAGGGTCCGCGGTGTCGGCTGCCGGGACCTTCACCGTCGTCGTCGTAGCGCTCGCAGCGGGACCGGCGACGTCCAGCACGGGCAGCTCGGCCGTGCTGTCGAGATCGGAACCAGCGTCTGGTGACGCAGCCGGCGGCCGCGGACGCGAACTCATCGAGGTTCCCAGTTCCTCATGCGGGTTGATGAAAAGTGTAGCGCCACACGCCGTTGACGCCGTGCGCAGCGCGGTAATTATGTGAAAAAACTCCCGAAAATTCCCTTTCAGGTGCGCAGGAACTCGCGCGCCGCTTCAGCAATGCGCAGCGGCGCGTGAGCCAATACCTCCATGCTCGACTGCTGTAACTCGGTAAGACGCGCGGCGGGCAACACCTCGCGCACGCGGGCCGTCGCTTCATACAGCTCATCGTGCGGACGCAGCACGAGCAGCCGCTGCGTGACCCGCCCGAGGCGCTCACGCAGTGGATACTGCGCCGCTGCCTCCAGCACCCAGCGCGCAGCCTCTGCCGAGCCGAAGGCGCCGTCGATGGGTGGCGGCGTGTGGCTGCGCGCCGCCTGGCGCTCCGCCTCGGTGAGCAGCGGCACCGACACCAGGATCACGCGGCTCACCTGGGCCTTCCGGGCGAGCGCAAGCTCGGTCGCGAGCACCGTACCGCCGCGCAGCCCCAGCACGGCGACGGCTCGGATTCGCATGCTGTCGAGGAAATCCCCGAGGGCCGCGGCGTAGTCCGTCATCGTCGTCCGCGTGCTGGGGCCGTCGGACTCCCCGAATCCCGGCAGGTCCGGCGCGTACACGGAGCGATCCTCGCCGGCGAGGGGTAATAGCCGGGTGAAGATACGCCCCGAGCCGGGCAGGTCATGCAGGCACAGGAGCGGCGTTCCCTCCTCGAACCCACCGCCTCGCGGCATGGCGTGGTGCACGTGAAGCTGTCCGTACCGGCATTCGAAGTAGCCTCGGCGCGCGCGTGCTGTCGGCACCGGCAGCTGGGTCGGGGTTCCCCTCGGCATGGGCAACATAGTGCCACGATCGGCGCTCCTCTTGCGCCCGCGGTCGGGGCAGGTAAATTGAATGCCATGGAACGGTTGTGGGCACTGCTCGTGGTGACGTTGCCTCTGGCCGGTTGTGGTGTGGCCGAGACCGGCGCGGGCGCTTCGGCCGCGGCGGAATCGGCAGCGCAGCAGGCGGCCGAGGCACGGGCGGCGCAGGACCGGGTTCGCCAGCAGATCGACGCTGCCTACCGCCAGGCCGCGGAGCAGCGGCGAGCCGCCGAGTCGGATGGACAGTGACGTGCGCAACCTTCAGGTCAGGATCAAGCGTGCGCCCTCGCGAGCGACTGATTTCGAGTTGATCGAAGCCGACCCACCCGCACTCACCAACGGTTCCTTCCTCGCTCGCGCTTTGTGGCTGGCGGTCGATCCGTTCCGCTGTGCGTCCGACACGCTCGTCCCTGGACTGCCGCGGCCGGGCGATGTCGTGCCGGCCCGCGGCGTCGGTGAAGTGATCGAGTCGCGCCACGACGTCTTCGGCATCGGGAGCCTGGTGGTGCTCGACTGCGGTCTGCAGCAGCTGTGTGTCTCCGACGGACATCATGCGCGGCTATTGCATCCCGGACAGACACCCGCTTCGACGGCGCTCGGAGTCCTCGGTGCGCCCGGCATGGCGGCCTACTTCGGCCTGCTGCATCTGGCACGGCTGCGACCCGATGAAACCGTGCTCGTATCCGCCGCGGCCAATGCCGCGGGCGCCATGGCCGGACAGATCGCGCTCCTCAAGGGCGCACGCGCGATCGGTCTCGCCGGCACCCGCGAGAAGTGCGACTGGGTGACGCGCCACGCGCGGCTGTCGGGCTGCATCGACTACGCGTCCGAGAACCTGGAGGCGCGGCTACGGCAGCTCGCGCCGCACGGTGTCGACATCTACTTCGACAATGTGGGCGGTGAGCTGCTCGAGCGGGTCGTGACGAGCGGTGTCCTCGCTCGCGGCGCCCGCATCGTGCAGAACAGCGTCACACCGGCGGAGCCGGATGCGTTACTCGCCCGCGGTGGCTACGCGCCCGGAAACCTGCAGGTGCTGAACGTGGACCTGCACGACTATGAGCACCGGCGCTCAGAATTCCTGCGCGAGGCGATCGCCTGGTACGGAGCCGGGCGGATTGCCACCAAGGATCACGTGGTCGAGGGACTCGTCAACGCGCCGGCGCATCTGCTGCTCGCCATGCAGGGGGGCAACTTCGGGCGGCCGCTGGTGCGGCTCTAAGCCTTGACAGGCTCACCGCGCGCAACGCGCGCGGTGAGCCTCCTCGGATCGCGTGTCAGCGCCGGCGGCGCGCCGCCCGTCTCACGCGCCGCGCCCCTCGTCTCAAGCCACGAGCCGCGACGCGTGTGCCGCGGCGCACACGTCGCGCCGCCTTGCGTGCAGTCTTGCGGGCGGCGCGGCGGACGGCCGGCCGGGCGGCCTTGCGCGCTGTTTTTCTTCCAGCCCGACGCACCTTGCGCGCGGCCTTTTTGCCGGCCCTGCGCACCTTGCTTGCGGCCTTCCTGGCTTTCTTCGCCACCTTTGCCGCTACGACGACCTTCGCTGCGGTTGCCGCCGATGCCGCGGGCGTCGCAGCGGCAGGCTTCGGGGCGGCAGGCTTGGCGGCGGCAGGCTTGGCGGCGGCGACAGCGGGCTTCGCTGCCGCCGGCGTCTTAGCGGTCCCAGCCGACTTCGGCGCGGCCGCCGGTTTCTGGCTCGCAGCGCGCGGTGCTTCCTGTACCGCGAACGCGCCACCCTGAGGATCCATCATCATCGCGATCCAGCTCCCGCCGGGAACCTCCATGGGCCCGTGCAGGAGCCGGCCGCCACCACCCTTGGTGGCCGCGACCGCACGGCTGGCATCGGCGACGTGCACGTAGCTCAACCACGAGGGTGCCGTGGAGGGCCCCTGCACGTTGCACATTCCTCCAACCTGGCTGCCGCCGTGCATGAAGATCTGGTAGACGCCCATGGCACCCATGTCGTGCCCCGGGCCCTTGGCCCAACCAAACAGCTGACCGTAGAAACGCAGTGCGGCCGCGACATCGGTGGTCGCCAGCTCGTGCCAGGAGAAACCGCCCTGCGCGGGTGGCGCCCCGGGCGGCGGCCCGGCCCCGGGCGTGAACACCGCGAACGTTGCGCCCTGTGGATCGGACAGGACGGCGAAGCGGCCGACGTTGGGAATGTCAGCAGGAGGCTTGACCACGTGCGCACCCAGACCCTGCGCCTGCGAGCAGGTGGCGTCGACATTCGGCGTCCCAACATAGACGAGCCAGTGCGGCGGCGTCGCGCCGGCTTCCGTCGGCAGCGCCATGAGACCGCCGATCTGGGTCTGTCCGGCCATCCAGATGGTATAGCCGGGCATGCTGGAGGGTGCAGTGCGCCAGGGCAGGACCTTGGGGTAGAACGCGGCGGCGGCCGCGGTGTCGGTCGTCAACAACTCGTGCCAGACGAATCGTCCCAGGACTTCGGCGTTGCTCATGGTGAGTCTTCCTCTTGTTTGCGAGCGACAACTTCGACCGTCGACGAATGGCCCAACATTCTGCCCTTCTCCGCCGCCGGCTGCCATGTCTCTCGCGTGGATTCCCCGCCAGCAAGCCGGCGCTGGTGCCAGATGAGATACAACCCGGTCGCTATCACGAGGCCGCCGCCGAAGCACACGCGTGCCGAGGGGAGCACGTGCCAGACCAGGCGGTCGATGGCGACTCCCCAGAGGAGCGCGGTGTACTCGAAGGGTGTGACGACCGAGGGGGGGGCCGAGCGGAACGCCTCGGTGAGCAGGTACTGTCCAGTCGCCGCCAGCAGGCCGAGGGCGAGGAGCCACTTCCAGTGTGCGTGCTCGATCGGCACCCATCCGGGGGCGGAAATCGCCGTGGCGAACACTGTCATGAGCCCGATGGTCCAGAAGACCACGCTGACGGTCGTGTCGCTGCGCGTCAACACCCGCACCGCGATGGCGCTCAGCGCGTAGGCGGTGGCGGCCACCAGCGCGGCGAGCGTGCCCAGGGTGCTCAGTCCCGAGGCTCCCGGGCGCAGCATGGTGAGCACGCCGACCAGGCCGGCCAGGATGGCGATCCAGTTGCGCCAGTCGATCCGCTCTCCGAGCAGTGGCACCGAGAGCGCGGCCACGATCAGGGGCGCCGACAGGAACACCGCGTACGCGTTGGCGAGCGACAGCACCCGCACCGCGTAGATGAACCCGCCCAGCACCAGCACCGCCAGCAACCCACGCAGCAGGTGCATGCGCCAGCGGCGTGGCCTGAGGTCCTGCAATCGCCCGCGCATGAGCAACGGCAGCAGCGTGAAAGGGAGCGAAGTCGCACCACGGAGCGCCGCCACCTGCATGGGCGGGTAGTGCGCCGCGAGCAGCTTCAGGAGCCCATCCATGAAGGAGAAGACCGCGACCGCGACGATCATGGTCGCGATGGCGGTCAGCCTTCGTTCCCCCACGGCTCAGCCGCTCAGGCCCGCCTCCGGCTGGCGGCCGCCGGGGCTGCTCATCGAACGGTAAGTGGTGCCGAGCAGACGGGCCGGTAAAGGGAATGCGCTCATCAGCGACACGATGAGCGAGGAGGCATAGGGCACCGCCTGAATGAGCAGCACCGCGACCCAGGCGAAATGATCGGGGCCGGCGTTCTGCGGCAGCGCGGTGTAGGAGACCGCCCACGCCGAGAGCGTGAGCCCGATCATCATCAGGGTTTCCTCCCGCGCGGCCGCGAGCGCGTGCCACAGGCCCGAGGAGCGACCGGTCTTTGGTGTGCGGAAGAACGGCTCGCTGCGGGTCACGAGCCCCTTCACCGCCGCGCGACCGATCGTGTGGGTAAGGGCGAGGCCGGCGACCGCCGCCGCGAGCGTCTGGCGCAGGTTGGCGCCGACGCGCACGTGATAGAGGTGCACGAGCTTGGCGAGCTTGAAGGTGAAGAGCGACAGCGGCAGCACCGAGTAGAGCACCAGCGGCGCGTCGACCCTGCCCGGCGCCCATACCATCGCCGCCGACCAGCCGAGCGCCGCGAGGTTGAAGAGCAGATTGCAGCCATCGGCGATCCACGGCAGCCAGCCGGCGATGAAGTGATAGCGCTGCCCGGGGGACAGCGGACCACCTTCGAGGAACAGGGCGCGGGCATGTGCCTTGATGATCTGCATGGCGCCATAGGCCCAGCGGAAGCGCTGCTTCTTGAAGTCGATGAAGGTGTCGGGCATCAGGCCGCGACCGTAGCTCTCGGGCACGTAGCTGGCATCGTAGCCGGCCTCGAAGATGCGCAGGCCGAGCTCGGCGTCCTCGGTGATACACCACTCCGCCCAGCGGCAGGCATCGAGCTGCCTGCGCCGCACCATGGTCATCGTGCCGTGCTGGATGATGGCGTTGCGTTCGTTGCGCGTGATCATGCCGATCTGGAAGAAGCCGCGGTACTCGGCGTAGCACATCGCCTTGAAGGCGCTCTGGTCTTCATCACGGTAGTCCTGCGGCGCCTGCACGATGGCGATGCGCTCATCCTGGAACGCCGGCGTCAGATCGCGCAGCCAGCGTGCATCGACCACGTAGTCGCTGTCGATGACCGCGACGACCGTGGCGTCAGGGGCGGTGCGATCGAGGGCGTAGTTGAGCGCGCCGGCCTTGAAGCCCGCGAGGGGCGCGACGTGGAAGAAGCGGAAACGCGCGCCGAGCTTCGCGCAGTGCGCCTCGACCGGGCGCCAGGTGTGCTCGTCGGGCGTGTTGTTGTCGATCACCAGCACTTCGTAGTCGGGATAGTCGAGCCGTGCCAGCGCATCGAGGGTCTCGATGAGCATCGCCGGCGGCTCGTTGTACGCCGGCACGTGAATGGAGACCTTCGGCGGAGTGCCGCTGCTGCTGAGACTCGGTCCGCCGAGACGGCGGCGGTACTCGACCCAGTGTGCCTCAGCCCACTCGTGCGCCTCGGCCAGCAGCACCAGCAGCACACCCAGCATGCCGAGCAGCAGCAGCACTCCCGACACGACACCCGAGACGGTCATGTACTGCTGCGTGAAATCGTAGATCACCCACACCGCAATGGTGGCGGCGGCATACACCACCACGGCGAGGAAGCTGCGGCCGCGGTTGCGCAACGTGTCGCTGTTGAGATAAAGCAGTCCCAGCACCAGCAGCGACACGCCGATCGAGACGGCTGCGAGGATGTGCCATTCCGGGATGCGCACGATCGGCGCGGTGAAGGCAAACTTGGGCCTGCGCTCAACGTCGTACACGCCCCAGTAGGAGCCGACCGCGCCTTCCTGGAACGCCTTCCACGGCTGATCAAAAGCCTCCATCACGTAGTAGGTGATCTGTTCCTTCTGGGCGCGATAGAGAAAACGGCGCAGAAACAGCGCCTCGTTCGCTACCGAGGCGACCGCCGACTCGTGCGTGCGGCCGCGACTCGGCCAGCCGATCTCGGCGACGACGATCGGCTTGTGGGGGAAGGTCTTCTGCAGGCGCTTGAACTGTGCCAGTGAGTAATCGACCGCCTGGTCGACGGCGACGCCTTCCCAGTAGGGCAGGAGGTGGACGCCGATGAAATCGACGTGCTGTGCGAGCTCCGGGTGTGCGAGCCAGGTGTCCCAGGTCTCGGCGGTGCCCACCGGCTGGGACATCGCCGCGCGGGCGCGGTCGAGATATTTCGCGAGCTCCGCGAGCGGCAGATCGCCACGCAGCAGCACCTCGTTGCCGACGATGACACGCACCACGTTCTGGTGGGTATTGGCCAGCTCTATCGCCGCTTTCAGCTGCTCCTCGTTCTTGTCGCGGTGGGTGTCGAGCCAGACGCCGAGCGCGACGTTCAGGCCGTGCCGCTCCGCGAGCTCCGGCACATGGGCGAGCGTCGCGCCGACGCTGTAGGTGCGCACCGCCCTCACCTTGCCCTCGAGCAGTGTCAGGTCGGCGTCGATCTCCTCGTCGGTCGGCATCTCGAAATGTGTCGGATCCTCGTTGGCGCGGAACGGCGAGAACGCGAACCCCTGGATCAACGCCGGCCACGGCGGCTCGCGTGTCGGGCGGTTGAGGTACGCCCACACCGCGAAGGTGAGCGTCGCGAAGACCGCGGCGATGAGCACGCTCGGAATCGTTTTCATGTGCCCGCGGGGTGGCTACCAGCTGCCGGTGTTGGGCATCGACTTCCACGGCTCCGCCGCCGGAAGCGACCCGTCCTTCTGCAGCAGCCCGACGGAGATGTTGTCCGGGGAGCGCACGAAGGCCATGCGGCCATCACGCGGCGGCCGCAGGATGGTGACGCCGTGATCGGCGAGGCGCTGACAGGTGGCGTAGATGTCATCGACCGCGTAGGCGAGATGCCCGAAGTTGCGCCCGCCGCTGTAGTTCTCCGCATCCCAGTTGTGGGTCAGCTCGACCTGGGCGCTCTCATCGCCTTCGGCCGCGAGGAACACGAGCGTGTAGCGGCCCTGCGGGTAGTCCTGGCGCGAAAGCTCCCTCAGACCGAGCGCGTCGCAATAAAATTTCAACGATGTGTCAAGATCGGTTACACGAACCATGGTATGCAGGTACTTCATAGGGTCTCTCGCATCAACCGGTGTTAGAGAAACGCTCCGGAGTGCTCAACGCGCGCGGCTTGGGCGCACACAGCGCGCCACCGCGCTCATCCGCCCCCCGGCGCCCATCAGAACATCTCCGAAGGCCCGGGCGTCTTGATGTCGACCTTGTGGCGCGAGGCGATGAATTCGCCGGTGATCATCTCCTCGTAGCTCTGCCCGGGTCCCACCATGGGATAAACCCCCGCGTCCGGGTCGATCATGACTTCGAGGAATGCGGGCCCGCTGAAGGCGAGGAACTCGGCGATGACGCGCGGCACGTCCGCCTTGTGCTCGAGCCGCGCCGCGTAGCGGAAGCCATCCGCCTGCGCGGCCTTGACGAAGTCCTTCTTGTGCAGTGAGCGGTCGCTCGCGGACAGCCGCCCCTTGAAGAACAGCTTCTGCCACTGCTTCACCATGCCGTCGCCGAAATTGTTGAGCACGACCACCTTCACCGGCAGATCGTAGGTGGTCACGGTCTCGAGCTCGCCGATGTTCATGCGGATGCTGGAGTCGCCGTCGACATCGATGACCAGTCGCTGCGGCTGCGCGATCTGCGCGCCGATTGCCGCCGGCAGGCCAAAACCCATCGTACCCATGCTGCCGGAGGTGAGCCACAGCCGGGGCGCAGTGAAGTCACAGTATTGTGCCGCCCACATCTGGTGCTGCCCCACACCGGTGGTGATGATCGCCGCACCGCGCGCGAGCCGGTTGATCTCCTCGATGACGTAGTAGGGCTGGATGAGGGGACTGTCGCGGTCGTAATTCATGGCATAGACGCGCTTGAGCTCGGCGAGTTCGGCGAGCCATGGAGCAAAATCACGCCGGAAGCCCTGCGTGCGACCCTGAGCGGTGAGCGCCTGCAGCGCTTCGCGCACCTGCCCGATGTGGCTCCAGTGCACGCGCTTCACCTTGTTCACCTCCGCGCGGTCGACATCGAGATGCGCGATGCGTCGGGCGTTCCTGGCGAATTTCGCGGGTACGCCGGCGACGCGGTCATCGAACCGCGCGCCGATCGCGATGAGGAAGTCGCAGTCGTCGACCGCGTAATTGGCGTATGCCGCGCCGTGCATGCCGAGCATGCGCATGGACAACGGGTGCGTGGTATCGAGTGAGCCGATGCCCATGAGCGTGGTGACCACTGGCACGCCGAAGCCGGTGGCGAACTCGGTGAGGGCGTCGGCCGCGTTGCCATTGATCACTCCGCCGCCGGCGTAGATGAGCGGCCGCTGCGACTCCTCCAGCATGGCGAAGAAGTGCGCCGCTGCCGGCCCCTCGACCACCGCCCGCTCGAGCTCCTGCTGGCGACGGCGGAAACCGGGGATGGGCAGCAGGCCCTCGCCCCGGAACACGCCCTCCCAGTTCTGTACGTCCTTCGGGACATCGACCACCACGGGTCCCGGGCGGCCGCTGCGCGCGATCTCGAAAGCGGTGCGGACCGTGCGCTCGAGCTTCGTCGGGTCGGTCACCAGAAAGATGTGCTTGGCAACCGCCCCCATCATGGTAGGGACGGGGGCCTCCTGAAAGGCATCGGTACCGATCGCCGCGGTCGCGACTTGACCTGAAATCACGACAATAGGTACCGAATCAGCCGTGCAATCGCGCACCGGTGTAACAGTATTCGTCGCACCGGGTCCCGAGGTCACGAGACACACGCCTACCCGGCCACTCGCACGGGCATAGCCCGCGGCCATGAAGCCCGCGCCCTGCTCATTCGCCGGCACGATGAGGGGGATCTGCGGCTCCCCGACACGCGCGGCCTGCTCGTTGTAGAGGAATACCGCGTCATAGGTGGGCAGGATCGCCCCGCCGCTGTAGCCGAATATCGCGGTGACGCCCTCATCGGCGAGCACCTGCATGATCATGCGGGCGCCGCTCATGCGCTGGCCGGCGAGGGGATGCCCCACCGGGCGTGGCTGGATCACCGTGTCACTCATGGGATGCGCTGGAAGTCGAAGGAATCAATGAGCCTAGCAGCTTGGGTCCGTGGTGCAAGCGCGTGCCGATCCTTTATTCTGCGGCTGACCTTCGCGTCCTCACTCTCATTTTTCCGGCCTTTTCATGCGTCATATCATCGCCATCCTCCTGCAGAACGAAGCCGGCGCGCTGACACGCGTCGCAGGGCTGTTCTCCACCCGCGGCTACAACATCGAGTCGCTCTCGGTCGCCCCCACCGATGACCCGACAGTCTCGCGACTGACTCTGGTGACCAAGGGCTCGGACCTGGTCATCCAGCAGATCGTCAACCAGCTGAACAAGCTCGTGGACGTCGTGCAGGTGCTGGACATGACCCGCGGCGAGCACCTCGAGCGCGAACTGGTGCTGCTCAAGCTGCGCGTGGCCGCGGGACAGACCGATACCGTGCGCGGACAGGTGGTTCGCAGCGGCGGGCGGGTCCTCGATCCGGCGGTCGAGGGCTTCATCGTCGAGCTGACCGCGAGCGAGGCCGAGGTCAACGCCTTCGTGGCGGATCTCGCGCAGCGCGCGGAGCTCCTGGAAGTCGTGCGCAGCGGTGCGCTCGGCATCAGCCGCAGCGCACGCCCGTTGCGGGCCCGGGCTGTACCGGCCACCGCCTGAGCGCGGCAGGTGGGCCACAGCCAACGCGATGCCGGCTTGCTGCGGGCGGTGGGACCCGCGGGACTTGCGGCGAGCATCGTCTGTCAGACAGTCGGCGCCGCCATCTTCGTGGTGCCGGCCGTGCTCGCTGCCAACGTCGGGGTTTACGCGCCGCTCGCCTTCCTCGGCTGCGGGGTGGCGATTGCCGCGGTCGCTCTTTGCTTCGCGGAAGGCGGCAGCCGTATCCCGACGAGCGGCGGCCCCTACGGTTATATCGAAGCGGCCTTCGGGCCGCTCGCGGGTTACAGCGCCGGCACCCTCTTGTGGGTGGGCAATGTGCTCGCGTGCGGAGGAGTCGCAGCGGCGCTCGGCGACGTCGTCGCCAACCTGTCCGGCCCTTCCTGGAGCGCGGCAGCCCGTGCCGCGGTGATCATCGGCGCCGTCGGCACCATTGCCGCCGTCAACATCGGCGGCGTTGCGCGCGGCGCAGGGCTCGTCAAGGCGATGACGGTCGTGAAGCTGTTGCCGCTCCTCGTATTCGTGATCGCCGGCAACACCGCGATCCACGCCGGAAATTTCTCCAACACCGCCTTGCCTGGGACCGAAGGTGTGGGCCGCGCGGTGATCCTGGCGCTGTTCGCGTACACGGGGCTGGAGGTGTCGCTGAGCGCGAGCGGCGAAGTCGCTGCGCCCAACCGCACCATTCCGCGCGCGTTGGGCGTCGCGATACCGTCGATCATCGCGCTGTACGTGGTCATTCAGGTTATTGCACAGGGCGTCCTCGGTGAGGCGCTCGGGCGCTCGAGTGCACCGCTGGCGGATGCAATGGCGCGCATCAGCCCCGGCCTGCGGACACTGATGCTCGCGGGGGGCGCTCTC
>Ga0306926_10001788_pt1 | contig 21510 bp, 21 predicted proteins | sample flu12Cox44000178_FD_203759 | JGI IMG/M metagenome (GOLD analysis project Ga0306926, IMG submission 203759) | Lab enrichment of tropical soil microbial communities from Luquillo Experimental Forest, Puerto Rico - flux8day.12C.oxic.44.000.178 (v2)... | ecosystem: Environmental > Terrestrial >...
CGCGTCGACGGGCACATCAAGGGAAACATCATCTCCGAGCAGACGGTGATCCTCGGAGAAAAGGCAAAAGTCGAAGGGCAGATCGAAGGGAATCGCGTGGTTATCGCGGGCCGTTTCGATGGAGTGATTTTTGCCAAGGGACGTGTTGAGATTGAACCGAAGGGCGTCGTAACCGGAGAAGTTCATTCGCCGTGCCTAGTCATTGATCCCGGCGGCATCTTCGATGGACGTTGCCACATGCTGGCGTCGTCCGATGCCGTAGCAGGTGTCACCATTCCGATTCGGGCAGCCGGCACTGCTTAGAGCATTCCTGGGTGACCTGTCCTGCACTAACCTGATTGCGGCCCATCAACGGTTAGGTGATCTTGTTACAGCACCAACTTGAAATTGACGGTAATCGTGGTGTCCGCTTCGATAGGCTCGCTGTTCGGTCGGGTCGGGCTATAGCCGCGTGCTTACGGCTTCGACGGCACTTTGTGCGAGTTCGGGATCGGCCTCGCTGTTCATCACACGCAAGCGACAATGGGCTTCATACCGATAATCGCGTGCATTAACACGGCGCCCAATGCCAGCAACTTTTGGTACCGCCGGATACCCGGGCTGTATTTTGGTAATGAGTTTTGCGGCTTGCATCTCGCCACCAACTGGCCCCGCGTGCAGAGACTTTGGCGTTCCCTCGGCCACAACATCCGTTTCCTCCATAACCACGGCCAAGTTTAGGGTGATCTTCCCTGCGAGGATTCGCGGGCTGAAGCACGACTCTCGGCGCACAGTAGTCCTCAAATTCTGGTTTTAACACTCTCATTTGGCATTCGCCGGCAGACAGTGTGGTAAAGCTGAAATTGCCCTCTCTGTTCGATGAAGTGGTCTCGAATGCGTTCGGCTTCTCGCGGCTCCTCATGATGGTCGCGTTGGGGACGGGCGCCCCGGGGTCACGAATCGTCCCGCTGAACTTTGCTCGGATGTTTTGGCAGGGAAGCCGCAGCGCTCCGAGCGGACGCACAAGACACACGGCGGACAGAGTGGCGAGCAGCGTAGTTTTGGGGGACAGGCGCCGGTTTGTTGGTGGATTCGTCATGGCAGCAAGTCTCCTTTCGAGGTTGGATGGGCGGCCAAAGGCGGGCGTAGCAGTCGGGAGAGGGAGGAAGGCTTCGGTTTGCGCATAGGCACGCTAGTTTTTTGGCAGTGCGAGATAGCTGGCACTTCACGCGCAGGAGTCAACGGGCTTCTGGCGCACGGGCTGCGACTCACGTGCCGCTAGCTAGTGCGCCCGTCGGCGCCTGAAGCGTACAATCAGGGACGGGTCTAGGTGCGCGGCGTTGCCAACAGTAGAAACATCGACCTGGGAGTTGTTCGATGGTTATCTGCGACCTGTGCGGTAAAGCCAAGGATTGCCTGCAGAAGGAAATCGAAGACAAGGAATACGACATTTGCTGCGAGTGCTGGAACGCGCTGGCAGAGAAATTAAAAGGAAAAGGCAGGTTCAGGGCGCGTGAAACGGTGATCCTCCCGCCACCCAGAGAGATCAAACCCGAGGAAGAACCCGAACCACTACCGGGAGAACCACCGAAAATCTGGGGTTCGAACAACAAACCCCATTGACTCGACAAAAACGGAGAAGCCCTGGGCGTCATTCCAACAGAAGCGAAGACGGCACTCGCAGACTCCAACTGGAACAAAGCTTTCCGCTGTGCCAGATGTTGATTTGCCGGAAGTCCGCCGCGCGTTGACAGAGAGTGGTCGGGCGACTATCGTTCGTAGAAGTTTCCAGAGAGGCTACGAAATTCATGAAGATCCTGGTGATTGGCGGTGGCGGGCGCGAGCACGCCTTGGTATGGAAGCTGGGTGCGAGCCCTCGCGTCGAAAAGATCTGGTGCCTGCCCGGAAATGGCGGGATGGCGTCTGAAGCCGAGTGCGTTGCGGGCGACGCGGGCGATGTTGCGTCCCTCGTATCGCTGGCCGAGAGGAACGCTCCGGACTTGACGGTGGCGGGACCGGAATTGCCCCTCGTGAACGGAGTTGTGGACGCGTTCGAGCAGCGCCAATGGGCCATTGTGGGTCCAACGCAACAGGCAGCACAACTCGAAGGCAGCAAGATATTCGCGAAGGAGTTCCTGAATAAGCACCATATTCCGACCGCGGAGATGTACGGTGCGTACGACTCGCCTGGTGATGCCTACAGCGCACTGTGCGCAGTGGACTGGCCGGTGGTGCTGAAGGCGGAAGGTCTGTGCGCGGGAAAAGGCGTGTTCGTGGCGAAAAATCCGGATGAAGCGACGGATTTCATCGAGCGCGTGATGGAGAGGCGCGAGCTTGGGGCCGGCGGAAAGCGCGTGATGCTTGAGGAAGCGCTCGAAGGCGAGGAACTCTCGTTTATCTTGGTGACCGATGGAGAACGCTTCGCGCCCCTCGTGCCGACGCGCGATCATAAGCGCGTGTTCGACGACAACCAAGGGCCGAACACTGGAGGAATGGGCGCGTATTCTTCGGACGAACTCATGCCCGAAGAATTGCGGCGCGCCATTCTGTCGACGGTGGTCGAGCCGGCGATGCGCGGGCTCGCGTCGGACGGGATACGGTACCAGGGATTTCTCTACGTGGGGTTGATGCTGACGAGGGAAGGCCCAAAGGTCCTGGAGTTTAATTGCCGGCTGGGCGACCCGGAAGCGCAGGCGATTGCGGCGCGAATGGACTTTGACTTGGCGGAGGTGCTCGGCGACGTTGCAGCTGCGCGATTACGGCCGGAAAAACTGCAATGGAGACCCGGGGCAAGCGCGTGCGTGGTGCTGGCGTCGCGCGGGTATCCCGGAAAGTTCGAAACCGGCAAAGAGATTCTTGGCTTGCACGAAGCGGGGCAAATCGAGGACGTGAAGGTCCTGCATGCCGGCACGCGTCGGGATGGAGAGAAAATCGTTACCAGTGGTGGACGGGTGCTCGGCGTCACGGCAACGGGGAGCACCACACAGGCGGCCCTTCAGAAGGCCTACGAGGCAGCGGGCAAGATCAGCTTTGAAGGAATGCATTACCGGCGCGATATTGGGCGACACGGGCGGCAAAGCCTGGCCGCAGGAGACTAGGATCGTGGCAAAGGTTCTGTATCTGTTTCGGGCGCCGAAGCGGCGCGCAGCGATGGAAGAGCTGCCTACGGCGCGGGTGATTGAAAATGCTGGATTCGAAGGGTGTGCGCACGCGAGACCCGGCGGAAAGCGGCAAGTGCTGCTGGTGGACATCGAAACACTGCGGGCGCTCCAGCTTGCGCCGGGAATTATCCGGGAGAACATTACGACGGAAGGATTCGAAGTGAATGAGCTGGCGATCGGGGAGAGGCTGCAGGTAGGTGAAGTCGAGTTGGAAGTCAGTACCGTGTGCGCGCCCTGCGAGTTGATGGAGCATATCCGGGCGGGATTGATGGCGGAACTGATGGGACGGCGGGGGATGATGTGCCGGGTGTTGCGAGGCGGTCTGGTGGCGCGGGGTGACGAGATCCGAAGGGCCGTGGAGTAGCGCGCGTAGTTCGACGTCAGACGCTTATGGTTTTGTGGGCACCGGCTTGTGTTGCAGCGTGGGCGCGTCAGGCGGGCGGTCTTTTTCCTGGGCGCGTTGCTCGCGGCCAAAGGGCTCTTCGGGAGGAATCATCCACTCGAGGGCGCCGTCCTCGTGCATGACGCCTTCGAAGAAGTGCGCGTCGCCCGAAATCAAGGGCAAGGCGGCGCGCAGAAAATCGGCGGAGTCCTGAGAAACGGCTTTCTGCGCCTGGCCGTGTTCGATCTCTTCCATAACTTTAGGGAAGCGCGCGTCGGACGAACGGAGGCGGGCGATCCGCGGATCGTTCTGCTGAATGAGGCCGAGAAGCGGAACGTCGGGCAGATCCGAAGGGACGCGCACCTCGACTAGCGTTTTGGGCTCGCGCTTTTCGGGGGGATACAGTTGCGTGAAGCGCGGGCGCAGGATGTGAGTCTGCCAGAATTCTTTGGCGCCGACGAGTTCCTGTTCGGCGCGGTAATCGATGACCCAGACTTCCGGGCCGTAGTTCTGCGCGTAGCCAATCAACACAAGAGAGAAAAGAGGCTCGTCGGGCTTCAGGTCGATCTTGTGATGCAGTTGGGAAACGAGCGGGCGCAGCTTTTCCAAAAGACCGACCCCGATCTGCTCGAGGTCGCTTTCAGCGGCGCCGGGCGGCCGATAGGATTGATTGTTGGGACGGATATACTGGAGACCGTAATCGAGGCGGATGGGCCGCGGCTCGGCTGGAACTTGCCACTCCGAGGCACCGAAGAAAATACCGAGATGTGTGGGATCAACCTGAGCAGCGCGAGGCGGGACCGAGTTGGATTCAATGGGACGATTGATCACGCCGAAGATAATGGCGTCGCGTGCCACTTGAACGATGACACGGCCACCGGCAAGATTCGCTACGATTTCGTCCGTTTGCGCGAGCGCGGGCGGCGCGAACACCGCGAACCCCAGGACGAATAAAAACACCAACCTCATCGCTACCTTCCCGTTGGGGCGCGAAAGCAGTTCCCGTCCCTCGAACTAGCATACTCCTTTGAAGAAATTCACGTCGGGGAGGTGCACCTGTACACCAGGTAAGGCGTTTGGCAGTCTAACAAGGGCTGGGGGACGGGCCTGATTGCCGGGGAATGAGAGGTTTCTATGTTTCCGTGTGACGTGCAGAGCAAAACGTTCGCGAGCAAGACCGCGACATTAGATTGCGTGGTGCTGGCAATAACGGGGTGCCTTTGTTGTGCGAGCGCGATACACGCGCAAGAGCCCGAAACCGACGAACTGCGCAAAGTGAATCAATCGGTGCGGGAGTTGATCCGCAAGGTATCGCCCAGCGTCGTGCAAATACTGGTTACGGGCTTTGCAGCGGTCGAGCAAGGACAGCGCGGCAACACAGGCGTGGTGATTGGAAGACAACGGGCCATCGGGAGCGGCTTCGTGATTGACGCCGACGGATACATCATCACGAACGCGCATGTGGTCAAAGGCGCAGAGAACATCCAGGTGGTGCTGGCGCCGGCAAATGCGGACACAACGGCGCGAAGTGTTTTGGCAGCGAGGGGCACGGTTGTGCCGGCGCGTGTTGTGGGAGTCGCCAGCGATCTCGACTTGGCCTTGCTGAAAGTCGAAGCTGAGAACTTACCGAAACTCCGGCTCGCTACGTACCGCGACTTGCAGCAGGGAGAGCTGGTTTTTGCATTTGGAAGTCCCGAGGGCTTGGGCAACTCGGTGACCATGGGTGTGGTGAGCGCGACCGCAAGACAACTCGATCCTGATTCGCCTTTGGTATATGTGCAGACCGACGCTCCAATTAATCCGGGAAACAGCGGCGGCCCGCTGGTGAACGTGAACGGTGAGGTGGTTGGCGTGAACACCTTCATTCTCACGGAAAGCGGCGGAAATGAGGGGCTGGGATTTGCGATCCCTTCGACGGCCGTGAGCCTCGCTTACGCGCAACTTCGCAAGTACGGCCACATTCACCGCGGGGAGATCGGTGTCAGCCTGCAAACCATCACCTTGACTCTTGCAAACGCGCTGAAATTGCCGCGGAACACCGGCGTAATCATTTCCGATGTGCTTCCCGACAGCCCCGCCGAAAAGGTCGGGCTGCAGATAGGAGACGTCCTGCTGAGTGTTGACGGCCGGTCGGCGAATTCCTTGCCGTTCGTAGCGTTCCATTTTCTTGGGCGGGAGCGCGGAGACAAGGTGCATCTCGAGGTGCTGCGGCAACAGGCACAACTGTCGTTTGACGTGCCGGTCGTGCGACGCGAGCACGAAATGGATCAGGTGACGGCGCTGGCGGACCCGGCGAAAAACCTGGTGCGGCCGCTCGGTATCGTAGGGATTGAAATCGAAAAAAAAATCGCGGCGCTGTTACCGGAGTTACGCGATCCCTACGGCATTGTGGTGGCGGCCCGCACGGCCGACAGCGCTTCGCAGGTGCCGCTCGAAACGGGCGACGTCATCCGCGCGGTCAATGGGGAGCCCATGAAAACCTTGGATCAGTTGAGAGTCACCCTGGCGAAGCTACCGCCAGGAAGCAGTGTAGCTTTACAGGTCCAGCGGGACGAGCGCCTGATGTTTGTGACATTCACAATGGAGTAGCCCCCACGGTTCACGAAGGAAAAGGGATACGCTAAAATAGAGGGTTGGAAATTACGACCAAGAGTGGACTATGGAAATGAGAAAGCTCAAAAGCGTCAAGCATAAGGGCAAGACCCTGGCGAAGATTCTGGAAGCGCATGAACGGTTCTGGGCGGGAAAAGAAGGTGGCGCGCGAGCCGATCTCACCGGGGCAGATCTTGCACGAGTTGATTTGAGCGGAGCGAATCTGGCCGGCGCCATCCTGAGAAATGCCAACCTAGAAGGCAGCGACCTCCGCGGGGCGCGGTTGCCGGGGGCGGATTTCAGCGGAGCACGCCTGCGGGGAGCCGATCTGCGGAATACGGACATGACCGAAGCCGCCCTGTCGGGAGCCGACTTAACCGGGGCGCAGGCGAGCGGTATCGAGTTTTTCCGGTGCGACCTGACGAACGTGAATTTTCAGGGTGCGTTGCTGCGCAACACGAATTTCCGCAACGCGCAAGTCGACGGCGCGAAATTCAACGGCGCCGATATGGGCATAGCGATATTGCGCGAGACGGATATCAGCAAGGCAGACTTGTCGGGAGTGGACCTTTCGACGGCGCTGATGCCACCTGGCTACGCAGCGAAGAAACAGGGAGCCTAGGACGAGCACGAGAGATTTGTCGCTTCGCTCGGAATGGCGGTGAAATGCTCGGAAAACCCGCGCTACGTGTCCCCGTGAAATGCTAGTCCGGGGTCAGCCCCAGCCACTCGTGGCGTCCTTCGAACACGGCCGCCAGTTTACTCGTGCTGAACAGATCCTTGATCTGCTGCCTGGGATTGGCAATTTCGAGATCGCAATTGGCTCTTCTTGCGTGCATGTAGGCACTGACAAGCGCACCGAGGCCGGAACTGTCGATGTAGTTGACATTCGTCAGGTCCAGAACTACGCGCTTGTTACCGGGGATCAACTCGCGCAGAGTTTTCTCGAGTACCGCGGAGGTATCTGAGTTAATCCGACCCGCGGCGCGGAGAGTTGTCTGGGAGTCTTGCTTCTCAGACTCAAGTTTCAATTGAGCGGCAGGAATACCTGGGTTGGCGGACATGGCAACCTTCCTTGGCGTAAAGTTCGAAATGAACCCTATTGTTAAGGTCGGTCCTGTCGGGAAGGGGCACCTGTGCCGACCTCCAACATCCCTGGCACCGTGGTCGTGTCTAGGGCTCGTCTTGACGCGGCAAAGGGCAAGGGGCAAAGCAAAGATATACGAATCCAGCTTGACATCCTCCTCCGCCTAAAGGGCGGAGGATTCCTACGCTCTCCTGCTGGTTTTGCAGGATGACTTCGGTGGGTTCCTGCCACGACGGGCCTACTTCACCCGAAGACTGCGAACAGGCTCGAAAGGCGTGTCCCGCCTAGGAGCCCAAAGATATCACAAAAGCGGGCTTATATCCGCACCCTAAAACGGCGAGCCTTTACGCCCGATCAGGTAAAGTCAAGCCCGGGCAAGCCACACGGCCTGAGGCAAGCGCTCGGAAACATGCCGGTGCGGCGGGACGCTGCTTGGCAGGAAGAAGATGGAAAAAGGGTGCGGCGCGTGTTAGCCTCACGCGAAGAGCGAATCGAAGGGCATCTTGGCGACAACAACGACACACCTTGATGTACCCGGCGTGCGCGAACGCGTGCTGGAAGCAATGCGCGGGCTGCTCGAAGACCTGGGGAGCTACGGAGCTATTGCGACGCTCTCGGCGCAATCCAACCTCGACCGGGACATGGGACTTGGCAGCCTCGAACGCGTGGAATTGCTGACCAGGCTCGAGTCCATGTTTGGCGTCCGGCTGCCCGACACCGTGGCGGCCGAAGCGAATACCCCTGAGGATTTGATCCAGGCGATTCTCAAAGCTCCGGGAACACCAGCGATTCTAGAGGAAGAGATTTCGGCGCTGCGGGTATCGGCGGTTGCGACGCAAAAACAGCGAGAAGCCGCCGATTCGATCGTAGCGAAGGCCGAAACGCTGGTGGACGTGATTCGTCATCGCGGCGTCCACGATCCGAGCCGCACGCATCTGGTGGTCATTGAAGACGGCGAGGAGGGCGAGCACGAACATACGCTGACCTTTGGCGAGCTTTACAACGCTGCGCAGAAGTGCGGGGAAGAACTGGCGCGGCGCGGTGTTCCGGCGGGGGGGCGTGTGGCGCTGATGCTGCCGACTTCGCGGCAGTTTTTCATTTGCTATGCGGGAATTTTGCTGGCCGGCGCCGTGCCTGTGCCGATTTATCCGCCCTTTCGCGCGGACCGGATCGAGGAATACGCGGAAAGACAATCGGCGATTTTGAACAATGCGGGCGTGGGTTCGCTGCTGACCTTCCGCCGCGCAGAAGCAGTCGCGAGGCTGCTGAAGCCGCGTGTGAAATCGCTTTGCGGCGTCGTGGACGCGGGGAAATTGCTGGAAGCCGCGGAAAAAGAGCCGCCACCGGCGCCGGGCGCGCTGCCCGCCTTCATCAGCGGCAGTCGCGTGCGCAAGGGAAGCGACATCGCCCTGCTGCAATACACCTCGGGGTCAACGGGCGATCCGAAAGGCGTAGTGCTCACGCACGCAAATCTGCTGGCGAATATGCGGGCGATCGCGGAAGCGCTAGAGATGGTGCCGGGCGACGTCGGTGTAAGCTGGCTGCCGCTTTACCACGACATGGGGCTCATCGGAGCATGGCTGACACTGATGTTGCACGGCGTGCCGCTGGTGGTGATGTCGCCGCTCGCGTTTCTGACCCGCCCGGAACGCTGGCTGCAGGCCATTTCGAAACACAAGGGCACAGTCACGGCAGCTCCGAATTTTGCCTATGAATTGTGCGCGCGGAAAATCTCAGACAAGGCCATGGAAGGCGTGGACCTGAGTTCGTGGCGCGCCGCTTTGAATGGCGCCGAGCCGGTGAATCCAGAGACGCTCGAACGCTTTATTGACCGCTTTTCGAAGTACGGATTCCAGCGCGGGACGATGCTTCCGGTCTACGGACTTGCCGAAGCCTCGCTGGCGGTAACCGTGCCGCCTCTGTACCGCGGGCCCGTGGTAGACCGTGTAGACCGGGAAACGTTCACGAGAGAAGGGCGCGCAGTGCCCACGAAAGCTGAGGAGGAGAACGCGATTGCGTTTGTTTCTTCGGGCATGCCCGTGCCTAGACACGAAGTCGCGATCGTGAACGCGGAAGGGCAGGAGGTAGCGGACCGTACGGAGGGGTTTTTGTGGTTCCGCGGGCCGTCGGCAACAAGCGGATACTACAAGAACGAAGAAGCCAGCAAAGAGCTTTTTGCAAATGGGCCGACACGGCGCGAAGGCGAATACGACTGGGTTAATTCGGGCGACCGGGCCTACCGCGCGGACGGTGAGATTTACATTACGGGCCGTGTCAAAGACATCATCATCAAGGGCGGACGGAACCTGTATCCGCACGAGGTGGAAGAGTTGGCGTCGCGCGTTGAGGGAACCCGCAAGGGATGCGTGGTGGCGTTCGGCTTGGCCGGACGCGAATCCGGGACAGAGAAGCTCGTGATCGTAGCGGAGTCGCGCGAGACGGACGCGGTTCGGCGAGCCGCGATTGCCCGGGCGATTAATGAGCAGGTTTCAAAAGGCTTGGGCTTGCCACCGGATCGCGTGGAGTTGCTTCCGTCAGGGAGCATTCCCAAGACCTCCAGCGGGAAACTACGCCGTGAAGAAACCAAGCAGCTTTACATCGCGGGAACGCTGACGGCGGCAAAGCCTCCTGCCTGGGTGCAAATTGCGCGGCTCGGCACGGGCTCATACGTCAAGAGCGCAGCGGGCGAAACGATCGGGGCCCTACGAACGCTCCTCGAGAAGATCTACGGAGTTTATTTCATCGTGGTGTTCTCGCTATGGATCGTGCCAACGTGCGCGATGGTAAGTTTGTACAAAGATCACCGCGCCGCGGGGAGATTCACGTCCGCGGCCTTGAAGCTGCTGTTTGCCCTGACGGGGCTCGGCGTGAAGGTCGTGGGACGAGAGTACATGAACACGCCGGGTGCTAAGGTGTATGCGTCGAATCACGCGAGTTATTTTGACGTCTTGCCTCTGATGATGGGGCTCGGCGTGACCTACCGTTTCGTGGCCAAGGGCGAAGTGAACGCTATGCCGTTCATCGGAACGTTTTTGAACAAAATGGGGCACTTGTCGTTCGACCGGCACAGCACGAATTCGCGATTGCGGCAGGTTGACGAGATGGAAGAGTATTTGCAGCAAGGCGAATCGGTGTTTGTCTTCCCCGAGGGCACGTTCACGCCGGAAGACGGCGTGAGGCCATTCCAGTTGGGGGCGTTTCGCGGGGCGGTCGACACCGGAGCAGCGATCATTCCGGTGTCGCTGGCTGGGACGCGGCGGTTTTTGCGAGACCGGACGATATTGCCTCGGCCAACGCACGTCACGATTACGCTTTCCCCGCCGATTTACCCTGCGGGGTTGAATGACAGGAGCGAGTCGAACAAACTGCGCGAGATGGTCAGGCTGCGGGATGTGACGCGCGAAGTGATTGCCGAGCATTCGGGCGAGCCGCTGTTGTAAACCGGACGGAAACGGCAAACCGCCAACGAGACCATGCGCAAAGCGATTGTTGCGATTGGCGGCGGCGATATCAGGACACGCGGAACCGCCCGGATTGACCGAGAGATCATCCGGCTGTCAAACAAGAGCCACCCCAAGCTCCTTTTCATTCCCACGGCCAGCTATGACTCGGAACGGTACTGGAAACACGTCCAGGAATACTTTGGGAAGTGCCTGAAGTGCAAGACAGATGCGCTTTTCCTGATGAGGGACCGGCCCTCCCGGGACGCGATCCGCGCAAAGATCCTTGCCGCCGACATCATCTACGTTGGTGGTGGAAACACGCTGCCCCTGATGCGCCTATGGCGGCGTTTGAACGTCGGCCGGTGCCTCAAATCCGATACAAAAAAGGGACTGTGCTCTGTGGAATCAGCGCCGGATCGATCTGCTGGTTTGATTCGGGACACTCGGACTCGCTGGCTTTTTATCACCCAAGGAAATGGAAATACATAAATGTAAGAGGCCTGGGCCTGGTAAAGGGAATCCATTGCCCGCACTACAACAGCAGGACGCGAGGGATTCCAAGAAGAAAGCATTTCCGGGACATGATTCGGAAAATAGGCGGGACCGGGATCGCCATCGAAAACAACTGTGCAATCGAGTTCATAGACGGCCGGCTGTACAAAGTGATCACGTCGAAGAAATACGCGAAAGCCTACAAGGTGCACAAGCACGGCGGTGGAGTCGTTCCGCGGCGAATACCGGAGGCGAAACAGCTTGCGCCTCTTGGAGAGCCTAATGGCGCTGTAAAGCAAGCAGCCACCGGGCGCATGTTCCCGGACTGGCGGCTTTACGCCGCCTTCAGTGGGCCAGCGTGTAGATGACGGTGATGTGGCTCTCGACCTCAACAGCTTGACCATTGAGGATCGTGGGGCGGTAGCGCCACTCCCAGACGGCGTCGAGCGCCGAGCGAACCAGGAGCGGGTCGCCTGAAATTACATCGAGGGATTGAATCGTGCCATCCGTAGCGACTATGGCTGAAAGCTCCACGCGACCTTCGCGGCGGACTGCCTAGCCAGCGGCGGGTAAATGGGCTCGACGCGGTGAATGAGCTGGGCCGCCTGAACCGGCTCGCTGATGCGGCGCCGTATGAGAGTCTGGCTGTTGTTGTTGACCCGCTCATCCGGCGGCTTCGGACCGCGAGTGAAATCGGAATTGAGGCAGCCGTTCGGATCAACGTGGAGATCGCCATACCGCGAAATCTCCGAATCATCGAAGTTGTCGTCGGGGGCCTGCCGTGCCGTTGCGGGATCGTGAGTGACGATGAGCGGTGGCATGTGGCTGGGCGCACAGAAGGTGCAAGCCGGCCGGTTGGTACGGCGGGTGCGTTCCGGATTGCTCGGACGACTGGCGAAACGAGCGACTGGTGGCAGCGGAGTCATGCTCTTCAGCGAGATCCGTTCGCCGTTGCCAAGCAGGGGAACGACCACCAGCAGCGCAACGACAATAATCTGAAGAGCGATAGAGAGCGCCAAAGCGCGTTGCTTCCCGCGGCGCGCGCGCTTCTCGGATTCCGGCTCGCCTCCAACGAGACAACTTCCGAGGAAACCCAAACCCTGGTCCGCAGGCAGGGTTAGAACCATCACACACCTCCAAAATTAGCTCTACGAGCCGTGGGAGTTTGCGGCCCAGCCTCCCGAGGTTCGGACCAGGAGGCCGGCACCGCACTCGCAGGAATGTGAGGTCCGCGCGTCCTCTCGAGCGTTTTGACACCGCGAAGGGAGGGATGTTCCCCGAATAATAGAAAAGCACTAGAGCGAATCGGAGAACGAAACCCCTGGGCAAGAATCGCCGGAAATCGGCCATTGGTACATCTTTGCCGCCGAGCGTGGCATCCAATGGCGTGGACGTGGATCCGAGGAGGAGTAAGGCAATGGAAAGGCGTATTCCGGAAGTCGTAGGCGTGCGCCGCACGGGCTGGGCTGCTCTGGACCGCGATCCGCAACAGGATGTAGTGGAATTTGTATGTCCACATTGCGGGGCGAAGGGTCAGAAGAAAGCGCGGCGCGAGCGGACCGAGTATCACTTCACCGACGGTTTCTTGCAGGACCTGCAGGGGGAGGGAGTACAGTGCCACTTTTGCAAGCAATCGATGAAAGTGGTGCCGGTAGTAATGCTATACGATCAGGACGAAACGCGACGGTTTGAGGCGGTATTTTTGGAGGAGCCGGTAACACCCGCGCACTCATAAAGTAGAGCGATCATAAAGAAGAAGGGCGCCTGGATTCAGGCGCCCTTCTTTTCGTCAAGAGCCGTTGCTTCCTTTGCTCGGGATGAGAGTGGTCCTTATTGCGAGAGAGTGTTTCGGCTAGCGGCGATCCCAATCGCCGTGATGGTCGCGCTCGTAGCGGGCGCACCGCTCGAGGGCCTCGTGGTGCTCATGGGCCCAGTGGCGCGCGGCGGAACTGTACGGGCCGGAATGCTCACGGGCTTCGTGGTAGCGCCATTCGGTGTAAGCAATGCGGCGGTTGCAATCATCCCAGGCGTTGGCTTTGGCGGGTGCAACCGCGGCAAAGAGCAGAAAGCCACCCACGGCCACAGTCGCGGTTACAGCCTTACCAAAGAACGAGGAGAAGGTGTGAAATCGCATAGGAGCCTCCAGGAGCGCGGCCCGGGCTGGTTTCGGGATGACGTCCTGCAAAATCAAACACCTGTTCGGCGGAAATGTCGCGGTCTTTTGCGGTACGAATGAAGACCCTGAGTCCGTCATATTCATCATCCCTTCGACTCGGTCGCTCAGAATCACAAGCGCTATCAAAAGAAAAAGGGCGCCTGAAGGGTGAGGCGCCCTCTTCGCGGGGGTGTTTGCTGCGTGAAAAACTCAGTGCTGGTGGTCGAAATCGTGATCGTGGTCATGGTCATCCCAATCACGATCGGTGTGCCAGCGGTGCGCGTCTTCGTCCCACCAGCGGTGTTCGTGTTCGTAGCAGTACGCGCGGGCTTCGGCGAGCTCGTGGAGCCAGTGTTCAGCTTGCGAACTCTGCAAGCCGTGGTGCTCGATCGCTTCATGAAGCTTGTGGTCCGCCTTGCTGACACGCTTCTGACAATCCTCGTCTGCACGGATGGTCGGTGCGGCGACGAAAAGGAAAGCCGCTGAAAGCGCCGCGGCCCAAAGCGCCTGATGAATCCAGTGGGTCTTAAGTTTCATGATTACTCCAAAAGTGAAATTACTTGGGGCGCCGGGAGGGAAGGAGCGCCAAGGTGGTCCGACTCAACTCGTGTGGGAAGGGAGCAAAGAGAGTGCCATGTGCGCGCGACTGAAGAAAAGGCAGTTAGGAGAAGTTTTAGAACGAAAAAATTTCAGTAAAGCGGCAAAAACGGGTCAATTTCCATGTGGTACTTTTCAAGGCCGGAACGGATGACCTCGAAGGCTTCGTCCACGTTGTCCGCGTATTGTAGAAGATCGTATTCCTCCTGGTTGATGGTGCCCCACCGGACCATGCCCTTCAAATTCAGCACGTCGTTCCAGTATTTTCGACCGTAAATCAGGATAAGAGTGTGCTTGGGCATCTTGCCGGTTTGTGAAAGCGTCATCATTTCCCACAATTCATCCATCGTGCCGAAACCCCCGGGAAAAACAATCAGCGCCTTGGCTATTTGGGCAAACCATAATTTACGCATGAAAAAGTAGTGGAAGTTGAAGCTGAGTTCCGGGCTGATGTAAGGGTTGGCAAACTGCTCGTGGGGCAGTTCGATCGAGAGGCCAACGGATTTTCCGCCGGCCTCGAAGGCGCCGCGGTTCGCGGCTTCCATGATGCCTGGTCCGCCGCCGGAACAGACCACAAAGCGGCGGGGACGCGGGCCGAGAGACAAAGCCCAGGTCGTGAGCTTGTGGGAGAGCTGGCGCGCTTCCTCGTAGTAGCGGGACATTTCGAGAGCGCTTTTTGCTTCGCGGAGAGCCACGTGGTGATGCTTCAGGCTCTCTTTGCTCATCCTGCTGGTCTTCATATTTTTCAGGCGATTGTAGCGGGCGGAGGCGGTTTCGTAAGACTCGATACGCGCGGAACCAAACATCACGATGGTGTCGCTGATGCCTTCCTTCTTGAGCTGCGCGAGCGGGTGAAGGTATTCGGCGAGAATGCGGATGGGCCGGGCCGGAGTGCTGCTCATAAAGGCGCGGTCTTCGTGCGGCGCCTTGGGGGCATGCTGCGGCCTGGGGCGTTTTCCGTCGGGCATGAGCAAAGCTCCAATAAAGACGAGCTACGATTGTAAAGCAGCGGGTCGGGGTTCCGGCAACGTCTTTCGGCCAGGATGCGTCGAAAGGAATACAGCGGGAAAAAGTCGTAAGTTTCCAGTTCCCAGTGGGTAGTGAGAAACAGAGATCCTGACGCGGTACAGCATGAAAATTCTCACCAGCGGCTCGACAGCGATACTCGGTGCACTGCTTTTTGCCCTGCCCGGGCGCGGGCAGGCTCCGGCAGGACCGATCACGCCGCAGCCTGGTGTGACGGTCCAGATCGCACCTACAGCTGCGACCATCAAACTGCACAGCATTCTGGTGAATACGCCGGTGACCGTGCGCGACGCGTCGGGAGAAATGGTGCACACGCTCGAAGCCAAAGATTTCCGGATCACGGACAACGGCGTGGAGCAAAAGATCACGCACTTCGATCTGGGAGGCGATCCGATCTCGCTGGTGGTGGTTGTGGAAACCAGCTCGCGAATCGATTCGCTGATGCCGCAAATCCGCAAGACGGGCATCCTGCTGACACAAGCGGTCGCCGGCCCGCCGGGAGAAACGGCAATCGTGGGTTTCAACGACTCGGTGGACAAATTATTGGATTTCACCGCGAACGGGGACGCGGTAGAACGCACGGTGTCGAGGCTTCGCGAGGGAACCTCCGGAGCAAAGCTGTATGACGCCATGGCGCTCGGCGTGGAAATGCTGAGCGGGCGACCGGAAGTTTCGGCGACGGACCTGGGGCACCGGCGGGTGATGCTGGTGATGGCGGAAGCGCACGATGATGGAAGCGAAGCGAAGTTGGGCGAGGTGCTGCGCCAGGCGCAACTTGCGAACGTGACCATTTATTCGGTTGGGTTGTCGTCCACCCGGGCGCTATTGCAGAAAAAGCCTGAAAGCAGCGGGCCCAAGCGGGCGACCCCGGAGGGCACCTTTGGCGTGCCGCCCCCACCGGGGACCGTGCAGACACCAGGCAATGACGGCAGCCAACCGCGGGCGGGAGACCTGCTTGCGCTGGCTGTTTGGGCCGTTCAACACGTGAAAGACAAGATCACCTCGCATGCACTGGAATTAGCCGCCGCGGCGACCGGGGGAGCGCACCTGGCGACGTGGAAAGACCGATCGATCGAAAAAGCATTGGATGAAATCGGTGGCGAGTTGCACGCACAGTACACCCTGAGCTATACGCCCAGCGGCACGGACGCGAACGGCTATCACGAGATCAGTGTGGCAGTGGACCGGAAGGACCTGACCGTGCGAGCGCGCCCGGGATACTACGTTGCCCCGCCGGAAAGCTAAGAATCAGTTAAGTTGGAGAAATCGCAAGGGCTGACGGAGCTAGGCGATTTGCTGCCAGAACGCGGAGTCGCGCGAGGCCAGCAGCGCATCTTTGCGGGCGTTCCAGCGCAGAAAGTGTGGAGTGCGAGTGTGAGCGGCGTGGTGTTCGCGACTGGCCCAGACTTCGTGGAAGAGGAAAGTGCCAGGCTGGTCTGCGCCGCGATGCAAGTCGTACTGCAGGCAGCCCTCCTCTTTTCGGGTGGGGCCGACCAGGGCGCGGAGTTCGGCTTCAAGCAGCGATTCCTGGCCATCTCGGGCGCGAAGCAAGACGATGAGGGTAACTGCGCCTTTCGGCAATTTGGTGACCGTTGCGCCGCGCCATTTCAGAGCACCAGCGCGCCGTTTTGCGGTTTTCTTTGCCCTTCGTTTGGACATGACGGCGGGGATTGTACTCCAACTGGCTGGAAGAGCAACCGGGAATTGAGTGAACGCGCCAGTCAATCGCGCCTCGCGTTCCTCCCGATGTCCTAACGGTGTCTAGTCGAATGGGTGACGTTCCGCGTATGGTCTGCCTTCTTGGGGGCGGAACGCGAGGGAAACGGGGGAGGGGATACCGCTGACCTGGAAGGCCTGCGTGAGGGTCCCTTTGCCGAGATCGATGCGCAACACCACGATGGTGTTGGAGTTTTGGTTCTCGACGAGCAGGAACTGGCCAGTGGGGTCAATCGCGAAGTGGCGTGGCTCTTTGCCGCCTGTCGGAAATTCCCGAGCGGGCCGCAGACTGCCTGTGGCGGGTTCAACGGCGAAAACGGCGATCGTGTCGTGACCTCGGTTGGAGGCGAAGAGCCACTTGCCGCCCGGGTGAACCGCGATTTCCGCGGTGTCGTTGCGGCCATGGAAATCTTTCGGCAGCGTGGAGAGGACTTGGCCTTCGTGCAGCCCGCCTTGGGCGGCGTCGTAGGCAAACGCGGTGACGGTAGAGTTGAGTTCACTCACGACATAGAGAAACTTTCCGTTGGAGGACAGGGCGGCGTGGCGTGGTCCCGCACCGGGCGCGAGCTTGGCGAAAGGCGGTTCGTTGGGTGTTAGCGTGCCTTTGGCCTCGTCGAAGCGGTAAACAAGGAGCTCGTCGAGACCGAGGTCCGAGACGAGCAGGAAGCGATTGTCGCGCGAGACTCCCACCCAGTGCGCGTGAGGCCCTTCCTGGCGCTCCTTGTTTGGGCCGGGTGTGCCGGCGTCCTTAACAACCGCGCTGTGTTCGCCGAGCTTGCCTTCGGAAAGAACCGGGAAAACCACGACGTTGCCCGAGCTGTAGTTGGCGACAAAGAGGTATTTACCAGTTTTGTCGAAGGACATATGGCAGGGATCTTGGCCTGAAGCGGGAAGCTGGTTGAGTTGCATGAATTTGGCGGATTGGGGGTCGATCGCGAAAGCCGTAATGGTGCTTTGTTTGCCGGCTTCGTTCGCCGCGTAAGCAAACTTCCCGGTGGGATCGATGACAACCCACGAGGGATCACGTGTTTCGGCGGCGACACCTTTCGCTGTGAGCGTTCCCGAATCCGGGTCGAATTCGAAGGCGTAGATGCCCTTGCTGTCGGTTTTGCTCGTGTAGGTGCCGACGAAGGCCAGATAGTGATTGGTTGAAGGAGGCCTGTGTGCATCGATTGTAAGGGTGAGGAGTCCCAAAAACGCGGGCTGAACAACGATCGCAAAACAGCGGCGTATGATTTTCATGGAGAGGTAGTGTAGCGCAGGGAGAGCCTGCTTGCCGCATTCGGCTGGCGCGGACCTCGGAAGGCCGTCCCTGCAAGCCAAGCTGCCTGCGAGGCAGATGGGCCGGCCTTACTTCTTCTCTTCTTCGTTCTCTTCCTGGATGACTGCCGCGGCGGCGACAGAGTCGTCGTCCTCAAGGCGCAGCAGACGCACGCCCTGCGTCGAGCGGCCGGCCTCGCGGATTTCGCTGGCGTGGACGCGGATCACCTTGCCGTGCTGCGTGATGATCATGACGTCGGACTCTTCGGTAACCTGCAGCGTTGCTACGACAGAGCCATTGCGGTCGGTGGTCTTCATGTTGACGACGCCTTTGCCGCCGCGCGAGGTGATGCGGTATTCAGCGAGGGCCGTGCGTTTGCCATAGCCCTTTTCGGCGACGGTGAGCATGAGCGTGGTGAGCGAGTCTTTGATGTGCTCGTTTTCGAGCTCCTCGAGGTTCTGCGTGGTCTGCTTGTGTTCCTTGGCGATGATCGCGAAATCGGGCTGGACGGCGTCCATGCTGACGACATAGTCGTCCTTCGCAAGGTCCATACCATTCACGCCGCCGGCGTTGCGTCCCATGGGACGCACCTCGGTCTCACGGAACAGGATGGCCTGGCCCTCGTGGCTGGCGAGGAAGATCATCTGCTTGCCGTCGGTCAGTTTGGCGCCGATGAGCTCGTCCTTGGCCTCCAGGTTGACCGCGATAATGCCCGTGGAACGGGGATTGGAAAATTCGGTCAACGCGGACTTTTTCACGGTGCCGAACTTGGTGGCCATAAAGACGTAGCGCCCTTCCTCCTCGAGATTCTTGGCAGAGACGAGGGCCGTGAGCTTTTCATCTTCCTGGAACTTCACAAGGCTGGAGATGGGTTTCCCGCGTGTGGCCGCCGCAGCTTCAGGCAGCTCGTAAACCTTCAGCCAGTAGACGCGGCCCTTCGAGGTAAAGAGCAGAATGTAGCTGTGCGCCGAGGCGATGAAGAGATGCTCGACGAAATCTTCTTCCCTGGTTTTCGCGCCGATGCGACCCTTGCCTCCGCGCGACTGGTGCCGGTAGACATCCACAGGCGTGCGCTTGATGTAGCCGGCGTGGCTCACGGTAATGAGCATGTCGGTATCGGCGATGAGATCTTCGAGCTTGATCTCGTCAACCTTGTCGACAATCTGCGTGCGGCGGTTGTCTCCGTACGTCTTGTGAATTTCCTTGAGCTCGCCGGTGATGACGCTCTTCAATTTTTTTTCGCTCGAAAGAATCTCTTCGAGCTCGGCGATTCTGTCGCGGATCGACTTCAATTCCTTGAGAATTTCGTCGGTCGAGAGCTGGGTCAGGCGGTGCAGTTGAAGTTCGAGAATAGCGTCGATCTGGATGTAGGACAGGGTGAGGCCGCCGGCGCGGCTGGCGCCTTCGATTTCCGGAGCGCCCTGGATGCGGTACCTGCGGCCGTCGAGCTTGATGCCTGAGATTTTGCGCGACTTGCCGTCTTCCGTGATGGTCAGGTCCTGCTCGCTGAAATACTTGAACAGGTTTTCCTTGGCATCGGCGCGGTTAGCGCTGCCGCGGATGATGCGAATGACCATGTCGAGGTGGTCGAGTGCAATCTGGTAGCCAAGGAGAATGTGCTCGCGCTCACGGGCCTTGCGCAGTTCATAGCGCGAACGGCGCGTAACGACGTCGCGGCGGTGTTCGATGAAGAGCCGGATGAACTCGAGCAGGCCCATCTCGCGGGGCTGGCCGCCAACGATGGCCAGCAGGATCATGCCGAACGATTCCTGCATCTGGGTGTGTTTGAAGAGATTGTTCAGGATGAGCTGCGACTCTTCGCCGCGCTTCAGCTCAATGACAATGCGCATGCCGTCGCGGTCGCTTTCGTCGCGGACGTCAGCAATGCCTTCGATCTTTTTGTTGGCGACGAGTTCCGCGATGCGCTCGATGAGCTTGGCTTTATTGACTTGGTAAGGAATTTCGGTGATGACGATGTTTTCGCGATCCTTGCCGGCTTCTTCGATGGCGGCCTTCGCGCGCATGGTGAAGCTGCCGCGGCCGGTTTTGTAAGCCTGCTCGATGCCTTCGCGGCCGGCGATGTAGCCGCCGGTCGGAAAATCGGGGCCGGGGACAAACTTCATCGCTTCTTTCAGCGTGATGTCCGGCTTTTCGATCATGGCGATGGTGGCATCAATCACTTCGCGGAGGTTGTGCGGCGGAATGTTCGTGGCCATACCAACGGCAATACCGCTGGCGCCGTTGACCAGTAGATTCGGCACGCGTGTGGGGAGTACCAGAGGTTCCTTCTCGGTTTCGTCGAAGTTGGGGACGAAATCGACGGTTTCTTTCTCGATGTCGGCGAGAAGTTCCTCGGCGATCTTCGCAAGACGTGCCTCCGTGTACCGCATCGCCGCCGGCATGTCGCCATCGACCGAGCCGAAGTTGCCCTGGCCGTCGACGAGCGGATAGCGCATGTTGAAATCCTGCGCCATGCGCACGAGCGCGTCGTAGACGGGCGCGTCCCCGTGCGGGTGATACTTGCCGAGAACCTCGCCGACGATCTTGGCGCATTTGCGGTAGGGCTTGGTGGACGTCAGGCCGAGCTCGTACATGCCGAAAAGAATGCGGCGGTGGACCGGCTTCAAGCCGTCGCGGACTTCGGGAAGCGCGCGTCCAATGATTACGCTCATGGCGTAATCGAGGTAGGACTTGCGCATCTCGGCTTCGATGTCTACCGGAAGAAGAATCGATTGGTTCTGTTCGTCTGCCATGTGTCCTCGTTAATCAGTGCCTCGTGACCAGTACCGGGCTCCACGAGCAAAACTCAGCCCTGCACCACCCGTTCCAATACATAGGCTTTGACCGTGTCGAAGGCGTCGGCCGCGTTGCTGAAACGGCGCGGCGCGAAATCCTGTTCGAGCCGATGGAGGAAGGCATCGCGATCGGCTTCGTTTCGAAAGGTGACCGCGATTCCCTTCTCGTTGTCTGGTGTGGCCGTAGGGGTAGCGCGAAATTCGCTTACGCTCAGGCCGCGCAGACCCGGCAATGTTGTCCAACCCAACTGGTAAATCATCAGAGCTTGGCGGCCCGGGCACTGCGCTGCTGCGCCCCTCCAAACTAAATATCCAGGTTCACGACTTCGAGGGCGTTTTCCTCGATGAACTTGCGACGATCCTCGACGTTTTCGCCCATCAACGTGGTGAAAATCTTTTCGGCTTCGACAACGTCCTCGAGTTTTACCTTCAAAAGCGTGCGGGATTCCGCATTCATGGTGGTCTCCCACAGTTGCACCGGATTCATCTCTCCAAGGCCCTTGAATCGCGTGATGGTGAAATCTTTCTTGGCGTCTTCCATGACGTAAGCGAGCACGTCGGTCGCTTTTTTCTTGGTGGCCTTATCGCCATTCCGGGTAATGACGAAGGGGGGCTTGTTGAACTCCTCGATCTGCTTCGCGAGAGCACGGAGGCGCTTGTATTCGGCGGTAGAAGCGAGTGCCCAGTTGATTTTCTGATTGTGCGGCGCGCCAAACTGGATTTCGTAAAGACTGTGTTCTTCGTCGAAGGTAACTTTGCCGTCCAGCTTCAGCTTGGCCTTCTCGACCTCCTTCAGGAGTTTTTCGAGAGACTTCTTTTCCTCG
>Ga0306926_10001791_pt1 | contig 21491 bp, 22 predicted proteins | sample flu12Cox44000178_FD_203759 | JGI IMG/M metagenome (GOLD analysis project Ga0306926, IMG submission 203759) | Lab enrichment of tropical soil microbial communities from Luquillo Experimental Forest, Puerto Rico - flux8day.12C.oxic.44.000.178 (v2)... | ecosystem: Environmental > Terrestrial >...
TGCCCCCGTTACCGCCGAACGCATCGTCACAATCCGCAACACCTCGCCGCCGCGCCCGAACGGCATGCTCGGCGATATGCGCCTCCTTCACTTGGCGTGGGAAGAGAGCGCTATCCCCGATGCTCTTTCCGACATGATTAACCTTCACCTCGACGGCGTTCTGGCGTCTTCGGAATACTGTAAGCGGGTAATAAGGAATAGCGGCGTGCGAGTGCCGATCGTGGTCATCGGGCACGGGATCGATCACTCGGGCCTGATGCCACGGGTGATCGGCGATCGGGCCAAGCGCGGGCCGGTGACGCATGCTTTGCCGTTCACGTTTCTGCACATCTCTTCCGGCCTCGCGCGCAAGGGAATCGAGGAGCTGATAACCGCTTATTGCTTGGCGTTCTCGAGCCGCGATCCAGTACTGCTCGTGATCAAGACGTTCGACAATCCGGACAATACGATAGACGCCTGGGTCGAGCGCCTGACCGGCGGGTCGAAATATGCCCCGGCCATCCAGGTCATCGTCGAGGAGCTCGACCAGCGCGAGATGGACTTTCTCTACCATATTGCCGACGCGGTTGTGCTCCCGACCCGGGGCGAGGGGTTCAATCTCCCGGCGGCCGAAGCGATGGCCCGCGGCCTGCCGGTGATCCTCACCCGCCACAGCGGACACCTCGAATTCTGTAACGACGAGAATTCATGGCTGATCGATTTCACTTACGAATTCTCGACAAGCCATTTGAAGATCGTAAATTCCTATTGGGCGCGTGCGTCGATCGACGACCTCGTCGCGACGATGAAGACGGTGTATCGGGCCAGTCGTCCGCCCGATGCCGCGACCGCTCGTCGCGCCTTAGAAGGGCAGCGCGACGCGTCGCGGCTGCGGTGGCGCGATGTCGCCGTGAGAGTGGACGAGTTTGTGAAATACCTCGACAACAGGCCGGTTATGCGCAGAAAGCTCCGCTTCGGGTGGATTTCGACCTACAACGCGCAGTGTGGGATCGCCACCCACACCGAACATTTGCTCGAATTTTTTGACGAGGGCGCGTTCGAAATCACGATCCTTGCCGACGACCAGGAAGCAATCCGGCCGGATCCCGACAACATGCTGCGGCTGTGGAGCAAATCCGACGGCAGCCTCGCGTGCGTCAGAGACCATCTCATCACGAACCGGTTCGATGCCGCGTTGTTCCAGCACAATTTCAGCTTTTTCGACTTCGATGACTTTGCCGATACGTTGGTTGAGCTGCGCGATGCGGGTATCCAGACCTATGTAACTTTGCATCGCACGAAGGATCTGGCAGAGCATTGGCAGATGACCAAGGCTTTGCAGGGGTGCACGCGCGTGTTTGTGCACGGTCTCGAAGACGTCAATCGGCTGCGCGAATGTGGTGTGAGCGCAAACGTCGTCCTGCTGCCTCCCGGCGTGATCGATCTAGCGGCGCCAAACGCAGCTGCAGTTCGGAGTCTCCTTGGTTTGTCGCGATTCAGCCCAGTCATAGGCACGTTCGGGTTTCTGCTCCCGGGCAAGGGGTTGCCGGAGCTCATCCATGCCTTCGCGTTGATCTTGCGGGCCCATCCTGCGGCGTATTTATTGATGCTCAACGCAGACTACCCGGCCGCGCAATCGCAGGAAGAACGCGCGCGTTGCCTGGCGCTGCTTCGTCTGCTCGACCTCGAAGACCGCGTGCGGCTGATAAATGACTTCCTCGATATCGAAGAGACGCTGTTTCTTCTCAGTGCGTGCGATGGGATCGTGTACGCGTATCAACGAACGGAAGACTCGGCAAGCGGCGCGGTGCGGCTCGGGCTTGCCGCCCGCCGCCCCGTGCTGACGACGCCACTGCCGGTCTTTGCCGAGTTCTTGGAGGTCGTCCATCAGCTCCCCGGGACCGACGCTCTGGCAATCGCCGAGGGTGTCCTCGCCATGCTCGGCGACGATGACCGCAAGGCCGAAATCCTGCGGCGCCAACGCGATTGGGTGCGGGCCAACAGCTGGGCCGCCCAGGCGGCTCGCTTATCCAATATCATCCAGGGCTGCTTTGAGGACGCTCACGGCGTCGAGTTGCGGGCTCCCGGGCAACTCGGATCGGGTTTGGCCGCATCATCCGAAGAGCAAGCCCCGACAGGGGACAGCTCGAGTTTATTGCCGAGCGAAGACCTCGGCGCAATGCAAAAATTCCTCGCGCGCAGAGCAATAAGCTGGAGAGACAGCGAGACTGCGCGTCGAAGCTCTACCGAAAATGCCAATCCGCCACCGTGGCCGACGACGCGGGCGGGAAGCCTTTTGCAATCAGTACGGAGTGGACCCGGCTTTATCCCGGGATCGAGCTCGTGGTTCATTTCCCGAGCGGACCGGGCGCGGGATTCTCGGGACTGGGTATCGGCAGCGCGGTATTATCGAAAGGCGCTCGATCAAAAGCCGGACAATCCCCCGATATGGGTTCAATACGGCCACGCTCGCAAGGAGTCGGGGAATCTCGCAGAAGCCGAAACTGCCTACCGAAAATCGCTCGAGCTGGATGCGGATGTTGCGGACACCCATTTGCAGCTCGGGCATGTGCTGAAAATCCAGGGCCGGAAAATCGAGGCCACTACCGCCTATCTTCGCGCGCTCGTTCTCGATCCGGGGTTGGACCATGCGACTTTGGAGCTCAAAGGTCTAGGGTGGACAAAGGGCAGAATCCAGCTTGCACTGAGACGCGAGCGGAGCGGGACGAATTGATTTTGGTGCAAGGGTCCCTGCGTCGCCGGGTCATCGTAGGATATGGATCAAAGAGCCCGAAGGTCGAATTTACCCCCTGGAGAGTTGTCGACGGACAAGTTCGGCTCGCTATCGCTAAGCCGGGCCTATATCGACACACTCCAGCGGAGTATCAGTTCCCTCGATGGCGGCGATTTGATCGATTCTCTAGGGCGCTTGGACCGTGCTTACGACGAGTTTCCCGAGTTGGAGTTGGATCGGCCTCGGCGTGAGGTGCTGGCAGGCCTGCAATCCACTGCAGAAACCCTTCCGGATGGGGCCGCCATCCCGTTACTGATGTACTGCGTAGCAGCAGATCCATCCCGCTCATCTGCGCTGACCTCGCTGGTCCAGAAAATCATTGAATCGGATTATCATCCATTACTGCCGGTGGTTTTGCGCTCGTTATGTCGTTGTCGGGCGTTTTCCTGGCGTGCGATCGGGCCGGTTATAACCGTGCTGCGGCAACAAGGCCGGCCGGAAACGGTTCTTCCGCTAATTTCCGAAGTATTGAACTGCACAGCATTCACCAAAGAAGAGAGCACTTCCGAGTTTGGCGATGTTCTGAAACGCTTGTTGAGCGATCAGCATGCGCCGGGGATCGACAGCGCAATGTTGGCCCAGGTTGTGCGGTCCGCGCGGTATCGGCTCAGCCGTCCATCCCTTGGTCGGAGCGGGCCGGGATCAAGAGAAGCCCTGTTGGCGACGGCCGAACGCCTCACGCCCATTCTATCGGCTGCACGCCCGGGTCCGCATCCTGACCCTCGGTGGCCCAGTGGCCGGCTGTCGTTCGACGAGTTCCTGCTGCAGTGGCCGTGCGAAATCGAGCTGCGGGCCAACCTCGACGACACGAATTTCATTGACGAAGCGTTTCGGTCGATCCTGTTGCGGGGACCGGATGTCGCCGAAACAGAACAATATTTGAGGCTGCTGCGCGACGGTGCCGTTTCGAGGATATGGATCATCGAAGACCTGCTGGCTTCCCAGGAGCTTCGCTCCCTGGAGCGCAGGGTGCGTGTAATTTGTGGAGGTCAGGTGATTACCGAACCGCGCAGTTCGGGAGAAGAGGAGTTTCCGGCGGTAATATGGCCGTGGAGGTCGGCGGGTTGATGATTGTTGGCCCGGACCGTATGGCATTCCTATCTGGGGATTAGGATGCGGATGCCCCTAGTAGACGCGAATGGTGTCGGCGGCAATATGGCCGAATTTGGTGTACATCACGGACTATTTTTATTTTTGTTGAATGCCCTGAGAAACGAGAACGAGCTGTGTTTTACAATTGACGTGTTTGATGAACAACGTCTCAATGTAGACGCTTCTGGACGCGGGTCGTTATCGGTGTTTCTTTCCCATGTGGAAACGCTGATGGCCTCTCAGCGGGGCTCTTTCAGGGTCGTCCAGCGTGACACAATGAGTTTCTCAATAATCGACGTCGTTAGCTTGTTTGGAGAAAAAGGCGTAAAGTTCTTCTCCATCGATGCCGGCCACACGGTTCAACATGCGTGCAATGACCTAACCTTGGCTCAAGAAGTCTTAGTCTCTGGAGGGGTTGTTGCTCTTGACGATTACATGTCGGTGCACTGGCCTGGAGTAACGGAAGGATTTTATCGCTTTATGTATTTACATAACAGACGATTGAGGCCGTTTTTATACTTTCAGAACAAATTATTCCTGACCACGGTTTCAGAGCATAACTTGTGTTTGCAGCAATTGCGAACGATGATCGAGGCGAGTTGTGCCGATGAGGTTCGCAATGGTCGCTGGAAAGGGGTGGAGATTGCGGGGTCCAATTGCCTGTCATTCGCGTGAATTCGCCGGTGGTCGGAGACCACCGGCAGGGATGTTGGGTCCGTCGGTCCGCCGGTGCGAACGTGCGATCGGGAAGCGCACTAAAAGTTCGTCCTCTGATTTCTCCGGAAATCACCCTGATACGACGATTTAATTCCTTGTTACGGCCAAAAATTCCCTGTTCTCCCTGGGATGCACCCGTGACCGGTTGGCGGTCATGGCATTGGTGCGATCGGGTCGGGCGCCGGCGGCTGAACCAGGCGCAAGGGCGGCAAAGCTGGCTTTGAAGGCGACGAGGGGTCGACAGCCGAGGGCGGAATGCAGGTGTTGCCGGTTGTATACCTCCTCGAGGAAGTGAGCGATGGACGCTCGCTGCGGCGACGTTGCGATCGTCGCGTCCGTTGACCTCTTCCTGCTTATGGGTTTCCACGAAGCTTTCCGCTGTGGCGTTGTCGTAGGGTTGCCGCCCCCGGAACGAAGTGTCCGGGGGGACCTGGTCGTCGTGCTTGCCGTGCGGGAAGACTGTGAGCTCGCGCAGGTATGGGGCGAGCCACGGTGCCGTGTCCGGCACATGGACGAAACCGTTCTCGATCTTCGCGGTCTGCGCGTGCATGCGCATCACCTTGTCGGTTTGCGGCTGATAGCGGGTGACCGCGTAGCGGCCCTCATGGATCAGCTCCTGGATCAGCTGGGTCCCCGAGGCCTTGTCCTCGATCAGCACGACAGAGGGCCTGAAGCGCTCGTATTGCGCGCGCACTGCGCGCTTCAGCTCGGGGTATTCCATGCGGCGGCGCAAGAGGTCGACGAGATAGAGGTCCTTGACGAGAATGCCCCAGGTCGTGCAGACGCTGAAATCGCTGAGCTCGGTCGCCTTGCTGGCGGTGTCCCAGCTCTGCACGATGCGGTCGACACGCTGCGGCAGCTCGCTCGCCCCGTAATGCTTGAACCAGGCCGCCTTGACCAAGCCGCCACCCAATGGCGTCGGGGCCTGCTGGTACTGACCGGCAAAATTGTACTCGCCGATCATATGGCGGAGGTGCTCGAGCATCGCGACCGGCTCGCGTGCCGGATGCAATGCCTCGCCCTGATGCCGGGTCAGGAGTTTTGGTCCCCAGACCGTATCGACGGTCTGCGTCTCGTCGTCCTCGGCGATCGCCGGAAAGCGCACGACTTCCCAATCCTCCTGCGCCAGCACGTGGCCGACGAGATCGTCCTCGTGCAGGCGGTGCATGATCAGCACGATGGCACCCTGCTGCTTGTCGTTGAGCCGGCTGTAGAGGGTATGGTCGAACCACTCGTTGGCCGCCCGCCGCTGGGTTTGCGACAAGGCCTCCTCGGGCTTCAGCGGATCGTCGATGATGATCATATCGGCGCCGCGCCCGGTCAGCACGCCGCCGACCGAGGTGGCGAGCCGGCAACCCTGCGCGGTCGTCTCGAACTCCGCCACCGCCTGCCGCTCGGACGAGAGGCGCGTCGGGAAGATCCGCCAGTACCAGTCGCTCAGCAGGATCCGCCGGCAGTCGCGCGACAATTTGTCGGCGAGCTCCTGCCCCCCGGGTTACGCTTGCGATGGACCGTCACCGTTAAGCCCGGGGGTGGCGCAGATGATCTGCGCCGCCGGATCGTGCCCGAGACACTAGGCGGGAAAGGCGACCGAGGCCAACAGCGACTTCAGATAACGCGGCGGCATGTTGATGATCAGCCGCCGGATTTGACCGGTGCGCAATGCCATCAATTTTGCGGCGATGATCTCGATATGCCAGTTCATCAGAAAGGCGGTGCGCGGACTCAGCTCACAGAAGCAGCGCTGCGCGAAGCTGACGAAATCGCGCCGCAGCAACGTGTCGTAAGTGCCCCAGGTGAACTTGTCGGCGGCAGTCATCATTCGGGCAACGACCCGGCGTCCTCCGTGCCTTTCTGCCGAAGTTCCTCCTCCCAGGATTGCCGCAGCCTGGCGATGAAGGTCGCCATCACCGCCTCGTCCGCCGCGGTAAACGGAGCAGGCTCGGGCGGCGCCGTCACACCGGCCTTTTTCTCGGCATCCTTCAGCATGTCGATCAGCATCTTGGTCGCACGCAAATTGGCGCGGGTCGATTCGTTGACCATCTGAGTGACGACCGCCTCGCGCTTGGTGATCTCCCGGCGCTCGCCATCAATGGTCACGACCACCTTCTCGTTGAGCGCGTCGACCAGCAATGCCGGCAAGTTTTTGGGGCGCGGTCCGCGCGGGTTGCCGGACTGGCCTTTCTTGAAGCGGGTATGCACCGGCGGCTTGCCGCGGCCGACCTCGTAATCGCGCTTGTTCTCGGACGTCTTGTTCGCGGACATGGGGGGCTCCTGCCATCCTTTTCACCGCGCGCGGCGGAGGCGACACCGCCGCCCGATTGCCACGGCGAAGTTCTGTCCTACATAGCAGAACCATATTAATTTATCAATTAAAAATTATCATTGCAGCAATGATCGAGTGACGGTAAACGGCGATCCGGGGAGTTTCGGGCTTCCCTGCCGGTTCCCTGCCACGCCTTCGATTTTTGCCGCTGTGATGACCCAAGTCTATGATCGCACGCGGTTTTTCGGATGGGGGGAGTCCGAAAAATTTTTTTCCCGGATTTTTCCCGCGCGGCAGGGAACGGGAGAGGCCGGAATCGCCCGTCAGCGGAGTGCTGCGGCGATGTTGCCGCCGTCGAACCTGGTCACGTCGGCAGTGGTCTTGAGCGCACCGCATGGTGCAAAAGGGCTTGCACAACGTCCCTCGGCCGTCACCTCGCGCGTGGGCGGGGGGCGCCACCTGGCTCAAGACCGCCCTGATCCAGTGCGCCTGGGCGGCCGCCGCAAAAACGACGGCTATCTCAAGGCGCAGTTCCGTCGCTTGCGCTCCCGACATGGCGCGAAAAAGGCGATCGGCGCCCGCGCCGCCTCGATCCTCAGCGCTGCCTGCCATATGATCAAGCATGGCACCCGCTACCACGATCTCGGGCCCGACCACGTCGAGCGTGGGCCAAAACCGTTCAGACCAAGCACCTCATCACTCGTCTCTACAAGCTCGGCTATGCCGTCCAGATAACCCCTGGCGGCGTGACCCGGGACTTGTTTCTTTCTAGGATGGGCGATGTCGTCGGATGTGATTGATCTCAGGGACTTCTACCGGACCGGGCTTGGCCAGGTCGTGCGACGAATGATCCGCCGCGCGATCCAGCGCGTATGGCCCGAGTTGCGCGGAATGCGGCTTCTCGGGGTGGGCTATGCCACACCGTTCCTGACAGCAATTTCACCCGAGACAGAACGTACGGTGGCTCTGACGCCGGCGTCGCTCGGCGTGCTCGGTTGGCCTTCGGAGGGACCCAATCTAGTCACCCTCGCCGACGAGGGGGAGCTCCCCTTCGCCGACTATTCGATCGACCGGGTCCTGGTCGTCCATGCCGTTGAAACGAGCGAGCAAATCGGGCCGATGCTGAAGGAGATTTGGCGGGTCCTCGCTGGTGGCGGACGGCTGTTGATCGTCGCGCCGAACCGCCGGGGCATTTGGGCCCGCCTCGACCGCACGCCATTCGGATCCGGCCGGCCTTACACGATGTCTCAGTTGTCGCAGCTTCTGCGCGACGAACTGTTCACCCCGATTGGATCCGACACGGCGTTGTTCATCCCGCCGCTCCGTAAGCGGATAATCTTGCGCTCGGCACCGGCCTGGGAGCGGATCGGCAAGCGCTGGTTCCCTACTTTTGCCGGCGTCGTGCTGATCGAGGCGACAAAACAGATCTATGCCAAGCCGGCGGTGGTGCGCATGCCCCGCCGGCGTCTTGCCTATACCCCGGCGCCGCACGGATTATCCCGGTGATCCGGTGCTGGAGGCGTTTCAGGCCCGCCGGTCCGACGCCTGGGCTGCCGCGTTTGGCTCGCCCCGGTTCTCCGACAGCACGAATACACCCTGTTCGGCGAGCAAATTTGCCAGGCTCCCACGGGGATCGAGGGAGTAGGGCTGCCCGTGGCGGTCGAGGGTGACGCTGCGCTCGACGCGGACGCCAATCTCGTCGCACATCGCGACGAAATCGCGGATCGTGCAGAGATGGATATTGGGCGTTTCGTACCACGGATGCGGGAGGAGATGTGACACCGGCATTCGCCCGCAAAACAGCAGGCGCAGCCGGGTGCGCCAGAAACCGAAATTCGGGAACGAGACGATGGCGCGCCGGCCGATGCGGACAAGGGTCTCGAGCACCTGTCGCGGCTGTCGCGTCGCCTGCAAGGTCTGGCTCAACACCACGACGTCGAAGGCGCCGGTGGGGTAGGCTTCGAGATCGCGATCGGCGTCACCCTGAATGACCGAAAGCCCGTGGCCAACACAGGAGTTGACGCCTCGTTGGCTCAGCTCCATGCCACGGCCGTCGACGTCCTTGTGCCGAACGAGATAGGCGAGCAGCGCCCCATCGCCGCAGCCGATGTCGAGCACGCGCGCGCCGGGGTCGATCATTTCCGCGATAAGCCTTAAGTCGCGGCGGAGTTCCCCCGCAGCACCGTCCTCTGCTGCAGGATGCGCCTCACCTCCGCCGAGTTTGAGGGCGGGGCTTCGGCTCAGCGCAACCATCACCACGAGCTGGTCAGGCCGCGGTGCTCGGCGCAACCGGTCAAGAAGCCGCGCAGCGTTTCGAACAGCTCGGGCTCGTGCAGCAGAAAGGCGTCGTGCCCGTTGTCGGTTTCGATCTCGACAAAGCTGACATTTGCCGCCACAGCGTTCAGCGCGTGTACCAGTTCTCGGCTCTCGGATGTCGGGAACAGCCAGTCGCTGGTGAAGGAAATAATGCAGAACCGCGAGTGCGTGCCCTTGAAAGCACTCGGCAACGACCCTCCGTGCTCGGCGGCAAGATCGAAATAATCCATCGCCCGGGTGATGTAGAGATACGAGTTCGCGTCGAAGCGGTCGACAAAAGTGCTGCCTTGGTGGCGCAGGTAGCTTTCGACCTGGAAATCGGCGTCGAAGCCATAGGTGACCGCGTGGCGATCTTGCAGGTTGCGCCCGAACTTGCGGTGCAGCGCCGCCTCCGAGAGATAGGTGATGTGGGCCGCCATGCGGGCGACCGCGAGGCCGCGGACCGGTCGCCGGCCGAGGCTCAGATAACGTCCGCCGGACCAATCCGGGTCGGCCATGATGGCTTGCCGCCCGACCTCGTGAAACGCGATGTTCTGAGCGGAGTGGCGCGCCGCCGCGGCGATCGGCACCGCGGCGAATACGCTTTCGGGATAGCTCGCCGCCCACTGCAATACCTGCATGCCGCCCATCGACCCGCCTGTCACGCAGAACAAGCTGTCGATGCCGAGGTGGTCGAGAAGCCGCTTCTGAGCGCGGACCATGTCGTGCACGGTGATTACCGGGAACGACAACGCCCATGGCTCGCCCGTCGCCGGGTTGACGTCTTGTGGACCGGTCGTCCCCATGCAGCCACCGAGCACGTTGGCGCACACGATGAAATACCGGTCGGTGTCGAGCACTAGGCCCGGTCCGACCATTGTTTCCCACCAACCGGGCTTGCTGGTGATCGGATGGGGATCGGCAACGTATTGGTCCCCGGTCAACGCGTGGCAGACCAAGACGGCGTTAGACCGATCCGGGTTGAGTGTGCCATAGGTCTGATACGCGATCGTGAACGGGCCAAAATCGATCCCGCAGTCCAGCCGCAGGGGCTCGCGCACGAGCAAACGTTGCCCCGGCCAATCCTGGTCCGAACGCGCGCGGAGGCGGGATGAGATCAAAGCCGACATCTAAACCGACGCGATTGGAAGGCGGTCGACCGCACCCTCAATCGAGCGGCCACCGGTTCCCGATTCGGGGGTGCTAGGTAGGGATCTGAAGCCTGGCATGTCAACGTTTTCTTTGATTTCGCCCGGTCGCGACTCTAGTACTATGCGCCCCTAGAGCGAAGACACCATGCTCCCGACTCCGTCCGATCTCGTAGAACTGCGCCATCGCCTTGACGAGATCGACGACAAGCTGCACGACCTTTTGATCGAACGGGCGGAAATCGTCTCGGTGGTGGCGGCGAGCAAGAGAGAGGGCAATCTGGCCGCCTTCCAGCCGGGACGCGAGGCGCAGATCATCCGCCGGCTCGTCGATCGGCACCACGGAGAGTTCCCGGTCGCGACGCTCGTTCGCATGTGGCGCGAGATGCTCGCGGCGACCGTGCGGCTGCAATCCCCGTTTACGGTCGCGGTCTTTGCGCCGATCGAATCACAAGGGTTTTGGGATCTGGCACGCGATCATTACGGCAGCCACACGCCGATGTCGGCCTATCGCTCGATCAGCCAGGTGATCCGCGCCGTCACCGAGGGTCAAGCCTCGGTCGGTGTCCTACCGATGCCGCAGGAGGGGGAGACTGACCCCTGGTGGCGTCACCTCCTGTCGAAAGATGCAGACGCGCCGCGGGTTGTTGCTCGTTTACCGTTCGGCGCCCGCGGCAATGCCCGCAGCGACTGCGCCGATGCACTCGCGATCGGCCGCTGGGTGCAGCCGGAAACGGGTCGGGATCGCGTCTTGCTCGCGGCCGAGTCCTCGGCGGACATAAGTCGCGGCCGGATCTTCCGGACCCTTTCGTCCCTAGGGCTGGTTTGCACCTTCTTTGCGTCTTACGAGCATGCCGGCAGCGCACTTAATCTGATCGAAATCGAGGGTTTCGTGCGGATCACCGACCCGCGTCTCGACAGCTTCCGCGTACAGCTCGGCGGCGCGCTGCATCGCCTGCTGCCCTTTGGCGGCTACGCGATCCCGATAGCCGCGGCGGCGTTGGCGAAATCCGATGCTGGTTTCGCGGGATGCACCGCTGGCGCGGCGAAAGGCTGAGCGAATGACGACCGCAGCAGGACCGGTGCCCCGGTCGGGTATCCTGGGAATCACTGCCTATGTCGGCGGCGAGGCAAAAATTGCCGGCGTCGAGCGACCGATCCGTCTCGCCTCGAACGAAAGCGCCCTCGGGCCGAGCGCCAAGGCCGTCGCCGCCTACCGCGCTCTCGCCGGCGAGATCCACCGCTACCCCGACGGGGGCGCCGATGAGCTGCGCGAGGCGCTGGGGCGGTGCCATGGGCTCGATCCGGCGCGCATCGTATGCGGCGCGGGCTCGGACGAGCTGATCACTCTGTTGCTGCGCTCCTTTGCGGGCCCGGGGGACGAGGTGCTACACAGCCGGCACGGCTTCCTGATGTATCCGATCAATGCGCAGGCGGCCGGCGCCACGCCGGTCGCTGCTCCCGAGCGGGCGCTCACGACCGATGTCGACGCGCTTTTGGAGAGGGTGACCGAACGTACCCGGGTCGTCTTCATCGCCAACCCGAATAACCCCACCGGCACCTATCTAGGTGCCGCTGAGATGGCACGGCTGCACGCCGGGCTGCCGCCCTCGGTCGTGCTCGCGATCGACGCCGCTTATGCCGAATTCGTCAATCGCAACGACTACGAAGCAGGTGTGGCGCTGGTCGATCGCGCGGAAAATGTCGTCATGTTGCGCACTTTCTCGAAGATCTACGCCCTTGCCGGGCTCCGGCTCGGTTGGGCTTATTGCCCGCCGGCAATTGCCGACATCCTCAACCGAATGCGCAGTCCGTTCAACGTGAACGCACCGGCGCTCGCTGCCGGTGTCACCGCGGTCGAGGATGTTGCGGCGCTCATCCGTGCTCAGACCCATAACCAGCGCTGGGTAGCGTGGTTTTCCGAGCGGCTCGCCTCACTCGGCATCCCTCTCACCCCGAGTGTGGCCAATTTCGTGCTCGCCCGCTTCCCCGACGATCCGCGCAAGAATGCCGATGCGGTTTTCGCCATTCTGCAGTCGCGCGGCATCTTGACCCGCAAGATGGGGGCTTACGGGCTACCGCAATATCTGAGAATCACGATCGGGACCGGCGAGGAGATGGAGCAGGTAGCGGTCGCGTTCGGCGAGATCATGGCCTCGCGATGAGCGAACAACTGTTCGAGCGGGTAGCGCTGATCGGGATCGGGCTTATCGGATCCTCGCTCGCGCGCGCCCTGCGCCGCGACAGCCCAGGCACCTCGATCGTTGCTTGCGCGCGGCGTTCGGAGACATTGGCGACGGTGCGCCGGCTCGAGCTTGCAGACGAGACCACCGACGACCCGACGGCGGCGGCGGCGGGTGCGGATTTGGTGGTGATCGCTACGCCACTATCGGCCTATGCCGAGATCGGGCGGCGGATCGCGCCGGTGCTGCAGCCGGGCGCGATCTTGACCGATGTCGGCTCGGTCAAGCAGGCGGTGATCCGCGACCTGCAACCGCACTTGCCCCCGGGGGTTCATTTCGTGCCAGCGCACCCCGTCGCCGGGACCGAGCATTCGGGGCCCGAATCGGGCTTCGCGGAACTGTTCCGTGGCCGCTGGTGCATTCTGATCGCATTGCCCGAGACCGCCTCCGAGGCGGTGGCCCGGGTCGGTCGGATGTGGGAACGGCTCGGCATGCGCGTCGTCACGATGAGCGCCGACCATCACGACAAGGTGCTGGCGGTGACCTCGCATTTGCCGCATCTGATCGCCTATACGATCGTCGGCACCGCGACCGACCTCGAGGACAGCCTCAAATCCGAAGTCATCGAGTTCTCGGCCAGCGGGTTTCGCGACTTCACCCGAATTGCCGCCTCGGATCCGGTGATGTGGCGCGATATCTTTCTCAACAACCGTGAGGCGGTGCTCGAGATCCTACAGCGCTTCAACGAAGACCTGACCGCCCTACAGCGCGCGATCCGCTGGGGAGAGGGCGACAAACTAGAGGATCTCTTTACTCGGACGCGGGCGATCCGGCGCTCGATCATCGAGGCGAAACAGGCCTGACGGGCGCGACCGTAAGGATGCCAGCTTGCCACGGTCGCGAAGGAGGAGGCGATGTATGCGGTGATCTTCGAGGTCGAGCCCGAGCCCGACCACTTGCAGGACTACCTCGACATCGCCGCCCGCCTGCGACCAGAGCTCGAGAAGATCGACGGGTTCATCTCGATCGAGAGGTTCAAGAGTCTGAGCCAAGACGGCAAGATCCTGTCGCTGTCGTTTTGGCGCGACGAGGAGGCGATCGCCCGCTGGCGCCGGCAGGCGCGGCATCACGCGGCGCAACGCGCAGGGCGCGACCGGATCTTTCGCGATTACCGGATCCGCGTTGCCGCCGTGATGCGCGATTACGGTATGTATGAACGGGCGCAGGCGCCGCAGCAAATCCCCCACCCTAACCCTCCCCCACGTGCGGGGGAGGGTTAGGGTGGGGGCCAAGCCGGCATAGGCGGGGTCACTCCCAGGCGATGCGCGGTGCCTTGCCGAGCTTTGCCGGGCCGAGAAACATCTGTCCGTTCTGTATCGTAAATGCGGTTTTGATCTCGGGCCGGCCGTCCGGTCCGGCTTTTGCCAGCATCGCCAGCGCCAGCCGCGCGAGACCGGCGTCGGCGGCCCGCATCCGCCCGCTCTGGACCAATCCGGTTAGGATCTGGTCATAGCCCTCAATCGCTCCGGAAAAGCCGCCGATCGGCTGCAATTCGTGATCGAGCGCGATCGTGCCGGTCGCGGTGGCACCCACCCCACCCCAGTTCAGGTGCAGATTGTCGAGTTCGACCGTGCCGCCGGCGTCGCGCCACTCGGCAACCGCTTGAGCCAGCTTGCCGCTGGGAACCGCACCTTTGACCGTGATGCCGAATGCCAGCTCGTCGATCGTATCGTTGAGCACCGAGGTCATGCCCGGAAGCTGCACCTGGCGCAGATCGAGAGCGACCCCGAGGGCCGGATCGGCGTGTGATCGCGGCGGCTTTGCGGGTAGGATCACCCAGGCGCCCGCCGAGCTCATCGGCACCACCTCGCCGGCCTCGGCGCTGACGTCCGCTAAGTTCAGCCACAGGCTGGCGCCCGCTTCGGGATCGGCCATGAGCACTCCGTCGACGGTGTGCGCCGTTAGCTTCAGCGGCGGCCGCTCGCCGCCTCCGGCAAGCATGGCAGATAAGCCCACGGGCGCCATCAGCCGCCAGCTGGTAAAGTCCCAGGGCCGGGCGCTGGCGGAAAGGGCCGGGATGCGCAGTTCCGGAGGTGGTGTCAGACGGCCATCGCGCAGCACCGCGTTCTCCAGTTCCACCCGGCAAACGAACGGGAAGCCTTTAACGCCGATCCTCTCCCACGAGGCGTCGATTTTCTCAGCGCGCTCGGTTTGCACCCATGCGGCGGCAGCATCCGTAATCCGTCTCGCGACAACCAGCCAATAAGCGGTATAGGCGCCGAGCAAAACCAGCAGCAGGGCAACTACGACTAGGCCGAAACGCGGCGGACGGCGCATGGCGGAGTTATAATGACGTCATTCGATCACCGCCAGCGGCCGACGACACCCGCAAAACCAGATGCTCGACCGAACCGAATTTGCCCCTGCCGATCCGATGCCGCCGGAGATTGCAGTGCTGCGGAATGCGGCCGAGCCGGTGTGGATCTTCGCCTATGGCTCGTTGATGTGGGACCCTGATTTTCCCCATGGAGAGAGCGAGACGGCGTTGCTGCGCGGCTACCATCGCAGCTTTTGCCTCTACTCCTACGATTACCGGGGAAGCCGGATGCGGCCCGGGCTGACTCTCGGCCTCGATCGCGGCGGGGCTTGTCGGGGGATCGTGCTCCGCCTGCCGCCCGAGTCGCTCGCCGGGGCGATCGATCGCCTGTGGACGCGCGAGATGACCGCACCCAGGGTGTACGACATGCGGCTGCTGCCGGTGCGGACCGCATGCGGCAATGGGAAGGCTTATGCCTTTACGGTGCGCCGCGACCACCCGGACTATGCCGGACGGTTGTCGCCCGACGAGACCGCGCGGATCATCGCGGGTGCCGTCGGGCGCCGCGGCGCCTGCCGCGACTATCTCGCCGGCACCGTGTGCCATCTCGAGGCACTCGGGCTCGTCGATCGGCAGCTCACCCGGCTCGCCAAGCGGGTCGAAGCACTCGCTGCGGCGACCGATTAGCGTCCATTTCCCTGGGCTACGGGAAAATACTGGCAAAAACCCGTTTTTGGGCCACTTGGAGCCAGATTCGTCGCCGACAAGTTATTGGAATAACGCAGATCGGCCGGCAAATTCCCTAGGTGGTCGAACAGAGAATTAAATCGGCCGAACAGGGAGCCGATTTCGCCCTAACAGGGAAGCACCACGGAACCCTCAGGTAAGCCTCGAAAGAGCCGTTTGGACCCAGCAAAGGTCTTCGGCAAGCGTCCTCCCGCACGACTTCTGCTCCGGCGGGGTGCCCGATCTGAACGCCAGGTAGCCGATCGCGCATGCTGCGTTGTAGAGCCGGATGCGCTCGCGGTCGATCGTTCGGCCGGTCGCGGGTTCGTACACCCCGAGCGCGGCATCCAACATGTCTTCGCGCCCTACATCGAAAAGGAGATAGCGGAAGTCGTGGTGTCGGTCGGCCCACACCGCGCCGTCGTAATCGAAGATGCCGTTGACCGTGTCGGTTTCCGGATCGAACGCCAAATTGTGAAGCCCGACAGTCGCTATGAACGAGAACGCAGTCGCCCGCATCGACCGTCACAGCCTCATAGCGATCAATGGTGCGTCCCATGATGACCATGAGATCGATATCGTTCACCACGCCGGGAAGGCGTTCGCGGATCCGATCGCTCCCCTCCGGTCAGGCAACCCGCTGAGGCAGCCAGCCCCTCACCCCCGCTTTGCCGATCGCCGTATGCTGCTCCGCGGGGATGCCGCCGAGCGACCGGCCGACGCGTTGTACCAGTTCGCGATCTTGCTTGCAGCGCTCGAAGAGGCCCCACGGATCGCAGTGGCCGGGAACCATTTGGCGGACCTCGAAGCCGGACTCCGACACGAAAGGGTTCGCGGCACCCGAAACGAGCAACGATCAGCAATCAAGCGCAGCACACAGCGCTCGATGGCGAGCCGGCGACTTCCCGATTCCGATGCGGGGAACCGGGCGATCCGCTCGGCCGGCAGCACGACGGCCCATCGTTCTTCGCGGGCGAGAATCTGAACTTCGTCGGGGGAGCAGAAGAGGCCCACGGCACGCAGCGTCTCGCAGGCGATCTCCGGTGTCAGATCGGCCATCTCCGCCACTCGTAGAGCACATCCGGTTCGCGTTTCTCGTTGCCGCTGCGGTCGCTCAACTCGACCAGATGAAAGCCGCGACGGGTGTAGAAACGGATGGCCGGCATGTTCTTCTGGAAAACCCAGTCCGGGGTCGGAGCAACAGTCATCGTCGTTGAAGTGCTGGAACCGGGGACGGCAGCCGGCGGAGCGATAGGTACCGGCGGCGTAGCGGGAGGATAAGTCTGCAGGGAAGCAACCCCGACATCAAGATGACCTGCTTGAGCGCTCCGACCGGCCTCTGTGATCCGATGCAGCGGGTAGCTCGATCCCGCTCCGCCCGTTTCTTTACCAACGAGCGCCGCCCCGAGCCGCCCGCAACGCTCGGCAACGCAACGCAACGTTCTTTCGTGCGGTCAGTGCAACGGCACAGGGTTACCGGCACCATCGAAAGCCTGCCCGCGAGGATGTTCCGCATCCGGTTCGAGATAAGTCATTTCGATCGTCATCCCGTTCGGTTCGCCGGGGCGGTAAGTGCCTACCTCAGTGCCGATCCTCCGCCCGGATGCGTCAAAGGCAGTGCGGCTGACATTTCCATAAGGGTCCACATACTGCTGATAGTTACCATCGAAGATCGCAGCTAGATCTGGCCTCGCGCTCGGGCGTCCCTGATCCGCGATGACGGTATCACTATGAAGGACGGGAATATCGATGTAAACCAGAATACCGATCGCTAATATTATACTGAGTTAAAAGCCTTCATTGTCAGTAAACCCCTGGTATCAGGCCGGTGATATTTTGTCGGTAGGCGACGTATTCGGGGAAGTTCGCAGTCAGCATCAGTTCCTCGTTGTGCATCCGCCGCAACTGAAACGCGATTTGCAGTGCGAGCACAAGAGCGGTCCATGCCGACGCGAACTGCATGAACAGTCCAAAGGTTGCGATCTGTTCGGTGAGATAGAGCGGGTGCCGCACAAACCGATAAGGCCCTGCGATGACAAGCTGGCGCGTCTCGGCCATTACACTGAACGAGCAGCCAAGCTGCGCGGCCCCAAGGACCGCCCCAACAGTGCCAATAAGAATCAGCGCTGTCGAGATCATCTCCAGTGACCGAGACAGTTCGCGGCGCGGAAAAAAACGATGACATACATCATAGAGGAACCGGCTAAGGCGGAGATCCGTGGTTCCAACTCGCTGGCCTTGCCGGAAGGGCGGGTCCGTAGGATAACGGCGGCGGCGACGAGCAACATAAATCAGATTGTCGAGAGTCGCATGCAATATGGATCACGTAAACGGAATCGATGGGTGCGGTCATGAACTGGCCGAGACCCTGTAATTGTGTTATCGCAGAAAGCACCACCCAGCCCAATAGGGGCAGTCGCATCAATAAGTCATACATGATATTCATCGGTCGAGATACTTACCTTGTAAGTAGACAATGGCCGAGGCCAACCCGCCCCATGTAAGACCATCGGTAAAGAGCCACAAAACAAGCTTAGGGTCGGAGACTTGAGCCGCGTAGTATAGGTCGAACACGGCCATGCCGCCCATTATCGCGGACAGAATTCGACTGCCAATGCGGAGTAGCAAGGCTGCCTGCATGGACCCAAGGTTATCACATTTCCATTAAATTGCAGCCTAACTTCATCGTTAACGCAGTTAACCACCGACTGCTGGATGACAAGATGTCGCCGTCAATGTTAAATTGCCGACATAGGCAATGCTGACCGTATATGTGCCGCCAAGTCCTGTAGCATCAGCGGAAGAACTCGAATTGTTGGAGTGGTGCTGGCATCGGTGCGGCGGTCGGCGGGGGCGTGGGCGCCATAGCGCGCCGCCGCTACCACACCTCCACGCCCATATCGGCAACGCGACGTTCTTTCATGGGTTACGAGGTTACACAGGTGAATATGCCGCTGGCCTAATTTCGGGCGGTCAGTGCAACGGCATAGGTTTACCGGCATCATCAAAAGCCTGCCCGCGAGGATGTTTCTCGTCCGGTTCGAGATAAGTCATTTCGATCACCATCCCGGTTGGTTCGCCGTGGCGGTTTCAAGATCTTAAACTCCAAGAACCCGATATCTGGGTACCCCTTGGGACTCGATGCCAATGGCTCCGTGCTGCTTGGCGCTGGCGAAATCTGAAGCCGGAGAGCACTGAGATCGCCAACTGACCCCGTTCCCTGGCGCAGTCCCGTGCCATGGCCGGGTTTTCTCTGCTGGCCGCCTGGTGCTTAAGGGGAAAGAGCGGGGTAGTCCTCGAGGCTTACGGCGCCTATCCGGGCGATAGCGTAGGAACGCACAGGTGCATTCGGAAGATTTTCCGCTCGATTGCTGCCAGTCCCGCTATAGTCTCGCCGCACCGTCAGATCGCATGCGGGATCGTAGAGACTTGATCCATAGCGCCGCGCGCTTCGATCTGTGATCGTCTTTGGCCTACCTCAACCTCACGAAGGAGCATGGTCAGCGCCGTGCGTTGAGCGCGTGTTTCTTGGAGGTGGTGGTGGAGCTGGTCGTAAGTGAGCCCGAGCGCGGCAGCGGGTGGGGCGAACGCGCGGGCGGCCAAGGACTGGAACTGCGACCCAGTGCCGTTTGTTTGTCTTGCTGTATGGCGAGTTGAGCCGGACCTCGATCGCAAGCTTATCAACAGGCCGGCTCCACTCCGTAGCTTCTCGGCAGAAAGCGAATGACGAAGCAATCGACCATAGCCAGCGTGATCGGCGCTGGATTGATGTTGGCGACCACAGCCTTCGCGGACCCGTACAATCCCGCCGATCGGGCGGTGGGCGGCGGTCTGGTTGGCGCCGGCACTGGGGCTATAATCGGCGCGATCGCGGGCGGCGGGCGTGGTGCCGGCATCGGTGCGGCGGTCGGCGGGGGCGTGGGCGCTATAGCGGGCGCCGCTACCACACCTCCACGCCCATATCACCACTACCACCGTCACGTCGCCCATCGTTCGTATTGAGCCGGACAGGGATCTCGGGGCCTCTGAGGGGACTGCGCCGGACGCTGTGAAAACGGGCAAGGCCCCGGAGGATCGGAGGCAATTCGCGGCCGCGCCGGTCGCTAGCCGCTGGTTGAGCGTTGCGGCGGTCCGGAGAGAGGTGCCTGACGGCTCTCGGTGCGGGGCGGCGCTGCCCGAGCCGCGTCGTGCCGCGCCCCAAAAGAAACCCCGGCGGGGGGACACCGGGGTTTCTGAAACGGGCGATCGAGGGATCGGGGGGATATCCGATCGCCCTCGTGACTAGAACAGCAAGCGATAGCTACCAGTTCCAGATTTCATGATCTCCGAGCCCCGCCGGCCTGCTCGACGAGGCGGAGACCCAAGCAGCACTCGACCAACGCGCTCGAGCGCCTCAGCGGCGAGATCAAGCGCCGGACCGAAATCGTCGGCATCTTCCCAAACGAGGCGGCCATCGTCCGCCTGGTCGGCGCCATCATGCTCGAACAGAACGACGAGTGGTCTGTCCCGCGCTCGCGCTACCTAAGCCTGGAATCCGTCGCGCCCCCGGGCGATAACCCCTCGTCAGTCTGCCCATCCTGGCCGCCTGACCAATCCGGCCACGCCGGAGAGCGCGGTGATCACGCCGCCGCAGTTACACCACCGGATAGGACACGCCATGCTTAGATCCCCCCAGATCAACATCTACTCTCGCGATCTCGCGAAAGCGCAGTCGTTCTACGCGTCACTGGGATTCAAGGAGACCTTTCGTACGCCGCCGACGGGCAACCCGAGCCACGTGGAGCTTCAGCTTGATGGATTCAAACTGGGAATCGCGACCATTGAGGCGGCCCAGCAGGGTCACGGCCTTGCAACTGGTGGCGAGGGCCGTTGGATTGAAGTTGTCCTCTGGACAGACGACACCGATGCGGCCATCGAGCGGCTGACGGCGGCCGGAGCGCCAGTTCTATCGGCGGCGCACGACTTTCTAGATGGGCGACTGCGTTCAGGTTGGATCGCCGACCCAGACGGAAATCCGATCCAGATTGTGCAGCGCAAGCGATAATGCGGCGAGGAGCAGCCGATCGAGCCCGCGTCGCGCGCATGAGCTTTCGCGCTACTGGAGGACAAGAAACCGCACTGCGGGCGGGGCCGCCCGGCGAGCCATGTTGAATGTCCGCCTCAGGAACTAAAGCCAACGGCGGCTCTTGGCGCTGGCTAAGCCCAGGCCAGCCAACGTCAATGCCCCGTTTCCAGGCATGCGGCGAACGTCGGCTCCGGGTGGACGGGGGCGTTGGCGTCCAGGCTTCGGATCACGTTTACCGGCCTTTGTCCGCTTTCTCAGCTTGGTCGATGCCGCCAGGGCCCAGTGGCGCAAGGTCATCGACCAGCTGCGGCCTAAGCTGCCGAGGCTCGCCGGCCTGCTCGACGCGGCGGAGACCGGTGTCCTGGCCTATGTGACCTTCGCGGCCGCGCATCGCTCGAAGCTGCACTCGACCAACTCGCTCGAGCGCCTCAACGGCGAGATCAAGCGCCGGGCCGAGGTCCATGCAGGGCCTGGCAGAATGGCGCGACGAGGCCTCCTTCGCCCACTGGATCCAAGACGCTGTCGAGCCGCCATCATGGCCCGAGGCGTGTCGGCGCAAGCAACAAGAAGGTAGGCGCTCGAAGGTCGATCACCCTTCGGAGGCGCAAATCCGGTTCGAGATCCCCGAGTCGCGGACGACCGCACAATTAAGGTTCAAGTAAGTGTCCGGCCGAAAGTAGCGCCCGTCTTTGCACTGGGTCACCGTCACCCCCGCGAGAAAGCGGGGGTCCATATGTGGACGGCCCCCGTCTGGCAAGGGGGAGCAGCTGCGATGGTTCTGGTCGGTTGCAGTCATATGTCCGGCCTGTGTGGTGCGGTCAGATGACCGCTGGCCCAGATGGGTTACGCGGATCGGGTCCCAAACAGGGCAGTGATGTCTGAGCACCATAGGACCCCACGGGGTGTCCC
>Ga0306926_10001792_pt1 | contig 21482 bp, 20 predicted proteins | sample flu12Cox44000178_FD_203759 | JGI IMG/M metagenome (GOLD analysis project Ga0306926, IMG submission 203759) | Lab enrichment of tropical soil microbial communities from Luquillo Experimental Forest, Puerto Rico - flux8day.12C.oxic.44.000.178 (v2)... | ecosystem: Environmental > Terrestrial >...
CGGCCGATGTTCGAGGCTATGATGACGTTCTCGGTTTTTCCTGGAGGCGTGACATGCATAGCAATGATGATCACTTCCGGATGTTTCGTTAAAGCTTCGTCTACGAGCTTCTGCGCAAAAATATCCGGTTTCGCCTCCGTCTTTGTCTGTGCAACCAAAACTCCGGCGCCCAGGACGATTGTCAAGAGGACCGCTGCCGAGGTTATTGAACGTTTCATTGTTGGTTTCATCCTTCCGCATGAGGTAAGACTCGGGCCGGGGCCCGGTGGATAAGAACTTATGATCGCTCCATGAAGTGATCCTGAATGCAACATGAAGAACCGTTATCGAACGCTCTCTTGTATTACGTCGGCCCTTCAGCCCGGAGGACCGGAGGCTGGGTTTCGCGCGGGTCCCTATATATAGCCCAAAATCGGGAATTAGAACATTTTTTTATCTTCGATTCACAGTTGCTTCATTTGGCGGGCACGTAATGCACAAGTAGTCGAAGCACCTCAACGCCTCGGGACATTTTCCAGTGGTGGCAAAATCGAGGTCAGTCCAGCAATATCGGCAAGTGCTGATGGAGCGCTGAGGGCTCACGTCCGAGAGGAGATTCACATGTTCACAATTCAACATAACGCGAGCCGGTTGATCGCCCTGATCACTTTGATAGCGATCGGAGGGACGGCTGCGCAGGCTCAGCTGGCGACAGGCTCGATCCAGGGTCTCGTTTCGGACAAAAGCGGAGCCATTGTGCCTAAGGCTAGTGTCACAGTAACCAACACCGCGACTGGTCTTTCGCGCAACGCCGAAAGCAATGCGGAAGGTTTATATGACTTTCCGAATCTGCCTCCTGGAGACTATACCGTTACAGCTGAGGCCACCGGCTTCGCTAAACAGGTCTTCGAACACGTCGTACTGACGGTCAATGCTGAACAATCCATCAATATCGACCTCAGCCCCGGCGGCGCAACTGAGACGATGACGGTAACAGAAGCGGCCCCTGTGGTGGACGTAGTCAGCTCGACAGTCGCACCCGTAGTAAATGCCCGCACTATCGTGGATTTACCCCTGAATGGCCGAGACTGGGGCCAATTGGCCGTCTTGCAGCCGGGTGTGGCTCCGGCCAGGACGCAGCCGGCCGTGTCGGTGAGCAACCAACGCGCGAACCGCGGCGTCGGCAACCAGTTGACCGTTGGAGGGGCGAGACCACAGAGCAACAACTACAGGGTCGACGGGATCAGTATCAATGATTATTCGAACGGCGGTCCCGGTGGCGTTACCGGAACAAACTTGGGTGTTGACGCCATTCAAGAATTCTCGGTAATTACGAGCAATCCGACCGCAGATACAGGAAAAACGTCGGGTGGCGTCATCAACGCTGTTACCCGTTCCGGCTCCAACCAGTGGCACGGAACCGGGTACGAATTCCTGCGAAACAGCGCCTTAGATGCGCGCAACGAATTCGACAAGCCGGGACAGATCGCTGAGTTTCGTCGCAACCAGTTTGGCGGAGCAATCGGGGGACCGATCATCAAGAATAAGCTGTTCATATTCGGCAACTACGAAGGACTCTATCAATATCAGGGAGCCAACGTCAGCAGCGTAGTCCCCTCGGCGGCGGCCCGCCAGGGAGACCTGGTCAGCGGTCCTGTGACTGTCAGCCCCCTTGTTCAGCCCTACTTGCCGTTTTACCCTTTGCCGAATAGCACGGTGACGGGCGACACTGGGATCTTTTTATTCAATGATCCGATCACTGCCCATGAGAATTACTTCACGGTCAGGGGAGATTACACCATCGGCTCCAAAGATACCTTCAGTAGCACCTACTTTTACGATAACGGAAGCCTCGTAGCCCCCGATCCACTCAACGTCAAAGTTACGGGCAATTATGATCGCAGGCAGATGATCGGTCTAAGCGAGACGCACCTGTTTAGCCAAACCTTGCTTAACACGGTTCGCTTTGGCTTTAGCCGGGTGGTCTCTATTGCTCCCACGACGATAAGCTTGGTAAATCCTCTCGCGGGTGCCACAGCCCTGGGATTTGTACCTGGCCGTGCAGCCGGACTGATCAATATAGGCGGCATCGCCAACTTTCAAGGAGGCGCGGGAGCCGTAGGCGAGTTCGACTTCCACTACAACTCCTACCAGGTATATGACGATGTGTCGTGGTCGAAAGGCCGGCATTCTATCCAGATGGGATTTTCGTTCGAGAGATTGCAAAACAACCAGCTGGGCACGGCGAATCCGAACGGTCAATACACCTTCAGCTCTCTTTCTAATTTCTTGACGAACAAGCCAAGCGCCTTCAACGCACCTATTTCAGGAGTTATCTCGCCGAAAGATCTGCGCCAATCTGTATATGGCGTATATATCAACGACAATTTCAAGTTTCGGCCAAATCTGACCCTCAACCTCGGCCTACGCTACGAACCTGCGTCCGTGCCTTACGTGGTCGGAAACCAGATTTCGAACTTACGTGTTCTGACTGCGCCCACGCCTGTAATTGGAGCTCCATACTTCCAGAATTCTACGTATAAAAACTTCGCGCCTCGGGTGGGCTTTGCGTGGGATCTCTTTTCCGACGGCACAACAGTGATGCGTGCCGCATATGGGATATACGATGCGTTGCCGCTTAATTACCTATTCGAAGGAATAAGTATCTTCGCTGCTCCCTTCTTCCAGCAGGGCAGCGTCGCCTCGCTGCCGGTTGGATCGTTTCCTAAAGGAGGTTATCCACTTCTGGCCGGAAATAACCTGCGGTATAGCCTGGTTCAGTACAATCCCAGCCGCAGCTATGTACAGCAATGGAATGTAAATATACAGCACGAGTTTCCCGGCCAGACGGTCTTCCAGATCGGTTACTTCGGGACTCACGGCGTGCATCTGCCATACCGGATCGACGACGCTAATACGGTTTTCCCAACGACAGTAGTGAACAACAATTACTTTTTCCCAGTGCCGCGCGGTAGCGGTACGCGAATCAATCCCAGCGTCGGACAGATTAGTGCGCTATATTTCACCGGTGGCTCAACGTATAACGCATTGCAAGTGATGCTTACCAAGCATCTGGTGAAGAATCTCCAGGCGAACATCTCTTATACATGGGGAAAATCTCTGGATGACGGCTCGTCCTCAACATTCGGCGATACCTTCGCCAACAGCATCTCCAGTCTTCCGCTCTGGGCTCCACCAAGGAGGCGAGGACTCTCCGACTTCAACATCGCTCAGAGCTTTGTAGCCAACCTCACCTACAACCTTCCGATTTACCACAGTGCGAAGGCCTGGATTATTAGTGGCTGGCAGATAGGCGGCATCGTACTGGTCTCGACCGGCCTGCCGTTTTCGCCTTTGATCAGCGGCGATCCTCTCGGTTTGAACAGTGCGGACCCGTTCGATTTTCCAAACCGCCTCACGACTCCGGCCTGTCAGGGTAACCCTGTCAATACGCAGAACAGGTCACACTATATCAAGACGGAGTGTTTTACATTCCCGACTCCTGGCACCATGCTGGGCAGTGCCGGCCGCAACTCCATCATAGGTCCCGGGATTCGCGATGTCGATCTCTCGCTGATGAAGAACAACAAGATCACCGAGCGCCTCAATGCTCAGTTCCGGGTCGATTTCTTCAACATCTTCAATTTCGTGAATTACGCGACGCCACTCAAAGCCAGCACACAGTTGTTTAACCAGGCGGGAGCGCCGATCGCTTCGGCGGGAACACTAACGCAAACCTCAACTTCGTCGCGACAGATTCAGTTCGCGATCAAGCTGATTTTCTGACCTTCGGGATCACCGACCTCAATGGGGGAGCCCTTATCACGGCGCCCCTTCTTTTCGCCATTTGTCGGGTGGGCCCGGGTTGGACAATGCACGCGAGCTCGGCGGAGCTCGGTCCGGGTTCCCGTGCGCCGGTGAACGTGGCTATGAAGCGGTAATTCTGAACAGACTTTTATTGTGCATTAAGAACGGCATTATTTAACGTCGCTAGGCTTATGTCTCTACTGCTGTTTACTCGCGAGCTTCAGAATGTATCAACAACGAATCAAACCACTGCTGTTAGTAGTTCTTGCTATCACGACGACCGGATCGACCCCGGTGGCGTGCCAGCAGAATACAGCCGGGCAGATGAGAGTCGTGCGAAAACTCCCGCTGGGGGGTGATGGGCGGTGGGACTATTTGACGGTTGATTCTCAGGCTAAGCGTTTGTATATTGCACGCGCCAACCGCTTCATGGTCGTCAACACCGAAACCGGTGAACTGGCAGGTGAGATCCCCGACACACCCGGAGCTCACGGAGTGGCGATCGCAACCGATCTGGGCGTGGGATTTACCAGCAACGGCCAGGCGAACGATGTGAGCGTTTTCGATCTTAAGACTCTATCGGTCACGAAGAAGATTTCGACAGGCCAGAACCCCGACGCCATTCTCTATCACGCGCCTACTCAATCGGTATTTGTCTTCAATGGGCAGAGCCACACTGTCAGCATCATCGATGCGGCGGCGCTGACCGTAACGGCCACCATACCTCTTGCTGGCAAACCCGAATTTGCCGTTGCCGACGACCACGGCAATGTGTACGTCAATATTGCTGACAAGAACACGATTACGCTCATCGATGCGGCTTCGCGCAAGGTAAAGTACGTGTGGCCGCTCGGTCCCTGCGAAGAGCCGACAGGACTGTCGATCGATAAGAGTAAAGGCGTGGCGTTTGCGTCTTGCGGTAATCAGAAGCTTGCAGTTGTAGATCTTAGCTCAGGCAAGGTCATACAGACGGTTCCTATCGGCGACGACTGCGATGCGACCGCATTCGATCCGAAGACGCAACGCGTATTCGCTTCGAACGGGGAAGGCAATCTGACGGTAATCGCGAGAAACGAACACGGCTCATACCAGGTGCAACAGACCCTGGCCACTCAAGCCGGCTCCAAGACAATGGCATTGGACTCCAGCAGTGGACAGATCTATCTTCCAACAGGGAAATTCAGCGGGCCTCCTACGCAGAAGCCGAGACCAAAGCTCATTCCAGGCTCATTCGAGGTTTGGGTTATTTCGGAATAGCTGAATCAGAGCGAGAGTCATGGTTCGATTCGAGAATAGTATGCCTCTACCAAGAGCTCTACAACTCGTCGTCTGGTTCCTTGTGCTGACCTTGATGGGTTTGCATGCCCAAGCACCCCAGGCGGTGCCGCAATCGGTATCAGCAGCGCCGTCGAGTTCTTCACCTGTGACCCTGACACTGGCGGATGCCCTGAATCGGGCCAAGGCGAACAGCCCGCAATTTCAGACAGCGTTGACTCAATTCGGGCTAGCCAAAGAAGACCGCGTACAAGCCCGCGCCGCGCTCCTACCAAACGTCCAGTACATAAACAGCTTCATTTATACCCAGGGCAACGGAGCTACGAGCATTTACGTCGCCAACAATGGTGTCCATGAATACATAAGTCAAGGGATCTTTCACGAGGCGCTAGGGTTTGGGTCGTTTGCCGACTACCAGAGGGTCGCGGCACTGCAGGCCCTCGCGAAAGCAAAGGCGGAGGTCGCAGCGCGCGGCTTAGTAGTCACGATCGTGCAGCTTTTCTATGGATTGTTGGCAGCGCACGAAAAGACTCTCAACGTTGAGCGCGCGAGTAATGAAGCGCGGCATTTTCTCGATCTCAGCAAGAAACTCGAAGCAGGTGGGGAAGTCGCGCACTCCGATGTGGTGAAGGCACACATTCAGGCTAACGACGCATCCCGTCAGCTCCAAGATACAAGGCTAGGGGAAGAGAACGCCCGCCTCTCACTGGCGGTGCTGATTTTCCCAAACTTCTTTCAAGACTTTGTGCTGGTGAACGACCTGGCATCGCTTTCTCCGCTGCCGAACCAAGCTTCTGTTGAGCAGTTGGCGAAGAACAATAATCCTGAACTGCAGGCTGTTTTTGCGGCCATGAAAGCCGCCAACAAGGAAGTTACGGTGGCACGTGCAGGCCATCTGCCCTCGCTCACGGTCGACTTTTTTTACGGCATCGATGCCAACCAGTTCGCGACGGAGGATCGCAACGGCTTCCGCAACCTGGGATATTCCGGAGCAGCCACGTTAAACATCCCAATTTTTAGTTGGGGAGCGACCCAAAGCAAGGTTAAGCAAGCCCAGTTGCAACGGCATCAGGCCCAAGTTGAACTGAGCGCTGCGCAGCGACAGGCCTTGGCCGACTTTGAGGCCTTTTATGCAGAAGCCCGCACATCGTTTGGACAGGTCGATATCCTTCGTAACTCAGTCGATCTCGCGGCCGACAGTTTACGGCTTACAAATCTACGGTACAAGGCAGGCGAAGCTACCGCACTCGAAGTGGTGGACGCGCAGAACACCATGACCCAAGCCCTCAACGCGTTACACGACGGGGAGGTGCGCTACCACCTTGCGCTCGCAAATTTACAGACCTTAACGGGACAGTTCTGACATGAACACGAAAACACTCTTTGTGCATATTTCCTTGGCTGTTATGGCGGGCGCGCTCGCCACCGGGATGACAGCCTGCTCCAGCAAAGAAAAAGAGGAGCAGGCGGAGGTAACCGTCCAGGTCGCGCAGGCAGAGCGCGGCAAGATCGAACAAGTGATTCGGACCGAAGCGGTACTTTTTCCTAAGGACCAGGCGGCGCTGACTCCGAAGATCGCTTCGCCAGTTCGCACTTTTTACGTGAACCGCGGCAGCAAGGTACATCGTGGACAATTGTTGGCGGTGCTCGAAAACCGCGATCTGGCAGCCTCGGTTACGGATACGCACGGCGCTTACGAGCAGGCGCAAGCGACGTACGGTTTGGCTACTTCGTCAGGTCTGCCGGAAGAATGGCAAAAAGCGGAGTACGACTTGAAATCCGCAAAAGAGGTGTACGACGCCCAGCAAAAAGTGTTCGACAGCCGGAAGGTACTGTTCGAACAGGGCGCGCTCCCACGCAAAGATTACGACCAGGCCGCCGTCGCCCTTATCCAAGCAAAAGCTACGTACGACATCGCGCAGAAGCATCTTGTGGCGCTTGAAGCGGCTGGAAAAAAGGAAGAACTCAAGGCCGCTAAGGGTCAGCTAACTTCCGCACAAGGAAAATATGAAGGGGCCAGTGCTCAGCTGTCGTATTCCGAAATAAAGAGTCCCATCGACGGCGTGGTGACAGACCGTCCAACCTACCCCGGCGAAACCCCACCGCCTGGTACGCCTATCTTGACGGTTATGGATACATCCTCCGTGATTGCCAAGGCTCACATCCCGCAACAAGATGCGGCCCTGCTGAAGCCTGGCGATTCCGCTACGCTGTCCGGTCCCGGCGGTGTGGAGGCAAGTGGGAAGGTCTCGCTAGTAAGCCCAGCACTTGACCCCAACAGCACTACGGTCGAGGTCTGGGTGACCGCGCCGAATCCAGAAGGTGCGCTCAGGCCGGGCACAACCGTGACGGCGCAGATCAGCGCCCAGACAGTGAACGACGCAATACTAGTTCCCGTCTCAGCCCTGTTGAAAACACCCGAAGGGGCCGAAAGCGTGATGGTAGTCCACGCCGACAACAAAGCACACCAGGTGAACGTTGAGGCCGGCATTCGCGAGGGCGACCAGGTGCAGATTACGAAAGGCCTAAATGGTAGCGAAAAGGTCATTAGTAGCGGTGCGTATGGATTGCCGAACGATACCAAGGTGAAAGTCGCTGAAGCAGAGCCACCCGAAGGCGAAAAACCAGCATCGTCAGGTGCTGACAACGATAAAACCTCTTCCGACGACAAGAAAACCGATGGGAAAGCAAAGGAATAGAAGCGGCATGAACTGGCAAACCATGCTCGAGCGCATTCGAACTACCGGCCCGACAGACGAGCGGTACTGGTACACCCGCTATTCAAAGGCGCTGCTTTTTCTCACCATCATCCTTGCCTTGGCCGGCTTCTACCTGGCGCTCACGATTCCAATCTCGGTATTTCCGACGACCGATTTCCCTCGCGTAATCATTGGCGTTGATAACGGTGTAATGCCTACTGACCAGATGATGGTGACGATCACGCGCCCCATCGAGGAGGCGGTCAACAGCGTCCCGGGGTTGCAATCAGTCCGCTCTATTACAAGCCGGGGCTCCGCAGAAATCGATCTCTTCTTTGATTGGCACGTAGATATGGTCACTACGCTGCAGTTGGTGGACGCCGCCCTCGCCCAGGCACGCGCAGTACTTCCCAACACGGCCGTCATTACCTCGCGTCGCCTTACCTTCGCCAGCTTTCCCATCATTGGATACAGTCTCACGTCCGATATTGTTCCTCAGACGCAACTGTGGACAATGGCCAATTACGAGTTGAAGCCGCGGCTGAACCGGCTCAACGGCGTCACTACAGCTGTCGTGCAGGGTGGGCAGGAGCCGGAATTCCAGATCACACCGGATCCTGCCAAGCTTCTGGCAACCGGTATCACTGTGTCCGACATTCTCGACGCAGTCCGCCGGACGAACCTCATCGATTCGCCTGGTCTGATCGAGCAAAACCATCAACTCTACCTCGGATTGGTAAATGGTCAAGTCGTTACTCCGGACCAGTTGGGGCAGATTGTTATTAAAACTACGCCGGCAGGTGTTCCCGTCCGGGTTGGAGACGTCGCGGCGGTGGGTCCTGGCGTGAAGCCGGTGTATACGATAGTGACCGCCAACGGTAAACCAGCGATCCTACTGAGCATAAGCCGACAGCCGGACAGCAACACTGTTGATGTAGCGAACGAGGTCCATGACGAAATAGCACGGATCCAGAAATCATTGCCGCCCGGAATCAAGCTCGCGCCCTTCTACGATCAATCGGAGATCGTTGTTGAGTCGATCAAGAGTGTTCGTGACGCCATCCTGATCGGCATCGTTTTGGCGTCGCTGGTGATGGTGCTGTTTCTGCATGACTGGGGTACTTCGATCGTCGCCGTGCTGGTGATTCCGGTTACCGTGTTCGTCACCTTCATCATTCTCAAGCTGCTGAATCAAAGCTTCAATCTGATGACTCTGGGGGGATTAGCTGCCGCAGTCGGGCTGGTGATCGACGACGCAATCGTTGTGGTCGAGAATGTAGCGTTACATCGCGATGCCGGGCAAGGACGCCTTGAGGCGATCAACAGTGCTTTGCGTGAAATCACCAAACCGCTGGTTTACTCCACGATCACGCCCATTGTGGTGTTTGTGCCGCTGATCGCCACCACTGGCGTGACCGGAGTCTTCTTCCGCGCGCTGGCTGTAACAGTCGGCGCCGCACTCTTCACGTCCTTAGCACTGGCTCTCAGCTGGACGCCTACGCTGAGCCAATATTTCATTCGTGAGCGGCAGGACCACGATGGGGAGAACGATGAGAACCTGAGTGAGGCAGATCGATTACTCGCTGCGGAAGAAGCGTCCATCACGGGGCGGTTCCGCAAAATCGTGGATTTCTACGAACGTTGGCTCCGCTTCGCCTTGGAGCGCCCGTTGTGGATCGCGGGATTCGCGGCCGTCCTGATTGTTGCATCGTACTTTTGCTACAAAGAACTTGGGAGTGACTTATTGCCGGCGATGGACGAGGGGGGCTTCGTCATCGACTACATCATGCCAGCAGGAAGTTCGCTGCAAGAAACGAACCGAGTCATCAACCACGTCGAGCAAATGGTTCGCGACATCCCCGAGGTGCAAGGATACTCGCGGCGTACAGGGCTTCAGCTCGGCTTGGCGGCAGTCACCGAAGCAAACACTGGCGATATTGCGGTCAAGCTGAAGAACAAGCGAAGCCGCAACGTCGACGATATCATTTCCGACTTGCGCGCTCAGATCAAGCAGCAGGAACCCGAACTCGACGTCGAATTCATCCAAGTGCTTCAGGACATGATCGGTGACCTGTCCAATGCTCCTGAGCCTGTGCAGATCAAATTGTTTTCTTCCGATGCTGCCCAACTGAACAAGCAGGCTCCCCAGGTCGCCGATGCAATCTCCAAGCTTCCTGGTGTAGTCGACATCCTGAATGGCATCGATAACACCATTAGCAATCCAGCTACGATTTTCAACGTAGACCCGATGATAGCTTCGCGTGCCGGCTTTACGCCTGAGGAGGTCGCCATAGATGCGACCGCGATTCTCGAGGGCGAGCCGGCAGCAACTCCCGTGGTTGCAAACGATATCGCTTACACCATTCGTGTACGTTATCCGCAAAGCAATCGCAGCTCTCTTGAGGCAATGGGCAACACGCTTTTGAACAGCAGCACCGGTCATACTGCGACCTTGAACACTCTAGCTTCGATAAGAGAACTACCCGGCCAAAATGAAATTCGGCGAGAGAACCTGCAGCGTGATGTAACTGTAACGGCCCGGTTGGAAGGAACAGACCTGGGAAGCGCGATAAAGGCCGTGCAGAAGTCAATTGATGGCATGCATCTGCCATCCTCTATCCGGGTTGTATACGGCGGCACGTATGAGGAACAACAGAAGTCGTTTCACGACCTTATGTTGGTCCTGCTGCTTGCCATAGTTCTGGTCTTCATCGTCTTGCTATTTGAGTTCCGTACTCTTGCCGCGCCGATCTCGATTCTTGCCTCGGCAATTCTGTCCACCTCCGGCGTGTTCCTAGCCTTGCTGATCACTCGCACCGACTTCAACATTGCTTCGTTCATGGGATTGATTATGGTGATCGGCATCGTTGCCAAGAACGGTATTCTGCTGCTCGACGCGGATCAGAAGTTTCGCCTGGCCGAGTTCTCCGCTGAAGATTCAATGATTCAGGCGGGGCGTCGCCGACTGCGTCCCATATTGATGACTGCTCTGGCAGCCATCGCAGGAATGTTTCCCCTGGCCCTAGCCTTGGGCGCCGGATCGCAAATGCTGCAGCCGCTCGCCATCGCCGTGATCGGAGGGATCACCATTTCCATGGTGCTGTCACTGATTATTACGCCCGCCGTTCACTACTATCTGAGTCACGCGGCGCCAGGGCTAAAAGAAGAGCAATAGCCCGGCTCTTCTCATGCCGAGACGCATTTGCGTCGATTGGGGATTGAGCAAAGGTTAGGCGACGGCGGAACGCAGCAGCGATCTGCCGCGGGAGGTCGATGTGCACAATATTGTCAAGGCAGCGATGATCTCAGGAATTGGAGCGATGCTGGCATTGGCGATCGGTTGCTCCCGGCATGACAACTCTGAACGATACATTCTTGTCACGGTCAATACGAGACTACCCTATTGGAAAGCTGCGGCCTCCGGCCTAGCCAAGGCAGCGGCGCAATACGGGGTCAAGTTCGACGTGAGGGGCCCTGAGACGTATGATCCGGCCGCCGAGGCACAAGAGCTACGGAATACGCTTGCCCTGAAGCCAGCTGGACTCCTCGTCTCAGTCTCTGATCGCAGCCTGATGGGACCGGCCATTGATGAAGTGGTGAATGCGGGGATACCGGTTCTCACCATTGATTCCGACGCTCCCGAGAGCAAACGCCTCTACTTCATCGGCACCAACAACATGCAGGCCGGTGTTCTAGGTGGCAAGAGACTGGCGGAGAAGCTGCACGGCAAGGGCAATGTCGTCTTCTACTCTATGCCCGAACAGCCCAATCTGGAGGAGCGGCTCAGAGGCTACAAGGATGTTTTTGAGGATTATCCCGGTATTCAGATCGTGGAAGTGTTCAATATCAAAGGAGATTCCGGCAACGCTTTTGATCGCACGATGCATTACCTGGCAGATAAGAGTTTGCGGCGCGTTGATGCGTTCATCTGTTTGGAAAGTTCCGCAGGAAGGGATGTCGCTGAAGCCCTGAGGAGGTTGCATGCCAGCGATCGTATTGTCATTGCCATGGATGTCGATGACGATACTCTCACCGGGATTAAGCAGGGCTTCATCGATGCAACCGTCACCGAGAAGCCTTTCACAATGGCATTTTACGGGTTGAAGGCGCTCGACGACATTCATCATTATCCGGCAGACTTGAAGCGAAGCTATGCACCAAACTCATTTTCGCCTTTTCCCACATTTGTTGACACTGGATCTACGTTAGTGGACAAAAGCAATGTGGACGAATACCTCAAGGCAGAACAGGAGTCTACGTCTAAGTAACAATGAAGCGCGACCTCCGCGGCGAAAGCTGCCGCTTCTCCAACTGCTCGCCGATACTTACAGGGTTGGATTTGCCCATAGAGGACGGAGGGACCCTTGAACCCGACCATGGAATACCTGCGCAGATCATTTCTCTACCCGTGACTTATACGATGCATTTGGCGACAGTCTGCCAAATTTGTGAGATGCAGCTTCAACAGTATGGTGGGCGACGAATAGCGTTTGGCAGAATTCGAACGGTGCGGTGTCTGGGCGACAATCTCTTGATCCGCCAAATGTTGCAAAAGAAAACGGACGGGGATTTCGCGGTCAAAGCGCTGGGCTCGAATCGACCGAAGAGCGAGAAGTATCGTACGGGATGTATCGATGCAGTGGTTTCATTCGGGCGTGTAAGCTTTACGCCCGGGCACTGGCTTTACACTGACGCAGATGGGATCCTCGTGTCGAGTCGAGCACTGCACCTCTAATAGGCCGTGATTCTTGCTGCTGCGAGCACATTTACTACGCCGCTTTTGTTCTTAATCCAAAGAAGCCTCTGAACTCACTTACTACAGCGCCAGGTAATGTGGCGGTGTTGCTGTCGGTAAGAAGTTCGTGTCGTGCGTTCTCCACTACGTCAAGTTTCGTCGGCGCGGGTATAGCATCCAACGCGGAACGAAGTTCGTCGGGAGTTCCAAACGGATCTTTGGATGCGTGCACAAACATGGCAGGAGTGCGAAGAGATGAAAAGTGCTGCGTCCGCAAGGGAGCTGACTGCTTGGGGGGATGCAGCGGATAGGAGAGCAGCAGAAGACCGGTAACTAAGGTTGGATCCGACGCCGCTAAAAGACTTGCTTGGAGTCCGCCGTAAGCATGCCCGCCCAGATAAACTCTCGATGCTCGCGGTTTCATCAACTGGACCGCCCTTTTCAGGCCGGACTGATCGCGTGCAGCCAAACTAGCCGTCGGTCGTCCATTTGGGCGCGCCACACGAAACGGCAGGTCGCAACGGAACACCGCAATGCCGGAGGCACTGAAGGCTGTCGCCAGCGCAATCAATAAAGGAGAGTTGCAATTTCCCGCAGCCGCATGCGCCAGGATCAAACAATCTCCTGAACCGCACACTGGATGGTGAATAAAGCCGCATACGGTAGGCAGATCGGGATGCTCGTCTCTGAATGGTTCCACATTCATGGGCGTACGCGTTGGCTCCTAATGTTTGTGCAGCCAGCGTCTGCATCGATTGAGACGGATGGTCTTGGAGCCCGGCATATATCGCAAAGATGCCACCGGTAGATGGAAGGCCGCTGAAGCGAAAATTAAAGCCTCTTCATACAAGCATCGGAGCCGTGCCTAGGACCGCAGGAATTGTGATGACCGCAAAAACTGATGCAGGGTGCGATCGACTGCTCCCTTCTGAACGCTACGGAGCCTCCGGAGACGACTTCAAGGCGTGTGTGTACTCCACAGATCCACAAAAGCCCATGGCCCGATTTAAGGCCTCTTGGGAGAAGGCTAAGCGCGACGCTGGCATTGAGTGCCGTTTTCACGACCTTCGACACACTGCCGTCTCGCGCATGATCGACGCCGGCGTACCCCTGCCAAAGATTGCGAAGATTGTCGGATGGGCACCAGCCACGATGGTTCGCATGGCGGCGCGGTATGGACACTTCAATCTCGACTCTCTTAGGGATGCGGTCGCGTCAATCAGCCCCGAAATTCGAGCGGACTCCCCGGGAAATCCCCCGGGTGCGAATGCCGGTTCGGTTGGAAGAGTGAACTAACTGCAACAAAAGAATGGCTCCTCAGGTAGGACTCGAACCTACAACCCTCCGGTAACAGGGGAAAATCCAGCCCAACACCATACGACGCTGGCATATCAACGCCAACGAAACGCTCGGGATCAGCACTTCCCTCTTGGCTCACCCTGGACGGTTTAGGTTGCAGTTCACGTACAGTAAGCGGACAGATAAGACCCAGACGCAATCGCTTCGACTTGTGCATTGAGTTGAATCCGAAGATCTGTATACTCTACTGGCGATGGAGTGGCTGAAGCTCGCCTTCGATACGCTGGTCGTGGGTGCGCTGGCTATGCCTTGGCTATGGCTGTTTGTGCGCATCTTTTTCCAGCGTGGCACAGGCACAAAGGACGACATTAAGTTTCCCCTCATCGATGCTCTGTCTGAGGAGACGCGGCAGACCATCGCCGGAGTTCGGATCATTGCCGTGGGGTTTTTTTTGGTACCGCCGTTTCCCGCATTTCCAGCGACCTTTTCGATGATAAAGACATCCTCCACATACTACCGAACAAATCCTCCATTCAGCGGCAAGTTTACCGACACGAGTATTGTGGCGACGACAGCGTTCTTGCAGCGATCCCACTACCAGCCAAGCCGTCGGGCGAACATGCCGCTTTCTGCGGAGAACAGAAGTTGAACCAGTTAATCGCCGAGTTTTTCCGCCTGCAAGAGGGCAAGCTGCTGCTCGAGGGCGAAGACAAAACTGGGCGCCTGCACGAGCTTCATGACCAGATTGAAATTCTTCGCGGTGCCACTCTCAACGGCGCAATCCTATTCACACTGTCCTTGTTTGGACTGTGTGCGCTCTACAGGGCCCAGGACAACAAGAAGATCCCGGCGGGTACGCTGCGAATCTTGCTGAAGTATGCGTCGTTCCTACTAGCCGCGGCTTGCCTGCTCCTAGGTCTGTGGGAAATGCACCAACACTTTGGGCGTGGCGAAGGGCACGCAGATCCTCCGTTGGCAGAGGCCCTAATATTCCTTCTTGGGGTAGGCGGGCTCTGGCTCTGCCTGCGCATTCCCGACGACAAACCGCGATTGTTTCGCAACGGCTGCCTGATAGCGGCGGTCCTGACCTTGATCGGTTACGGCTCGTGGTGGTGGACCGAGGTTTTGTACGACCAGCAGGTAATACATTCGACGATCAATATTCAACCGAATCTCAAATAGTTGGGATGGTTGAGAATCACGCTCAAGCAAACCGTGCCGCTCAACTGGCGCTTCAACGCCGCTTTACGTCTTGTAGCACCATTTCTAGGACAGATTTGTCTTTTTGATGCGAAGGTCATTCAGTTCGACAGTCACAGCTACTGAGCATTGAATAATATAGTGACGTTTGCCTGATTTCTATGCTATGTTGTGGGCATGGGAAACCCAGCGGGAGTTCGCAGAGATTTCGCGGCCTTGGAGCGGCGGCGGATGCAAGCCGCGCGGCTGCTGGAGAAGGGCTACAGTCAGTCAGAAGTGGCCCGGCGGGTGTAGCGTTGTCTGTCCGAAGAGTGCCAACTTCCTCCAAGGGGGCCAAGATTATTCTTGGACCTGTTCGTGTAGTTTGGTCCCCTTCGCGCTCCGCGCAACTTAAGCAGATAATTTGACCTCTCCCATCACTTAGTGTTTGCGTTCAACGGGGAAGTGAGAGGGCATCGCAGCCCTCAGCCGATTCAGTAAGCTCTCCAGATTTCAGGCACACCTCACCCTTACCCTGTGCTCATATGGCTAATTAACCTCCGCCAATCCGTGAACTGACAACCCTCTAGCTGATACACGGATTCCTGTCAAAAGCCGGTGGCGTCCGGGTATCACATTCCCATCAGACGGGGAGTGGTTGGTACGAGTGATGGAGTCGGAAGGACAATTCGTGTTCGGGATGTACCGTCGTCACATGAAGACGATCGGGTATCTGGCAAAGGTCGCAAATACTGTTTGCCTACGTTGCAACCGTTCTTTTGCGGGCGTTTGAGGCAGATGCAGCCCGCAGTGCGGAGACGCCATCCCAGCCATTCGTGCCGCTCATCTATCGGTAACTGATTTACCGGGACGGCAGGAAGCATGAGGCAGACGATCTGATAGACCTCGAAACAGGCGAGCGGGTTGCACTGCCAGCCGCCGACGTGCCCTGCGCCCTTCCAGCTCCTGCTCCGTCGGCAGCACCCAGAAGCCTCACAACGAAACATAGAAGTCGAGGTGGAGATCCCGGATGACTAGACGGTTCCAGCCGGGGTTAGGCCCTTGCCACGGTAGCAGCGGCCGCCTTATGTAGCCCAAGGCAGTGCAAGCCGCACCGCTTCGGTTAATGCCTTTATACCTTCATTCTTGTGGCTTCCGATGGCTTAAGCCGTGGGGGAATGTGCGGTGCCCGGTGTCTATATCCGTCAGGGCAAATACAGCGAGGCGGAGCCGCTGTGCCAACGAGCCCTGGCTATCGATGAGAAGGCATTGGGACCGAACCACCCGAATGTGGCTACCAACCTCAACAACCTGGCGGAGCTGTACAGAGCTCAGGGCAAATACAGCGAGGCGGAGTCGCTGTACCAACGAGCCTTGGCCATCGATGAGAGCATTGGGGCCGAATCAATGGACCTCCCGCTCCCTCATAAGAGGGAGTTCGAAGTAGTAATCATGATCGAAAGTGCGACCGGAGAGATGGTTGGGACGGACCGAAATACCGCCCGCAAGATTACACGCGAGCCTTGGTATCGGTTGTGGCATGGATTGATTCAATTAGAGCGAAATGGCGCTCTTCTCCGAGTGCATACGGTAGTACGCCCACAACGACCCTTGACAGAGCCGACGTTGTTAGAGATGGACGTGTGACCGTTTCTTTTGCTGCACAACCAATTGCAAAATGCCCCGCCAAAACGTTCGATACGCCGTAAGCGCAAGCGAGAGTGCGAAGACCAGGTAACTTGCGAAGAAGATGACGTTGTTTTTTGTCATTGTCTTTGCAGTGTCCGTCTTGATCCAGATCCGTACTTGGCCTGAGATCTGGCGTGAAACACTGGTACTTGGATCAAGTCCTTCGCAGCCGTCACCCACGACGTGGCTTGCGGCAGCTACCATCGTGACCGCGATTGGCGGCGTGATCGGCACCATCTCTACGGTAATCTTGGCGTGGCGAGCGGACCGCCGAAACGGCAAAAGAATCTGAGCTTAAGGCGAAAGAAAATCGCTGTGATCGTCGCTGGAACTCGCTGATCTGCGCGTCGCAAGTGCGTTGATGCCCCAACAGCAACCGCTTGCTTCTGTGCTGTCGCGGTGCTACGTTAAGGGCAACACTCCAAGAGCCGTCTAAACCGCTGAGACCGGCTGGCTTCTCTTGCACCAGAGAGGAGCCGCAATGGCCTCACATCTCAGCTATTGCTCAGTTCGTTATGGCCTTGAAGAGCGGGGCTGGATTCTCGCTAGTGGGCTTTCCGCAGTCACAAGTCGCCTCATGAAGTTGGTGGGGAAAGATCATCAACGCTTCCTTGCAACTCAAAGGGAATGCAAAGATATACAGAGCAAGATTGCTGCGAGCAGAAAAGACTTGCAGAAGCACCGAGCACTCCACAACTGCTAGCAACACAGGTTTGGAACGGCGCCGTTCAATCCGCATGGTCTCACAAAATGGCGCCCCTGCCGACGTAAGCGGTGTCGAATAAGAGGCGATCAGGTGGCCAGGCTTTCGGGCACACTTCACCCTTACCCTGTGCTGATGGGGCTAATTACCCCCCCGGCATTCGCGAGCGGTTTACAAGTGTGAAGGCGATTTCTCGACAGTTGGAGCGATACAATGCCTGTACGCGTGGAAGGAGCCGCTAAAATCGAGGGGCACAATGTGGGGCCTGATAGCCAAGCTAACGATCCTTCCCGGCAGGCGCGACGAAATGATCGGACTCTTGAAGCAAAGTGCAGCAAAGATGCCGGGGTGTTTCAGCTATGTCGTGGCAAAAGACTCAGCGGACGAGAATGTCATTTGGGTCACGGAAGTGTGGGACAGCACGGCCAGTCATGACGCTTCTCTATCGTTGCCTGCTGTGAAGAATGCAATACCACTTGGCAAAGCTCTCGTATCGAACTTCGAAAGAGTTGCCGTCACAACCCCGGTGTGGGGAGCTGGTCTACCAGCAACTCACTCTCGCTAAACTGGACTGCAACTCGCGTCAGCGATTTGGATAACCGTCGTGAATAGGCGATAGAAGCTCTCAAAATCCCTGCCCGGCCATTTTGAGTGAAATGGCGATTTTACGCCAACCAACGGTTGGAACAGCCGCGGTGGCGAAGTATGAACGACCGGGTTCTTTTAGCGGATCAATTGTGTCGTTGGCCAAGTCCCCGAGTAAAGTAAGTCGGGACGGCGCGACCACCGTCCCGAGCGATTGTGATACTTCGTGTAGTTCTACTTCGTCGTTGTCGTCGGCAGTCCCTGTACGGATCCTGCGATGCCCTTGTTAAGCAGCGCCCGAACCACGACACGACGATTCTCCGCCTGACCTTGCTCGGTCTTGTCGTTACCGACCTGGCGGCTCTCACCCATGGCTCCCGGAGCCAGCATGTTGGTCAAAGGGATATGCCCCTGCTGCGCCAGGATGTCGCTGACGTTCTCGGCCCGCTCTTCGCTGAGCTCCTGGTTGAAGGCGGCATTGCCTACCGCGGAGGCGTAGCCTTTCACCTGAATGTTATAGCCGTTGTACGTCATCGCCTTCTGCGCCAGTGCCATCAACGGTTCAACGTACTTCGGATCTACCTTGGTTTGACCGTTGCCGAACAACACAGTCACTTCGTCGAGGATGTAGTAATCGTCGAGCTGGCCGAAGCGGGCGCTGTTGGCGGCGATAGCGGCCTTATTCGCCGCGATCTCCTTCTGCTGCTTGTCGAGGGCCTCCTGCTGCGCCTTCAAGGCTGCGTTCTGGGCAGCCAGTGCGTCAGCCTGCTGCTTCAGTTCAGCCTGATTGGCCGCAGCCTTGACGGCCGTCTCGTGCACCGCAGCTTGCGCAGACTGTGCCTGCTCGAGATCTTCGCCCGTGAACCTGACCCAGGTCGCGACGAGCTGGTTTTGTGCGTTGTACGTGCCTTGCACTTCACATGCCAGGCCAGGGATTAACGCAGCCATGGCCATGTCTTTCTTGCGGGCCTTTAAGACACCCTCTAGCTGCTGCACGTCGGTGGTGTCATTCAGCACGACGACGAGATTCGGGGTATCTGCCGTCTTCATGGTCATGTCGTTGCCGGCACGACTGATGATGACGCCCTTGACCTTTACGGACTGGGCGAAAGCGACGGTGCTCAGTGCCACCGTTGCGAGGAGTGCGGCAACTGCAATCAATTTCGTTGCGTTGGTGCGGTATCTCATGGATCTTGCCTCCAAGTCGGGTTCTGCTGGTGACAGGTGACAACTACGGACACTGCCGGGTTGGGATTCTGGACGTCATTTTCGTTCACGTCCGAGCCATGGCGCTATCGCTTACAGCGCCTTACGCACATAGCTGGGGCTAGGACAGAAAAGTAGCGGTACTGCGGATACTAGCATAAGTTACAGGTGCCGAAAAAAGGTTTTATAGGGTCGCGGCGGGTGCCTGACATGAACTTTGAAGTGTGAAGGCGATATTACGACAGCAATGGCCAGGATTCAGGGGGCAATCCTTTTCAAGTCATGGCGCATGATTGGTCGGGAGGGCAGGCGGCGAGCGACGGCGCTGAATCCGAGGCGCCTGAACGTGGAAGCCGTCCCTGTGAACAGGTTGGACGTACTACCCAGTAGCGCAGTGTCGACCGGATATGCTTCCAGTGCAGGCGCATTGGCGCGCTTGGCAGCTTTCAATGCCTCGGTGATCAGAGCCGCCATGACGCCCCGTCTGCGGTACCCGCGCCGGATATAGAAACACGAGACGGCCCAAACCGGCACATCGTCGACAGGTTGGAGAGCTTGCTTGCGTTTGAGCCAGCTCAAATCCTGTCGTGGCGTGAGTTGACACCAACCTACAGCCCGCTCCCCGTCAAAAGCCAACAAGCCGGGCGGGGGACCCTGCTTCACAATTGTATGGAGTGCGCTTTTATTCCTCTCTCGCGCTCGCTTGTGATATTCGGGGCCGATCCTCCAATACATGCACCAGCAACCATTGCTGGCGCCGCCCTTGCCGAAAAGCGCTTCAAGGGCGGGCCACAGAGAGGGCGTAAGCGGTCGAATCGTGAGTCTCATCTGGCTGCGTCCCTTCAGGCGTACATCTGCAACAGCTTGGCGGCATGGCTCACCGCCGCGGATCAGTTATGAGAAGGCGATATTTCGCCAATCAAAACAAAACCCCACAGGTATTTTGCTACAAGGCGAACATCGGGGGAATAATTGCCTTCTGGAGAGGCAGCATGGCTTCAGTTGTCCCTGGGAGTGAATTTAACCGTGTTCGGGAGTTTTACCGGCTCACGGGTTACACGGGCGAGATACAGTTCGGCGATGTTGTCGTGGGCGCGTGGCGCGGAAATGATCTTGTAGGCGTAGTGCGGATTGCAAGCGAGGAAGGAGTCCGGGTGTTGCGTGGTATGCGAATCCTGCCCGAGTTCCAACGGCAAGGAATCGGCACCGAGATACTCGGGGAAGTTCGGCTGCTTTTGGACGGCATAGGGTGCTTCGCGACCCGCTGCAATCATGCGGCTGCACTTGCGGCACGGCACCAATCTGCTGGCGCTGAGTCCCTGATCCCGTAGCCTTCCGCCTATGCTGCCGCGCCTTATTGCTGAATGAAAGAGATGTCCATTCGGAGATGCGCCATTTGGAATGGCGGGGCACGTCATCTAGTCAGCATCAGGTAGATGATGATTACTGGCCCTACTACGCTAGTCAAAACAGTGAACCAATAGCCGAGAGGATTCTCGTCGCGGTTGAACATGTACCCCCTCGATTGTATGTCGCCAGACTTTAGCCCAGCGATTCCGAAGTAAAAGACCAGCGAGGAAAGCAAGATAATGATTATTCTGCCTATCAGAAATTTGGGCATTCTTCGCTCAACAGAGCAGGTCTGCTCCTTTCCTCTTTTTCAATCATCCTTTGGCCTGGGGATCGGCTGCGGTATTGGTTAAGAATCCTGTTGGGCTAAACTATCAGCCGCTTGCGACCTTCCGCAATCCGCTCTGCAAGGTTAATCTCGGCGTTCACATCAAGTTCAACGGACTGGGAAGGTCTGCTCTCAAGCCTGTTAGCCACCTCCGCGATGGCTCGCACGTCACGGTGTTCTGTGCCCAGGATTGTTAATCACAATCGACGAACGAGGAGTCGATTGCAGCGCGTTAGGGTGCAGTCCAGAGTGCCTGTTCGGTGGGCCCTGCGAACAAGTTCTGTGATGTTCAACCGAGGGCGTGTCATCCCTGCTGCTTGAGCCGTCGAAAGCCGCCAGAAGGCGCTGCCAAGGCGTCACTCGAAACGGTACGCCCTGCACGGCTTGGGCTATGGAAGGCGGCCTCTGCTATTTCCATGCGAACCCCGATAAGGCGACCGAGTTAGGCCAGCCCGGGGGCCGGCACCGTAGGCAACCTACGAGCAGGCAACAGAACATATTGCCCCGCCTGAATCGGCGGCTGACGTAAAACGAATGCTCGCCGAGACAATGGCCGAGGTGAAGGCTGGAAAAACGGATCCGAAGGTCGCCAATACCGTCGCCTACCTTGCAACCGTTCTCTTGCGCGCGCATGAGGCAGATGCGGCC
>Ga0306926_10001793_pt1 | contig 21481 bp, 18 predicted proteins | sample flu12Cox44000178_FD_203759 | JGI IMG/M metagenome (GOLD analysis project Ga0306926, IMG submission 203759) | Lab enrichment of tropical soil microbial communities from Luquillo Experimental Forest, Puerto Rico - flux8day.12C.oxic.44.000.178 (v2)... | ecosystem: Environmental > Terrestrial >...
GCTGCAGGCACCGGTTTCACAGGGCCAACGCGATCGATCTACCTATCCAGGGACACAGGCTTGGATGTTGGGAAGGCGGTCAAACAAGCACGTTCAGGCTCCTAAGCTTTATCTAATTGGAAAAAGGAACGATATGACTAACGATGCGGAAGTCCTCAGACTATGGGAAGCACGCACAAACAAGACCCCCTGGCGGAAATGGGGACCTTACTTGAGTGAACGGCAGTGGGGCACGGTTCGCGAGGATTACAGCCAAGATGGAAATGCCTGGGACTATTTTACACACGATCAGGCCAGGTCGCGCGCATATCACTGGGGTGAGGACGGTCTCGCCGGCATTAGCGGTGATCGGCAGCTGATCTGTTTTGCGCTTGCGCTGTGGAACGGCCGCGATCCGATCCTGAAGGAAAGGCTGTTCGGCCTGACGAACAGTGAGGCGAACCACGGAGAGGACGTCAAAGAATATTACTTCTATCTGGACAGCACGCCGACGCATTCGTACATGAAGTACCTTTACAAGTATCCTCAGGCAGCATTTCCTTACGACGACCTGGTCGAAAATAACAAGCGGCGCAACCGTGACGACATGGAATATGAGCTTCTGGACACCGGTGTCTTCAACGAGGATCGCTATTTCGACGTCTTCGTGGAGTATGCCAAGCAGGCTCCTCAGGACATGCTGATTCAGATCAACGTGTGTAATCGCGGGCCTGAGGCAGCTGCCTTACATGTGCTGCCGACGGTTTGGTTTCGCAACACCTGGGCGTGGTGGCCTGAAACACCGAAGCCATCCTTGAAGCAGGTTACGGGCAAGAATGGCCCTGTCGCAGCAGTGACGCACCCGGAGGCAGGCGAGATGTATCTGTGTTGTGAGGGGGACATCCCTTTGCTCTTCACCGAGAATGAGACGAACAACGAGCGGCTCTTCGGGAAGCCTAACGCTAGTCGCTATGTCAAAGACGGAATTAACGACTATGTGCTGAACCGGAAACGGGACGCCGTGAATCCCGAGCACACGGGAACCAAAGCTGCGGCACACTATCAAGTCAACGTAGGGCCGGGACAAACGGCCACGATCCGCTTGCGGATGAGTGATGTCGCACCCGCAGCGATGGGCGATCCATTTAAGGGCTTCTCTCAAATCATGGAGACTCGCAGGCGAGAGGCGGACGAGTTCTATCGAGCCATCACACCCGAACGCGTCAACGAAGACGGAGCCCGTGTCATGCGTCAGGCTTTGGCTGGAATGCTGTGGACAAAGCAGTACTTCGGCTTTGACCTGGACAAGTGGCTCTCAGAACATGGCAAGGATCCGATGCATCCGGGCAGCGGGCAGATGCGGAACAGCGAATGGTTCCCCATGGTAAATGACCACGTCATCTCGATGCCGGACAAGTGGGAGTATCCCTGGTATGCGGCGTGGGATTTGGCCTTCCATACCATCGCGCTCGCGACTGTCGATGTGGATTTCGCGAAGGAACAACTGGAGCTGATGCTGAGCGAATATTTTCTGCATCCGACGGGTCAGATCCCCGCTTACGAGTGGAACTTCAGTGACGTCAATCCGCCGGTACACGCATGGGCCACGATCTTCTTGTACAGGACGCAGCTAGCTCTCCATGGTGAGGGGGACATAGATTTTCTCAAGCGGTCCTTCGGAAAGCTGTCGTTGAACTTCAGCTGGTGGGTAAATCGCAAAGACCGATTCGGCAAGAACCTCTTTGAAGGCGGTTTCCTCGGACTGGACAATATCGGCGTCTTCGACCGCAGCGCGCCGCTGCCCACTGGCGGCCACCTGGAGCAGGCCGACGGTACCGCTTGGGTCGCGCTGTTCTGCCAGAACATGTTGGAGATCGCCGTCGAGCTGGCAGCGAAAGATCCCATCTACGAAGACATGGCCATGAAATTCACGGACCATTTCCTATGGATCGCACGCGCCATGAATCAAGCAGGTCCCGATGGCATGTGGGACGAAGAGGATGGGTTCTACTACGACGTGTTGCGCTTTCCCAACGGTAGCGCCACGCGACTCAAGGTGCGCTCCATGGTTGGATTATTGCCCCTCTGCGCTACCACCGTCGTCGAGCCGTGGCAGCGGGAACGAGTGCCGCGGCTAATGGCGGTCTTTAGAGAACGCCTGCGACGCATGCCCGAACTTATGGAAAGCATCCACGCCACCGGACCGGGCCACATGGGTGTCGCGGAGCGAGGCATATTTGCGCTCGTAAACCAAGATAGGCTTCGCCGAATTCTGTCGCGCATGCTCAATGAGAACGAATTTCTAAGCCCATTTGGTATTCGGGCGCTGTCGCGCTACCACGCCGAGCATCCCTATGTCATCCATGTGGAAGGCCAGGAGTATCGTGTGGACTATCTTCCAGGGGAATCGGACACGGGCATGTTCGGTGGCAACTCCAACTGGCGTGGGCCAGTTTGGATGCCGGTAAATGTGCTGCTAATCCGTGCTCTGCTGCAGTTCTATACCTACTACGGCGACAACTTCAAGATTGAGTGCCCAACCGGCTCGGGCAGATTGATGAACTTATTCGAGGTCGCCCGTGAAATAGCTAATCGGCTGGAACGAATATTCCTACGAGATAAGTCTGGCCGGAGGCCGGTGTACGGAGGAACGGAGAAGTTCCAGCGCGATCCGCAGTGGAAGGATTACATCCTGTTCTATGAATACTTCCATGGCGATAACGGCGCCGGACTTGGGGCCAGTCACCAAACCGGCTGGACCGGCTTGGTCGCAAAACTCATCGAGATTTTCGGCCGCCTCGAAGCACCCCAATTGCTTGAGGCCGGCAAAATGGGTGCGTTCGCCAAAAGTGCATCGCAATGACCATAGTGGTCTCGATATTGCGCACAGCCTTGCAATGAAGAAGATAGCAGGAGGGCATCGGTTGTGCCTCTCTTAAGTCCCGAGAGACACATGCGTTGGCTAAAAGTCTTCGAGCCGTTGATGATCATTACTGGAATTGTGCAGCGCTCGCGACCCTACCGTCGATTACCAAGCTGTACGTGACGCACAGCCATCACGCCTCCGGTCATTCGCTAACAACATGGTCCATTTTTGCCATCGCAAGTTTATTGTGGGTGGTTTACGGGTTGCTTAACCGAAAACCGGCGATCTACGCCGGCAACATTATCGGGCTGGTCATGAATCTACTGATGGTGAATGGCATCCTGATGAACGCCGGGTGGACCTACTAAGATTATGTCCACCGCCGCTCCGGTTACGCTTAATTCAATGAGTGCTTCGGTGCTTATGTTGTACCCCTGGTGATTCCAGGTTCCAGACCCCGCAGGACCAGAAGAATGGACGGCGGAGTCCGATCGGAGTGCAGCGGTAGCATAACACCAGCTTGCCAAGGTGGAACCATAGGCAGCCTGAAGGGGCGAAGAATTGCCGGATATAGGACACCCAGCCGGTTGGCGATTAGCGTGAAAAGCTACACTCCTACATCCCCCAATCGTTCCCAAGTCAACCAATGCGCACTACGATGCTCTGTATTTACGATGGAAGGTAGCTAGGAAAAAACGGCCACGCAAGGGAGCGATTGAGAGCATACTGATGGTTGGCTGAAAGGGAAAAATAGAACCAGTAGTTTTACAGCTCCGGCTATCTTGTAGCCCATTGTGCGTCCCACTACTTCAGGGCCTGTTTTTTTCTAAAGCCGAATCTCTCCAGCTCACGAAGTAACCAAGGGACCAAGATTGCGTGGAAACACAATCCATGACCCAGAAACTCTCCCGCGAAGGTTGCAACCGAGCAACACATTCATAGAAGGCTGTATAATTTCACTGACGGTCGGAGAAAAGGGTTGTCACCAGTGTACACCTCGCAAGTTTTACAAGCGTGGGGCAAGATCCTCAAGGGCGAGGAACCTTCTCTTTCCATAGAGATCACGCGGGAATGTCCCTTGAAGTGCCCGGGCTGTTACGCGTATGACGACGCACATCTGGGCGGCGGACGGACACTGCGCGACCTGAACGATCGAAGGGGCCAATCCCTGGTAGACGGAGTTCTTGAAGTCGTCGATCGTCTGAAGCCTTTGCACTTGTCCATCGTGGGCGGTGACCCTCTGGTCCGCTTCCGCGAGCTGGAATTGATGATCCCTCCGCTATTGGGGCGCGGAATCCACGTGCAGATTGTAACCAGCGCCTTCCGCACCATGGGTCGGTCGTGGGCAAACCTGGAACGTCTGCACGTTGTGGTGTCCATTGACGGTTTGCAACCGGAGCACGACGCCCGGCGAGCGCCGGCAACCTATGACCGTATTCTTAGAAACATCGCGGGACAAAGAGTCACGGTTCACTGCACCATCACCGGCCAAATGATGAAGCGGCCGGGATACCTAGCCGAATTTCTGGAATTCTGGACGCCACGCCCCGAGATCAAGAAGGTATGGTTCAGCCTGTTCACGCCCCAAGTAGGGGATAAAATGCCGGAAATCCTGAGCCCTGAAGAACGGGCGCAGGCCATCGCGGACATGATGCGGTTGCGAAGGCAATATCCAAAGCTGGATATGAACGAGGCGGTGATCCGGCAGTTTGCCAAGCCACCACACAGCCCTCAAGATTGTGTTTTCGCGCTCACGACCCAAACGTTGTCGGCGGATCTGGAGACAAAGATCACGCCATGCCAGTTTGGGGGAAATCCAGATTGCGCATCCTGCGGATGCATGGCGTCCATGGGCTTGGCCGCTGTGGCAGCGTATAAACTGGGGGGAATCGTTTCCGTCGGGACCATTTTCAAAACTTCCATCAAAATCGGCCAGACCCGGGCGAAGTCAAGGGCAAAGCCTTCGGCCAAGAACGCATTGCCCATATTGCAGACAAAAGATGTGGTCGTCCGGGACAAGAGCGAAATTCATTGGTAAAGAATTCAGCACGGCTGTGGAGATGGCATTGCTTTGTGATTCGACACTATCCGCCCAGGGCGGGCTGTTCCCCTGTTACTTCAAGGCAAGCTCATCGGCGTGCCAGCTAACGCGTATTCATGGAGCATTTATCTCGCGCTGGAGAGAATTGTGGGCAGGATTCATCGTCCTTGTCCCGAGGGTAGGGATAGATGGCATCCGTAGCGGCAAGGAGGTACGTTGAACCACTCGGCTCTTTTCCGGTCGGCCTTGGTGGCGCTCCTCAGAAACAAGATGCGAAGCATTCTGACGGTCCTGGGAATCACGATCGGGATTGCGGCGGTAATCTGTGTGGTCGCTATCGGCAGAGCGGGACAGGCGCGCGTCGAACAACAGCTCAACAATTTGGGAGATAACTTTGTCTGGATCGAAGCCGGGGGCCGTGCGGTTAACGGAGTGCGTACGGGCACGCATGATACAAAAACGCTGGTGATGGCCGACGCGACAGCCATCAAGAACCAAGTTTCATTGATCAAGAGTGTATCCCCAAATGTTGACGATCCGGTCCAAGTGATCTACGGCAATCAGAATTGGCACACGTCCTACCGGGGAGTCTCACCCGAATATTTCGAAATAAAGCGCTGGTATGTGGATCGAGGGGCAATTTTCTCGCAGGACGACGTGGATCGGGCCGCAGATGTATGCGTCATAGGCCGAACGGTGCGGGATCAGCTTTTTGGCGTCGATGATCCGGTGGGGAGGGTGATTCGCGTAAATAGCCTTCCATGCAAAGTGGTGGCTACACTCCATCCAAAAGGACTATCGCTTTCCGGGCAAGATCAGGATGACACCATCATTTTGCCGTACACGACGGCCCAGAAGAAGCTCAAAGGGATTACTTGGTTAGACGACATCCTGTGTTCCGCCGTTTCCCAAGACGCTGTCAAAATCGCCGGACAGGAAGCAACGGCGGTGCTCCGCGATCGCCATCACCTGCGCCCTGAAGAGGAAGATGACTTCAACATTCGCAATCCCGAGGACATCATTCAGGCGCAACTGGACGCCAGCAAGACTCTCAGCATATTGTTAATCGCGATTGCCTCAGTTTCGTTGCTTGTGGGGGGCATCGGCATCATGAATGTGATGCTTGTCTCCGTAACCGAGCGCACGCGTGAAATCGGAGTTCGCGTAGCGGTGGGAGCGACCGAAGAGGCGATCCAACTGCAATTTCTCGGTGAATCCATCATGCTCAGCCTGGTTGGGGGCGCGGTAGGTGTAGTGTTCGGTATTTTCGGATCCTACCTAGTGGGACAGACACTCCGTTGGCCGATCGAAATGTCGGTTGAAGCGATCATCGTTGCGGCTGTGTTTTCGGTCGCTGTCGGTGTCTTCTTCGGATACTACCCGGCGCGAAAGGCTTCCCGGCTTGATCCGATTGAAGCACTGCGATACGAATGAATCATCTTGAGTTCTAACCCCAGGAACCCTAAATGAAAATAAAAAGCCGGTGGCTCATTCTGGCAGGTGCAGTGGTTGCGGCTGGACTATTCGCCGTTTTCGCACTCAACCGGAGCGCTCAAGCGCAACACTTCACAGCCAAGGTGGAACGAGGTGAAATCAATGATGTCGTCGAAGCGACGGGAACCATCAACGCGGTCATCACCGTGCAGGTTGGTTCGCAGGTTTCCGGGACCATCGCCAAGCTGAACGCCGATTTCAACTCGCGTGTTCATAAGGGTGACGTGGTCGCGCTTATCGACCCCGCTTTGTTCAAAGGAGCCCTGTTGCAAGCCACCGCCGATATGGAAAACGCGAAGGCCAACCTCTTGGCGGCCCGCGCAAACCTGGAAAAGGCGCGGGCCGGATTCGTACAGACCAAAGCCGACTATGACCGCACCGAAGGGCTATTCAACGGCGGCATCTTGAGCCAGCAGCAATTGGACCTCGCCAAAGCGAACTATGATTCGGCAAATGCGGCGGTGAATGCGGCCGAGGCCAATGTTACGCAAGCCGCGGCACAAGTCAGCCAAAAGGAAGCGGCAGTGACAGTGGCCCAAACGAACCTGGAGTATACGGTGATTCGGTCTCCGATTGATGGAACGGTCGTGGCACGAAATGTGGATGTGGGACAAACCGTCGCGGCCTCACTGCAAGCGCCAACCATTTTCACGATTGCACAGGACCTGGCGAAGATGTGGGTATATGCGAAAACCGACGAGTCGGACGTCGGAAATATCAAGATTGGCAAGCCTGTGACTTTCAAGGTGGACGCTTTTCCAAAAGACACCTTTCACGGGGTCGTCAGCCAGGTTCGGATGAACGCAACCACGGTGCAAAGCGTGGTCACCTACGACACAATCATCGAATTCGCGAATCCGGAGCTAAAGCTTTTCCCAGGAATGACAGCGTACGTTACCATCCCCGTCGCCACCGTACAGAATGCGTTGAAGTTGCCCAACACGGCTCTACGCTATAAGCCGCCCATGACCGCCGAGGAAATCCTGGCCATTTTTAAACAGTACGGAATCGAGGAAGGCGGGGCGAAGCCTGCCGTAGAAGAGCCTGTCGCTGCAGGCAACGGGACGCCAACCGTTCCTGCTGCGCAAAATGTACCTCGCGCGCCGAAATCCGATACGGCCATTGTTTGGAAGCTACGCCCGGTCAACCGGATGGAGCCAGTCAAGGTGTCTCTGGGAATCACCGATCATGCGTTTACGGAAGTAACCTCGGTTCTTCGAGGACAGCTGAAGGAAGGGGACGAGGTCGTGATTCGCTCTGTGGTCTCAAAATCTCAGGTTCCCGGGGGAATCCGCCGGTAGGCACAAATTGTTCGAAAGGATTTCACGTACTCGATGCCAGCCGTCAAGCTAAGTGAAGCGACTTCAAGCAGCGCGAAGGAAAGCGCGATCTTACGCGTTGAAGAAATACACAAATATTATGAATTGGGGGAAACACGCGTGCATGCGCTGCGCGGCGTCAGCCTCGACATTCAGCGCGGAGAGTTTGTCGCGATCATGGGGGCTAGTGGAAGTGGCAAGTCAACCTTCATGAATATTCTCGGGTGTCTGGATCGCCCCAGTTTGGGACGCTATTTGCTCGAAGGAATCGATGTTTCCGGGCACGATAAGAAGGCCCTTGCACTGATTCGCAACCAGAAGATCGGATTTGTTTTTCAGGGTTTTAATTTGCTGGCGCGGACCACGGCGCTTGAAAATACCGAACTACCAACGCTCTATACGAAAATTGACAAAGTGGAGCGCACAAAGCGGGCTTCCGAAGCCCTGGCGATGGTCGGTCTTGCCGAGCGTGCACAACATTTTCCGTCGCAGATGTCCGGTGGACAGCAGCAGCGGGTGGCCATTGCGAGAGCACTGGTAAACCACCCTTCGATTCTGCTGGCCGACGAGCCCACCGGGAATCTTGACAGCCGGACCTCGGTGGAGATTATAGAGATTCTGCAGAACTTGAACGACAAGGGCCTTACGATTGTCCTGGTCACTCACGAGCACGACATCGCCCAATTCGCCAAACGCGTGCTGGTTTTTCGCGATGGAAAAGTCCGCAAAGATGATCCGGTCCTTAATCGCCCTGCCGCAAGGGAAGTGCTCAAGACGTTGCCGACACTGGAAGACTGAAGTGAGTTAATTCAAGGCTTGCTCGATCAAACTTCCTACCCCAGCGATGGTCTTGATTTGATCATCGGTCAGATCGAATCGCCGTTTCAGATACTCGGGATCGTTATAGCTTAACCAGACCTTTCCGTCGGCGTCCTGCCATGCCAGCGCCTTCAGAGGGAGGTCAATTGCCGCTGTGGGGGCGGCGAGCATCACGGGAGTGCCGCCCTTCGGGTTTCCGAAGATCAGCAATTGCGTCGGTGGCATTTTCAGCCCCGCTTTCTCCGCTTCGCCGCTGTGATCCACTCGGGCAAAGACCTTGATTCCCTTCTCTTGCACCAGCGCCTCCACGCGATCCAGCGTATCGGGCACGGGATACTTGCTGGGTTTGCTGATGATTCCATCGCCTGTTTTCATGGAAATGTGCTCCTTGTCTGTAGTGAGCGGCAGGGGCTCGTGAGCCCTCGTCGTGCCGAGATAGAAAGCCATTAGCAAACCGGCAGCCGCAAGTAGGAGAGCAAGCACTACCGCCAAGCCGGACGGGCGACCCCCGATCAGCGATCCTCGATTCAGCTCCCGGATGTAGCGCACATGCCGCCAAGAGGCTAAAACATTGGCCGTCACTCCGAACAGTACAAAGGCAATGCCCAGAGGAAGAGATAATGCGGAGGACTCAGAAGGCAAGCTCACGCGTGACATTTCCAACTCTCGAAGAAAGAGTCCAAACCGCGAAACGACGAAGCCGAACGCCATGAGGGCGAGGCCAGTCCGGATCCACGCGAGGAGCGTACGCTCGGCAGCCAGGTAGACCCGGGGGTCGCGATTCGCAGCTGCTGATTCCATGAATTTTGTCCTTCACCCTGAGCGGAAACGGAAGGATAGCATTCTGGATAGAGACAATCTGTTAAAATTCTCTTTTTCGCGGACGGAGCCATCCTCGGTCAACGGCGATTCTTGCCTTCGATCTGCGCGACCCGCGCCTTCACCATTTTCTTAACCAGTGCATCCGGTGGTGGCTCGTCCGCGGGGAACTGGATGGTGCCTTTGGATATGGAGAAGCCCTTAAGCTCGTCCTTAAACTTTTCGATAACCGAGGCAGTGGGAAACAAACTGCAATGGTTCGAAAACGCAGCGAACCACACCAGCACCCTCTTATACTTGAACGCAGGAATCCGATAACTGATGGTCTCGGTGGCCTCCGGTGGCACAGCGGACCGAATGGCCGTGCGAATCTTGTTCAGGGTGCTGCGTGCGGGTTCCGGGACACCGGCAAGGTATTCCTCCACGTCTTTCGGAGCGCTGCTGCCTTTCGCCGCGTAGCTGCGATTTCCAGGTTTCCTTTTCTTCATGGTTCCTCCGCCGGTGCCGAGCTGTCTGCGCACTCGCGGGCACGGTCCAGGAGCAGGTCGCGTTCGCGGGCGTTGCGCGTGAGGGTTGCCGCGCGCGCGAATTCTGCGCGAGCTTCGCCAAAGCGGCCGAGCTTTTTCAGGAGGTCGCCACGCACGCTCGGCAACAGATGATAGCCGGCGAGTGATGGCTCCGCAGTCAGCGCATCCACGAGTTCGAGGCCGGCCACCGGCCCGGAGGCCATGGCAACGGCAACAGCGCGATTCAATTCCACGACGGGAGACGGCGCGAGCCGGGCAAGTGCCTCATAGAGCGCCACAATGCGCGGCCAGTCCGTTTCCTCCGGAGTAAGCGCTCGCGCGTGACAAGCGGCGATGGCAGCCTGAAGGGCGTAAGGACCCCGCATGCCTCCGAGCCTTTCGGCGCGTTCGAGCGCGGCGAGACCGCGACGGATAAGGAGTTGGTCCCAGTGCGCGCGGTTTTGATCGAACAGTAGGATTGGCTCTCCCGTCGAACTCACGCGGGCCCTCGCACGCGACGCCTGAATTTCCATAAGGGCTACCAGGCCATGCACTTCCGACTCCTGCGAAGCAAGTTCGGCCAGGATACGCCCGAGGCGCAACGCGTCTTCGCAGAGTGCGGGCCTCATCCAGTCGCCACCCGAGGTCGCCGAGTATCCTTCATTGAAAACGAGATAGATCACTTCGAGAACGGAGGACAGCCGGGCTGCGAGCTCAGGGCCGCGGGGGACCTCAAAAGGAACGCGCGCTTCCGACAACGTCCGCTTGGCACGGACGATCCGCTGGGCGATGGTCGGCTCCGGGGCGAGGAACGCCCGCGCAATCTCCGCGCTCGTCAACCCGCCGAGTAAGCGCAGTGTGAGCGCAACGCGCGCGTCTGTGGAGAGAACCGGATGGCAGGATATGAACACGAGGCGAAGCAGATCGTCGCCAATTTTATCGTCGAGCGCGGCGTCGAAGTCCGGCACAGCCATCTCCTGGACCTGGAGCTCGCGGCCAAGTTCCTCGTGCTTGCGCTCAAGCCGTTTGTTGCGGCGAAACGTATCAATCGCACGGTGCTTTGCAGTGGCCATGAGCCAAGCGCCCGGGTTATCCGGGATGCCCGATTCCGGCCACTGCTTGAGTGCGGCGACGAGAGCGTCCTGCGCGAGTTCCTCGGCAACGCCGACATCACGAACGATGCGCGTAAGACCGGCAATGATCCTGGCCGACTCGATTCGCCAAACGGCGTCGATGGCACGATGTGTATCGGAGGTCGTCACGACTACCCATCACAACATCTTCGCCTTGAGCGTGCAAGCCAACCGCAATGTCGGAAAGAACGCAGCTCCTCTTGGGTGTTGCGGGGGGAGGCGTTCGCTACGGCTTGCAAGGGAAATCGTCGGGCCCATACATCTGGCGAACCTCGGTTTCGCCTTCCCAGCCTGGCCAGTGTTTCTTGTGTAGCTCCATGAAGCGCACCGCGGATTGAACCGCTTCTTCCTTCGATTTCAACTCAAATTGCGCGTAGCCACCGATGATCTCTTTGGCCTCGGTGAAGGGCCCGTCGACCACGGTGACCTGCCCGTTGGAGAGCCGGACGCGGCTCCCGGTGTCGGTGGGCTTGAGCCCGCCGCTCCCGAGCATGGTGCCAACATTGACCGCCTCTTCACTGAGCTTGCCAATGGCATCCATTAACTCCTTCGGCGGAAAGCCATACCCTTCCTTATGCTTGACTATCATCATGAATTTCATCGTCACATCTCCTTTTCTATTCGAGTTAGGGAGCCGGTTTCCGGTTATTGCGCCGGCCGGCGAAACCTTGGTTCTATTCCTGGCTCTATGGAAGCGTCGGACGACAGACAGCAAAATCGACAGGTTCCATAAACTTTTTTCGGCGGGAGCGACGCGGAGCGGAGGCCTGTTCCGCTTACGGCTTCTTCTCGGCTACCTGGGCGCGCAGGCGCTCTTCCCGCTTCCTCAACTCGGGAGTAAGCTCGGGACCGAAGTCCTCTGCTTCGAAGACCTGGCGAATCTCAATCTCCGCTTCCCCTTCGTGAGGACTGGGGCAGCGCTTGACCCATTCGATCGCTTCTTCCATGGACCTCACCTGCCACAGCCAGAAACCGGCGATCAACTCCTTGGTCTCGGTGAAAGGCCCGTCGATCACGGTCCGGTTCTCTCCTGAGAAGCGCACACGCTTGCCCTTCGAACTAGGTTGCAGGCCCTCGCCGGCGAGCAACACGCCGGCCTTCACCAGCTCTTCGTTGAACATCCCCATTTCGGCAAGAAGCTTTTGCTTCGGCATGACGCCCGCCTCCGAATCCTTGCTGGCTTTGACGATCACCATGAATCGCATTATTCTTTCTCCTTTTGCGTTTCGGTTTGCAGCTGGATTTTCTGCCCTCTACTCTAATGTCGAATGGGGGGCAGCAGGATCGACACTTACAGAAATTTTTTGCAGGAATTTTTAAAAGTTCGCAAACCGTGGCGCGGATCGGTTTACCTAGCCGCAACACAAAGCAGCGACTGGGCAGAGGCCCCCATTTGCAGTAAATTCTGTAAAAGCCTTAAATCTTCATAAAGATACGCCGGGAGCGTTTGTCGAGCCGTCAGCTGGATGACCGGGCGCAATACCTCTAACGGTACCCAAGCGGTCTTATCGGGAAGGATGCATGCTTGTTCGTTTACGTGTTCCAGCTCACAAGACAGTATGACAAGTACAAACGCGAGGACCATCGCTGCCAAGACTGTTTTATGGTTCCGAAAGTGTTTGTGCCGACCCTTCATGTTCGCCTCCTGCTCAAGCCATTCTGGGCTCTACCTGGACGTCGAACGAAGGGCCTCGAGGTCGACAGGTGGCATGTCTGATTGGGGAGAAAAGACTTGGGATTAATTTGGTTCCTGACGGCAGGAAGTAGTGAGTATTAGTAATAAGTCTTTAAAACGCTACAGTTTTCGCGACCGTGTACCGACCACTTCCCCGCTTGGCCCGACCAGATCGGATACGAGAAAAGCGATATCTCTGCTGCCACAACCAACATCGAGAACTCGCATGCCCGCGCTGAGCCCGGCCTGCTGCAGGAGTTGCCGGGTGAAAGGTTCAAGGGCCTGCGCCTGACGGCTGGGGCGTTCGAATTCCTCGTTCGAATGACCCAAGGCATAAGTGGATCGTTGGGAGTTTTCCATATTTCACCGCGGCCCTGCGCGCCGAAACCACTCTTTCCAAAGGAGGAGAAAAGTAACCGAACGAGAAGTTACCGGCGGGCGCGGTCCTTGCGGACGGCTTCGTCCACCAGGGCATCGAGTTCCGAACGAGTCAGGGTGACTTCGTCCGTGGTGTTTTCACCTTGATCACAGGTTTCGGGAAGTTCGGCGCCGCCGCCGGGAGGTGGCGTGACGTGGTAACGCGCTCGCGCGGCCATGAGCTTGGCCACTTCGCGCGTGGAGAGAAGCTGCGGCTCACCCGCAAGTTTCGCCGCAAGCATAATTTTCGCGAAGTGCTCGATGGTCTCCATCCGGAAAAAGGCGGTGAGCAAATCCGGACCGCAGGTGGTGGCGCCGTGATTGGCAAGCAAGACTGCATCGTAGTGCGGAACGAACGGCTCGAGGACCGCGCCGAGATCCGGCGTGCCGGGGGTCGCGTAGCGAACGAGAGGAACCTTGCCGAGTCCGACGACAACTTCAGGGAGCAGCGCCTGGTCGAGGCCGAGGCCGGCCGCGGCGAAACCCGTGGCCGTTGGCGGGTGGCCGTGGCAGACGGCGTTGACGTCCGGACGCATATTGTAAAAGAGAAGGTGCATGCCGGCTTCGGAAGAAATCTTGCGGTCGCCCTGGAGGTGGTGGCCATCCATATCCATGATGACCAGATCCTCCGGGGTCATCATGCCCTTATTAATGCAAGTAGGAGTCGTGAGGATGCGATCGGCGTCGAGGCGAATGGAGAGGTTGCCTTCGCCGGCGACGATAAATCCCCGTTCGTACATCCAGCGGCCCACAACGCAAATATCGTGACGATGTTGTTCTTCACTGCGTGCAAAGTTCAAGGGCCACGAGTCCGAAGTCACGGTACGGACTCCTTCCTAGACCGAAGGGCGTTCCGGTCCAACCAAAAGCGATGAAATGTTCAAAACTTCTGGCAAAAGAGTACGCTTCAACGTGCAGAAAGCCAAGCGCAAATCACGCGTAAATCCCGCGAAGCTTCAGAGCCATTGCGACGCGGTCAATGGCCAGCATATAGGCGGCAATGCGGTTGTTGACGTGGTGGAGTTCGGCATAGCGAACGACCTCGTCGAAAGCGCGCTCCATGACGTCCAGAAGACGTTCGTTGACTTCACTCTCACGCCAGAAGAATCCCTGGCGGTCCTGAACCCATTCGAAATAGCTGACGGTAACGCCGCCGGCGTTTCCAAGAATGTCTGGAACGGTGAAGATGCCCTTGGAATCGATGATGGCATCGGCCTGCCAAGTTGTGGGGCCGTTGGCGCCTTCGCAGAGGACTCTGGCCTGCACCTGATGTGCGTTCTGCTCGGTAATCTGGTTTTCAATCGCGGCCGGGATGAGGACATCGCAGGGCTGGAAGAGAACATCGCGCGCGCTCATTTTGGTGCCGCCGCCAGGAAAATCCTGCAGGGCTTTCTTCTGGGTATATACCCAGTCGATAACTTTTGGAACGTCAAAGCCCTTTTCGTTGTAGAGACCGCCACCGATATCGGCGAGGCCTATGATCTTGTAACCCGCCTTCTGCATGAGGTCGGCAGCGAGGGAGCCGACGTTACCGAATCCTTGAACGATGATGTGGGTGGTTTCTTTTTTCATGCCCAGCTTGGCCATGGCTTTATCAACGCAGATCATGACACCGCGGCCTGTGGCTTCCTTGCGACCACGAGAACCGCCTAATTCAATGGGCTTGCCGGTGACGACGGCCGTGGTGGCCTGGCGGGCGTGCATGGAGTAGGTATCCATCACCCACGCCATGGTTTGTTCGTTGGTGCCCACGTCAGGGGCAGGCACATCGCGCTCTGGCCCGAGCCAGTCCGAAAGTTCGGCGGTATAACGGCGGGTGAGGCGTTCGATTTCGCCGCGTGACATCTTTCGAGGATCACAGATGATGCCGCCTTTGGCCCCGCCGAAGGGTATATCCACCACCGCACACTTCCAGGTCATCCAAGCCGCGAGGGCGCGGACTTCGTCAACGCTGACGTCGGGAGCAAAGCGGATGCCGCCCTTGCCAGGCCCGCGCACGGTGGAATGAAGCACGCGATAGCCGGTAAAAACTTCGAGCTGACCGTTGTCCATGCCGACGGGAATGTAGAGGGTGATTTCCTTGTCGGGATATTTGAGATAACGGTAGATGCCCTGCTCCAGGCCGAGTTTGTTGGCGGCCACTTCAAAACGCGCTTCGGCATTTTGGTATACATTCATTTCTTCAGGAACAAGCGTTTGGGACATGCAAAAGTCTCCTCTGCTCAGACAGACCGCGGCACGGCCAACTGGGCTGCATTGTTCGGCCTGACAGAGACGCGCAGGCTCGAAAAGAGAGGCCAAGAGGAACGGGCGAATGACAGCGGGCTACCCACCCGCCGGACCTGCCAATTGGCCGGGAGGCCAGTATACGAAGCGAATTGACAGACCGCAAGGCAGCGACACAGAGAGTCAACTCGACGGGAAAAAGATACGAGTTCATTGACGGAGGGGCGAGGGACCCATAGCATTTGCGGGACGACGATGGGATGTTACTTCTGGATACGGATGCGGATTTCTTTGGCGGGCGCGCTGGGGATTCGGCTGATTGCGGCGTGGTTTCTGGTGGGCGTGTTGTTGTTTCGCTACGCCGGGGGACTGCGGTTCCGGGATACGCTTTTGGAACACGGTGTACCTGGAGAAGAGTCGCGGAACGGTCTGGGATCTGTATTCGTTCTGGGGGTAGTGTGTACTGTTCGGGATTGTGATCTCGATCTTCTTTCTGCAGGCACTGCAACGTTACAATCCACAGGAGGGCTGCCGGATACTGGCGAGCGAAATCCGAGGGCACGTAATCGTGGTGGGCTTATACGCACTTGGGGGCGCGCATCGTCGAACATCTGAGAACACGCCGAACTCCCTATGTCTTGATCGACCGGGGTCCTGCCGCCGTGGATGACCTGATACGCGACGGAGAACCGGTTATCGTGGACAACGCGAAGCAGGAATCCACGCTTGCGGATGCGGGGATCGCACATGTGAAGATCGTGGTGCTAGCAACAAATAATATGGAGGCCGCGTTGTTAGTGACGAAACGCGCGCGCGAAGCCAACAAAGCGCACATCATTGTTCGCTGTTACGTCGATGACTTCACAGAGATCCTGGAGACACTAAGAGCAAATGAAGTGATTTCAAGCTCGAAAAGCGCGTTTGAAGGAATCTCACCGCGGCTGGGCACAGGGGCCAAGTAGATGGCCGTTCCTCCAAGGCGGGCCCAGCGAAGATCAAAGATCAGATAAACTAGAGGACTGGGATAATGAATCTGGCGGAAGCGTGTAGATGGATAACAAGCTAAGCATTTCCATTCTGGTGCCGGTATACAACGAACAGTATCTGGTGGAAGCCAGCCTGCGCCGGCTGGGTGTACTCGTGGAATCGTCGCTACTGTCGCGGGTGCGGGTCATCGTGGTGAACGACGCTTCCACGGATCAGACAGGCGCAGCGCTGCAGCGATTTCAAGCCGCGATCGGCGAACCGCCGCTTTCGCAATTTGAGTGGATTTTCCTGGAACACGCGAAGAACCAGGGCAAGGGCGCGGCCATCCGCACGGCGATCCGGCATGTAGACACGGACCTGGCGGTGATCCACGACGCGGACCTCGAGTATCATCCGGACGACATCGTGAAAATGATTCCGCTCTTCGTGACGGAAGAAGCAGATGCGGTGTTTGGTTCGCGATTCCTGTCGAGCGATTTCCGTCGCGTACTGCTCTTCCGGCACAGCCTGGGCAACAAATTGATCACGCTGCTGACCAACATCATCACGGACCTGAACCTTTCGGACATCGAGACGTGCTACAAAATGGTGCGCACAGACCTGCTGAAGAGCATTCCGTGGGAGAGCGAACGCTTCGGGATCGAGCCGGAAATCACCATCAAGCTCGCGAAGCGCAATGCGCGTATTTTTGAAGTCCCCATTCGCTATTCAGGGCGCAGCTACGCGGAAGGAAAAAAGATCACCTGGAAGGACGGCGTGCGCGCGCTGGGCTCGCTAATCAAATATAAGATCAGCGACCGTTTATATGTGGAGGATGCGCATGGCGGAGAAATCCTGTCGCGGTTGACGCGCGCACCAAAGTTCACGAAATGGATGGCGGACACTATCCGGCCATACATGGGTGACAGGGTGCTGGAGATAGGGGCTGGGACGGGAAACCTAACAGCTAACCTGGTGCCGCGCACGGTCTACTACGCGAGCGACATCAATCCGCAATACCTGGCCAGGCTGGAAAAACTGAAGCCTACCCGGCCGTACCTGCAAGTGAAGGCTACGGACGTGATGGCCGCGGAGACCTATCCCTCGGAACATTTCAACACGGTAGTCTGCCTGAACGTGGTGGAACACGTGGAGGATGACGTGGCGGCGCTGAAGAACATTCGCCGGACGCTGGACGAGCACGGACGGGCGATTATTCTGGTACCGAACGGGCCGGGCTTGTACGGGACGCTGGATAAGGTACTAGGGCACTACCGGCGTTACACGCGGGAAGGGCTTGTGAACACCTGCGAGAGGGCGGGGTTCACGGTCGAGACGGTTTTGAAGTTCAATCGCATCGGGGCGCCGGGGTGGTGGTTAAATGGACGAATTCTGAAAAAAGAGACGTTTGGACTATGGCAAATGAAGCTCTTGAATTTCCTGATGCCCCTGGTGAAACATATGGACCGCTTCTTGCCCTTTCCCCACCTTTCGTGGATCGCCATTTTGAGAGCGGACAGACAACACGAGACGGAAGCCAGCTCGGCTTCGGCGCTCTCTCTTCTTTCGACGCAAAGCGGCTATACACACAATTAATTTCGCCGGAGTTTGGAAAGTTGCAGGGCGCTACTGTTGAGGACAGGTGTGATCGCATGCTGCTGTGTTTGAATTCCAAAAAATTTTGTAGATCGCGAGAACCCCTCGTAGACGACACGCCTATTGAATGCGGAATTGAACGGCGACCGTAAGGTGCATTGCGGTCGGTTTGCCGTCTAATTGTGCTGGTGTGTATTTCCATTGCTTGAGAGCCGTCAGGGCGGCCTGATGGAGCAAAGTCGGACCCGACAAGACTTTCATGGTGCTGACTTTGCCGCTCTCATCGATTAGGGCGTCAATCTTCACTTCTCCCGAAATGTGCTGGGTCTTGGCGGCCTGTGGATAGACCGGTGGAACCGACTTGATGAGTACTGCTGGCTTGACGTCGCCGCCGATCGGGAGAGGCGCGGTGGGCTCCGCGCGATGGGCGGAAGCCAAGCTGGCGAGGCCTTCGCCATTTTCGGCGACCTGGTTCGCTTCGACGGCCAACTCCGATTCACTACCCGCTTGTGGTTGGCCATTGCGGCTGACCACAGGAGCGGCCAGATGAACGTCAGCTATGACGGGCTTTTTCGGCTGCTCAACGGCTGGCGGCGGATTGGGACTCGAGGCGGCTGCATTCTTGGGAACCGAGGCCGCGATGGATTCCGGCGAGTTGGCCGAGGGCGTTGTGTTGAAAACCGGTTGCTTGGAGGTCAAGGGACTCGCCATAACTGGAGTGGCCGAAGAGCCGGCCGGGCTGAGGGTCGCAGGAACTGGATTGGAAACGGGATCGGAAGCCACGCTTAACGGAGCTGCTGCGGGTATCGGCGCGGACTTCGAAGCTGGCAGACCGGAGAGGAAATTTCCAGGCTGGCGCGAATACCAGAATCCACCGGCAACCAAAAGCAGGGTGGCAGCAATGCCAATAAGCAGACCCTTTTTCGGACCGGAAGAGGTCGAAGTTGTTTCGGAAGAAGTCTCCCCAAGCAACTGGCCGCCAAAAACGGCCGTCTGCGGCCTGCGCGGAGCATCTTCCACCGGATCGCCATCCGAAGCTTCGGAAAATTCCAAACTAGTGGACGTTGACGCAAGTTCCGCGGGAGTTTCCGAAACATGGCTCGCTTCGGTGTTTGCGGACTGAACATCCCGCGAAAGCGGGGCGAGCCAGGAAGGTATTTTGACCTCTTCGACAGCGAGAGAAGTGGGAATCGGCTTGGGAGCATGCGCAAGGGGCTTGAATTCTACGGGAGCAGGAGGTTTCGTATCAGCATGCGGCATTTCAAGAATCTTGGCAGCCACTTCGGAGACGGGAGCTTGCAGTTTAGCCGGCGGTGGCGCGGGGACGGGAGCCGAGATTTTCGGGGCAGCCGAATCCGCGAACAAGAGAGAGCCGAGCTGTTCCTGAAGTCGGGCAGTCTGTTGCTTGTGTTCCTCGGAAGAAGGACCGGCAGCAGGCAGAGTCTTTGTCTTTGTGGCCTCGGGAGAAGCAATCTTCGTTTCTGGGGCTGGTTGCTTCGCGACGATGGTTGCAGGAACGATTTCCTTCGGAAGCGGAATTACCGGCGCGACCGCCGATGGAACTTGGGACGCGGGCACGACGCGCGCAACCGGTACGGGCGCCGTCGTGTTCACTGCAGGAACGTTGGCGGGCGGAGCAACAACGGGCTTGCTCTCTGCAAGGATCCGCGCGACCGGCGCAGAAGAAGTCATTGGCTTCACGGCCGCGGGAGCAGGTGGAGCGATTTGCGGCGCAGCAGGCGGTGGCACGCTGGACGGTATCGAGGCAAGCTTTGGCGGAGCGGAAGCGGCAGGAGCAATCGGCCGTGGCGCCGCAGGTACTGTGGAAGTTGGTGCGGGGCGATCGGTTGGGAAGCGCACGCCCCAGAATCCAGTCGCGGGCTCCGTGAATTCCAATTCAACGTAACCGGTCACGGTGCGATAGTTTTTGGATTTGACGATCTGGCAGACCACTTCCTTCTTGGTTTTTTCGTTGGTGAGGAAAACCAATTGGCCTGGGGCAACCGCCGAGGCGAGACGAATGACGGCACCCTGACCAAAAACGAGCACGGTTTTGGTAGTTTCCGAAAACGGTTCGCGTTTGTCGGAGCCTCCCACCGTGCGCGCGCCGTTGACGGTGACAGGGATTTCCAGCGCTACAGGTTGAGGACGCGCCGGCGCAACTTCCGCGGTTTTTGCGCCCGATGCTGCAGCACCGGCCGGAGTGGTCGGAAAGACCGAAGGTTCTGAATCCTTGACAATAGGTGCCATGGCTTATACGCTCGCGAAGGAATTTGGGTTGAAAACCCTGCGAGGGCAGAGTTTTCCCTGCTTACCTCTTTATGGTGGGCTTGGCGCGGAGTGGTCCCTATAGTACTTACGTACTACGATGGAAACATCGGGCCGGAAAAGCGGAACCTAACGGGATTTGCAACACAGAGGGCACAGAGGAAGACACAGAGAGCACCGAATCAGGTCGAAGGTCACCGTGTAGAGGGGATAGGACTCCTCGGGCCCCAGGGCTTGAGCTACAGATTGAGGGGGGGTTGGAAGCGGTCGTCGATGGGTACCTGATAGCCGGTGACGAGTTTATTGGTTTCGTTGGCCATGCCGATCACTTGCTGGAGTTCCTTGAACATTTCCGGAGTCATGCCTTTGCTGAAGGCAGAAGCAGTGTGCGAGGCGATGCAGTAGTGGCAATTATTGGTGACACTGACGGCGATGTAGAGAAGTTCTTTCGTGAGCGAGTCGAGGGCGCCGGAAGCCATGATGGCTTTAAGGCTTTCCCAGGTGCGCTTCAGGAGCACTGGGTCGTGGGCGATGGCTTTCCAGAAATTGTTGATGTAGTCGGTTTTGCGCGTGGCCATGATGTCATCATAGACGGCTTTGACGGCGGGGCTGGCGTCTTTGTATTCGATGAGGCCGAAAGTGGACATGAAAATCGCTCCGTGAAAAAAGAGTTGCACAAGGAATGTTAGCCGGAATTCGCGGAAGGTGGTAGCCATTGGGCAGAAGGAGCAAAGGAACCACGCCGCCGGCTGGGCCTCGTGGTTTTTCCAATATTAAATCGTTATAATATGCGGTTCGGAGGTAGCATGCACTTCCCCGCGCCGCGCTGCTTGCAGTTTTGCGTTCTTTTTTCTTTGTTTCGTATGGACCTTGCGTTGCCCTGTGGAGGCCCAGAGGGTACGCGTGCATATCACACCCAATCGTGCGATTGCGTTCGATCCCGACAAGGCCATGGGGAGCTCGATGGACATCCTGTCGGCGAAAGAAATTCGACACGATTTACAGCGAACCGATCATCAAGGAGTCGCTTTCGGCCGGATGGGGACCGATCACGTACCGGCAGAATACGGAACTGACGATTGACGCATGGCACTGGAACCCGAACGGAAAGTGGAGCGACGCCGAACACAAGAGCGGTTACTTCACGGGCAACGGAGAGCCGACAGAGTTTCTGCGGCAGTCCTTCGGGTACAAGCTGCCGCATCGGGGAACGACGCGGAGCGATGCGGGGCAGAATGAGTTCTCGCGGATGACGGACGGGGACGGCGCGAGCTACTGGAAGAGCAATCCTTACCTCACGGAAAAATTCACGGGCGAATCGGACGCCTTGCACCCGCAATGGTTGGTGTTGGATTTC
>Ga0306926_10001794_pt1 | contig 21467 bp, 16 predicted proteins | sample flu12Cox44000178_FD_203759 | JGI IMG/M metagenome (GOLD analysis project Ga0306926, IMG submission 203759) | Lab enrichment of tropical soil microbial communities from Luquillo Experimental Forest, Puerto Rico - flux8day.12C.oxic.44.000.178 (v2)... | ecosystem: Environmental > Terrestrial >...
TCGGGTAGGGAAAGACATGGTGAGCGCGACGCTAGAAGGCTTGCGTTCCCCGGCCGTTCCCCGGCACGTTTGGATGGTGCCCAGCTACGAGATCGGGCTGCTGGGCCGGTTTGTGGTTCGGGTTGACGGCCAGCCGGTGCCGGCGGGCGCCTGGCGGCACAAGCGGGCAGCCGAACTGGTTAAGATCCTCGCCTTGGCCGACCCGCATCGCCTGCACTGCGAACAGGTCATGGACCTGCTCTGGCCCGATCTCTCCCCGGCCGCGGCAACGGGCAACCTGCGCAAGGCCGTTCATTTCGCGCGCGCCTCGCTGGGCGCGGCGCCCGCGATCAGCCGTAGCGGCGAGATGCTGGAACTGTGCCCCCACGGGCAGGTCTCGGTTGATGCGCTGGTGTTCGAGGCCGCGGCCCGCACCGGCCAGGTTGGCGCGCTCGCTGCCTATCGAGGCGAGCTGCTGCCTGAGGACCGTTACGCGCCCTGGGCTGAGGAGCCGCGTGACCGGCTGCGCGGACTGTACCTGCAGCTGCTCAAGACCGCCCGCCTGTGGGAGCGGGTACTCGAAGTCGACCCCGCTGATGAGGAAGCACACCGGGCGCTCATGCAGCGTGCGATCGACGCAGGAGACCGGCGCGCTGCCGTGCGGCAGTTCGAGCGGCTGCGTGAGCATCTGCGCGCCGACCTTGGTGTCGGCCCCGGCCAGAAATCCGTGGCACTGTATGAGCGGGCGATCTCGATGGAGGGCGCGGGCCTGCCCACCGCGGGTGAGCGTACCTGTGTCCTGCTGGCCCGCGGACTGGTCCAGCTCAACACCGGTGAGCTCCAAGCGGCCGAGCGGACGGCCCACCAGGCACGTGCGCTGGCGATGGACTCCAGTCTCGGCCGCGAGATAGGCGAGGCGAGCCTGCTGCTCGGGATCCTGGCCAACCTGGGCGGTCAGTGGAAGCAGCAGTTCCGGGCCGAGTTCATCGCCGCCGTCCGGGCCGAACCGGCCGTCTCCGCCCACGTTTTTGACGCCCACCTGTGCCTGGCCGAGTCCTGCCTCTGTGGCCCGGCTGGGCACGTGGGGATGGCGGAATACGCACACGACCTGCTGGCCATCGCCGAACAGGCAGGCTCGGTCCAGGGGCGGGCGCTAGCACAATTCCTGCTCGGAGAGGGCGAGCTGCTCTCTGGCAGGCTCCCCGCGGCACAGCAACTGCTCACCTCCGCAGCCGCGTTGTACGAGCGGGCGGGCGCCACCTCAGGACAGGTCCTGGCCATGCACCGCCTCGCCGAGGCGGCCGTGGCCAGCGCCCGGCGGGCCCAGGCCAGCTGGCTGCTGCAGCGCAGCCTGCGCCTAGCGGAAAACTGCTGGCTAGAGCCGCATGCGCTGGTGCGGGTGCATGGGATGCTCGTTGCCGCCGCCGTCAACCCGCACGCAGCGACCCGGCGCGTCGAGGACGCCGACCGAAGGCTCTATCGACGCAATGTCTGCTCGCCGTGTTCCCTAGGATTCCGGGTTGCGGCGGCCATCGCCTACGCCCGTGCCGGGCGCCTCGACCAGGCACGGCGCAGGCTCCAGGGCGCAGAACGAATCACCGGAATGTGGCCAGGCGGCGCATGGCATGCCGCCATCTGGGAAGCACACGGCGCGCTGCGGCAAGCCGAGGGCGACACAACAAGAGCAACCGCGCTTTACAACGAGGCCGCAGACCAGTTCGCAGATCTCGGCCGCCCGCTCGACCGCGAACGGTGCCGGGCCGCAGCACGGCAAGCGGCAGGCACCGGCCGCCAAGCTGGCCCGCCCAAACCATAGCTGCAACCCGAACATCACCCGCTCACAAGAACCGCACCGGCAGCTGCTCGCCGGACGAGAGCGGTCCTCAAGCCGCCAGCTTCCGCTGTGGCCAGGCTCTCCACTCCGCCACGATCAACCAGTCAGTCGACAGCCCACTCCGAGTCGAGCGATAGGGCTGCACGCCGAGTCAGCGACGGGATCACTCCCAGTGACTAGCGCCGATCGGCCCGGGTACGCAAGTATCCGCCGTCATGCACGTTCGCGTTGCTTGGTGCCCGCCGACGGGTGCCCGCGCAGATCGGGTTGTTCTGCCGCGCTCCCAGCCGAGGACTTGTCCCTAGACGGCTTCTTTCGGTGCGACGGCGTGCGCGGCCGGTTGCCTTCGCTGCTAGAAGCCGCTGGTTCCGTGGTGGCGGATGTGAGCCCGTGCTGGTGGAGGGTTTCCTGGACGCGGCGGGCTGCGGGGGCGTCGATGCGCTGGTAAATCGCGAGTGCCTGCCGCAGGTACTCCGTGGCTTGACCGGGATTGCCGTCCTGCAGGTGGCTGTGGCCGAGTCCTTCCAGGGCGCATGCTTCATCTGGGGCCGTGCCAACGTCGCGGGCGACGGCCAGTGCCCGGGTGTGGTGCTCGCGGGCCTGCGGGGTGTTTGCGGTCCGGGTCGCCAGCTCGCCGAGGTTGTTCAGGGCTACAGCCTCGCGGAGCCGGTGGCCGAGATCGCGGAACACGTCCAGCGCCTCATGGTGGCTGGCGGCGGCGGCCGGGTAGTCGCCGGTCAGGCGCTGCACGGTGCCCAGACGGTAGAGGGCTTCGCCCTGGCCGAGCCGGTAGCCAATGTTCCGGGAGAGCGTCAGGGCCTGCTGCAGACGTTCGGCTGCGGCGGCGTAGTCCCCGGTCTGCATCTGGACGACGCCCAGCTGAAGGAGTGCACCGGCCTGGCCGAGCTGGTGACCAATGTCCCGGTAGAGCGTCAGGGCGTGCTGCAGACGTTCGGCGGCGGCGGCGTAGTTACCGGTCTGGCTGTGGACGGCGCCTAGCTCTTGGAGGGCATCGCCTTGGCCGAAGCGGTGATCGAGTTCACAGAACAACTCCAGTGCCTGCCGGCAGCTGGCGGCGGCGGCCTGGTAGTCGCCGGACAACCGTTGGACAATGCCGAGATTGTTGAGGGCGTTCGCCTGGCCGGCTCGGTCGCCGAGCTCGCGGTAGAGCGCCAGTGCCTGGGTCGCGCTGGCGACGGCGGCCCGGTGGTTGCGGGTGTTCGCCTGAATAGCGCACAAGTTCGTGAGAGCGCCGGCCTGGCCGGCCCGGTCACCGGCCTGGCGTGCCGCGGTATGGGCGAGCTGGTGGAGCGCGGCGGCCTGGTCCCAGTGACCCCGGGCGTCCAGGAAATCAGCCATGACGGCGGGAATGGCAATGGCGTGCTGGAAGCGCCCGCAGCCCGCGGCGTAACCGACGGCCGCGTGCAAGTTGGCGTGCTCGCTCTCCAGCCAGGCGGCTGCCTGCGCAGGCGTGGACAGTTGCGGCACGGAGCCGGGTTGCCGGGCCGCCGGCAAGGGAGGGATGGGGGTCATCTGGATGGTGATGTGCTGGGAGGCGGCCAGCGCGGTGTGCAGGTAGTAGTCGAGCAGCCGGCCGACCGCGGCGTCTGAGTCGGCGGGGTCGTCTGCGGCGGTCAGGGCGCGGGCGTGCTCACGGAGCAGGTCGTGCAGCTGGTAGCGGCCGGGTGCGGGCTCGGTAAGCATGTGCTGGTCGTAGAGTTCCTCGAGGTGGCGGCGGGCAGCATCCGGGACGGTGGCGTCGAGGGCGGCGGCGGCGTAGGCGTCGATGCCCGGGCCCGGGACCAGGCCGAGCCGGCGGAACAGCCGCTGCGGGCCGGGGGCCAGGTCGGCGTAGGACAGGTCAAACGCGGCGGCGACCGACAGGTTCTCGGCGCGCATCATGGCCAGCTTGTCCTGGCCCGCTGCGAGCTCGGCGGCGAGTCGTTCGCAGGCCCACGCGGGGTGGTTCCGCAGCTGGCCTGCCAGCATGCCGATCGCCAGCGGCAGGTACCCGCACAGCCGGGTGATCTCCCCGACCGCGGCATCTTCAGCCACCAGCCCGGGCCGGGCCGCCAGCCGGGCCAACAGGATCGCCGCCTCACCGGGCGCCAGGGTGTCCAGGCTGATCTGGGCGGCGTCGGCCAGCGCGGCAAGCCGGCGGCGGCTGGTGACCAGCACCAGGCTGCCGGCGGTGCCGGGGAGCAGCGGCTGGACCTGGTCATGGCTGGCCGCGTCATCTAGGACCAGCAGGATCTTCTTGCCCGCCACCTGGTCCCGCCACCGGCCGGACCGGGCCTCCAGGCCGGGCGGGATCGCCGCGGCGGCGACCCCGGCCGTCAGCAGCAGGCTGGCCAGTGCGTCGGTCGGCTCGACCGGCCGCTGGCCGGGAGTGTGCGCGTGCAGCGGCAGGAAGAACTGCCCATCGGGGAACCTTCCGGCCAGCCGGTGCGCGGCGTGCACCGCGAGGGCGGTCTTGCCGATCCCTGCCATCCCGTCGATCGCGTGGATTCCCACCACCCCGCTGCCCGCGGCCAGGCCGTCCATCGCGCCGAGCAGCCGGGCCAGTTCGGCCTGGCGGCCGGTGAAGCTGGCGGTATCACGCGGCAAGCTCCTGGTGGCCGCGGCGGTGAAGGCTCCCCTCGCCGTCGCTGCGGCCGGGGCGGGCAGGTCCAGCACCGGGTCGGCGGCCAGCACCCGTTCATGCATCTGGCGCAGCGCCGGGCCAGGCTCGATGCCCAGTTCGGCATCCAGTATCCGGCGGGTGTCGTGGAACACCGCCAGCGCCTCGGCTTGGCGGCCGGACCGATAGAGGGCGAGCATCAGCTGCCCGCGCAGCCGCTCGCGCAACGGATGCTCAGCCACCAGCCGCTCCAGCTCCGGGCACAAGCCGGCGTGCTGGCCAATTGCCAGTTCTGCCTCGATCCGGTCCTCGACCGCCAGCAAGCGCAGCGATTCGAGCCGCTGGATCTCGAACCGGGCAAACGGCTCAAACTCCAGATCGGCCAGCGGCCGACCACGCCACAGCGACTCCGCCTCGCCCAACAGCACCGCCGCCCGGCCCGGATCCCCCTGGGCCAGCGCATCCCGGCCGACGGCCACCCGCTGCTCGAACACCTCCAGGTCCAGCTCACCTGGCTCAACCCGCAACACGTACCCACGGGGGCGGGCCAGTACCCTCGGCGCGCCGTCGGCCAGGACCTTGCGCAGCCGGGAAATCTGCACCCGCAGCATCCGCTCCGCCGATTCCGCCGGCTGATCGCGGAGCAGTTCCTCGGTGAGCTGGTCAACGGAGACGACCGTGTTCGCGTGGCACAGCAGCAACGCCAGCAGCGCCCGCTGCCTGGGCCCGCCGACCCGCACCAGCGTTCCTTCGAGCCTGACCTCCAGCGGCCCGAGGATCCCGAACTCCAGCCGAGCGCCCACGTCGACCCCTGTCCGAGTGTCCTCCGGACCGGCGAGGCTGGCTAGCCCTGCGCGGCTGAGACAATCTTGAAGACTTTTTGAAACACCGCCGCGCGACGCTTATTCGCGTGTTGTATGCGGCCAAGTGCTACTGGCCCGGCGTCACCCACGCCGACCTCCAGCACGTCGCCGACCGCGCCGCCAGTACCGGACTGGCCCCGGGCAGCGACACGGTGACCTACCTCGGCTGCCTGCTGTTCGCCGCCGACGACCTGGTGCTGTGCCTGTTCCGCGGCCCGTCCCGGGCCGCGGTCATCGCGGCCAGCGACCGGCTCGGCATCCCCCGGGAACGCCTCATGGACTTGGCCTGGCTCAGCCCCCACCAGCGCGGCCCGCAAGGACTCCAGCAATGATCGGCCACCTGACCGGCCCGGACCGGCCGCACAACTCCACCAGTGGCCGCCGAACGCGGCCCGCAACTTAGGAGCTGGTAGAAATGATCACGCATCGGCTAGCACTGATCGCCGGCGTTGCCGCGGCGGTCGTTCTGGCTGGGGCTGCCGGGATTCCGGCGAGCGCCTCGGTTCCGGCGGGCGCTTCGGTGGCGGGCTGGTCGATCACGCCGAGCCCGAACCCTCGCGCCGGGAACGGCTTGCTCCAGGCGGTGTCCTGTCCGACGACTTCGGCATGCACGGCCGTTGGCTTGCACGTAAGGCAGTCTGGGCTGGGGGTGACGCTGGCCGAGCGGCGCAGCGGCGGCGTCTGGACGGTCCAGTCGACCCCGAACCCTTCAGGGGCTGCGGCCAGTGCTCTTAACGGTGTGTCGTGCCCGTCCGGGTCAGCGTGTACTGCAGTCGGGCAGTTCTTCGTCAAGTCGGGCGCCGAGCTGACCCTGGCTGAACGCTGGGACGGGAGCAAGTGGGCCATCCACTCCATCCCTAACCCGCCGGGCGCGCGGCACAGTTTCCTGGCCGCGGTGGCCTGCGCGTCACCGTCGTCATGCACCGCCGTTGGGGGCCGTGACACCAGCGCGGGCGCCGGGCTCCCCCTGGCCGAGCAGTGGAACGGCCGCAACTGGCACATCACGCGGACCCCGAATCCCGTAGGGTCCCGGTTCAGCTTCCTCAACGACGTCTCGTGCACTGCGCCGTGGTCATGCATTGCCGTGGGCGCCAAGACCGACGCCTTCGGCAACCCGCTCGGCACGGTTGCCGAGCGGTGGGACGGTGCTCGCTGGGTCATTCAGCCGGCCCCAACCTCCGCGCAGGCCGGGGCCGGCCTGCGCGGCGTGGCCTGTACCGCGCCGTCGTCGTGCACGGCGGTGGGTGGGCTGAACCAGGGCCCCCTGGCCGAGCGGTGGGACGGCACGAGATGGAGCGTGCAGCCCGTCCCGGCCCCCGCCGGGGCCCAGTTCGCTCAGTTGAACAGCGTCTCCTGCGCGGTTTCCTCGTGCGAGGCGGTGGGCGGGTACCTCGACAGCTCCGGGGCGTTCGTGCCGCTGGGCGAAGGGTGGAACGGGGCGGCCTGGCACGCCCAACCGGCCCCCAACCCGGGCCGGGCGAGCATCAACTACCTCCAAGGCGTGTCCTGCCCGTCGCCGTCTGATTGCACCGCGGTAGGCCTGGGCAACGGTTTCGGCGCCGGGACCCCTATCACGCTGGGAGAACGGTGGAACGGCACCCGTTGGAACCTTGAGGCCGTGCCGAGCCCGATCGGCGCCGCGGCGAACCTGCTGAACGGGATCGCCTGCCCGGCCACCGACGCGTGCGTGGCGGTCGGCACCGCAGGCCCGACCCGCGGCATCTTCTCGGCCGAGGCGCTTCGGTGGAACGGCCGGGCGTGGCACCTGCAGCAGATCCCCACTCTCCCCGGAGCAAACCTGAACGCGGTGTCCTGCGTCACCGAAACCGACTGCGTCGCCGTCGGCGGGTCGAACGCGGGCACCCTCGCCGAGCATTGGGACGGCAAACACTGGACGGTGCAGCCGACCCCGAAACCTTCTGGGGCGCCGGCCCCCGCGTTCTTCGCGGTCTCGTGCGCCACTGCGTCGAGCTGCATGGCGGTGGGGACCTCGAACGCGACCGGAACGGGTGGACAGTTCGTCGTTGCCGAGCACTGGGATGGCCACGCCTGGAGGGTTGTGCCAGCCCCCGGGCCGTCAAACCAGCCGAACAACACCTTCAACGGGGTCGCGTGCCCAACCTCGTCGGCCTGCATCGCGGTCGGCGCCTCGGGCGACGCCTCGAGCTTGACCGGGACGTTCGCCGAGCGGTGGAACGGCAACAGCTGGCAGGTCCAGCCCATGCCCACCAAGAACACCCCGGGCGGCTTCCTGGGCAGCGTCTGGTGCAAGTCGCCGATCGCCTGCATCACGACCGGCGCCACGAACGCCGGCACGCTGGCCGAACGGCTCAGCGGGACCACCTGGCGCGTGCTGCCCACCCCCACCCCGCCGGGCACCCAAGGCGCCGGCATCGGCAGCGTGTCCTGCACCTCGCTATCGGCCTGCACCGCCACCGGGCTAGCTTTCGGAGCCCCAGCAGGCTTTCCCCCGCAGACCCTCGCGGAGCGGTGGAACGGGGCGCGGTGGCGCATCCAGCCCACCCCGCCTCTTCCCGGAGCTGGCGACATGAATAACTTCTCCGTTGCCTGCCCGGCCCAATCGGCCTGCATTGCGGTCGCAGGGTTCGCAAACGACAGCCACGGGTCACAGACAACACTGGCCGAACAGTGGCGCGGAAGCGGGGCGTCCCCTGCCCAAACCGCACCAGTTGCCTTCTCGCCCCGTGCATATCTCGGCATTGCTGGCTGCATCCGCGCAGCCATGGGTGCAGGCTCCGCGATCGGGGCGACCGCAACACGTATCGAGGCGAAGATCAAGGCCCCAATGCCGCCATGTCGCTTGCCAGCGTGATGGGTTCTGGCGCTAATTCTGTGATCGTGGTCACGGCGGGTGATGGATGACGCGCTTGCGCAGGAGGTCGAGGCTGGCGCGGCCGTACATCTGCCGTTTGATCGCCTTGATCCGGTTGACGTTGCCTTCGGTGGAGCCGGAGCTGTAGGGCAGGGTGAGCCCGGCGGTGACGGCGGCCAGGTCGTGGCGGATCCCGGCGGCGAAGGTGTGCAGTTCGGGCTGGTCGTCGGCGTCGACGCGGTCGAGCCAGCCGGCCAGGTCCTGGTCGCCGGTGCGCTTGGTCATCATCTTGGCGAAGCTGGTGACGTGGTCGGCGAGGCGGTCGAGCTGGGAGCAGTGGCCGCGCAGGTCGGCGAGCAGCTGCTGCTGGCGGGGGTGCAGGTCCTCGGCCCGGCGCAGCAGCCAGCTGGTGACCTCGCCGATCTTCAGCGCGGATGGGGCGAAGATCGTTGAGGCTGTGCCGGCGCGCAGCGGCTGCAGGTACCGGTAGACGGTGCGGATGCTGCCGCGGTAGCCCAGGGCGGTGATCTCGGCGTGCAGCACGGCGGCGTCGTGGCAGCCTTCGTTCCACCGGCGGTGCAGGTGGGGCTGGTAGCGGTCTAGCACCGTGGGCCGGGACACCGCCCTGGCTACCGCTTGGTCGCCGGTCGCGGCGTGGGCGAAGCGGCGGGCTGTCTTGCGGTCCACGCCCAGCTCGCGGGCGATCGCGCGCAGGCCCATGCCCCGGGCATACAAGGCCTGGACGGCGGCGTGCTGGTCACGCATCCGCGCCTCCAGCCGCGATTCGGCCGCCGGAACCTCGGCGGCGGTCAGTGCCGGTCCTGGCCGGGATTCTGCCTGCTCAGCGGCTGCGGCGATCTGCTTGAGGCAGGCCCGGTGGCGTGCGACAGCCCTAGCGGTGTGCTCGGCCAGGTTGTGCCACAGGTGCCAGCGGTCGGCGACCTGGACCGCGCCGGGGGCGCCGTCGCGGGCGCCTTCTAACGGCACAGTCGGGTATCAGAACTGTCCGAATGCGTTCTTGTGGCTGATGTCAGCGGCGTAGGCAGCCCAGTCTCCGGCGGAGATCTTCTGCCATTGGATGGCGACCTGGACATGGATGCCGAGTGTCTTGGCCAGGATGGCGGCGGGGACCTCGGCGGCCAGGGTGAGCAGGGCGGTGCTGCGGCCCAGCCGGGGGCTGATCCCGAGTGCATGGAGCCGCAGGCCGAGCGCATCTGGGGTCAGCGCTGTTCCCGGGTTGCGGCCCGGGAACAGCCATGGCGAAGGGACCTCGAGCAGGCTGCTGCCTGGTCGCCTGCGGCCGTCCGCGAGCCCGGCGACGAGGTCATCCAGCGGGGCGGGCAGGATGATCGGGCGGCTGCCCAGGCGGAGCAGGGTGCGGCCGTCCTCGCGCTGGACATGCTGGGTGGTCAGGGCGGTGATGGCGTTGAGCTTCTGGGCGTAGAGCAGGACGAGCAGGCCGGCGACGCGGTCGTCTGCCGGGTAGGTGTCGTCGTGGAGGAGCCGTCGCGCGTCTGCCCAGCGGCGGTCCTGGTCGAGCGGCCCGGACGGGCCGGTCCAGCGTGTGGCGGGGGCGGTGAGGCCCGAGGCGTGCCGGCGGGCGACTGCCCAGCGGACGAAGTTGGCCGATCTGGCGAGGTGGCTGGAGGTTCCGGCTAGCCATTGGTCGAGCTCAGCCTGGGTGCAGCTGGCCAGGGTGAGCCCGCGTGCGGTGAGCCAGTCCAGGAACGCCGCGGCGGCGGTTACCTGGTCGTGCACGTTCTTGACCTGGTCGCGGGAGGTGGGCCGGCCGTCGAGGCGGCCGCGCAGGCGGCGCAGGTGGTGCCAGAGGGCATACCCGCGCAGGGCCTGCCGGTGCCCGGGATCGGCCTGCCCGGCGATGACCTGGCTGACCCAGCTTTCCAGGGCCGTGAGGCGCTCGTCGCGTGCCGGGAGCGCGTCCGCGGCGACCAGCATCGACCGCACGTGGGCGAGGCCGCGGCCCGGGGGCAGCGAGTCGAGCGCCTCGTGCGTGATGGCGCCGCTGGCCGCGACCGCCTGGAGGGTGCCGCGGGCGGCGGGCCTTTTCAGCCAATCCAGCATGAGGTCGGGGCGGTCGACGCGGACGAGTGCCTGGCGGAGCTTGTCCAGTTCCGGTGCGGTGGTGCCGTCCGGCGGGGCGAGGGCCTGCTTCAGCCTCCGGTCCAGGCAGCAGCGCGTGCATTCCGCGGTTGATAGCTGCCAGGTCTGCTGGCAGGAGGCACATCGTTTCCAGAAGGCCGGGTCGGGGTTGAGGCAGCGTGCGCACAATGGCTCGTGCAGTGTGCCGCCTTTTAGCGGTGCACCGGTTCCGCAGCGCGAGCAGGTGATCCAGCGTTTGCGGCATCGTTCGCAGACCGGGGTGCCGGTGGCCCGCGAGATCCCGATCCGGCCGCCGTCGCCGGACTGGCAGATACTGCAGGGAAGATCGGGACCCGGGCGGCAGCTCTGGCAGACCGGCCCGGCTTTGGTGACCGCAGCGACGCGGCGTTTGCTGCCGCATTCCGCGCAGGGTTTCCAGCTGCGCGGGTCGCGGTGCCAGCAGTTCTGGCACAGCGGCTTGCCGCCGTCGTTGCGGCGGGCGATTGACCTTACTTTTCCGCACCGGCCGCAGCGCAGCGCGCGGGCTTTGCTCCTGCACCCGCCGCAGACCCGCAGCCCTTCGACCGGGTTGCCGAGCTGTCGCTGCCTGCCGCAGCGGGGGCAGGGCGGCTCGACCACGGCGGTGGCGCCCGCGCCGGCCAGCGCGCTGATGAACCGCAGGATGCCGGGGATCGGGGCGCGGGCGCCCTGGCCGGTAAGCAGCTCGGGCTGACCTGTGACAGCGGCGGCGATGCGGCCCCGCCCGTCCGGGCGCGCCGCTGCCTTGCTCAGTGCCGCGAGGACCGCTTCGGGGGCGAGAGCGGGCTCGAGCCTGGCCATCAGTGCGAGCAGGGCGCCGGCCGGATCGCCGGGATCGGGCCCGGGCCGGCCGGTCATTACGAGGCGCCGGTGATCCGTGCCCGCTTCGGCCGCCGGGCGCCGATGCCCGAGGCGTCCCCGGCCCCGCCGGCGGCTGTCTTCCTGGTCCGCCGGGCCGCGCTGGCTGCGGCGACAGGCTCGATGAGGTCGTCCATGGCGCAGTCCAGGATGTCGAGCAGCGCCATCAGAATCTTCAGGCTCAGCCGTTCGGGCCGCTCGACGACCAGCCGGTAGACCTGGCTGGAGGACAGCGTGATGCCACGCTCGGCTAGCGGTCCGATCAGGTCGGTGGTGGAGAACATGCCGCGGTCGGCCATGATGTGGCGCAGGTGCCAGCGGTAGTCGAGCCTGGCGGCCATGGGCGTCCTCGCTTCCTCACCCACCGGCGAACGCCGGGGCCAGCGCCCGGCTCAGGGCCGTGTTCATGAAGTCATCGCTGACGTGGGTGTAGATGGCAGTGGAACTGTCGCACTCGTGACCGACCTGCTGCTGGATGAACCGCCGGTCGACCCCGTTCTCCGTCAGGTGCGTGACGTAGGCATGCCGCTCCGAATGCACGGTCAGCGAGCCGGGCAGCCCCAGCGCGTCCCGGTAGGCGGTGAACCGGGCATTGATCTCCGCCGGCTTGACCCGGCCGCCCCGCTCGGTGACCCACAGCGCGGGGTGTTCGGGGAACCCGAACCTCGGCCGGATGTCCTCGACGTAGTCAGCGACTGCCTCCACTGCCCAGTCCATCACCGACAGCACGTTCCGCCGCCGCGGCGGCTGCCCCCTCTTCGCCTTGCCGTAGCGGACGTTCAGCGTGCCGTAACGGCCGAACTGAGGTGCCCGCGGGTTGTGGCCGAAGTCGGCCACGTCCAGCTTTGCGGTCTCGGTGCGGCGCAGGCCCCACCCGTAGATCACCTTGAAGATCGTGGCGTCACGGTAAGCCGCGAGGGCGCCCTTGCGGCGGGACCGCACCGCCCGGTCGACCTGCTCGTCGGCGTAGTCGAGGAACCGCTGCAGCTCCTCGCGGGTGAACGGCCGCGCTTCCGGGTTTCCCTCGTAGTCGTTCAGGTGCGCGATCGTGTTCCACTCATGGCAGATCACCACCGGGTGCTGCCCGGCGCCGAACGCCTCCTCGCACGCCGCCGCCCAGCCATACCGTGCGTCCACCAGGAACTCGGTGAACTGCCGCAGCGTGCACTGGTAGGCGCGGATCGTCGAGGGCGCCAGGTGCTCCTCGGCGGTCAGATGCAGCGACCACTCGTCCATGTGCGCAGGCGACCACCGCCACGGATATTCGCTGGTGAACTCCCCGAACCGCCGCACCAGCCGCTGCCGCGCCGCGATCGTGTCCTCCCGCAGGCCCCGCGCGGCCTGCTGGGCACGCCAGCCCGACAGCATCGCCTCGAACATCGCGTCTTCCGGGCGCAGCTGCACCGCCCCGGACACCAGCTCCAGGCGCGCAGCACCCGCCAGAACCGCCCGTCCCATCCGTCCTCCGGAACCCGAAACCGTCAGCCCTTCTGACGGAAGGATCATGCATCCAACGGGTGCAGCATGCAATCACCGCAGGCAACACAGCATGCGCGTGTCGCACTGCCGAGACATCGGGACAGCCCGGATACTGGCCAAAGCGGGGCAGACATCGCCCATCAGATGCAATTCCCGAGACTTGCCGTAGGCGCCGGCCCGGTCCCGGCAGATCACCCGCGCGCCCGGGTGGGCTTTGAGCCAGTGTTCCAGCGGCCCGGCCTCGCGGCCCGGCAGCACGTCGATGGCCCGCCCGGTGGCGCCGTCGACTAGGACGGTGGCGTAGACGTGGCCGCGGCGCAGCGCAAAGTCATCGACGCCGACCACGTGCGGCGCCGCACTGGCAGCAGGGTCGGGCAGGTCGAGGACCAGCCGCAGCAGCGTGCCGCGGTGCACCGCGATACCCAGCGCGGCGGCCAGCCGCGTCCCGGCCCGCCCGGCCAGCTCCAGCGCGATCTGGGACAGTAACCCGGCCAGCGGCACGCTCCAGCGCTGGTAGCGGGCGGTCAGCCCGCCCGCTTGGCCGGCGAACGTGACCTTCTTGCAGGCCGGATTGGTGCAGAAGAACCTGCGCATGGCCAGGTGGATCAGCACCGGGCGGCCGCCCAGCGGCAGGTCGCGCACCTGCCGGACATAGCTGGAATGCACCCGCGAGGACCAGGTGCCGCACGCCGGGCATGCCGCCTCCGCGGGCCAGTACCGCGCCCTGAAGGCCACGGCGGACGGCGTGCACTCGATCTTGTCCACGATCACGCTGCGCAGGTGAGGAAGCAGATCGTCAAGCTCGGCACTCTCGCCTGCGGTGCCGCCGGCGATGGCCGGCGAGGCAGGGTAAGTGGCACACTGAGGCGGCAACGAGGCTCCCGACATGAGTGATCTTGGCCGGTCACCCGCGTCCTACCGGGGCCTCGTTGCATTCTGGCGGCAACACGCCACCAGCACCCCAAATCGTGATCTTCAGAACCCGCTCGCCCCAGCCAGGGGCACCACTGCTGCCCGGTTCGCCGAACCGCCACGCCAGCGATCACCCACCGTCACCTGATCACGGAATTCGCGCCAGAACCCATCACGCTGGCAAGCGACACCGTGCGGCCGGATGCAGGGCCGGCGACTTCCGGAATGACACCGCGTATTGCTCCGGTCAGGGCCTGACCCGGCCGGATGGGCACGGCATTCCGCTCCAGCCCGCCGCATCACCGCTGAGCCGGGCAGATGGGCGGGCGCCAGGCCTGCTGCCTTCACAGACCTGGCCGGGGCAGGCAGGGAGGGAGGAGTATCCCCTCGCGCCGGAGGAATGCGGTCTCATCGTGAGATTGTTGCTGGCGGGCTCGGGCTTACTGTGAAGGCATGAGGCACACCGGTCATGCCGCGCTGGCCTGGCCGGGCCCGCGCGAGCGGTGATCGCGGGCCTGGCGGGCATGGCACGCGGCGCGCGCGTCCGGCGGGGGGTGACCGACGATACCCGGCTGGCCCGGGCCAGGGAGCGGTTCTTGACGGCGGAGCCCGTGGAGCCGGGCCAGGTACGTGACTTGATCTTGGCGTCCTGGTGGCGTTCCCGGGCGTGGCATGTCGCGGCCGACCGTATTGACCTGTCCTATGTCCGCGACCCCGACCTGGACACTCCGCTGACCCGCAACGCCCTGCCAGTGCTGCACAACCTGCGGGAGAGTCTGGAGGGCCAGCCGGTCAGCGTCATCCTCACCGACGCGCACGGGGTGGCGCTGTCCCGGATGACCGCCGACCGCGATCTTGAGCGGCACCTGGACAGCGTCCAGCTGGCGCCGGGCTTCAGCTATGCCGAGGAGTTCGTCGGCACCAACGGCATCGGCACCGCGCTGGAGGCCGGCCAGCCGGTGCACGTGTTCGGGCACGAGCACTACGCCGAGCACCTGGAGGATCTTGCCTGCGCCGCGGTGCCGATCTGCCACCCGGTCTCCGGCAAGGCCATCGGCGCGGTGAACCTGACCTGCTGGCGCAAGCACGCAGACGGGCTGCTGATCGCGCTGGCCAAGACCGCCGCCGGGCAGATCACGCAGGCGCTGCTGACCGACGCCAGCGCGCGGGAGTCCCAGCTGCTGCAGGAGTATCTGCGGGCGTGCCGGCACACGGGCGGGATCGTCATCGCGCTGACCAGCGACCTGGTGCTGTTGAACGACCACGCCCGGGACGTGCTTCACCCCGGCGACCAGGCCGCGCTTCTCGGGCATGCCGCCGAGGCGCTGGCCGGCGATCACCCGGGCCCGGTGGATGTCGAGCTGCCGACCGGGACCAGGGCGCGGCTGTACTGTCGGCCGCTGCGCGGGATGGGCCAGCGGCGGCTCGCCGGCGGCGTGGTGCACGTGAAGCTGCCCGAGTCGGCCACCCGGCCCGCGGCCGGTGCCGGGGCGGGGCAGCGGGCGCGCAGGTTCGGGCCCGCCCTGGCCGGCTCCGGTCCGCTGTGGCTGCGCGGGTGCCATCAGGTGGATGCGGCGCGCGCTTCAGGTCAGTGGCTCGCGCTGGAAGGCGAGCCCGGAGCCGGCAAGCTGGCGCTGCTGCGGGCGGTGCACCAGCACCGCGAGCCGGGCGGGGCGTTCCACGTGCTGGACGCCGCCGAAGCCGGTGACCACGACTGGATGGCGCGGGCCCTCGGCGACCTGCTCGAGGGCGAGGGGAGCCTGGTCATCCGGCACGTTGACCGGCTCAGCGCCGTGCGGCTGCACGCGCTGTGGATAGCGCTGGAGCACGCGCTGGCCGCGGGCAGGCAGCATGTGCTCTGGGTTGCGGTCACGCTCAGCCAAAGCCCGGTCAGCGGCGACCTGGCCGGCCTGCTGAAGTTCTTCCCCGGCGCCGCGCAGCTTCCCCCGCTCCGCCACCACATCGAGGACCTGCACGAGCTCGTGCCGTTCTTCCTGGCCAAGCTGAACCCGCACGATCCGCTGGCCTGCTCCCCCGAGGCGATGCAGCTGCTGCTGCGGTCGCCCTGGCCGGGCAACACCGAGCAGCTCTGGCAGGTCCTCACCCGGGTCGCCCGGCACCGGCGCAGCGGCACCATCCATCCCGGTGATCTGCCGCCCGAATGCTGGAGCGTGAGCCGGAGACTGCTCAGCACGCTGGAGTCGATGGAACGCGACGCCATCGTGGCGAGCCTGCTGGACCACGACGGCAACAAGGCCAAGGCAGCCCAATCACTGGGGATGTCGCGGGCCACGATCTACCGCAAGGTCCACCAGTACGGGATCATCACCCCGGCCAGCTGACCGCGGGCGCGCCGCCGCAGCGATTCATCGCCAGGCCAGGCAGCAGCTGGCTCAGGAGCTCCTAGCGTCACCCGGCGAGCGGCCGGCGATAGCCACCAGCAGACCCTCGCACCGGGCCTGCCCGAATGCCGGCTCGGGCCACGTCGATCCAGGAACCACCCTGAATGACGGGGGAAGGTCAGGGAGAACGCGCGCCGAGCCGCCGTTCGGTGCGCAGATAGAGAATCTTAGCTGCCCGTCGATGTTGCGCCCGAAGGATCGTTCTGTGATTCATCGTGTTCTTGCTGGCTGTCCGCGTGGGTTCAAGGTGGGCGCCGGGGGGCAGCCGTGCTGCTGTCAGACGCACCGCCCGGGTGGAGCACCCTGCTGGCTAGGCCCGTGCCGCTGAGCCACCGGTGGTGAGGCAGCGGCGCAGAGGCGTGTCCCGGGCTCGTGCCGGGCCTTCAGCAAACGCTGAGCGAATCGGCAGCAAACATGCGGTCGCTGCGGCCACGCCGGGACCGGCCCGGCGACGAATAACCGGTGAAAGGCCAGGGCCGGTGGCGAGTGGCGCCGAACCAGCCGCCGGGCATCCGCTGACGATGACTGGCAGGCCGGGCGGGGGTGCGGACACCGCACTGCCGTAAGCCGGGCTCTGACGGCGCAATGTCGCACGCATGAAAGGAATTGGCCATGCTCCGGATCACCCAGCGCCCGGCGACCGCGGCCGTGGCGGCAGAACACCCAGTGGCTAGGGCCGGCCGGCAGTTGGTCCGGTACACGCTCGCCGTGGTGATCGCCTGGATCGGCGCGCTGAAGTTCACAACCTACGAAGCCACCGCGATCCAGCCGCTGATCTCGCACAGCCCGGTCTTCAGCTGGCTTTACAGCATCTTCAGTGTGCGTGCCTTCGCCGCGGTGCTCGGCACGCTGGAGATCATCGCCGCAGTGCTCATCGCGATCCGGCCCCTCGCGCCGCGGATCTCGGTCATCGGCAGCGCGATGGGCGTGCTGTTGTTCCTCAGCACGCTGAGCTTCCTGTTCACCAACGCCCGGAGTGACCGCGGCCGGAGGTTTCCCGGTGCTGTCGGTGCTGCCCGGCCAGTTCCTGCTCAAGGACCTCGTGCTGGTAAACGCCTCGCTATGGACGCTGGGCGACTCGCTGGGCGCCACCTCGGCAGGGCGCGGCGTGCCTGGTGGCGGGCAGCGCCGGTAATGGCCGCGTGCGGGCCGCCTGCCGCTAGGCGGTGTGACCGGCCGTTCAGCCAACCCTCAGCCAACCCGCAGCAATCCCTCGGCGACCATGCCGGACCGGGTTGCGGACACGGCCGTGCCAGCTGTAGAGGACGGCGGCATCTGCTTCCCGTTTGGCCCAAAACCGGAAGGACAAGCCATGTCAACGGTCCTGAGCCGGGCCGTGCCGCACTGGGCAGGCGAGGCGGCCGGGGCCGCCGCGCAACGCTTGCGGGCACCGGACGGGCCCGCGGAAACAGAACCGCATCACGCACGCCGGCCCGCCGCGCGAGCCGCCTGGCCCGCAAAGGAGGCCCGGTGCTTACAGCCGAAGAAATGCTCAACCTGGCAGCGGAACTGACCGATGCCACGGCGGAGGGCGATGCCGAATCGCTCGCGGCCATCGCGTGGCAGCTGTATGGGCAAGCAGGCGAGAACCACGCGGAGATCGTCCGGCTGCGGGCGGCCCTCCACACCGCCTGGAACCGGCCGCAGGAAAAGCCGTCACCGGCACCGGCTGCCGCGTGAGCGGGACGGTGCCGCCTGCCAGGCATGAGCCCGCCCGGAAGGAATGATCAGATGCGAAGGCTGCCCACCACCACGCCGACGGGACCCGAGCACGCCGCGCGTATCCGCGGTGCGGCCGTGATCCAGCGATCTTATGCACCCCGCCCCGGCCCGGGCGCCGGGCGGCCATCATGGTCTTGGGTCATCCGGCACGCGCTGTGCCGTTACGTCAGCCTGGACCCGGACCAGTGGTTCCCAGCCAGCGCCGAGGTAGAACGTGCCCGTCACGAGGCCGCCGCGGCGATCGCGATCTGCCATGGCTGCCCGGTGCGCGCCCAGTGCCTGGAGGTATCCCTCCGGTACTGGGACATCGGCCAGCACGGCGTCTGGGGCGGCCTGCTCCCCGCCGAGCGCGCCACGCTGCGGAGTAGGCGCCGGGCCACCCAGCGCTAGCCGGAAACCCGGACGTGCCGCCAAGGGCGCTGACCAATGACAGCATGGTCTTCTCCCGCCTCGATGCCGCGGGCGTCACGACCGCTCCCTGCAGGGACTCGCTTGCCCGGACCCGTGGCCAACATCGGCTGGCGGTCGCGAACAACTTGACACCTGACGACTCTGCGGGTGCATCCTGCCTGCTGGCGGGTCAGAGTTTGATCTGCAGGATGGCGGGTGTGGTGGGGTGTGGTGATCCGCCGGCGGGTTCGATGGTGAGGCCGAGACGGTCGCCGGGTTGGAGGCGGGTTGCGAGCACCGGCCCGGTCATGCCGCGGCGGGGCGCGGGCAGCATGGCGGCGGGCTGGTCCCCGCCGGATCCCATCAGCCACAGCTCATAGCAGCTGGTCGAGGGCAGGGCGGCCAGCCCGGCGGCGGCGAACACCAGCGCGTGGTCGCGGGCGGACATGACAATGGTGGCGGTGCCGCCGGTGCTCACCGGTGCGCTGATCATGGTGGCGTCGCGGGCGGTCAGCACCACGGCGATTGCGTGGCTGTTTAGCTGGTCTTGCTGCAGCTGGTGCTGTGCGCCGCGGGCAGCCAGGCCCAGGGTCGCGGCGAGGATCACCATCGCGCCGGCGAGGGCGAGTGCCAGCTTGGGGAGCCAGGCCCGCCGGAAGGAGCTGCGGCCTGGCGTGCCCGCGGCTGGGCCGGCAGAGCCAACTGCCGCCGCGTGGCGGCCCGGCCATCGCCGTGAGGTGTCTCGCGTCAGGGGGGGTAGCTGCCGGGTCTGCGCGGCGGCGGCAACCGCCCGCTGGGTCAGCCCGGCCGGTGGCTGGGCGGCGGCCGCGGCGGCGAGGCGGGCGGTGGCCTCGCGCAGCCCACTGAGCTCGGCGGCGCACTGCCGGCACCGGGCCAGGTGGCGTTCGAACCGGGCCTGGTCGGCGCCGGTCAGGGCGTCCAGCGCGTAGGCGCCGGCCAGAGTGTGCGGCTCGGGCCGGTGAGTCCTCATGGCTCTGCCCCGAGGCAGTCGCGCAGCCGGATCAGGCCGTCGCGCATCCGGGTGCTGACCGTGCCTGCCGCGACTTCGAGCAGCGCGGCGACCTGGCGGTAGGTGTAGCCGCCGTAGTAGGCCAAGATGATGGCCTCGCGCTGCAGCTCGGTCAGCGACCGCAGGCACCGCCGGACCCGCTCGGCGTCCAGGTTGGCCTCGGCGGTCTCGGCCACATCGTCGTAGTCGACCGCGTGCGCAGCCGCCCGTAGCTCCCGTTGTGCTGATCGTTGCTCGGAGCGGACCCGGTCCACGGCGCGGCGGTGCGCGATCGTGGTCACCCACGCCAGCGCGCTGCCCCGGCCGGGGTCGAACCGGGATGCGCACTGCCACACCTCGACCAAGACCTCCTGGGTGACCTCTTCGGATTGCGGCCGGTCACGCACCACGGCGCGGACCGTGCCGAACACCGGGGCGGCGATGTGCCGGCACAGGTCCTCGAAGGCGTCCCGCTCCCCCCTGGCCACCCGCTCGAGCAGAACCGGCAGCTCGGCCACGTGCGCCTCGGCGGTGCCCGGGCCCGCGCGAGACGGCGGCCGATGCTCATCAAGCCTCACATTTTCTATTCGTCGCTGGCGCGCCCATGTCTTGCCTGCATCCGCCGGGCGTTGTCCCCGGCTCAGGGTGCGCGGCGCGGCAGCGGAAGATTTGCGCCAGCGTGGGCAATGCAACACCGCCGGCGCTGCCGAATAACGGGTGTGAAGGCTCACTGGGACTGGTCCCGCGCCGGCCGGGGCGCCGTGGCCGGGTTGCTGTCCGGCGCGGTCGCGGTCGGCGCCGGCCAGTTGGCCGCGGGGATCACCGGCGCCAACGGCTCGCCAGTGGTGGCCGTCGGGCAGCTGCAGATCGATTTCACCCCGCCTGCCTTGAAGAACTTCGCGATCAGCGCGTTCGGCTCCCACGACAAGCTGGTGCTGGTCAGCGGCATCCTGGCGGTGCTCGCATTGTTCGCCGCGGTGCTGGGCGTCCTGGCCATGCGCAGGCTCGCCTATGGTCTGGCTGGGCTGGCGGTCTTCGCGGTCATCGGCGTGATCGCCGCGCTGACCCGCCCGGCCGCCAACGCCGCCGATGTGCTGCCGACGCTGGCCGCCGCGGCCGCCGGGGCCGCCGCGATGGTGATCCTCATCCACGCGGCCCGCGGCGCAGCTCCCCAGGACTCCCCGGATCAGGTGCCCGGCCACCAGAAGGCGGCTGACCCGCCCGCGCGCCTTCGCGCCCGCGCCCCCTCATCCGGCGTGCCCGCGCCGCCCGCCGCGCCGGCGCGGGCAAGTGACGTGGACGGCGCACTGTCCCGGCCGCTGGGGGGGCCGGACCAGCCCGGCCGCCGGCGGTTCCTGGTGGTTAGCGCGGCGGCCGCGGGCACGGCCGCGGCGGGCGGGCTGGGCGGGCGGGTCCTGGCCGACCGGTCCAGCGTCGCGGGCGCGCGGGCGTCGTTGCGCATCCCCGCGCCCACACACCCCGCCCCCGCGCTGCCTGCGGGCGCCGACCTGGCGATACCGGGCCTTTCCCCGTTCATCACCCCCAACGGGGCCTTCTACCGGGTGGACACCGCGATCGTGCTGCCGCAGGTCGCGCCCGAAAGCTGGATGCTGCGCATCCACGGCCTGGTCGCCCGTGAGATCCGTATCAGCTTTGGCCAGCTGATCCGCCGCCCGCTGACCGAGGACTACATCACGCTGTGCTGCGTGTCTAACCCGGTCGGCGGCCCCTACATCGGCAACGCCAAGTGGCTGGGTGCCAGCCTGGCCAGCCTGCTCCGGGCGGCCGGCATCCGCGCGGGCGCCAGCCAGCTGCTGTGCACCTCCGCCGACGGGTTCACCTCCGGCGTCCCGGTGCAGGCGGTCATGGACGGCCGGGACGCGCTGCTCGCGGTCGCGATGAACGGCACTGCGCTGCCGGTGGCGCACGGGTTCCCGGTCCGGATGGTGGTGCCCGGCCTGTACGGGTATGTGTCGGCGTGCAAGTGGCTCACCGACATCGAGGTCACCACCTACCACGCGGCCACCGCCTACTGGGTGCCGCGCGGCTGGGCCGCCCAGGCGCCGATCAAGACCCAGTGCCGGATCGACGTCCCCAGCGGCAGCGCGCAGCTGGCAGCGGGCCCGGTGCGGGTCGCCGGCGTCGCGTGGGCGCAGCACAAGGGCATCGCCGCGGTCGAGGTCCGCGCTGGCCGCGGCCCCTGGCAGCAGGCCCGGCTGGCCGCGGTGCCTGGCATCGACACCTGGCGGCAGTGGGTGTGGGACTGGCACGCCACCCCCGGCACCCACCTCATCGAGGCCCGCGCCACCGACAACACCGGCTACACCCAGACCCCCGTCCAGGCCCCGCCCGAGCCGAACGGCGCCACCGGCTACCCCGCCGTCACCGTTACCTAACCGGCCCCGGGCCCGGCCAGCCAGCCGGGCC
>Ga0306926_10001795_pt1 | contig 21452 bp, 18 predicted proteins | sample flu12Cox44000178_FD_203759 | JGI IMG/M metagenome (GOLD analysis project Ga0306926, IMG submission 203759) | Lab enrichment of tropical soil microbial communities from Luquillo Experimental Forest, Puerto Rico - flux8day.12C.oxic.44.000.178 (v2)... | ecosystem: Environmental > Terrestrial >...
GATCGCGATGCGCTGGTAGGCGGCGTCGCGCAGGAGAAAAATCGTGCGCACGACATGCAAGGTGTCTTTGGGCAGGACGAGACGGTTTTCGAAATATGTGTCCGGATTGGTAAGATCGATCGTCAGCAGCGTGTTGTCGTCACGCACATTCGATCCCAGCGGGAGCGGCTCGGCGCCGTTGAGCAGGAGCTCCAGATACGAGAGGAAGCGAGTGTCGCGATGAAACAGGCCATCCGAACCGCCGGCGGCCGAGCCCATGTCGCCGTGGCTGTCGAGGACAATGAACGTGTCATCGTGCTTAAGCACATAGCGCGAGCGGGTCGCCGGACCCGTGGCGGGAATGGAGAACGGCGCCTCGCGAGCAGCGTCACGCAATGGTTTGGGGAGCGAGGCGGCCTCGATCGCCATGAAGCTCCTGTTAATTCATCTCGTTTTCCAGCACAGGCTGCCGACGACTACGGTGCTGAATGGGCCGTTCGCGCCTGAGCAAGGAACGATAGACTTGAACGTAATCGCGCGCCATCCGGCTCGAATTGAATCTCTGCTCGAATCGGCTGCGAACCTTGCGACGGTCAAGGCGCAGCAGATCGGGCAACCTGCGCGCGGCCTCCTCTACCGTTTCCACGACGATACCGGTGACCCCTTCGTCGATGACTTCCGGAACCGACCCGCGCCGGAAGGCGAGAACCGGAGTGCCGCACGCCATCGCCTCGATCATCACCAGACCAAACGGTTCAGGCCAGTCGACGGGAAACAGCAGAGCCCGCGCGTCGCCAAGCAGCTTCGCCTTGCCCCGCTCGTTGACCTCGCCGACATACTCTATTCCCGGCTTGCTCAACAGCGGCTCGATCTGCTCGCGGAAATAGGCTTCGTCGACCTTGTCGACCTTCGCCGCGATCTTGAGCGGAAGCCCGACCGCCTGCGCGATCTCGATGGCGCGGTCCGGCTGCTTTTCAGGCGAGATGCGGCCGAGAAACACCAGATAGCCGCCGCGCGGATCGTAGTTCGGCGCCAGCAGATCCACCGGAATGCCGTGATGGATAGTGGCCACGAAATTGCTGCTCGCGATGGGTTTGCGCTGGTCATCGGAGATCGAGACCAGCGGCATGTCGCCAAAGCCGAGATAGAGCGGCTTGAGGTCATGCAGGTCCTGCCGCCCATGCAGCGTCGTCACGGTGCGGCGGGCAATCGGCCGGAACAGGGGAAAGTGAAACTGGTCGATGTGGAAATGCAGGATGTCGAAGTCGTCGGCGAGTTCGCGCACGCGGTCGAGCATCAGCATGTAATAGGGAATGGGGTCGCGCACCTTGCAATCGAGCCGCAGCGCCATGGTCGCGCAGGGAACGAGGGTGGCGGTGGTAACGGAATCCCCGCTGGCAAACAGCGTCACGTCGTGACCGAGCCTGACGAGCTCATCCGTCACATACGCCACAATACGCTCGGTTCCGCCATAAAGGCGGGGCGGCACGCTCTCCATGAGCGGCGCGATCTGCGCAATCTTCATCGGGGAAACCGCTCCAGCAGGGACCCACTCCTGCCGCCAACGTTTTGCAACGCAAACAGTTCCCGGGCCCCGGTCAGCTCTCCGCGTAGGCGACAGTCGACAGAAGCGCGACCTCGGCGCGCCGAGAATCGAGGCGTGTGTGCTGGGCCACGATCGGCACGTCGGATTCGAGCAGCGAGGCATAATCGGTGTCGCGCGGGATTGGTTGCGGCTCGTCCAGATCGTTGAAGCGCAGATGCAGCGTTCGGCGCGCCGCGACCGTGACGCGAAATGGGCCAACCGGCTCGCGATCGGAAAAGTAGATGGTGATGGCTACGTGGGCGTCGCGTTCTCCGGCGTTAAGGATGCAGGCCGTCTCGTGCGAGACGAGGGCACGCCCTGAGAACGAGCTTTCAGCGGGGATGTAGCCTTCGGCTATCGCCCACCGCCTGTGTCCAATGGCTGCCATCGCAGCGCCCTCGAATCCACAAAAACAATAACGAAGTCAGCCGTGATTTGGTTGCGTATTCCAGGAACCTTTGCGGGACTTCGACGTCGTATTTTGCGGGATGGCGTCGGGCTGGTGAGAAGGGTCGGGACACGTGAAGGTGTGAGAAAATGCGCGCGCTTACGGTATCGCCTGGCATTGCCGGTTCCGCCCGGGTCGAGGAGGTTCCCGAGCCGCCGTGGTCGGACGGGCCCGTCCTGGCGCGCACGTTAGCGCTCGGCATCTGCGGGACGGATCGAGAGATACTGGAAGGTTACGGCGCCGCGCCGTCGGGAGAGCAGCGTCTGATACTCGGCCATGAATCGCTGGCCGAAGTGGAGATCGCGCCCGCGGGTTGCGGTCTGGCTCGTGGCGACCTCGTTGTCGGGATTGTGCGCCGCCCCGATCCGCAGCCGTGTCCCGCCTGCGCCGTCGGCGAATGGGACATGTGCCGCAATGGGCGTTACACCGAGCGCGGCATCAAGGAACGGCACGGCTATGGCTCGGAGCGCTTTTGCATCGAGCCGCAATTCGCAGTCAGAATCGACCCGACGCTGGGGACCCTGGGCGTTCTGCTGGAGCCGGCCAGCATTCTGGCAAAAGCATGGGACCACACCGAACGGATCGGCCGGCGCGCGCGCGTCTGGGAGCCGCGGGTCTTGCTGGTTACCGGGGTCGGTCCGATCGGCCTGCTGGCCGCTCTGATGGGTGCGCAGCGTGGCCTTGACGTCCACGTCCTCGGCCGCAGCCGTGGCGGACCCAAGGAACAGCTGGTGCGCGATCTGGGCGGGACCTATCACGTCGATGCCGGCATCCTCGATCACCTTGCACCGGACATTGTGATGGAATGCAGCGGTGCGCCTTCCGTTATCCAGGCTTGCCTCGGCGCGACCGCGCCGGCCGGCATCACCTGTCTCACGGGCGTGACGCGCCCGGGCAAACTGTCGGACGTCGATATCGGCCGGTTCAACGGCGCCATGGTGCTCGACAACGACTGCGTCTTCGGCACCGTCAATGCGAACCGGCGGCACTATGACATGGCGGCGCGGTCGCTCCAGCGCGCGGACAAGAGCTGGCTGCGGCGCTTGATCACCCGCCGGGTCCCGCTCGAGCGGGCGGCGGAAGCGCTCGATCATCGTACAGAAGACATCAAGGTCATTATCGACTTCGCCGCGGCGGGATCGGCCAGGGGCGACCGGGCGTTAAGCGAGACCGGGATTGAGCATGGGGCGTAGGCCGAGATGCTCGTGCCAGTGCGGCAGATCCGGCTCCTTGGTCAGCGCGGCAAGGAAGTGCTCACCCCAAGCCCTAAGATCGTTGTCTGAAATCAGACGGAAAAGGGTCTGATGACGCGCCCGCCGCTCGTCCAGCGACATCGAAAGCGCGTGTGAAATCGAGGTCGCTACGGTCTCCGGATCGTACGGGTTGACCAGCAGCGCCGCCGTCAATTCCGCAGCCGCTCCGGCAAAGCGCGACAGGATGAGGACACCGGGATCGGCCGGATCCTGCGCGGCAATGTATTCCTTGGCGACCAGGTTCATGCCGTCGCGCAACGGCGTCACCAGAGCGGCGCGCGCCGACCGGTAAAGGCCCGCAAGGACGCTGCGGCTGTAGGCACGGTTGACGTAGCGGATCGGCGTCCACGCGACTTCGCCATAGGAGCCGTTGATGCGGCCGGCGGCTTCGCTGATGGTGCGCTCCATGTCGGCATATTCCTGGATCTCGGAGCGGCTCTTGGGGGTAATCTGCAGATACGTCACCTTGCCGCGCCAGTCAGGATAGACCGCAAGGAAGCGCTCGAAGGCATCCATCCGTTGCGCGAGCCCCTTGGAATAGTCCAGCCGGTCAACCCCGATCACCATGGCGCGTCCGGCGAGGCTGTCGAGCACGTTCTGAACGAGTGGCGAGCGCGCCGAGCGGCGCGCAAGCCGGCTGAACTCATTGGCCTCGATACCGATTGGAAATACGCCGATGCGCACCGCGCGCTCGCCGGATTGGAAGGCATAGGGGCCCCGCTTTTGCAGCCGGCACTCGCTTTCCAGGTAGCGCGCGAAATTGGTTGCGTCGTTCTCGGTCTGAAAGCCGACCAGGTCGTATCCGCTCAGCTGGGGGATAAGCCATTCGTGGTTGGGCAGCGCGGTGAGGATCTCCGGCGGGGGAAACGGGACATGCAGGAAGAACCCGATGCGATTAGCGTGGCCGCGATCGCGCAGCATCTTCGCGAGCGGGATGAGATGATAATCGTGCACCCAGATCACATCATCTGGTTTCAGCCAATCGGCGATCTGATTGGCAAAATGCACGTTGACGCGTCGATAGCCGCTCAGGTCGCGGCGGGAAAACTCCGCCAGATCGAGGCGATAATGGAGGATCGGCCATAACACCCGGTTGGCGAACCCGTTGTAGTATTCCTGATAATCCGCAGCCGCGAGATCGGTGATGACGTAGGATAGCCCGCCCTGCTGAATTGTGCGGGTGGTGACCTCCCGATCAACAGCGACGGTGCCGCTCCAACCGAACCAGAGGCCGGGGTTGCGCTTGAGCAGCGAGCGCACGGCCACTGCGAGACCACCGGCCTGGCCGGCGCCGTCGTGGCTCGGGATCGCCACGCGATTCGATACGACAATCAGCCGCGCCAATATCGATCCTCCCAGCTGCGCGATAGCCGCATGGCGGTCAAGATCAGCCCGGCCATCGAGTAGGTCTGGGGAAAATTCCCCCACAACACGCCGGTTTGCGGGTCAATGTCCTCGGACAGCAGCCCGTAGCGGTTGCGGTAAGCCAGCGCATCTACGAACAGATCCCGTGCCTCCTCCCGACGACCGAGCGACCACCAGGCATCCACCAGCCAGAATCGGCAAATCAGGAACGCCGTTGCCGGCAGGCCGAAGTCGTCCGCCGCCGCGTAACGCATAACGTGCTTCTCGCGCAAAAGTTCACGTTCCATGGCCTTGACGGTGCTGACAAAACGCGGATCGTCGACCTCAATGACCCCGAGATCGGGCAGCAGCAGAACACTGGCGTCGAGGTCGTCGGAACCGAAAGCCGCGGTAAAAGCTTGCCGCTTGTCGTTCCACGCGCCGAGCAGCAGCGCTTTGTGGACGGATTCCGCTACGGCGCTCCAATGGCGGGCGCGGTCCTCAAGGCCAAGCTGCGATGCAATGGCGGCGAGGCGATAGCATCCTGCCCAGCACATCGCGGTCGAATGGGTATGGATGCGCTGGCGCCCGCGATATTCCCAGATACCGTTGTCCACTTCCAACGCGAGTTCACCCGCCCTGGCCCCGAGCCTTTCCAGCAACCGGAACAGGCCCTCGTCACCGAGCCGCGGCAGCCGCCGGTCGTAGAACATCGGCATCGCAGCCAGGATGATGCTTCCGTAGGTGTCGTTCTGCACCTGTTGTGCCGCCGCATTGCCGATGCGCACCGGGCCGTCACCGCGGTAGCCTTTGAGGTCGGTAGCGATTCGTTCATCCATCGGATCGATGGGAACGACGCTGTAAACGGGGCGCATCTGCTCGTTCGGGTTCGCGGCGATGCTCAGCGTAAACGAGATGAAGTCCTCCATTGTCTGCGTGGCGCCGATGCGGTTGAGCGCCTTGACGACGAAATAGGCATCGCGCAGCCAGCAATAGCGGTAGTCCCAGTTGCGCCCGGAACCCGGTGCTTCCGGGATGGATGTGGTATGCGCCGCAATGATGCCGCCGGTTTCCTCGAAATTGCTGAGCTTGAGCGTGATGGCCGCGCGGATGATCTCATCCTGCCAATCGTAGGAGATCGAAAGCCCGCGCGACCAATCCAGCCAATAATCGATGGTACGATCGCAGAATTCCCGGCAGGTGGTCTCCAGATCCCCCTGGAACGGCTCGTCCACACCGAACACGAGATGCAAGGGGCGAGTAAGGACGAAGGGTGACTCGCGCTCGATATAGGACAACGGCGCATCGCTGGTCAGCCGGATCACAATGCCTTCGTGCAGGTAGCGGATGTGATTGCTGCCGACCGAATGATGGACAAACGGCTGTCCATAGTGATGGGTAGGACGGAAACGGACAGTAATGCGCGGCAGCCCGGCGACCGGCTCGATCATCCTTATAAGTTGCGGCGGCCGAAAAACGCGACCGAACTGGCGATGGCGTGGCGCAAAATCGGTAATGCGGACCGACCCGCCCTGGCGGTCGGTAAGTACGGTTGAAACGACCGCAGTGTTCCGCAGATACTCGGACTGGAAGTCGACCATCTCGTCGAGCACGATATCCGAGAACCCCTTCTCCTCGCTGGCGGCCAGCAGACGACAGAAGATCGGATCGCTGTCGAAGCGCGGGTAGCACCACCACACCAGGCGGGCCTCGGGATCAACAAGCGCCGCCGTGCGTCCGTTGCCGATGACGGCAAGATCGAGACCGTGATCAGTCATGAAGTCGCGAGTGCATCGGCTCGAGAGATTTGATCGAGCCAGCGGCGCACGTCTGCCGGCTGCTCGAAGCAGAAATCGACGCCGGCTACTGGCGGGCCGACGCAGATGCTGAGGCCGCCATAGTCGGGCACGACTTTGAACACGCCACGGTCGGTTACATCGTCACCTATGAAGATCGGATGCCGCCCGGTAAAGGGCTGGTACGTCATCAATTCACGCACTGCGACCGCCTTGGTGAAGCCGCTCTGCTTGATCTCCACCACGAGCTTGCCGGGCAGAAGCTCGAGCGGTGCGTCGCTGAGGCCCGCGCAGATGTCTGCTGCGGCCTCGCGCACCAGGCGTTCCTTGTCCGCCGCGAGCCGGTAATGCAGGGCGAGCGAGTAGCCCTTGTCTTCCAGAATGATGCCCGGGTCGGCCTCGGCAATTGCAGCAAACCTGCGCTTCACATCGGCGTCGAGCAACGGCAGCCGGGGCGGCACCGCCTCCTGTCCGGCGGAAATGCGAAGCTCTGCCCCATGCCCGCCGATCGCGGGCAGCTGCAGGGGAGAGAAAATCAGATCAAGTTCGGCGATCGGCCGGCCGCTGACGAAGGCCACGGCTCCGCCCGTGCGCCTTGAAAGCCGGGCAAGCGTATCGCGCAAGGAATGGGGAACGAAGATCTCGCGCGGCGTCGGGGCGAGATCGAGCAGCGTGCCGTCAACGTCAAGGAGAATGGCTGTTTTTTCGAGATTGGCAGGAAGCAATGGCGCGGAAATGGTCATGATCTACAGGACCCCGCAGGAGGCCGGAGTGACGGTGGGTTCGAAGGCGAGGAAAAAAAACCCCATGCGCCGTCGACAAAACTCAGTCATTAACCGGGTGTCTTGGTGATGGTTCCATGGACGGCAAGGGGCTCGCCTAACCCACTAGAAATATAACATTAATTGCCATTTTGCCATGCTCCCGCAACCTGCGAACGCACGAAAAATCCCTGATTTATGCGAACCGCCTCCCGGCAGCCCACCCACGGTATGGGCGCTGCTTCCCTTCTCGCCGATGCCGAGTGATTCTCTCACCTCGGTGCGGGTGGAACATTGCTGGCGGCATCGCTTTGTTAGTTTGACCGCCGACAGTAGGTCACGAAGGGATCAATGGACACCGGCATCGGGCGCGATGCATCGGCCACTGTCGTCATAGCAAAGTAATGCGATAAGCACGAAAGCCAATCGGCGCTGCCATGGAATTGCAGGTCGCAAAGCATGAGGATGCTCCGGAAGCCGTCGAGGACATCTGGGGATCAGCTGCGCAGATGGCGATGGTAGGCAGCTTCGTCATACTGCTCGGTATTTGCCTTTACCTTTGTCGCCCCATCCTCCTGCCGGTTGCGGCAGCGATCGTGATCGGGACGACCTTGGCTCCGCTCGTCAAGGCGGCGGCGCGCCACCGGATACCGCCCTGGCTGACCGCGGGTATTCTCGGGCTGGCGCTGCTCGCGGCTGCAGCAATTGCCGTGACCTTTCTCGCCAAGCCGCTCGCAGATTGGATTGCCAGAGCGCCGGAAATCGGCGCGCTCATCAAGCAGAGACTCTATGTGCTGGATCAGCCGCTGGCCGCGATCCGCAGCCTGCAGAATGCCTTCCTGCCGTCCGGCGGGATCACGGTGGCCGCCCAATCTTCACAACTGGGCGTTGTCACACCGGTCATTGCCTTCATCACGCCGGCAGTGCTTGAACTCGTATTGTTTTTCGTGACCTTGCTGTTTTTTCTCGTCGCTCAAATGGACTTCCGCCGATACGTGGTCTCATTCTTTGCGACGAGGGACGCAAAGCTTCGCTTCATTCGCATTGCGAACGATATCGAGCAGCAGCTCGTGGCTTACCTGGTCACGGTAACGATCATCAATTTTTGCCTCGGCGCCGCGGTAGCCACCGGTGCCTGGCTGTTCGGATTTCCTAGCCCGGTCCTGTTCGGCCTTTTGGCCATGGTGCTCAACTATATTCCGTATATCGGCGCTGGCGGCATGACGGTCATCCTCTTCGGAGTGGGCTTGGTGAGCTTTCCTTCCTTCACATATGCGCTCATTCCTCCGGCCGCCTTTGTCGCGCTTGCCACCATCGAGGGTCAATTCATTACGCCCACGGTGCTGGGGCGCCGGCTGACGCTCAACCCGCTTGCGGTGTTGTTGGCGCTGGCATTTTGGGCCTGGATATGGGGCCCGATGGGCGCGTTTCTTGCCGTTCCGCTGACGATCGTGACATTGGTCACGCTTCACCACATGTTTCCTGCGGATGAAAGCCGATTGCCGGGCTGACCGGCATCGCGAGTTTTTGCAATCCCGCGCTGGCTCTCTGCTGCCGCGCTCCTGGACGCGGCGCGGGCGCCGGCGCGCCTTGTCTTTCGCCTGAGAAGAACACGGCGGGAATCGATGCGTTGCGCCTTGGCCCGCCGGACGTTGCAGCGCAGGCGTGGCATTACCGAGCGCGCATGATAAAGGTTTCCTATGAAACGAGAGGCTTCGAGGGGCGGCGCCGGCTTTCACCTGCGGCTGGCGGCAGACATCGGCGGGACATTCACTGATGTCGCAGTGTTTGATGACAAGACTGGCAAGCTCGCCTTTGGCAAGGTCCTCTCGACGCCTCAGCGTCTTGTCGAGGGCATCAACGGCGCGGTGAATAAGGCGCAAAGCGACTACCAATCCGCGGGTCTGTTTTTGCACGGCTCGACGATTGCCATCAACACCATTCTGGAGCGCAAAGGCGCCAAGACCGCACTCCTGATCACCGAGGGCTTTCGCGACATCTATGAGATCGGCCGCATCAATCGGCCGGACGCGTACAATCTGTACTTCCGCAAGCACGATCCGCTGGTCGAGCGCGCGCTTCGCTTCGAGGTCAAGGAACGCGTGCTCTGCGACGGCGAGATCGAGACGGCGCTGGACGACGGCGAAATCGCAGCTTTCGGCCGCAGGCTGGAGCGAAACGGAATAGAGGCGATAGCGATTCTGTTTCTCAATTGTTACGCCAGCCATGAGCACGAAGCGCGCGCCAAGGCCATCCTCGAGACGAATCATCCCGGCATATTCGTCTCCGCCTCGCATGAGCTTTCCCGCGAGTATCGCGAGTTCGAGCGCTGCTCGACCGTCGTTGCCAATGCCTATATCGGTCCCATCGTGCGGCGTTACATCTCCGAGATTGACGATCACATCCGCGGCGACGGCTTCGGCGGCTCATTCCTGGTCGTGCAATCGACAGGGGGCCTCTACGAAGCCGAGCAGGCCAGGAAACACTGCGTGCACATGCTGGAATCGGGACCGGCAGCCGGCGTGATCGGGACGCAGGCGCTTTGCCGCGCGCTTGGACGCCGGAATGCGATTGCCTTCGACATGGGCGGAACGACCGCCAAGGCCGGCGTCATCCACAACGGGCAGGCGCTCACGACCGGTGCCGCATTGATCGGGGGCTACGACAAGGCGTTGCCGGTACAGATCGCGATGATGGACATTTTCGAGGTGGGTACCGGCGGCGGCTCGATTGCGAGGGTGGAGGAGGGGGCGCTGCGGGTTGGTCCGCAAAGCGCGGGCGCCGCCCCCGGTCCCGCCTGCTATGGCCTCGGCGGCGGCGAGCCGACGGTGACGGATGCCAATCTTCTGCTCGGCCGCCTGCGGCCGGAAGGATTTCTCGGCGGCGAGATGCGGCTCGACGTCGCCGCCGCCGAACGCGCTCTGAGCGAGCGCGTGGCAAGGCCGCTCGGAATGGATGTCACGGCGGCGGCGGAAGGCATCCTGCGGATCGCGGCCACCGCCATGTCTTATGCGGTGAAGAGCGTCACTACCGAACGGGGGCTCGATGCCGGCGATTTCGCGTTGGTGGCCTACGGCGGTGCCGGCCCGCTGCATGCCGTGGAGGTCGCGCGCGAGATCGGGATGCGCACCGTCATCGTGCCTCCGGCGCCCGGGATGTTCTCGGCCTTCGGCATGCTGTTCTCTGATCTGCGCTACGATTTCGTGCGGACCTGGTTCACGCGTCTCGAAGATGCTTCGTTCGATCAGATCGAGGGGGTCTACGGCGATCTCGAGCGCCAGGGTCGCGAGGCGCTCGCCGGCACCTCGGTGCAACCGCGTCACATCGACATCAAGCGCGCCGCCGACATGCGCTATGTCGGCCAGGAGCATGCGGTGACCGTCGATTTGCCGCTGCGGCTGTTCGAGCAGCGCGACCGCGTGGCAATCAAGCGCGTCTTCGACTCCATGCATGCGCTGCGTTACGGCACCTCGGCGCCCGGCGAGCCGGCCGAGATCGTCAGCTTGCGCAGCACCGTGACCGGAAGCTTGCGCAAGCCGCGACCGCAGAAGATCAAGCGTGCGAACGGAACGCGTGGGCGATCCACCATGACCGGCAGGCGCGCAGTCTATTTCAATGGCGCCTTTCGATCGACGCCGGCCTATGACCGCGCCGTGCTGGTGGCAGGCCAGCGGATCAGGGGGCCCGCTCTCATAGAGGAGCACGCCTCGACCACCGTGCTGCTGCCCGGCGACCGGCTTGAAGTCGATGCCTACGGAAATCTGCTGATCGAGATCGCGGGAGGCCGTCTGCAAGCGCGGGGGCGGAGGAGACGAGCAAGGTGACAACGAAAGTTGCGAAACGTGCGCGAGCGCCGCGCGGGTGGCGCCGGCGCGATCCGGTCATCACCGAGATCGTGCGCAACGGCGTCATTGCGGTGACTGAGGAAATGAAAACCAACCTCATGCGCACCGCATACAACATCATCATCTACGAGGCGCTCGACTTCACGACCGGTCTGTTCACCCCGCGCGGAGAGACCATCTCCATCGGCATCGGCCTGCCGATGTTCATCCGCGGCATGGCGGAGACGGTGAAGGCAAAGATCAGGCATTTCGGCGCCGATCGCATCCGCCCGGGCGATATCTACGTCACCAACGATTCCTATCTCACCGGCAGCCATCTCAATCACGTCACGCTCACTCTGCCGATCTTTCATGCCGGAGAGCTGGTGGCCTTCTCCTGCTGCATGGCGCACTGGCTCGACATCGGCGGCATTCTCGGCGGCATGAGCACCGATATCTTCTCGGAGGGACTGCAGATACCGATCCTGAAATATCAGGACCGCGGCACGGTCAACCAGACCGTAGTCGATTTCATCAGGCAGAATGTCCGCCTGCCGAGCCGCGCCATGGGCGATCTGCGCGCCCAGGTCACCGCGGTCAAGACCGGCGAGCGAAGATTCCTGCAGCTCATCGAGCGCTATGGTCGCGACGCGGTGCTTAACTCCATCAAGGCGATCATGGATCACGCCGAGACGCTGGCGCGTAGACGCACGCGCAGCATCCCGGATGGCGTGTACGAAGCCGAATCGTACATGGATGATGACGGCGTCGATATCGGCAGGAAGGTGCCGATTCGCGTGCGCGTGGTCGTGCAGGGCGATGAGCTCACCATCGACCTGAGCGAAGTCTCGAAACAAGTACGCGGCTTCTACAATTCCGGCATCACCACCGGCCATGCCTGTGCGCAGGTGGCGTACAAGTGCCTCACATCCCCCACGGACTATCCGATCAACGACGGCTCGTTCCGCAGCCTCAAGGCCATCGTGCCGCCGGGCCGTGTCATCAGCGCCGTGCGACCGGCGCCGATGCGCTGGTGGATGACCTATCCCATGACCATCGTCGATACCATTTTCAAAGCGCTGGCTCCCGCCATTCCGGACCGCGTCATCGCCGGCCACCATGCCGACCTGCTGGCATCCTCTTTCCACGGCATCAACAATCGCACATCCGAATTCTTCATCGGCAGCTTCGGGCCGCTCGGCGGCGGCTGGGGCGCCAAGCTGACCGAGGACGGCGTTTCCGGCACGGTCTGCATCAACGACGGCGATACCCACAACAGCCCGAACGAGCAGGCCGAATTCAAGTTTCCGATCGTGGTCGAGCGCTACGCGCTCGTTCCGGATTCCGGCGGCGCCGGGCGCCGCCGCGGCGGGCTCGGCGTCGAGCGGGTGGTGCGCGCGCGCACCAATATCATGGTCAACAACCAGAGCGACCGCGCCCATTGTCGCCCCTGGGGCTTGGCAGGCGGGCTCGAGGGCACCGGGAACGCCGTGGAATTGCGCATCGGCGGGCAATGGAAAACCGATTTCCCGAACGCGAAGGTGCTGGTGGCGCAGCTCAAGGCCGGGGATGCGTTCAAGATTCGCTCGGGTGGCGGCGGCGGTTACGGCAGCCCGTTGGAGCGGCCGGCTGCGCGGGTCGCGCAGGATGTCCGACAGGGCTACGTCACCCTCAAAGCCGCGGCCGAGCTCTATGGCGTCGCGGTCGATCCGCAGACATTTGCAGTCGACGAGGATGCGACCGAAAAGCTGCGGGCGGCGCTGCGCGCGAAGCAGGAGGGCCGCGAGCGGGCTGCAGGCACCGGCTTGCCGTAGCCTCGGGAGAAACCTGCGGCTTCGCACGCGCCTACGACTGCATGCCCCATTTGCGCACGGTGGCGTTTTCGATGTTGCGGAAGATCAGGTTCTCCACGGCCAGCCCGATCAGGATCACCGTCAGCAGGCCTGCGAAGACGGCGGGAATCTCCAGCATGTTCTTGTTCTCGTAGATGTACCAGCCGAGCCCGCCTTTGCCGGAGGAGACGCCGAACACGAGTTCGGCGGCGATCAGCGTGCGCCAGGCAAATGCCCATCCGATTTTCAATCCGGTGAGGATCGAGGGGAATGCGGCCGGGATCAGGATTTTTGCGATGAAGCGCGGGCCGGCAAGGCCGTAGTTGCGCCCCACCATGCGCAGCGTGTTGGAGACCGACCGAAATCCCGAGTGGGTATTGAGCGCGACCGCCCACAGAACCGAGTGCACCAGCACGAATATGATGGAGAGATCGCCCAAGCCGAACCAGATGAGCGCGAGCGGCAGCAGCGCAATGGCGGGCAGCGGGTTGAACGCGGAGGTCAGTGTCTCGAGCAGGTCGTTGCCGATGCGCGACATCGTGGCGAGCGCGGTGAACAGCATCGCCAGTGCCAGTCCCACGGCATAGCCCTTGAGCAGCAGCGTTACCGAGTTTGCCACCTTCTGCGGAATCTCCCCGTTGGCGATCCCGTCTCCGAATGCCTCCAGCGTTGCCGTGAAGGTTGGCATCAGCAGCGGGTTGTCGAGCCAGCGCGAGTAGCCCTGCCAGGCTGCCGCGAGTGCGATGAGAATGAACGCCTTGCGCAGCCAGGCCTGGTTGACGAGCCGCTGCATCACCGTCAGCGGCTTCTGCACTACGCCGATCTCGTCGGCAGCAACGGTATCGCGCAGATACTCGGGCCGCAGCGGCGGAGCGGCTGCCAGCTGCGCCGTGCCGCTGTTGGTGTCAACCATGACGGACCACCTCCTGCTCCTCGATACGATCGGCAAACAGCATCTCGTGAATGCGGTCGGACAGCTTGCGCCCGCTTGCCGGATCCACCCCATCGCGGCCGTCGCTGTTGAGCTCGCCCTTGACCTGACCCGGATGCGGGGACAGCAGCAGGACGCGATTGCCGACCAGCACGGCCTCCGGAATTGAGTGGGTCACAAACAGCACCGTGAAGCGGGTGTCGGCCCACAGCGCCAAGAGCTCGTCCTGCATCCTGCGGCGCGTGAGAGCGTCGAGCGCGGCGAACGGCTCGTCCATCAGCAGCACGTCCGGCTCCATCGCCAGCGCGCGCGCGATGGCGACGCGCTGCTTCATGCCGCCGGAGAGCGTGTGCGGGTAGGCGTCGGCGAACTTGGCCAGGTTCACCTTGTCGATGTAGCGCATGGCCTGCGCCTCGGCTGCCTTGCCGCGCATCTTGTGGGAAGACTCGAGCGCAAACACCACGTTCTGCTTGACCGTCTTCCAGGGCAGCAGCTGGTCGAATTCCTGGAACACGAATACGCGGTCGGGCCCCGGCGCCTGGATCGGCAGTCCCTTGAGGTGCATGCCTCCTTCGGTCGGCGCCATGTAGCCGCCCACCGCCTTGAGCAGCGTTGATTTCCCGCAACCCGAGGGGCCGAGCAGGACGAACCGGTCCGCCTGATAGACGTCGAAGCTGATGCGATAGGTGGCGGTGACCAGATGCTTCGCGGTCCTGTATTGCAGGGTCACCCCCTGCACCTGCAAGAGGGGCGCAAGGCGTGGTGAGGCGCACGCCGTCATGCTTCAGCTGCCGGGCAGCCCATGCAGCTCCGGGAAGAACAAATCCTTCCAGCTCGTGGGTGCAACCTTGATGGAGCCCACTGCGTGCATGAAATCGGCATATTTCATGGTGCCCTCCGGCACCATCGTCCATCTCACTTGCTTGCCCGAGGCGATCTGCGCCACTTTTTCCGCGGTCATCTTCGACTTGACATCGTCGATCCAGAGCTGCGCGGCTTCTTTTACGTCCTTGTCGAGCATGTCGGTGGCTTCCTTGAAGGCGGCGACCAGCGCGGTGTACAGGGCGGGATCCTTGTCGTGAAAACGCGTGGAGGTCCACGCCACCGTGAATGTGTGAGGTCCGCCGAATATGTCCTGCGAGCTCAGCACGGTGTGGATGCCGGGTTTCTCCAGCTGCTGATACTGAAAGGGCGGCACGCTGAACACGCTGGTGATATCGGCCGAGTCGCTCAACAGGGCGATGGTGGCATCCGGCGGCGACATGCCGACCGTCAGCGGATCAAGCCTGGCGAAATTGGCCTGGCCCCACTGCCTGGCGGCCGCCATCTGCAGCATCATCGCCTGCACCGAGATTTTGACGGCGGGCACCGCGATCCTGTCGCTCTCCGTGAAGTCGGCAATGCTCGTGACCCGCGGATTGCGCGCGTTGAGCAGGATCGGCTGTGACGAGAACGCCGCAACACCCTTGACCGCATTCGGAGTTCCCCGCGTGCGTGCCCAGATCGTCAGCATCCCGGGCACCCCGCCGGAGACGATATCGACCGAGCCCGACAGCAGTGCGTCGTTCATGGCCGCCGGGCTGTTGAAGGTCGCCCAGGTCACCTTGACCTCGGGAATGCCGGCGGCCTTAGCATGCTTCTCGAGCAACTGGTGCTTCTGCATCAGGTTGAACTGGAGATAGCCCATCGAGAACTGCCGCGCGAAGCGTATCTCCGGCGCTTGCGCGGCTGCGGTTGCGCGCAGCGCGACGAGCACGAGGCAGGCAACGATCGCAGCGGCCGGCAAGCTCCTTGCGCGACCCCTGATCATGCCCATGGCAGGCGTTCCATCCGGATTTCGGGTCATGCCCGGCTCACGCGGCCAGCCTCGCATAGTCCTTGGTCGCCATCACCTGCACGCGCCGCATGTAGCGCGGCTCGTCGGGACGATAGTCGGCAACAGCATTGTGCACGGTCCCGATGTTGTCCCACATCAGCACGTCACCTGGCGACCACGCGTGGGCATGAAAAAACTTCTTTTGCTCCTGATGGGCAAACAGGAAGGCCAGCAGCTCGGCACTCTCGGCCTCGGCCATGCCGTCGATACGGACCGCATAGCCCGGATTGCAATAGAGGATCGTGCGGCCGGTGATCGGGTGCGTGCGGAAGATCGGTTGCGACACGGGCGGCTTTCTCGCGCGCTGCTCCGGCGTAAGCGGCGCGCGCGCTGAGCCGGGACGGCTGCGCATCATGTCCCAGAACTTGGCGAAGTCGTGCGTCGCCGTGCGCCCGGCCAGCCGGCGCTTGATGTCTCCCGGCAGCTCCTCATAGGCGAGCTGCATGTTTCGGAACTGGGTATCGCCGAGCGGCTGGCCGGCGCGCATAGGCACCTTGACGGCGTAGAGGATGTTCGCGAGCGCGATGTCGCGGCTGTAGGACATGTCGGTGTGCCATCCCTGGCCGGCATCGGCGAGACCGACCGGCCTGCCGTTCTCCGTCATGTTGGACAGCACCATGACCTCGGGAAACCCCGGCTCGTGAAATGAATTGGCAACGTTGATTTCAAGCTCGCCGAACATGCGCCCAAAGCGGACGAAAGCGTCGGACTCGAGTTCCTGGGCAGGGAAGCACAGCACGCCATGCTCGCCCAGCGCGCGCAGGATCTGCCTGAATTCGGTGTCGGACAGCGGTCGGCCGAGATCGATCCCCTCGACCCTCGCCCCCAATACCTCGCCGCCGGGTTTGATCTTCATGCGTCAGCTTTGCCCATTGTTCCCCGGATTTGACACCAACACCGGCCGTAGCGTCCAGTAGGCGGGCCATTCGCCGACTTTGCCGGCTCGATGCATCTTGCCCATCCAACCGGCTTGTGCCGGCCGCGGTCCCGCCCCAACATAAGCCATGCCATGCGCTGGTCGGAAACAGCGACCTCGACACGCCGAGCGCACCCCGCGCCAACAAAAGACAATATCAGGAGAGGAAAATCCATGTCCGAAGCCCAGCGAGCGAGCGGCAGCGGAGGACGCTGGTACATCCTGCTGTTGATCAGCCTGATGTATCTCATCACCTATCTCGATCGGGTGAACATATCGACAGTAGCACCCGTGATCAGCAAGGAGTTCGGCTTCGACAAGATTACCATGGGGGCAATCTTCAGCGCCTTCGTCTGGGCCTATGCCATGTTTCAGGTGCCGGGCGGATGGCTCGGAGACCGGTTTGGACCGCGCCGCGTGCTCACCGCGATCGTCGGCTATTGGTCGCTGATGACAGCGGCGACCGCGCTCGCCGGCAGCGCTGCCGTGTTCATTGTCATGCGTTTCCTGTTCGGCGTGGGCGAGGCAGGCGCGTTCCCTGTTGCGACGCGCGCGATGCAGCTCTGGTATCCGCGCCAGGAACGCGGCTTCGTGCAGGGCATCACCCACAGCGCCAGCCGCGCCGGGGCGGCAATCGCCCCGCCCATTGTCGTGCTCATAATGACGACGCTCGGCTGGCAATGGGTGTTCTATATCTGCGGCCTGGTCGGGTTGCTGTGGGCCGTCTGGTGGTATTTCTCGTATCGAGATCTGCCCGAGCAGCATCCACTGGTGAACAAGACGGAGCTGCAGCATATTCGCGGCGTGGATTCGCAAGGAGCCATCCAGCAAGCCAACATTGCGGCCAAGCCGAAGGTGCCGTGGAGCACGCTTGTGCGCTCGCCGAACATGTGGGCGATCATGTGCGCGTATTTCACTTATGTTTATTGTCTCTGGATCTTTCTCAGCTGGCTTCCTTCGTACCTCGTCGAGTTCCGGCATTTTACGCTCATAAAGGTCGGTATCTTCGCGTCGCTGCCGTTGTGGGCGGGCGTCGTCGGCGACACGGCCGGCGGACTTGCAACAGACTGGCTGCTCAGGAAAACGGGGAGCGCCAGGATCGCGCGGCGCACCGTGGCGATCACCGGCATGCTCGGCTGCTGTGTTTTCATCGTACCGGCGGCCATGACCCAGGACGCCTATATCGCCGTCTATTGCCTGACCGCAGCGATGTTCTTTCTCGAATGCACCATTGGACCTTCCTGGTCGGTGCCGATGGATGTCGGCGGCAAGTATTCAGGAACGGTTTCCGGCATGATGAACATGGCCGGCAATATCGGGGGAGCTTTGTCGCCCCTGGTGTTCGGATTCCTTGTTCAATTCGGAAACTGGCAAGCGCCGTTCATCATCGCAGCGGGCCTGCTCGTGGCGGGGGCCGCAGTCTGGGCGTTCTGGCTGGATCCCACTGTCCCGGTGCTCGAAAGGGCTGAAAGTCTACGCCCGAGCGGACCGGAGGCGCTCACCGCCTGAGCTTGACCGTGTATGACATTGCGCCGGCTCCGCAGCACGGGCAGCTCATGGCGATGAGAATGTTCTGCTTCTGCTCCTCGTCGAGATCGCTGCGGTCGAGCATGGCCCGCGTCTGCTGCTCGAACAGCTCGTGCAGCGACAGCATGCTCTCCGACGCGCGGTCGTCGGGCGGACCCTCGCGCCCGGCGGATGCGGAATGGGGCGCAGAGTGATTGGCGCGCGAAGCAGCACGCCTGCGGCGATCTGATTTCTTGCGCCCTTTCATACGGCGGACCAGAATGTTGGCTCGGTCGCCTCAGTCACGGTCATCGTAGTTCCTGCCGCGCCGGCTGCGGCGGTCCTCATCGTCGTCCCAGTCACGCCAGCTGCGGCGGTCATCATCGTCCCATCCGCGCCAGCTGCGGCGGTCATCATCGTCTCGTCCGCGCCAGCTGTGACGCTCGTCATCATGATCCCGACCGCGCCAGCCGCGACGGTCCTCGTCGTAATCCCGGCCACGCCAACTGCGACGGTCGCGATCGTCGTCTCGCCCACGCCAGCCGAAGCGATCGTCATCCTCCCGGTCCCGCCAGCGGCGACGGTCATCCTCTTCCCGGCTGCGCCAGCCGCGGCGGTCGCCCTCGTCCCGGTCGCGCCAGCCACGGTCGTCGCGATTGAGTTCGCGCTCAAGCGAGCGCCCCTGCATCTCGCCGCTTGGCACGGGAGCGAAAGTTGCAAATTGGCGCCTCTGATCCTCGTTGAGGCTGTTGTAGAGAGGAGCCTCTGCATCTGCGAGCCGCGACAGCGCGGCTCCCATGGCGGCGAGAGCCTCGGCGCGCTGGCGCATTTGCGGCACCGGGTCGAGAGGGCGAGCCTCTTCCTGCGACCGGCGAGATTGCGTGAGTGCCCGGAATGCCGACTCGAAAGCCGCCCAGTTCTTCTCCTGGTCAGGGGTCAGCCGCAGGCGCTCCTTGAGGGAGGCGAGGTTCGAGGACCGTGCATTCGTCGAATCCGTGCGGTCCGCTTGCGAGGCGCCTGCGCGAGGCCCGGGTTCGCCCTCCGACTCCGGCTGCTGAGCATAGATGATCGATGAGGTGGCGATGGTGACCGCGACGGCTCCGCCGAGCACTGCATTCCACATGATTGTCTCCCGCTGTGCTGTTCGGCGTCAGGCAATGGACGCCAAACACGACAACCTGTTATTGCGCAATTCCGTTCCTCGAATGACGACAGGGTATCGATAACGTAAACAAGGTGGTGCGCATCCCGGCGCTCAGGCCGACCTTCGGGTCCGGCTACGCTTTGGCGACCGTTTCGCTGTGCGCCGTGGGGCATGGCGACCGCGTATCGTTGAGCGTGACGATCGCCGCCACAACGCTTCGCTCGCAAGCCGCGCGCCGGCGACGAGCGCTTCGAGCTTGGCCCACATGATCGAGGGGTGAACGCGCGCGAAATAAGTCACCTGCGCAAACCCGCAATCGGTGCTTGCGATAACGTTCTCGCGGCCGACAAGTTGCGCCAGCCGCACGATCCGCTCCGCCACCAGCTCCGGATGCTCCACGATATTGGTGGCGTGACTGATCACGCCGGGAATCAGAGCGGTATCCTTCGGCAGCTTGAGATGCTCCCAAATCCGCCACTCGTGCTCATGGCGAGGGTTCGCGAGCTCGATGGAATACGCGCCGGCGCGGACCTTGAGCACGAGGTCGGCGATGTCCTTGAACGGCACATCCGACGTGTGCGGCCCGGGCCAGCTTCCCCAGCAGACGTGATAGCGGATCTTCTCGCGCGGCAGCCCTTTGATGGCATGGTTGGTGATCTCGATCTGCCTGCCAAGCCAGGTGCGGTATTCAGATAGTGTCCGCGGCGGCACCATCCGGTCGTAGCTCACTGCTGCGCGCGCATCGTCGAGCTGCACCAGGAAGCCGCCATCGATGATCATCTTGTACTCGGCATGCATGGCATCGCCGATGGCTTGCTGGAGATCATCGTCGCTGGGGTAATACTCGTTCTTGCGGTCCGGGATGACGCTCGCCGGCGCAGCGACCGGAAGAAACGCCTCTTCCACCGTGACGGCGGAAAGCGCCGAGCGGAAGTTGTCAATGTCGCGCTTGAGCTCCTCCTGCCCGGTATATGTGATTGGCTTCGCGGCAACCGAGTCCATGACCGTTTCAACTTTGTCGCGCGCGTCGAGCTCGGCGTAGAACTCGGGAAAGCGCGTGCGATCGACGCCGCGGGTGAAGGGATTGTGGCCCGCGCGAAACGGCCGGCGCTCGAATCCGCCGAGCCGAAACAGCGCATATTGCGCCCAGCTGATCGCCTTGCCGAATTCGCCGTCGCTGATGACATCGATGCCGATTTCGGCCTGCCGGCGCACCACCTCGGCGACCGCTTGCTTGAGGCAAATCGCGTAGGCAGCCTGATCGAACGACAAGCCTGCTTCCTTGGCGCCGAGGAACTCACGCAATTCTTGTGGACGGATCAGGCTGCCCACATGGGTAGTGAGAATCCGGTCAGTACTGTGCTTCATCTTGATCCTCCCCGGGCGCGATCATTTCGATCAAGCCTGCCATCATCTTGCCGGCCGCCAAAAACAATAGCGCGGACCGGCTGGGGTCCGCGCCACAAATTGCCGCAAGTTGCGGGGCCGCCAATTCTGGGTCGGTAAAGCCTCCGCGGAAATCAAAAGGTGGGGCGCCGGGGAGGGCGCGCCGCGCCGCCGGGGCCGGTCCCGGGCGTGGGGCGAGGTTTCATCGGCAACAACCCCTCGCGTTGCAGGCGTTTGCGCGCGAGCTTGCGCGCCCGGCGGATGGCCTCGGCTTTTTCACGCGCCTTCTTTTCGGAGGGTTTTTCATAGTGCCCGCGCAGCTTCATCTCGCGGAAGATGCCCTCGCGCTGCATCTTCTTCTTGAGCGCCTTGAGGGCTTGGTCGACATTGTTGTCACGGACGAGAACCTGCACGCGTCATTCCTTCTTCTGCGATCCGTATGGTTTCGGATGTCTGAAATGCGGCGAAGGCCCGCCGATCTGCCGCCAAAGCGCGATCGCGCGGGCCCTCGATTTGGCGTCGCTGTAGCAGAATCAGCCCTCGGAGTCCATGCGTTGCGATAATTTTTGGCCGCACTGGAATGGCGCCTCGCGGGGGTAGGGAAGTTCGTATTTCCGCCGCCTTCGACGTGGATGTAATCCGGTGGGCCGGCTGGAGTGTCGGGCGGCGGAGCCGTCGACATCCCGCTGCAGGGTGCATTTTGGGGGCATTGCCATGCCGATGGTTATCGCGGACGGCGCGCGGGGCTGCCGCACGCTCGAGCCCGAACCCGCGCTGTTGATCGGGTGCCAGCGCCGCACGTCGCGCGGCGGCCGGGGCTTGCCGAAACTGCGGGCGAACCGATCATGAAGGGACGCCATCTCACCGCCCT
>Ga0306926_10001796_pt1 | contig 21442 bp, 31 predicted proteins | sample flu12Cox44000178_FD_203759 | JGI IMG/M metagenome (GOLD analysis project Ga0306926, IMG submission 203759) | Lab enrichment of tropical soil microbial communities from Luquillo Experimental Forest, Puerto Rico - flux8day.12C.oxic.44.000.178 (v2)... | ecosystem: Environmental > Terrestrial >...
GGCGGTGCTGCTTAGGGCCCAATGGGCCAACGCCGGCGCGCGCTCGCGCTGGCTGGAGAGCCTGCCGCTGCGTCACGTCCTGGCGTTGGCGCCTAGGCCGTCGATGCCGCCGGGGGCCGTCGTGGCAGCTGGCGAGAAAGAGCCGTCCGGCGGCCAGCAGGATTATGCGTGGTTCGTTTTTGAGCGGGATTATAAAGGGCGCCCGGAGTTCGGCTGGGCGCGGCGGCCGGTCAAGCAGAAGGGGCTCGCGCTGTGAAGCAGCCTGCGCTTTTTCCCGATCTCCCGGCAGCACGGGGCCGGCCGCAAGAGCCCGTCGTGCGTGGCGCGCTGGTGCGCGATGATTGCCGCTATTGGCTCAAGCGCGCTTGGGGAGCTGGGCCGCTGGTGGCGTGGGTAATGTGCAATCCGTCAGTTGCGGATGCGAGCAAGGACGATCCCACCATGATCAGGGTGATGGAATTCTCGCACGGCTGGGGCTGCGGCAGCTGCTTGGTGCTCAATCTGGTGCCGCTGATCACGCCCTATCCGCAGCGCTGCCTGGCGTGGTTGAAGCGGACGCCATGGGTGTTCGAAGCGCCGCCCACCAAGGAGTGCGAACAATACAGCGATAACATCGAGATTTGCGCCGAAATGCTGCCTACCGCGCAACTGCATATTGCGGCGTGGGGCAATATGCTGCCGCGGCGCGTGGCCGATCATTGGCTGCAGCATGTGGCCGAACACTCGGAGACGTTGCATGATCCGACAGAGGATGAAGGCTCCATAGTCGAATGGCACTGTCTCGGCGTCACCAAATCTGGCGCGCCGAAGCATCCCTTGGCGCGCGGCAAACATCGGGTGCCGGACGGGTTCAAGCCGGTGGGATTTACGCCGTGAAGACAGACGCCGCTTTCGTCAAACTGTTGCATGAGGAAATGGCCGCGACTGAGGAGGCACTGTGCGAAAACCCGCTCTACCGGCGTCTGCTGGCTTTGCAGGAATTGGTGGACCTCTACGAGACCGGCGAGCCCGAGCAGGTTCCGCCAGCCGAAGCGGCACCCCAGAAGCCCATCGCCGCGTTGCTCCCGAATCCAGCGGCCGCTCCTGTGGAAACGGTCGATGCCGCCACGCTGCCGCCGCTCACGGAAAAGCAGCACCGGGTTTTCCTGGCGGTTATCGCGGCTGCAAAAAAATCCTCCTTGGGGCGCGCGTACCAGGCGGCCATCCAGGAACGGTCCGGCTTCGCCGCCATCCAAGACGCTTTGTCCGCGCTGCGGCACAAGGGCTATCTGGTTTGTGACAATTCCGAGAGGCCGCGGACTTACACGCCATTTGCAGTCAGCGGCGAAATCCGTGTCGAACAACCGCACAACGCCCGGCGCTGGACCGATCAAGAGTGTGGCGATCTGATTTGCGAGTTGGCGGCCTGTCATTGGGCTGGCGTGGAGCCGGACTGGGAAAAGCTCGGTGGATATTTCGGCCGCTCCGCAGCCGCCACGGAGAACAAGGCTCGCACTGAGCGCTGGTACCCGGGCGTGCCTGGTGGAACGTTCGCCGACCAGGCAATGCGCACCATACCGGAAGAACGACGGGAGCCAGACAAACCGAGCATCCCGGTGCCGGAACAGCCGGCCCAGCCCGAAGAACCGATGGCACCCGAGGAAGATGGCGCCGTGGAGATCGACGTCGATGACCTCAGCAAGAATGTCCGCGAGGTCCTTTGCATCGTGACCGAGCTTCATGCCGACAGAATTCATCCGATCAAGGAGCCGGACATTCTCGGCCTTTCCGAGGTGGATGGGGGCCGGCTGCCTTTCATCCTGAACCGGCTGCGGGAACTGAGGCTGGTGCAGCGCGATTCCGTCGGCTCGCTGTTCCCGACGCTCCGCGGCAAGGAGATCGCCAAGGATATCCGGGCCGAGGAATCGGCTTAACCGAATCATTGAAATTAACCCGCGAATCACGGCTTAAATGGGCGCGCCGGGACAAGCGATTCGTCGCCTGCCCCCACCCTTCACTGAGGGCTCACCGGCGGACATCGCTTGTGAAGGGGCGATCAATGGCTTGGAAGCGCACACGCCGTGTTTATGCAGGAGTGGTTGCCTGCTTCCCCGCAGCATTCTCATTGGAATCGCCAAAGCCCCTTAAAACCGGGATTTTCTACGACATTCTCGACTCGTTTCCTGATCTGCACCCACGGGAATTGTCGTTCATGATGCGTTGGTACACCGGCCGCAAAGCGTATCTGTTGGCGGTCAGCCGCCGGGGTCAACCGCGTTATGACCTTGCGGGTCAGCCATGTGGCGCGGTCGGCCACAAAGAATCCTATCACGCGCGGCAACGCTACCGCGAAAGAATGGGGTGGCGCAGTGATTATTGGCCTGATCCTGGAAGTGTTGCGGCATGAGGCCGCGCCGCCCCCGGCCGCTGATTCCGCGCGAGGTCGATACCCGCGATTTGGACAAATTTATGCTCAACGCAGAACGCCTGATGGCGTCTGAGCTTTTCGCCCTTTCCACGGGGGAGGAGTTTAAGGCCGCCGTCGCGCTATGGTGCCGGGCATGGAAGCAAATCCCCGCCGGCAGCTTGCCGAACGACGACCGTGTGCTAGCCGGATTCAGTGGTGCCGGCGCCCGCTGGGCGCAGGTCCGTGACATGGCCATGCGCGGCTTCGTGCTCTGCAGTGACAATCGCTGGTATCATCCTATTCTGTGCGAGGACGCGGTCATAGCATGGCGGAAAAAACGGGAGCGCAAGGCGCGCACGGCCGCCGCCACCGCCGCCCGCCAGGCAGCCCGCGCGGCACCAGAAGAATTTAACACCGGAGACAATGTTGTACCGGAACGTACCGAAACTGTACCCAATAACTCGGCCATAACGGTGCCTGAAAGTGGGCAGAAACCCTCAAAAAATCAACGTGACGTTGAACGTAACGAGGTCCCAGGGACAGGGACAGGGACAGGGACAGTAGTAGTAAAAGAAGAAAGAACCAGTGTGTCACGACCGGTGCCCGCCACCCCAATCGCCGCTTCGCCCCCATCCCACGCCCCCCCGCCCAGCCAGGGGCTCGCGGCACACACACTCGACGGGCAGATGACGGCTACGGATTTTTCCCTCTGGGCCCAAGCCTGCGCCCCGACCATCAAGCGGGGCTGGTCACGGTCCGAAGCCATCAAGGTCTACATTGCGCTTCCCTACGTCCCCGTTGAGCACATGATCGACGCTTGGGCGGCTTACGTCGTGGACTGCAAAGAAATTTCCGCCAGCAGCAAATTCCCGCAGCGTGTGATGCATCCAGAGAACTGGCTTCGGGAGCGCCGCCACGAAGGTTATATCGCCGATCTCCACACCAAGCAGATTACCAGCATCAACCGCGCCAACGAGCGCAGCGAAACCCTGAAGAATTGGGGCAGTTTCGGCATCGCCTGTCTCGACAAGATCGGCGACATCAATTTCGATGCGTGGCTCACCGGCTCCAGGCTTACTGTCGTTCAGCAAGCCCGTGCCATACTGGAAATTCCGAAGCCCTTTGTGCTGCGTTGGCTGCAGGAGAACCCAAGCATAGTCCGGCAAATCGAAACCGTCACCAACACCAAGGTCGAACTGAGAAAGCTAGGGGAGAACACCGCATGACCAGCAACACCCACGCCAAACGCGGCGACCGCATCGACTACCGCATGCAGGACGGAACGCTCTGTGGCTTTGCGATGTGCATCGAGCCCGCCATCCCAGGCCAGCACGACGGGTTCTGGAAATTCTTCACGCCATTGCCCACCTACCCAATGCGAGCCCTAGTTGAAAATCTTCCCACAACTCGGCGATAATCGCTCCGCTGTCTAGGCTCACAATTGATGACAAAATCGGCAAAACGCAAGAAATCCGCTGAGGCTCCGGCCTGGGCCGAAGGCCTGGATGACCGCGAAACGCAGTTCGTTCGTGAGTATCTCGTTGACCTCAACGCTACTCAGGCGATGGTGCGTTGTGGTGCCAAACTCGAATCTGCACGCAGCCTCGGTTACGACATCGTTCACAGGCCGCAGGTCTCAGCGGCGATCGACCAAGCACTTGCGGAGAATGCTTCCGGCCCGCGGCAATGGATCATCGGCAAGCTTGCGAACATCGCGCGCGGCAATCTCGAAGACCTGCTCAATTGGGATGAGGATGGTCGGCTCACGCTCAAGGCTGGCTCGACTGTGCCGCGTGAGATCAAGGCGCTGGTGAGAAAGATCGGTTACGACAAGGACGGCAATCTCAAACTGGAATTGCATGATCCTGTGCGGGCCATGGAATTGTTGGGCAAGGTTAGCAAGATTGGATTGCTGACGGAGAAGGTCGATGTGACTTCGGGCGGCTTGAGCTTGGAGCAGCTGGTGATGAAATCGCTGGCGCCGAAGGAAGAGGAAGAAAAACCGTGAGGCGCCGCGATGCGATTGCGCTTGCTGTCTCGCGCGCTGTCGGACAACACGCCATGAGCGTTGATTATCTTTCCGAGATGCGTGCGAAGCTCGGTGTGCGCGAAGATGCGCTCGATGCGACGACGGCGATGTTCGTGGCGCAGGTGCGCGGTGAGTTCGCGAAGATCAGATCAGGAGCTGAGAGATGTTCGGCAATCTGATTCCGCGCGGTCGTGGATTGGTTCCGCTACTGATCGCGGTGGTGGTGATCATCGGCGTTCCGCTTGCGCTTCTGGTGGCGACAATCGTGATGGCGTGGGTGGGTGGGTGACTGCGGCAAGCCTGGGCTCCACCGGCCGGTGATGCGGGTAGCGCCGCCAAAAGGTGCCGATAGCTATCCCATCTGGCTAGCCGCTCAATCTCAAGCCTAGACGGCGAGATTGACACACTGACTGGCGGACCGCTACTGTCAGTACATCGCGGAACTGAGTCGCTGTCCCCCAATCAGGCATAGATGGAAATGGCTCTGAGTGGCAGTCACGATATCGCATGGAGATGGCATGAAAGCACCAAGAAAGAAACTTCGGCAGATGGGAACCTGCTCCGAATGCCAAGCGACATTCGTGAAATATAGACCTCAGCAACGCTTTTGCCGGCGCCAGTGTAAGGATAAATATTTTGGCCGGGCGCGAGCCGATGCTGCGCGCAACTGGAATAATCAGCATACAGAGAAAACGATATGACCACCATCCGCCGAGCATTTATCCGTGGACTGAACAATGCCTGAAACTTCCGACTTGAGCGCCGAGCATCAGCCATCATCGCGCGGCTGGACGAACAGCGAAGTGGATCACCTGCGCAGTCTTTGGGACAAACATGGCGGCAGGATGCGGCGCATCGCCAAGATCATGGGAAAGACGCGCGGGCGCGCACGATATTTCCCAACACGCTGCGCCCAGCAGACAGCAACGTTCTCAAGCCTGGCGGCAATCAGCGCAAGATCGGCAGCCGTGTGCGCAAGGGACCGTGGCGCAAGATGCCGATTTACTGTCTCACACTGGAAGAGCGCGCGACCTGCCCGAGAACATGCCGCCAATGGGCCACATGCTACGGCTCCAACATGCAATGGGCGACGCGATACCAGCACGGCGCTGATCTTGAGCGTGAGCTTGCCCGCGAGCTGGCTGAGCTGAACATGCGTCACCGCCGCGGCTTTGTTGTGAGGCTCCACATCCTCGGGGATTTTTATTCGCGCGACTATGTGAGATTTTGGGAAGGCGCTTTGCGCGCGCTCGGCGGCCTTCACATTTTCGGCTACACGCACTGGCAGGCGAGCACCCCGATCGGCGCCGAGATCGCGCGGATCAGAGATGTGCAATGGGAAAGGTTCGCGGTGCGCCACTCTGATGCGTTGAGCGGCCCGCGCACCAAGGTCATCCGCGATGCGGCTCACGCTGGCGATGCAATTGTGTGCCCGGCGCAGACTGGCAAGACGGCCAATTGCTCGACCTGCGGCCTGTGCTGGGCGCCTGCCGCAAAGGATAAAGTAATCGCGTTTTTGGAACACTGATGAGGGGTGCCTATGTCTGAAACCGAGCCACTCTGCAAATGCGGACGCGGCCCGTGGCGGCCAGGACAGAAAAACTGCCGAGCCTGCAACCGCGAAGCCGGTCGCGCATTCCGCAAGCGGATCGAGGCGCTGGGCATGACCAATCGCAGTTACCGCCGCATCAAGCTGTGGCGCACGGATCGCGAGACCGCGCCATGAACCGGCTCTGCGCCTGCCGCCGCGGCCTGCGCCGAACGGGCCAGCACAATTGCGCCGCCTGCAACCGCGAGGCCTATGCCAGGTTCATGCGCGAGCCGGCCAATCTTGGCCTGACGCGCAAGCTTTATCGGGCGCGCACACTTGTCCGCCAGCAATTGGCGGCGCAAAAACCGCCGCGCGACTGGCTGGTCCCTTGAAGCGGCCTCTGCCATTACCCGAGATGCCGGCAGACAAGATCCGCCGCTGGCGCGAAAAGCCGCACACGATGGTGCGCGAGCTGTTCAACGCGACGCCGGATGTCTGGCAGGATGAAGCTCTAAGCTGCTTTCCGACGACGCCGCGCATTGCGATGAAGGCTTCGAAGGGGCCTGGAAAAACTTGCGTACTCTCCTGGCTAGCATGGTCATATTTGTTGACGCGCCCGCACCCCAACATCGCAGCGACCAGTATTTCCGGCGACAATCTCCGCGACGGTCTCTGGAAAGAGATGGCGATGTGGCGCAACGCATCGCCGCTGCTGCAGGCGAACTTTGAGATCACAAGCGAGCGGATATTCGCCAGGCAGCATCCGCAGACCTGGTTCATGTCGGCGCGGACCTGGAATAAATCCGCCAACAAGATGGACCTCGGCAACACACTGGCCGGCCTGCGATCGAATTACACCCTGTTCCTGCTGGACGAGACCGGCTCGATGCCGCCGGAGATCCTAATGTCGGCGGAAGGCGCCTTGACCAATGTCGGCGAAGGCCGTGAGGCGCATATCGTGCAGGCCGGCAATACAAACACGCTGGATGGCGCGCTCTATTATGCCTGCGTCAAGCATGCCGGCCTTTGGAAGACGGTGGTGATCTCCGGTGACCCCGATGATCCAAAGCGTTCCACCCGCGTCAGTCTGGAATGGGCCCGCGAACTGATTCGCGATTACGGTCGCGACAGTCCTTACGTCAAAGTGATGGTGCTCGGGGAGTGGCCGCCACATTCACTTGACGCCCTGATCGGCCCGGATGAGGTCGAAGCGGCGATGAAGCGGAAATACCAGGAACACGACATCGCGCATGCGCCCCGCATCCTGGGCGTTGACGTTGCGCGCCAAGGCGACGATGCCTCGATAATCTTCCCGCGCCAAGGCCTTGTGGCGTTCAAGCCGCATGTCATGCGCAATGTCACCGGCGTAGTCGGCGGGGGTCAAGTGGCCAGGGTTTGGGCGGACTGGAAAGTGGACGCCTGTTTTGTGGATAATACTGGCGGCTTTGGTGCTGCCTGGATCGACATTTTGACGACTCTCGGCCGCAGCCCGATTCCGGTCGGTTTTGCCGATACCGACCCGGACAAGCGCTATTATAACAAGCGGGCCGCGATGTATTTCCGGGCGGTGCAGTGGATCAAGAATGGCGGTGCCCTGCCGCCGGACCCAGATATTGTTGCCGAGCTATCGCAAACCACCTATACCTTCCGCGGCGACAGCCTGCTTCTGGAACCCAAGGACATGGTGAAGGCGAAGCTTAATCGCAGCCCGGATAAGAGCGACGCCTTGGTGCTGACCTTCGCCGAAGAGGTCGCGCCGAAGCAGACAGCCATAGTCCCGCAGCGCGTCCGGCGCGATGAAGCCTACGACCCATTCCAGGAATTCTTGAGGTCGGTGGGCTGATGTCGTTTCTTTTTCCCTCTTCATCGAAGCCGCCTGCGCCACCGCCGCCTCCGCCGGCCGCGAACCCGCCGCGACTGGCCCAGCCATCGATCATGGCTGCCGGCGCAGCGGAAAAGACCGCGCTGCAGACGCTCGAGGGCCAAGGCATGAGCGGTACTGATGTGACGGGCGGCCAGGGCGCCAAAGCGCCATCCACGACCAAGACTCTTTTGGGCCAGTAGCATGGCCGCCAGCGCACGCAGGGCAAAGGCCGGGCTGGACCAGGAGCCGCCCTTCTACGTCAAGTCGTCACCAATGCTGCTGGCTGAAACCACGCCCAGCCCGCGGGAAAGCAAGCCGAGCCCAGAGCAGGTGAAAGAATGGGCGGTACTTTATCAGCATTGCGAATCACGGATACAGGCGCTGTGGAATTGGCGCCTCGCCCATTGGACAACCTGGGGCCAGATTGCGCGGTACCAGGCGCCGTGGCGTTATTATGCCTTCGTGCAGTCGCCGAATCTGTTCAATCAAGGTCTGCGCAACGACTTTGCGATCGTGGATCGCACTGCGACGCTCGCCGGCGAGATTTGTGCGGCTGGCCTGATGGCGGGCCTTACTGATCCGGACAGCCGCTGGCTGAAGCTGGGCCCGGCGATTCCCGGCATCGAATTGGATCAGGCGGGAGAACAGTATTACGAGGACTGGACGGAGCGGCTGAATTACGTCTACGACCACTCGAACTTCTACGACGCCCAGAACCAGCACTATCAGGACCTGACGTTCTTCGGCACCGCGCCAGTGCTGGATTACGAAAGCGAGAAAAAAATCCTGCAGGTCCGGACACCCTGCGCCGGCGAATATTTTCTCGGCGTCGGCGGCGACTTCGATCATGATGTCTTCGCCGAAGAAATCCGGCAAACCGTCGATCAGACCGTCGATATGTTTGGGATCGATAACTGTCCGCCCGATGTGCAGCAGCAATGGCGGCAAAAGGGTGGCGCGCTCCAACAGGAAAACATCATCGGGCACCTTATCGAGCCCAACTTCGCGATCGAGGGCGATGCCGGCTATGTGCTGCCGCCGGTGCCCGGTGGCTTCACCTGGCGCGAGGTCTATTGGATGCGGCAGAAGAAAGACATCGCGCCGCTATCGGTGAGTGGTTTTCATGAGCGGCCCTTCAGCGCATCACTGTGGGATCGGCAGGGCAATGATCCCTACGGCCGAGGTGTTGGCGAGAAGATGCTTGCCGATACCATCCAGCTCCAGCTGGAGACCCGCCAGAAGGCGGAATCGATCGAAAAGGTGAATAAGCCGCCGATGGGGGCGGATGTCAGCCTACTGAACCAGCCGGCATCCACCAATCCTGGCAAGATCACCTACATGAACACCGCCAACGGCGGCGAGAAAAAGTTCTGGTCGCTCTACGAGATCAAGCCCGACATCCCGGCGATCAGCAAGGACATCGAACTGGTGCAGAACCGAATTCGCGAGACCGCCTATAACAAGGCCTTCGCCGTCATCTCCAATCTCCGCGACAGCATGAAGGGCCAGGTCACCGCGACCGAGATCGATGCGTTGAAAGAAGAGGCACTAATGCAGCTCGGCCCCGTCACCGGCAGGGTTCACAGCACGCTGCGCACCCGCATCCGCCGCCACATGGCGATGATGAGGCGGCTCGGCCTGGCCCCGCGGGTGCCGGCGAGCCTGCGCGGCGTCCCGCTCAAGATCGACTTGATTTCCATGCTGACCCAGGCCCGCATGGCCAATCAGACCGGCGCCATTGCCCGCACGGTGCAGTTTGTCGGCTCCATGGTCTCGGCGTGGCCGGAAGCCAGGTTCAACGTCGATCCAACCGCTGCGGCCGAAGAATTCAACAAAGGCGTCGGCGGCAGTTCCAAAATCCTGCGGACAAAACGTGAGGTGCAAAAGATGGTGGCGATGGAAAACCAGCAGAAGCAGGCGGCGAATGCATCGGCGCTGACCACGCAGGCCGCCCAAGCTGGTGCGGCACTGTCGAAGACTTCGCTGGCGCCAGGCAATGCGCTTTCCGCTTTGACCGGTGCGCAGCAATGAGCGGGCTGACCGAGCAGGAGATTATCGACCGTCATGTCCTGGCGCTGAAAGATGCGTCAGAGGCCTGCCGCATCCTGCACTCGAATGCAGATCCGGAGCGCGCCACGCTGCGCGGACCGCTTTATCGCAAGCTGAAAAATGCCCTGACGGCGCTGGAGGGGAGTTGTCGGCAGATGGCGGCATTCCGCAGCGATACCCGCTGGACCAAGCTGGGGTTTGTCTATGCCCGGGCAATGCGCGCCGCCCAGGCCAACATGACGGCACATAACTGGCTGGCGTTCGGCGAGCTGCGGAAGCTGTTCGAGAACGGGCTGGTCAGCATGACTGATCTGAAGGATCGCAAGACGGGTAAGACCGGTACCATCCTGCCGCAGCGCACTGACTGGCTGATCCTGCCGGATCACAAGCCATACCGGACCCCGCGGCGGATGCTGAACTGATGCCGATAAAGTTCAAGATGGTGCCGGTGCCGAACTCGTCCAACATTCATGCTGTTGGGTACGATCCGGCGACGATGATCATGCGCGTTCAATTTAAGAACGGTTCGACCTATACGCATGCGGATGTGCCGCCGGAGCGCCACGCCGAATTTATGCAGGCGGCATCAAAGGGCTCGCATTATCACAATAATTTTCGTAGCAAATACAATGTGAAGAAAGAGGAACGTGCGTGAGACCGCTTTGTATTTACCACGCAAAATGCGCCGATGGATTTACCGCCGCATGGGTTGTCCATGAGGCCCTTCACGGCAATGTTGATTTCCACCCAGGCGTCTATGGTGAAGCACCACCTGATGTGACTGGGCGCGACGTGATCATCGTCGATTTCAGCTACAAATATCCGGTGCTCGCGAAGATGACGGATGAGGCGCGCACAATCCTGGTGCTCGACCACCATAAGACAGCGGAACAGGAATTGGCGCCTTATTCCCATCTGCCGCTTGATGCGCATCTGGAGAACGCGTTTCCGGCCGACACGGATGGAGCCTGCCCGGTGCGCGTTCTGTTCGATATGAACCGCAGCGGCGCTGGCATTACCTGGGATTTCTTCAACTCGGGCCAGGACCGTCCAGCCCTCGTGGATTATGTCGAGGATCGCGACTTGTGGCGGTTTAAGTTGCCTTATTCGCGTGAAGTCAATGCTTTCATCTTCAGCTATGAGTACAGCCTTGACATCTGGACACAGTTGGCCAATGACCTGAATTTTTCCGACACGATGTCGATCGCTGAGAAGGCCGGCGAGGCCATTGAGCGGAAACATCACAAAGATATTGCAGAGTTGGTTTCGGTTTGCCGACGCCGGATGCGCATCGGTGGCCACGAAGTTTGGGGTGCCAGTCTTCCCTACACGCTGACATCCGATGCTGGAAATCTCATGGCGCAAGGCGAACCCTTTGCCGCCTGTTACTGGGACACTGCCAAGGGCCGCGTGTTCTCGCTTCGCTCAACTCCGGATGGCACGGACGTGGCTGCGATTGCTGCGGCGTATGGCGGTGGGGGTCACAAGAACGCCAGCGGATTCCAGGTCCCGTTCGGCCGCATTGCGGAGTTCGAACTTGACTGAGCGCCAGCGCGGCGAATTATCGCCAGAAGAAGAAAATCTGCTCGGCATCCAGCGGCTGACGCCAGAGGAAGAGGCGGAACAGGAAAAAATCGCCAAGGAAAAACTCGAGGTCCGGCGGCTGTTTCTCACCGGCCTGATACAGAACGAGATGTTCCGCGAATGGTTGATGGAACAGCTTGTCGGGTTCAACACCTTTACCAGCCCGTTTGCCGCCGGGCCTACCGGCTTTCCGGATCGCGAGGCCACGCAATTCCAGCTCGGCATGAAAGCGGCGGGCTGGCATCTCTGGGAAGCATTCGACAACTTGGCGCCGGAGCTGGCATCGCTGATGCGCCGGGAGTTCATGGAAAAGAAGCGGGGCTAAAGCGCCGGATCGCGCGCCAACGCGTCGTCTATCAACCTGCGCGCCGCCTCAGACCGGCACAGGCCTAATCGCTCCGCAAGCTGGTCCAGCATCTCCAAGTGATAAACGATGAATGTCATGTGCATCCGGGCTTTGCGCGGTGGCTGCGGTCGATCAGCGGCCAACTCTGTCATCTTTTCTTCGACCAGCATCCCGAAGGCGCGCGAAAGATTGGTATCGTGACGTTCTGCAAGCAGTTCCAGATAATTGAGGTGGTGGCTGCGTAGCGTGAGGTCGATCGGCACGCACACAGTGTTTGGTTCCAGCCGCGCCTTGCCCCGACTCAATGCCCGCTCCGTTATGATGCGATTGGATACCGCATCTTGTGGCGCGCTGCAAATCTCATGCTAGACCACACGGCATGGCTGATGAAGTTCCCGCTATCGCGCCTGTGCCCGTCGCTGCTCCGGCTGCGGATGCTACGCCCCCGGCACCGGCTCCAGTCGCTGCTCCCGCGCCTGCTCCGGCACCCGAAGCCGCCCCGCCAGCCGATGCGCTGGCACCTGCCCCTGAAGCGTCTGCAGAAGCGCCAAAACCCGACGCCGAGCCGCCGAAGCCCGAGGCACCGAAATACGAATTCAAATTCGCCGATACCGTCAAGCCGCAGCCGGAACAGGTCAGCGCCTATTCCAACATCTTGGCGAAGCACAACATCTCGCCAGAAGCCGGTCAGGAATTGGTCGATTTCTACGGCCACAATATCACCGCCATGCAAGACGCCATGGCGCAGCAGCAGCAGGATGTCTTCGCCGAGACTCGCCGCAGCTGGCAGAACGATTTCTACAAGCAGGCCGGCAACCGCCGCGACACCATCCTGAACGATGCGAAATTCGCGGTCGGTCAGATTCTCCCGGACAAGAAGCAGCGCGAAGCGTTCTGGGAAGTCCTGAATTACACCGGTCTCGGCGACCATCCGGCCAACATCATGGCTTGGGCCAAGGTCGGGCGCGTGCTGCGGGAACGCGCTGCCCCCGTCGATGGCCAGCCTAACAACCCGCAGAACAGTCAAAGGCCGGAAGACAAGCGCTACGGCAACAAGGCCGGACCACGGACTTAACGAGGAGTTTGACCAATGGCGACAGGCGCCCCCTTTACCTTGATGGACTTGGCCCGGCGGACCGATCCCACCGGCGATGCCGCAGATGTCGCAGAACTGCTGAGCCAGGCCAACGAAATCTATGACGATATCGTCTGGAAGGAAGGCAACACCAATACCGGGCATGTCTACACCGTGCGGACCTCCATTCCCCCCGGCTGGTGGCGCTATATCGGCCAGGGCGTGCCGATGTCCAAGTCCACCACCGGTCAGGGCCGCATCAACTGCGGCATGCTGGAAGACCAGTTCACGGTGGACCGCAAAATCCTCGAAATGGCGGAGGACCAGAACAAATTCCGCTACGAGGAAGATAACGCCCACTTGGAGGGCATGAGCCAGACCATTGCCGGCACCTTTGTCTACGGCAATGCGCTCACCAATCCGGCGAGCTTTACCGGGCTCGGCGCGTTCTATAACACCGTCAACGGCGCCACGGCCGACAACGCCTCCAATGTCTTCGATGGCGGAGGCACCGGCTCCAACAACACTTCAATGTATCTCCTCGGCTGGTCGCCGCGCTCGATTTATGGCGTCTTCCCCAAAGGATCGACTGCGGGGCTGAAACTGGAACCGCTGGACTACACCCAGTTGGCTTACGACGCGCTCGGCAATCCCTACCGGGCGGCCGTGACATGGTTCAAGCAGGAAGCTGGGCTTTGCGTCGAAGACTGGCGCTGGGGTGTGCGGCTGTGCAACCTCGATGTCACCTCGGCCGGTTTGGGCGGCGCCACGCCGTTCGACATTTTCGCCACGCTCTCCAAGATGGTGCTGCGTCTGCCGAAGATGGCCCGCTCCGTCTCGAATGTGACCCAGACCGACGCGAAGTCCGAAATGGGCATGGTGGTGCGGCCGGCAATCTACGCCAACCGCACCCTGCGCGGCTTCATGGACATCCAGGCCATCCGCGACAAGAACGTCCTGATCAGCCCGAAGGATTTTGCGGGCTTCCCGACCGAAAATTATCGCGGCGTGCCGATCCGGATTCTTGACCAGCTCAAGAGCAGCGAAACCCACGTGACCTGAAGGACAAAGAGACAGAAGAGGTATTCCCATGATCTTGGACCTGAATTCCGTACTTTCGTCCTCGCAAGTGCTCACCGTTACGGCGGTGTCAACCGGCGTCTACGATGTGGCCGGGCTGGGCGTGAATGTCGCAGCCACCAACATCACCGGCCTCGTGCCGGGCACCCCGCCGACCACGGCGGCGATGGGCGAAGACCTCGGCGGCGGCGGTCCCAACGCCTCGGCACCGCAACTCGGTGTCTTCATCAATACGAATTTCACCGCCGGTGGTGCCGCTACGATGCGCTTCCAGCTGGAAGCTGCGGTGGATGCAGGGTCCGGCGTGCCGGGCACCTGGGATATCATCGTTCAGTCCGACGATATCCCCGTCGCGGATCTCATCACGTCGGATAATCCCATCGTGAGTTTCACGGTGCCGAAGCGCTATCCCGGCCAGGGCTTCCCGCGCTTCTACCGGCTGAACTATCTGATCAGCACCGGCCCGATGCTGACGGGCGCGCTTAGCGCGTACCTGATGACCGGCATCGACGATAATCCGCTCTATCCAGCCAATTACTGAGGTTCCCATGTCTTTGAAGGCTATCCAGATCATCAATATCGGCAGGCAATTTCAGGCCGGCAAGTCCGTCGATGACTTGGCTGCGGCCTATGGTGTCGGATCCGAAGTCATCCGCTTCCATTTGAAGCAGAAGGGTCTTCTGACGGATAATATCGCTGCCGAAGCGGCACCGGTTGAGCAGCCTGCGGGGCCGGAATTCACGCACGACGACGAGCATCCCAGCGATGCCGATCTGGGCGTCGGCGAGGAAGTCCGCGCTCCCGCGATGGATCTCAACGCGCTGATGGCCAATCCGGAATTTGCCAAGCTGGTCGATCAGGCCGTCGCCGCGCGACTGGCGCAGGTCGCGCCTGCCGCGGCGTCAGATTCGCGGTCCGAGGAAATGAAAGGTTTTGTCGCGTCACTGGCGCATCTCATCGAAGTCCAGGCGATGCAGCAGCCGGGCTATATCAAGCCGATCTCGGCGGAAGAACTAGATCGCCGCGCCGGTGGCTTGGTCAAGATGAAGGCATTGCTGAAGGATTTCGAGGCCAAGGGTTGCGCACCGCTCTATCTGGTCGGCGAAGGCGGATTCTTCGAATGCACCAACGCCCAGGAGTTCCAGCCCGGCGACCAGATCAAGACCTATCTGCCACCGTCGGAGAATTTCATTCCGCGCAACCGCGAGGCCGAAGAGGTCTATGGCGCCATGCTGGTCTGGATCGGCGGCCACACCCCTGGTATCGGCGAACAGGTCGAGGCGGCGATGCAGGCCGCCCACGGCCAGGTCCCGCTGGTCACCGGTGCCCTCAATCCGGGTCAGCCAAAAAGCAAAGTCGAGCTGGTTCATGCGCCGCGGGTGCCGGTTGGTCCCAGGCGTCAGGCCGGAACCATCGTGCCGGAGCGCCATGATGTCAGCCTGGCGGAACGTGCTGCTGGGCCGCAGGGCCCGGTTTTTGTCGGCGACAGGGCGGTAGCATAGAGGAAAACCCATGACTCAGTATCAGTCCGGAACGATTGCCTCCGGCGTCCTTACCGGGTCGGAGCGGGTCAGCATCGATAACGGCGGTGCCGTCCAGGTCACCTGCACCACGGCTCAGATCGCCGCGCTGGCCAACGAAGGCGACGCTTCGGCTATTACCGAAGTCGCGATCATCACTGCGGCTTCCGGCACGTTGACGGCGGCTGGTCTTGTCGCCGGCCAGATCGCGCGCACCGGCCCGACCAAGGCTTTCAGCGATGTGACGGCGTCCGCAGCGCAGATCGTTGCTCTTCTGCCTGAATTCGTGGTCGGCGGCACCTTCTTTGTCCGCATCAAGAACGGCACCCAGTACGAAGAGATCCTGCAGGCCGGCGCCGGCGTGACGCTGCCGGCTAACAACATCGTGCCGCCGTTCAGCACCTGGTGGGGGTTCGGCACCGTCGGCGGTACCTCTTCTGTGCCGACCGTCGTTTTCACGCACATGGCAACGGCTGGGATCTACGGCACACTGGAGGGTAGCCCGCAGATCGCCGTGCCGACGGGCGCCACCCAGGGCGGTGCGGCCGCGATCACCAGCCTCAATGTGATCGTCGCCGTCAACGCCACCGCTTCGACCCGCGGTGTCAGGCTGTTTGCTGGATTTACCGGCCTCAAGGTTTCCGTTGCCAACGGCGCCACTTTCCCTTTCAAGGTCTATCCTGCAACGGGCTGCAAGATCGGCGCCGCAGCGACCAACGCCGCCGATACCGTCTTGGCGGTCAACAAGATGAATGTTTACCGGGCGATCAGCAAAATTTTCTGGGTGGTGCAGCGTGGGGCGTGAGCTTCCCATCATCGATGCCGACGCATGTCCGGCTGGCGCGCTGATCCGGGAAATGCCCGGCATCCCGCCGCTCAGCGATGCCGTCTGCCAGGAGCACATCGCTGCGGCGCTGCTGCGGTTTCTGCCGGAAGCGCTGTGTCGCCGGAAGCTGACCGTGATTGCCAACGGGCCCTCAGCGCTGCGCGTCGATCTCGCCGACATCGATGGGCTTACACTGGCGCTCAACGGTGCGCTGAAACTGTTCCTGGATCGCGGTCTCGCTCCGACCTATTGGGCGGCTTGCGATCCCCAGGCGCTGGTAGCGGATTTTATCCCCGACAATCCGCCGAAAAAGACCGTTTATCTTGTGGCTTCGAAATGTCATCCCGACGTTTTCGACAAACTCAAGGGCTGTCCGGTCGTAGTCTGGCACGTCAGCGACCAGCCGGTGCCTGGCATGGCGCGGGTGCCGGTTGAGCCGTCCATCACACTGTCGGCAAGCTGGCTGCTGCACCGCATGGCGGGCATCACCGATTTTGTCTACTGGGGCTGGGATGGCTGTTACATGGATGGTCGTCACCATGCCTCGATTGAGTCGGATGACGCGCCGGCACCGCTGACCCTGAATTACGGCGGATCTTTCAACCAGGACGGCGAAGTCCCGAAGTTTGAAGGCGGCCGCGACTTTCCGACCACGCATGCCTGGGCGGCGGAGGCCATGGGCGCCAACCAGTTCTTCCAACTGGCGAAGTATTTCGATATCGGAATTACCATCAACGGCGATGGGTTGTTCCGCGCCGAGTATGACGCCGCGATGAAAGCAGGAGAAAAGCAATGAAGCGCAAGGTTCTTTTTGGTGGCCTGATCTGCGGCGCTCTTTTGGCCGCCGGATTGGCACTGGCGCAGATCACCACGGCGCCGCTGGTTTCCACGATCAATGCAGCGGATGCCTTCCTGGATATCTCGACCGGATCGCTGACGCAGACCACGAGCGTCTACGCCTCGGCGCTCCAGCTCCGGGCCTTCATGCTGGGCCAGAATAGCGCCCAAAACGCAGTTCCGACGCTGACCACGACCACCTCGATCTGTGGCGGCAGCACGGCAACCGTCAAGGGCACCGGCGTCAGCGGCCAGGTCAGCGAAGGCACAACGGCTTCGACCTCCTGCGTCGTCGCGTTCCCGGTTGCCTATGCGACTGCGCCGGAATGTTTTGTCAGCATCAACAATGTGGCCGACACCGCGCTCAAGTGCAGCACGACAATAAGCGCTATGACCGTGACCCAGACCAGCGCGTCGTCCAATGTGATGAACTATCTGATCGTCGGGTTGCCGGGTGGCTAATGCCTTGGGATGCAGCGGGTTTCGCCGCGAAGCATAACAAGAAATTGAAGGGCGAAGCGGCGAAGAAAGCGGCCGAGCAGGCCAGCGCAATGGTGAAGTCAGGTGTGCCCGAGGGAATTGCCATTGCGACCGCGAACAAGACCGGCAACAAGCTTCAGGAGCGGGCGAACCGCCGCTACCGCAAGCGGGACTGACCGCCATGGCTAAAAAAAGGGGCTGGCTTAGCGCGCACGAGCGTCAGAGATTACCCCGCAGCGATTTTGCATTGCCCGGCCACGGAACGGGTCCCAAGGGTGCCGGTGCGGGATCTTATCCCATTCCCGACGCCTCCCACGCCAGGAATGCATTGGCCCGCGTCGCCCAACATGGTAGTGCTGCCCAGCAAGCCGCAGTGCGGCGAAAGGTACATGCAAAATTTCCGGATATCGGCAAGAAGAAAGCCGATCATCGTTACCGCGACAGGAGCCCCTGATGGCCAAAGAAGAACCGAAGTCCCGCGCCGAAGGCCGCTACGGCAAGAAAGAAGCCGCCAAGCCGAAAGAAAAGGAAAAAGAAAAACTCGCGGAGCATGAGACCCATCACAAAGGCACGATGGAGAAGCACGCGACGGAACGCGCAGAGATGCATAAGGGCCATGAGAAAGAGGCCCGCGATCTCCACGGCCAGCACCGCGACGCGATCCGCGCCATGCACACCCGCCACGAGGCCGCGCAGAAGGCGATGAATGAGCGCCACCTTGCGGAGATGCAGGCGCCACCCGGCAATCAGGACGGCGACCAGGACGGCATGCCGAACGAAGGCGCCCCCGAAACGGAGTAGAGCATGTCACTGCGCCAGATGCGCTCGGTCGCCTATGATGACGAGGAGCGCTATGATCGTGCCAAGGGCATGCCGCCCGATTATGAGCCGCCGGAATATCCCTGCGGCTTGTGCTTCAGCATTTCGCAGGACGATCTTGAGGCGGCTGGCGGCGGCGAGATCGAACCCAACGCCACAATGCGGTTCTCGGCGATCGGCGAAGTCACCAGCACCTTTGTGGGTCGCGAAGACTGCCGGATCGAGGTGGAGCTTCATGAATTCGCTGGCGAGGACGGAAAATTCTTCGATCTGTCCGGGCCTGCCTGCATCTGCTTTACCGGCGCGGAACTGGCCAAGGTCGAGCTGAGCGACAATGCTGAGCGCGGCGATATGATCCACCTCATCGGCACCGCGCGGCTGGAAAGCCGCTCCGACAACGAATTCGGCGGAAAATCGGCGTGTCTCCAGGTGCTCGAATTAAGTTACGAGGATGAATCGGCTGAGTCGCGTGCGGGGTGAGCCATGGGCACAACCCTGGTCGCCGTTGTCAATACCGCGCTGCAGCAAATAGCGGCTCAAACCCAGATCACATCCCTGACGGACGGTTCGCCCGCGGCCAATGCCGCCAATACCGTTTACGCGCCGACGGTGCAACTCATGCTGCGCGAATTGGATCCCGACTTTGCCCGGTTCACTGCGGCGCTCGTGCTTTCCGGTGCCGCAACGCCGCTGCCGCCTTGGGCCTACGAATATCTCTATCCCGCGGACTGCCTCCGGCTGCGCCAGGTTCAACCGCCGGCCGCTTCCTATGACATCAATGACCCGCAGCCGATTCGCGCCAATGTCGGCTTTGATGTTATCTCCGGCACCAATACGAAAGTGATCCTGACGAACCAGCTCGCCGCGCTGGCCACCTATACGACCTCGGAAGTCACCGAGGCACAATGGGATGCGGTTTTTGCCGATGCCGTGGCGCGGCGCCTGGCCAACCCGTTGGCCATGGCCCTTGCCGGGCGGCCGGACTTTGCCAAGGAAATCCTTGATACCTCGGCCCGGGTGGCGCAAACCGCCGAGATGGTCGATGACGGCGCGTTCAGGAGAATGTGATGGGACTCCAGGCCGCCGACATCGTGAACCAGGGCCTGCGCGCCGGGGGCGTCCCGCTGCGCATCGGCGATCTCTACGAAGGAAGCGAACAGGCCAAGACCGCGCTTGAAATCTATGGCGAGGCCCGCGATGCGCTGCTGCGGGTCACGGACTGGTCGTTCCAGCGCACCGTGGCGGCGTTGACACTCCTGAAAGGTCCGCCGCCGAACGGGGGCTATCTGCCGCCGATCACGCCATGGACAAATATCTATCCGTTGCCGGGCTTTCTCTATGAATATGCCTACCCCGGCGACGCGGTCGATATCTGGGCCGTGATCCAGCAACCCAGCCAAATGCCGGACAGCGATCCGCTCCCCGGCCTGTTCCGGGTCGATAACGATCCCACGCCCGTTGTCAGCGGGATGCCGCCCGCCGCCTCCGGGCCGCCGGCCAAGGTCGTGCTGACGAATATCACCAATGCCCTGGCAGTCTATCCGCGCCGCGTCACCGATCCGGCGCAATGGCACCCCGGCTTTGTCGCTGCGCTGGTCTCCGATCTCGGTAAGAAATTCGCCAAAGCCTTCGGTGCGGACGCGAACGAAGTCAAGGAAGATGCCGCCGAAGCCGTCGCGACCGGCGGCGCCATGGCGAATGTGAGGGGCTGATGGCAGAGGATTCTACACTGGTAGTCCCAAGCGGCCGCGCCTGCACAGTATGTAAGATATGGAAGCCAATTCAGCACTTTTGGATTTCGAAGCGTGACGGCGTTCTTGGTCGGTGCAAGGAGTGCACGAAGTCCTATCAACGGGAATATGACCGGAAAAATAAGGAAAAGATAAACGCGCGCCAGAAAGCGCGAGTCTCCAAGGCGTGGGTGGCCCGGGGGGCAAAACCAAAAATGCCCACGGTCGAAACACCAGAAGGGCGCCTTTGCTCAAAGTGCGGCGAGCGTAAACCCCGGTCAGAATTCACGCCGCATTCTGGGTGTGCCGGTGGTTTATCTCGAAGGTGCAAGACGTGTGCTCAAAAACAGCATGCGGAGTGGCGAGAAAAAAACGCAGAGCACGTCAGGAAGAAGGGGAGGGAAACTCGCGAAAATATCTATTGGAGAGATCCGCAGGCTGCGCGGTTGCGCGAAAAGAGACTTCGTTTCAATCTTACGGCGGAACAGCTAAGCGAGATGATGGTAGCGCAAGGCGCGCGGTGCCTTGTCTGCAAGAACGAATTTGTGAACTCCTTCTCCAATAACGCAAAACCGTGCATTGATCATTGCCATAAGTCGAAAAAAATACGCGGAATCCTGTGCAACGCTTGCAATACAGCTCTCGGAATGCTCAAGGACAATCCTGATATTGCCGACGCTGCCGCAGCCTATCTGCGAAAGCATGCGCCATGACAGACGCACCGATATTTTATCTCACCCCACCAAGCGCTATTGTGAACCAGGCGCTGGACAGGCTCGGCGAGAGCGGCAAGATCATCGGTGACGTCACCGATGGCTCGCCGGTGGCGGAAGTCGCGCGCCGGAATTATGGACAGGCGCTGCGCCAATTGCTCCGCGCCGCGCATTGGGATTGGGCGCGCAAGAACGCCAAGCTGACCTTGCTCGCAGACGCCACGGGCAATTCCGCGCCGCCGATCAGCCCTATCGTGGAATGTCCTTGGACCTATGCCTATGCGTGGCCGATAGATGCGGTGCAGGGTCGTTGGATGCCCTGGAACCCCAGCAATGCGCAGCCTGTCTCCGCCACCGGCATTCCGCTGACCACCGGGACTTCAGCACTGACGCAGTACCCACTGACGCCGGGGCGCTTCCTCGTCGCATCCAGTGATCAATATCCAATCGAAATTGGTTCGGTGCCATGGACGCAGCTACCGGACCTCCAGCGGACAGAAGGCGTCGGCCCCATCAATCGCAAAATCATCCTCACGGATTGTTGTCAGGCACACTTTGTCTATACGCGGCTTG
>Ga0306926_10001800_pt1 | contig 21413 bp, 19 predicted proteins | sample flu12Cox44000178_FD_203759 | JGI IMG/M metagenome (GOLD analysis project Ga0306926, IMG submission 203759) | Lab enrichment of tropical soil microbial communities from Luquillo Experimental Forest, Puerto Rico - flux8day.12C.oxic.44.000.178 (v2)... | ecosystem: Environmental > Terrestrial >...
CCCGCGCTCGCGCCGTCTCCGCAACCCCGACCAGCTCCGACGGCGCGAGCGCTACCGTCCGGACTCGCCGCCAAACGGGGTCCCTTTTGGATGCCGATAGGGGGTCCCGATCCGCTGCCGATTGACAAATAAAAAAGGCGCCGAAGCCGGTGATTGCCTCAGCGCCCTCAGGTTCATGATCAACATGGTGATTAGGTCGGCTTCGGCTTCTTGCGTCGAAGCTTCGGTCTAGGGTTCAGTGAGCCGATGATCTTGAATGCTTCAGCGAGAGACAAATGCGAACTGATGCTACGCAATTCCTCAAGCTGTTGCCTGATCTCAGGTTCATGGCTCGCAAGTTTCATACATTGCTGAGCCCACCGCATAGTGAACTTGAAGTTGCTAGTGACGTAGCCGGCGAATTTGCCATGGCTCAATTGTGCCTTGGCCCCATTCAACTTCTTGCCGATGTTGACTGCTTTCTCAACGCCATGCAGTGCAGTGCCACTGAGGTCGGCATAGTCGGCGTTGATCTCGGCTGCGAGTTCGGCAAGGGTTGGCTCAGGCGGGGGCACAGGCACTAGCGAGCCTTGGGTTGTGGCTGCACTCACAATGCCAAGCAAGTTTTTGAGGTGCTCGGTCATTGTGCAGGCCTCCTAGCGATCATGGCTGCTAGTGAAGCTTCGCATTCAGAACGGAGCCAGCGAGAGGTATTGGCAGTGACCCTGATCGGTGCAGGGATCAGTCCACGCCTGACATTCCGATAGATGGTGGAAGGATCAAGGCCGCCGAAGTATTGGCAGACTTCTTCACAGGTGAGTAGTTCATCTGAGGGCATGGTTCTGCCCTCACGCATTGGGTGCATGACTAGCTCCTAATGATGATGTGAAGGCGGAGCGCCCGCCTCAGGCGCAAATCAAATCAAGGGGCGCAAATCAAATCAGATCAAAATCACATTCACATCAATCAGGGGCTCAAATCACAATCACAATCACAATCACACTCTCACCTTGCGCAAGAGTATGCGACCCGATGCAGTGTGGTCAACGGACGGAGCTACAACCACAGGTGCAGCACCAAAGAGGTTGTATGTATGATGTGTGGTGAATGCTCGGATCGCCACAGCCGCAATCATGAGCATAGGTTGTATTATCACGTCTGTGTGAGTGGGATCGGTTGTCTAAACGCTGCGTTCCGGTGCAACCCGCTGCAAGGTCACCAGCGTTGGCTTGCCCTGCACAATCCGGTCGATCAGGCGGGCTAGCTTGGCGAGGGCCTCACGCTTTTCATCATGGTATTCATGGCGATCATAAACCCCACGAATTCCACCGATGACATGTCCCAACACCCGCTCAGCGTGATCGGTGGGAACGCCAGCACGGGACATTAGTGAACGTGAAGTACGCCGGAGGTCGTGCAAAATCCATCGGTCCATTGGGCCAGTGGCACGGTCAAATCGGACTTTGAGTGGGTCGAAGCCACGGATGGGGCCTGCACCGTTGTTGGTGAAGACGAATTCCCCGGTGGGCTTTCCCAGGACAGCTAGCGCCTGTGGCGAGAGTGGTCGCAGCAAATCCTGATTGGTTTTATTTCGTGCCGCTGGCAGGGTCCAATCACTGCCATCTAGTTCGGTCCAACGCATGGCAGCGGCTTCGCTTCGACGGGCACCAGTGAGAAGCAGAAAGCGGACCATACGACCAAATGCGCCTTGGCTTTCGGCAGTGCGCCACACAATACGGAGTTCATCATCGGTGAGGGTGCGTGCACGTGCACGTTCGTGGGTCCGCACTCGAGCCATGCCCCTCACAATAGGCGAGCGGAAATCGTCGCTGCGTGAGGCGTGCCAGTTGAATACCCTGCGGACAATGGCGAGGGTGCGATCCGCCATCACTGCCCCACGTTCGTCTTCGATCCGGTCGAGAAGGCGGATGATGTCGGAGCGGCGGAGATCACCGATTGAGCGGGCACCGAGGGCTGGGTAGACCAGCCGCACGAGAGCTGCGTGCCGATCCTTGCCGGTGCGGAGGCGTCCGGCCTCACGGGTGGCCCACTCCTCGCAGATCGCCTTGAGCGTTTCAGGCTTTGCCAGTGCGCTGCGGGGATCGTGCCCAGCTTCAAGTTCAGCTCGGGCTTCATCGGCACGAGTGCGCGCAGTCGCAAGCGATGTTGCGGGATAGGTGCCCAGCGTCATTCGCACTCGCCTGCCGGACCAAGTGAAGAAGTAAGTCCATGTCTTGCTACGCCCACTCACGCGTAGCGCAAGGCCGGGGCTACTCTCGTCGTAATAGTCGGTCTGCACCTCGCCTTCAGCGGCCTTGGCACTGGCACAGAAGCGATCCGTTAGTGCGCGTCGTGGCATGACGTCCCCCCCAAGTAGATGCACACAAGCATGTCCTGTCACGGGACAGGATAGCACATTTCCGCACCTAGTTTGCACCTAGTTAGGTGTTTAAGCACGCGCTTGGGGGCAACGAGCTGCAATCGGATGCGTGAGGGTGCGGCAGAATTAGTCAGTGAAATCAATGATATATGGCAATAGGCTGCACTCACGTGCGCTGAGGTGCTAGGCCCTGCATAAACCCTCAGCGTCCCTTGCCGAGACATCCTCGATTGCAAAGGAAACGTCCGGCCATGTCCTGGAGCAATACTCGACGCATTTGGGCATCAGAGAACGCGCGACCGAAGGAACACAAGCCATCACCACCCGGCCGCGACGCTGGCGGCCCACATCTCTCACCTCCCTGAGCATATCGTCCAGTTCTGCGATCAGCCGCGCCGCGTTGGCGGCAAGCGTCTCTCCGACCGCGGTCATCCTGACCTGACGGGTGGTACGGTCCAGCAGCCTCACTCCCAGTTCAGCCTCGAGCTGCTGAACGGACAGGCTGGCAGCGCTCTGCGATGCCGCGATTTCGTCGGCGGCGCGGCTGAAACTCCCGTGCCTGGCGACGGAAAGAAACACCCGTAGCTGACGGAGCCCGATATTCATTCAGGTTTCTCATAGATCAATTCGATATTGCAATACTACTTCGAAAAACACTGCCTTCAATCGCAAAGACGGATTTTGTCACAATGAAGCTTGTAACGAAGGACTGCGTGGGCGCCAGGCTTGCTGGATATCCCCGTAAATCAATTCGGGCCGCGCCGCGTGGAGGAGGTCCCGTTTCTAGAGCGTGGCAACGTCGTCTTTGGCATCGGGACGCCTGGTACGGCGCTTTCGCCGCAGGGATCGCGTGGTCTTTTCCGCCTGAGGCGGGTTGAGTTCGGGTTGAAGGGACGGCGAGGGGAGAAACCAGGGCCGCAACAGATCGGGGATTTGCGCTGGCGTTACCGGCCTGCTGAAAAGATACCCCTGCATTTCGTCGCACCCCTGCTGACGCAGGAAGGTTTCCTGCTCCACCGTCTCCACGCCTTCGGCGACGACCGTAAGCCCCAAGGCTTTGCCCAGATTGATGATCGCCTGCGCGATGGCCTTGTCTTCGCAATCCTGCGGCAGTTCCCGGACAAACGACCGGTCGATCTTGATCGTGTCGACCGGAAAGCGCTTCATCAACGACATCGACGAATATCCGGTGCCGAAGTCGTCGATGGCTAGCCCGATGCCGCGACTTTTGATTGCCCTGAGCAGCTTTACCGCACGGTCGACGTTGGTCATGACCATGCTCTCGGTCACCTCAAGCTGAAGCAAGCCGGGCGACATCCTGGTTACCTCGAGAACCTCGTCGATCACCGGCAGCAGGTTTTCGTCCGAAAACTGGCGGGGCGACAGGTTGACGGCCACCGAAATCGGCGGAAGCCCCAGCCGTTGCCATGCCACGTTCTGCCGACAGGCTTCATGCAGGACCCATCGGCCGATCGGCACGATCAGTCCAGTTTCTTCCGCGAGCGGAATGAACTGCGCCGGTGCCACCGTGCCAAGATCGGGGTGATGCCAGCGGATCAGCGCCTCCACTCCCGTGACCTGCATCGTCGCAAGCGCGCGCTTTGGCTGATAGTCCAGCGAGAATTGATTCTGCTCGAGCGCGTGGCGAAGACCGGTCTCCAGCATCAGGCGTTCGACCGATTGGGTCCTCGTTTCCGGCGCGTAAAACCGTACGTCATTCTTGCCTTGCTCTTTGGCGAGATACATCGCGATATCGGCGTTCTTGGTCAAGGCCTGTTCATCCTCGCCGTCGGCCGGAAACATGGCGATGCCGATGCTGGCCGTCGTTCGCCATTCGTGGCTGCTGAGTTGAATGGGTCGGCTCAGGATTGACAGCAGCTCGCGCGCGATGCGTGCCGCCTGCTCACGTTCCGAAATACTCCCGAGGATAACGACGAATTCGTCACCGCCAAGCCGGGCGACAACGTCGCCGGCGCGGAGCGAGTTTCGCAGCCTGCTCCCGAGCATCAGAAGCATTCGGTCGCCCGCAGAGTGCCCAAGCGAATCGTTGATGACCTTGAAACGATCGATGTCGATGAACAGCAATGCGAACTGCCGCTTGCGGCGCTGCGCATCCTCGATCTGCCCGGTCAGGAGACGGCTGAACGTCGCCCGGTTTGGCAGGCCCGTCAATGAATCGTGCGTGGCCAGATACGTGATGCGCTCATCGGCTTTTTTCTTTTCATCGGCGCGGTCGAAATTCGCAAGGGAAAACGAGACGTTTTCGGCCAACCTCTCCAGAAGCTGGACAAGTTCCGGCGTAAACACGCCGCGCTCATCGGCCAGGAACAGGAGGACGCCGATGATGATTCCATCCTTCAGTAGCGGGAGCGCTGCGCCGGACTTCGGTCCTCCATTACGCGCGAGCTCCTGAAGGGAGACGCTGCGCTGGTCGGTAAGATAGTCGTTGCTGATGCAGTGTTTGCCGGTGTCGAAGGCTATTCCGGTGACACCTGCTCCGCGGGGCCATTGCGTGGGCAGGGCACCGGCATTGGCGCCGGCCGCGGTCATCACACGCAGGAATCTCTCGTCGGATTCCGCAAGGATGATGGCGCAGGCATTGAAGTTGCCGCCTTGCACGGCTGCGGCGCAAACAAGCTGGAAGAGCTCGGTGCGGCTTTTGGCCCGCATGATCGCTTCGTTTGTCGCGCTGAGCGCCGAGAACATTCTGGAGAGACGATCCTTCTGCCTTTCGCGATCGAAGTTCTCGATGCCGAACGAGATGTTCTCGGCAATGCGCGCCATGAGCTTGATCATCTCGTCGTCCAGCCGGCCGGTATCCTTGCCGAAGAAAAAGGAAAGGCAACCGACGATTTGCCCGTGCACGACGAGGGGAACGGCGGCGCCGCTGGTTGCGCCGCTGGCGAGCACCAGCGAACGCCAGGGCCGGATTCGCGGATCGGAAAGATAGTCGTGGCAGACGCACACTTCTCCCGTGCGGAAAGCGCGCCCCGCCAGTCCCTGGCTTTCCGGGATATCGGGATCGGACGACACCTTCATGTTGATCGTGTGCTTGCCGGAGCCGGCGGCGCGTCTGAGCCAGGTCGAATCGGATTCGGCCAGGAATATTGCGGTTCCCAGCGCCTTGCCGGGACCGGCGACGGCGTCGCAAACCATCTGGAACATCTCTTCGGTGGTGCGGGCGCGCAGAATTGCTTCGTTCGTGGCCGTGAGCGCGCCGAACATGTGGGTCAGTCGCTCGCGGCGCAACTCGGCATCGGCCCTGATTTTCTCCCGTTCGAAGTTGTCGAGTGCATAGGCGACGTTCTCCACCATCCGCTCCATCAAACGGACGATCTGATCGTTGAGCGAACCCGGCTCGCGCAGAAAGAACAGGAAGACGCCGATGCTGCGACCATCCCTGAGGATCGGCACGGCCGCGCCCGCGCCGATATCGAGCTTGACGGCGACATCGTGCCAGGGGGCTGTTCGGATGTCTTCTTGATAGTTGTTGGAGCTGCAGGCGCGGGCGCTGCGGAATGCGCGTCCCGCCAGCCCCTTGCCATGCCGCGAATTCGCATCGACGGAGACCTGGATCTGCAGGAGGCTCTCCTTGTCGAGATCGCCCGTGCCGGCAACAAATCGCAGCGCGCCGTCCTTGCCGGCCAGCATGGCGCTGGTGCCGACGAATCTGCCGTCATGCACCGCGGCGTCGCAGACCCGTTGAAAGAGCTCGGCCTTGGATGTGGCGCGCAGGATCGCTTCGTTCGTTGCGCTCAGCGCGGCATACATCCGTGCTTCGTTGATCTGCTCAGTCATGTGCCGCCCATTTCTTCTGGATCGCGGGCCAATACCAAGCCCGGCCTAAGCGGCGGTTAGGATTTACAGTGAAAACATCTTGAAGTTGTGTCGATCGCACTTCGGTTGTGGCGTGCTCGGCGCTTGCGAAAAGTGGCACGCACAAAAATCTACCGTAGGTTGTATCAGGTTGTACCGAGGCCGGAGAAGCCGAAGACGGCCCCGCCATGCGGCATGGAAGATGCGTACGGAATGCGCCGGCGGTTGCAACCGCCGACTTCGAGGTCTGGTTTCTTGCGCCGTCGCGTTCGGCCTAAAAGCCGAAAGAATGACCGATCTGCCGCAGCACGGACACAACGGCGTCGCTGAAATAGCCGTTGTTGTAATAGCGGTCGTATCCGTTGAGCGCGGCCAGCGCAATCACAGCGATCGTTAGTCCCCGGATCATGGCCGCCGAGCTTGGACCAAAACGTATAAGGAATGATTGCCAGTTTCGCTGTGCGAAACTGCCGAGCAGTGGCCTTCCGACAGCAAGGTTCAAAATTTTCCTTATTTTTCAAAAACATAATTCCGGGCTCAAGCGAGAATTTTCGCCGCCGGTCGGCAGCCTGATCGATTTTCATGACGTTGTGGATACCAGCGGCTTGTAGACGTTCAATTCGAGATGCTCGAAAATGTCACGGCCCGATCGGGTTTCTCGATTGACCGTTTTGCGGACAGGTTGGGAGCAACGGCGATGACGGCAGGATTGATGACAATCAGGAGCAGCAACGGCCCAGAAGAGACGATGAACCGCTTCGAAGCCGAGGTGAAGAAGCGGGGCATGACCGTATTTGCGCGCATCGATCATGCGGCCGGAGCTGCAACGGTCGGCATGTCGCTTCGTCCGACGGAGCTCATGATCTTCGGCAATGCCAGGGTCGGAACGCCCTTGATGCAGGCGGCCCAGACCATGGGTATCGATCTGCCGCTGAAGGTGTTGGTTTGGAAGGACGAGGCGGGCGTGATCTGGCTCTCCTACACTGATCCAGCTTGCCTCGTGGAGCGCCACGGGCTGGACAGCGAATCCGCACCCGCAGTCCGTCAGATGACGGTCGCGCTTGCGGATATTGCACAAAAAGCGGCTGTTGCGGGATGATGCCGACCAACGACGAGTCGGTTGCATCCGGCGCCTCGAACGCGACCACTCCGCCTGAGGCCGAGGTGCCCCCGCGTTTTGACGCCGCCTTCCGCGCGCAATTCGCCGAGCTTGTGCGCTGGCGGCGCGACGTCCGCCGTTTTCGAACCGATCCGATTCCGCCCGACCTGGTCGCGCAATTGCTGGCGCTTGCCTCTTGCTCGCCCTCCGTCGGTCTGAGCCAGCCGTGGCGCTTTGTCCTTGTCGAAACGCCGGCGCGGCGCGCCGCAATCCGGGAAAACTTCGCGAAGGCGAACAAGGTGGCGCTCGACGGCTATGCCGGCGAACGCCGGGCGCAATATGCCCATCTGAAGCTCGAGGGATTATCGCAGGCGCCTGTCCATCTTGCCGTGTGTGCCGATGAAGGGACCACGCAAGGGTATGGACTGGGACGCCAGACCATGCCGGAAACCGTCCGCTATTCGGTGGTTGCCGCCATTCAAACGCTCTGGCTTGCCGCGCGCGCAGAGGGGCTTGGCGTCGGCTGGGTGTCGATCCTCGACCCCGACGAGGTCAAGGTCATGCTGGATCTGCCGTCGCACTGGAGCTTCATCGCGTATCTGTGCCTTGGCTGGCCGGAAGCGGAAGATGACGTTCCCGAACTCGAACGGCATGGCTGGGAACAGCGGCAATGCGAAGCCTCCGCCTTGCCATTGCGGCGCTAGCCGCCCTCCGCGGCGCCATATCGGCTTACGCTCTTGAAAACGCCAGCAGCGTGCCGTTGCCTGAGCCGGGCGGCACGCAGAGGCCTTCGCCGCTTCGAACCGCCGCCGAGCCGAGCGCCTTTTCCGCGAGCGCCAGGTCGGCGGCAATCGAAAGCCCGGCGCCGCCGCGCTCCGGCAAACCGGCAAGCGGCACGTTGGGAAAACGGCGGCTCAGCTGCTCCCTCGTAAGGAAGACGAAGTCGGCGCGATCAGCGCCGGAAGATACACTGACCGCGCCGTCCGGCTCGTTTCGCAACTCGCGATCGATCATGCGCGCCAGATGAGCGGCCTCGACCGCTGGTTCCGGCGCAACGAGGAGCACCTGTCTCAGGCGTTTTGCGCCGTTGGCATGCTTCATCAGCTCGGCAATCCAAACGGTTTCGCGTGTCTTGTGCTGGCAGGCAAAGATGCGGACGCCGCCGGGTGCTTCTGCGGTCGGCCATTGAAAGGTCCGGAATTTTGCGGCGGAAAGCGTTCCGTCAGGCATCGTCACCGGACGCTCGAAATCGGTGGGACCGAGCGGTGGATATCCGCGCAACCGAATTTCCTCGGCTCCCGCGGCTGCATCGACCGCGGTGAAGGCGACGCGCTCGATGCCTTCGCGTTTTTCGAGAAAGGCGCGCGCCGGCGCATTGTGCTCCGTCGGGGCAAGCACGCCCAGCAATTCGATATAGTCGGGCTCGAGCATGATGGTGTAGTTGCCCGATCCCATATGCGCGCTGTGGGTGCCGCGCGGCGAAACGGTGAAGCCCAGGCGCTTCCAGTTCTCGGCCGCCTTGTCGAGGTCTCTCACCATGACCACGGCGTGATCTATCCCGATGATGTTTTTCAATGCCACGCTTTTGTTTCCTCGATACCTCTTGAGATATTAAGCTAACCAGATCGATGGCGCCGCCGCAAGGTAACCTCTGCCGCGCCCGTTCGTGAAAGGAAAGCGATGAGCAGCGCAACCGTCCGTTGGCCCAACTCCTTGTGGGCGGCGGTGACACCGAGCGGACCCGATCTGCCAGAACTGGTCGGCACAGAAGAGGCCGACGTCATCGTGGTCGGTGGCGGGTTTACCGGGCTCTCGACGGCGCTGCATCTGCGCGAGGCCGGTGTCGATGTCGCCATCGTCGAGGCGATGGAGCCGGGCTGGGGCGCTTCGGGCCGCAACAACGGTCAGGTGATTCCAACCCTGTCGCGTCCTGATCCGGACGACATCATTGCCAAACACGGCGCGGCAGGCGAACGCTTCGTTGCTCTCTTGCGCGACAGCGCCGCGGCACTGTTCGACCTGGCGAGCCGCTACGAGATTGCGGCCGAGCAGGAGCAAAAGGGCTGGGTACAGCCGGTGCATTCGCCCGGCCGCATCAAGATCGCCGAACGCCGCGTGCGGCAGTGGTCGAAATTCGGCGCGCCGGTCGAACTGCTCTCGCGTGAACAGGCGCGCGACCTGCTGGGATCGGACGCCTGGTTCGGCGGGTTCTGGAACCGCAGCGGCGGCCACATCAACCCGCTGGCATTGGCGCGGGGAATGGCGCGCGCGGCGCTCGCGAAGGGCACGCGCATCTACGCACGATCGCCGGCCGCAAGCTTTGAGCGCCGCGACGGCAGATGGCTGATCAAAACCGGGAAAGGCGAGATCAGCGGCCGCGCTTTGGTGGTGGCGACCAACGCCTATAGCGGCGAGTTTTCGAAATCGCTCGTGCCTGATATCGCGCAAGAGGTGATGCCGGTGCTGTCCTGGCAAATGGCGACGCAGCCTCTGTCCGACAATGTCCGCAACACCATCATTCCGGGCCGGCAGGCCATGTCCGATACCCACGGCGAGCTCTATTTCGCCCGCTACGACGCGCGCAATAGGCTGGTCACCGGCGGCGCGGTGATCGGGCCTGGTAACAAGGCCGAGCGGCTCAAGGCGCGGGTCGCCGCGCGGCTGCAGCGGCTGTGGCCGCAGATCGGCGAGGTCTCGTTCGACTATGTCTGGAACGGCTATGTCGGCATGACCACGGACTTCCTGCCGCGCATGCATCGCCTGGGCCCCGATGCCTGGGGCTGGACCGGATGTAACGGCCGCGCGGTGGCTCTGACCATTGCATTGGGCGACGAGTTGTCCAAGGCCGTGCGGGGGTCAAGCGAGCGCGATCTCGCGCTGCCGTTGACGGAGCCGGTGCGCATTCCCGGGCATGGATTGCTGCGCCACATCGCGCCCTTGATGCTTCTGGTCTATCGCTGGCGCGATGGGCGCGAGATTGCGTAAGCGCGGTCGGCGCAGGCCGTCAAGGTTGATCAGCGATTCAGAGTGACGAGATCGAGCCGACGACTTCCTTTGCGGTGACAATGGCGCCGGCATAGTTCGGGATATTGATGTCGAGGGCAGCATGCATCATCTCGTCTGAGTAGTCCGCCGTTGCATCCTTGACGACGGTGACGTCATAACCGAGCTCGGCGGCATAGCGCACAGTCGCTTCGATGCAGGTATGCGCGATGAGTCCGATGACGATGAGCTGATGGATGCCATGCTTCTTGAGCTGCAAGTCCAGGTCCGTGTTGGCGAAGCCGCTGGAACACCAGTGTTCCTGTGCAACAATCTCACCTGCCACCGGCACGAACTCGGCACGGAACTCGCCACCCCACGTGCCGTATTCGAAGGTCTTGTGCTGCCACGCGCCTCGTTGAACCGGGGCGATGTAGGTCCACGTTTCGTAGTCGCCTGAACGATACCGATGGTGCATGGCATAGAAGACGCGAAGCTTCGCGGCGCGCGCGGCATTCAGGACCTTCAGCATGTTGGAAACGCAGCCGTTTGCTTCAGCGACCGCTTTGATGCGGGGCCAGATCTTGCCGCCCTCGGAAATGAAGTCATTGTAGGGATCGACCACTAAAAGGGCGCTGATGCTCTTGTCATATGTTGGCATTGCGGGTCACTCCTGCGGTAGTCGGCACGAAATTTTTCGCCTTGGGCGCGGTCTGCGCGAACGCGACACGAGACACACAAGCGAATGTGCCGTCGTCGCAGCCGTCAAATCCACAGAGGTACGGCCAGCCTCTCGTTGTCGCCTAAATGCTTGCCGCACGCCGGTGGGCCGACTAGTCCACGACCGCGCATCGCACCCCGTGAAGCTTCACCACAATTCCGGCAATCTCTTCTTTCAATTGCGCGAGGGACGACCCCTTCAGATGCGCCTCGAATGCAGCGGCGTCGCGGTACATTTCGTACGAGAGAACTTTCGTATCGTCGTCTTTCGGCAACAGGACGTCGAATTGCAGGGTGCCGGATTCAGCTTTCACGCGGGTCTTGTGCGCCAGTAGCGAAGTTACGACCTGATCTCTCCGCCCTGGTGCAGTCTCGATCGTGACGACGTTCGCAAATTTTGACATGACGGTTGCCTCGTAAGGTAAGAGGAAGTTGACTTCGACTAGTTCCGACTGTCCGCGTCGCATCAACCGTATGTGGCCGGTCGGAGCTGCAGGTTCTCGCGTTGTTGCGGGCCGCGGGGCCCGTAGTCGAGGTCAGCCCCCTTGTTACTGCTGTTCAGCACTGGAGCGAGAGCGTCGTACCGGTCCATGATGGATTCGACGAAAATCAACGCGTCGTTCGGCGCGCTGAGGGCCTCTTGCAGGTCCTTGACGGTTTTGACGACGAACGATCGTGCCCTTGTATCGGGACGGAACACCTTCGGCAGATCGGCATAAGACCAGTTAGCGATGTCGTTGTAGGTCTCGGTCTTGCCGAGATAGCCGCGTTCGATCGTGTATCCGCCGTTGTTGATCAGGAAAATTACCGGTTTGTGGTCGTGTCGCAGAATGGTCGACAGCTCCTGCGCCGTGACCTGGAACGAACCGTCGCCGACGAACAAAATGTGACGGCGTTCCGGCGCTGCGGTCAGTGTGCCGAGCAGCGCGCCGACCGAATAGCCGATCGACCCCCAATTGACCGAACCGATGAAGGTGCATTTCGGCGGAAACTTCAAGCCGAAGAGAGCGTACGACGTGCCATTGTCGACGAACAGGACATCGCCCTCCCGCAGATAGCCCTGCATGGCCTGCCAGTAGGCCGCCTGGGTCAGTTTGGCGGACGGGTCGGGATGCTTGCGAGCCGCCGCGGGCGCAACAGGACGCGGAGCGCGGCTCGTGACGCGCGGGATTGCGTCGATAACGCCGTTAAGAACTTCCTTGAGTGTCACCGCTTGGTAGTTGTCATCGCCGACATCCACTGAATGGCCGCGGGCGTGAATCGTGTTGGCGGGAAGCGAGGCCGAGAAGTCGCCCGTGGTCACCTCGAGCGGCCGGTAGCCGATGGCGAGCAGGCAATCGCTGGTCTCGATCGCATCGCGTACATGCGGTTCGCTTGGCTTGCCAATGTAAATGCCGAGATAATGCGGGAACGTCTCGTCGATCACCGATTTGGCCGTGTTGATCACTGCTATTGGAACCTGCATCTTCTCGGCCAGTCCCATGAGTTCGGATGCAACGCCGAACCGGTCCGCGTCCGCATCCACAAGGATCGCCGGCGACTTGGCGGCAGACAGTCGCCCCACGATCGCAGCAATGCACGAACGCAGCCGTTCCGGGTCGCTTGGCGCGTCGGCGAGCACAAGCGGATCTGCTGGAACCTCGATGTCGAGGTAGGCGATGTCGGACGGCAACTCCATGTACACCGGGCGCTTCTCCCGCCAGGCGGTGAGGATCAGCCTGTCGATCTCGGTGGCCGCGTTGCGCGGGGTGAGCCTAGCGTGCGCGGCAGTAACGTGAGCAAAGGCGTCCAGGAAATGGTCATAGCTCCCGTCGGCCATCGTGTGGTGCATCCCCAGGCCACGTTCGACGGACCTGAGCGGTATCGATCCGGCAATGCAGATGACCGGGACGTGCTCGCTGTAGGAGCCGCCTACACCGTTGATCGCACTGAGCGCGCCGACGCCGTTCGTCACCAGTAGCGCGCCCAGGCCGTTCAGCCGCGCATAGCCGTCCGCCGCATAGGACGCATTTAGCTCGCTGCACGTGCCGATCCACTTCAGCGCGCCAGTGTCCTGGAGTTGCTGCAACAGTTCGAGGTTGTAGTCGCCGGGAACGCCGAACAGGTACCGAACGCCAGCCTGCTTGAGGCGTAGAAGCAGGAAGTCGCCGATCTTCATTCGTTGGCCGAGGCTGCTGGACATCGTTCTTGCCTCCTTCACTGCTGCAACCGCCACCATTCCTGCGTATAATTCCGCGGAGGTCGGCTGGTTGCACTACACAACGCAAAACTCTCCTTCGGGTCATTTTCGACCGAGCCGGCGAGGCCTTACTCGCCATTGATGTCCCCTTGCAACAAACGCAACCGGTGGCGGAGCCAGGCGCAGACAAACACGTGCTGACCGTCAACGTTGCGCGGAATTTCAACGCGTGGTAGTTTGAAAGCATATTTACGTGCTACGGGGGTGGTCGTGCCACGCAGAGCTCGTATCCTTGCTGCATTTATTGGCGTCTTCGCCACCTCCGAGGCGTATTCCCAGTCCTTGGACGTTCAGACCCAGGCGCTGGCTTTGATTACGCAGACGGCGGATGGCATTTGCGGCATCGTCAAAACTGCGGGAAGCTATCAAGACCTGAAAGTCAAGGGCGATGTCAAAGCCCAGCTGAGCGGTCTGTTCAAGCAGTTGGCTGACCTCGGTATCTCGGGAGCAGCCGATTATGACACAGACCAATACGAGGGATTTATTCGGAGCGATCTTGCTTCGACTTTCGAGCACACCGCCGATTGTAAGTTCAAGGTTTTCGACAAGCTCCAGGAAAAAATGATCAAGTGAACTTTGGGTGTGATCCGGAAGCGTGTGAAGCAGTTTTCCGAACGATCATGCCCAAACGAGCAACCGAACCGCCATTGCCCTATCCGAAAGTCATCGCGCCTTGGCCGCTTTCGCACGCGGCGATTCGTTTCCACCCCACTTGGGGTTTGAATCCAGATCAGCGATCGGACGACGATAGGTGTCGACGCGACGCAGCCAGCCTTCCTCCCAGATGCGGTTGGCTGGAAGGTTGCGAACCCTTTGCCGCAGGAGAAATTGTGCCGTATCGGCAAATTCTGCAAGCACGGCCTTCCCGTCGCTTGTGGTCCCGTTCATTCTGAGAAGTACCTGCTTAAGACCCCATCCCTGCCGGTTTCCTGTTTGCTTGTCGATTGCCGTTTCGGCAGGTTCGGTACCGTCTCCCTTGAAGTTTATATAGTCGATCAGCGGATAGAGGTCCTTGGAAGCCTGCACTACGCGTGAGAGTTGGGTGATGATGTGCTCGCGCTCCGCGTCATCAGGCGTATTTTCGATGATCTTTTCCACAGCGCGCTGGGCACGCGCCACGAGAAATTGGGTTTGTCCTGCGACCGTATCAAGCAGGAATTGTCGCAGTTGCTTCATCGCGGGGGAGTTGATTTCTTTTTTGAACTCCGCCCTGTTCATCCAGGGACAGGGTGGAATTGGGGTCTTGTCGAGCCAGGAGGGTAGATGCGTCCCCTCTCTGCGCAGGAACTCGAGCAAGAGCGGAAAGTCTTCTTCGAAAGGCGCCGTCTTGCCGGCTGGAAACCAGAGGAAATGACCTATGCCAAGGGAGGCAAATTCCTCGTTCGTATTCCATGACGTGACCGCATCACGACTGCCGTCCGATTCGTTCAACCAAATCTTTTGACCGACCGCTTTGGCCACATCGGCAGGCAGCACGAGCTGCGGCACGGCGAGGTCGGTGGCCTTGCGGCTCGATTTCTGCGCCTCGGGCTGCGGCGCGACCGTTTTTGTTTCGGGTTTGGAGGTCTGGGCATCCGACGGAGGCGCCACGGCGTCAGGCCCTGATTTCTGCTCCTCAGGTAACGGCACTGCCGCATTCGGCTTCGGCTCTTGCGCCTCAGGTTTTTGTACTGCTGCGTCGGGTTTCGGTGTCTGCGCCTTGGTTCGCGGCGAGGCACCGTGCTTCACCTGCTTTTTCTTCTTATCGGTTACCTTCGTCGCGGCCCGCGCCGCGTTCTCTGTCGATGCTGTTTGCGCTATGATGACAGCTGCGATGACGCACGACAGCAGCAACGCGCCGCAAGCGGGCACCCACCGGTAGGTCCATCTGTGTTTCGCCTGGTGAGCAGCTCTCATACCGCTGACCGTGCGCGGTAGCCGACAGGATCACCGCCCATGTTCAGTCACCAAAGGACGCATCTCGGCTAAAGTGCTTTTGTTCGAGTGATGATCGCGCGCTAGCTTCTTGTTTGGGCAAATTTTTGCCGGAAAACGCTTCGCATTTTCCCGTCATGCCCTACTGGTTGCTCGACAACACGTCGGTCCGGCGCGCGACAATATGCGGTCCGTTGGCGTCGTTGTTGATGGTGAACCCGAACCTGAAATTGTTCAACTCCACTTTTCCGGTAGAGCTTTGCTTGTAGCCGTTAATGTCCTGCGTGAGCACGCATTGTCCCCCGACCATGGCCGCTGAAGATGTTGTCGGGCTATACCTTTGCATTGGATATAGCCTTCGGAAGAGGCCCTCTTCCTTGGCAATGTCCGCCCGTGTCTTCCGGGATGGATTTCCGTTGACGATCCAATTGATATTGTCAGCATAGATGGAGATGTCGATCGTCCGATTGCCATAAATCCCGTGCTGGTCGAGCCAACTCGTGACCTGCTCCTTCACGCACGGTAGATTTGTTTGTACGGGCGGCGGCGGGTTGCGCGGCGCGATTGATTCGACCTCGGTCGGGGATTGGTAACCGGGAAGCAGCTTCACCTGCAGGACTTCGAAGACTCGGAGCTTGCAGCCTGCAGTGGTGACAAGAACGGACGCAAGCTGTTCCCGTACGACGCCCTGATATGCCTCGGTAGTGATCCCGCCGCTGCCCTGCATGCCGGCATTCACAAGTTGTGAGGCCAGTCCCTGTAACTCGACTTTAACGGCGCCTTTCGCCTCCGTACTTGTGGCGCTGCCTGCGGGCACGACTACGCCGCAAATTCGATCTGCTGTGTTTTCAATCAGGGTGAGCGTTACTTCAGCACCTTGAGCATGAACGCTGGACGACACAAAAAGCACCTGCAACAACGTCAGAACGACCAAGAACAATAGCCTTTGACCCATGGAAACGCCCTCCAGCCCAGAGAGTAAAAACTAAATTATACGGGCGAGTCCGCTCACTTTGCAACCTCCTATTGCATTGGATTTGCTCACGCAAGAAGCGAGTTCGTCCCGATTCGCCCGGCGGGCAAATCAAGCCGATTGCCGCTTGCGTTGTATGAGTGGCTCACGGGTCTTCGACGTGAAATCCCGTGCGCCAATGGGCCAAATTTGCAAGCGGCTTCAACCTGATTTGGGTCGTCCAGTCCCCTCGGCCAAAATAATTCGCTTTCCATTTATCCCAGATCGGTGGTTATTCCCGCGCATCCCGCCTCGATCGGAGGGGCGTTGCGCATCGTCACGGACGTTGAGCGCGGGATGCGATGGACGCGAGGTGCCGCAAGACGAACGGTGCTGACGCGGACGGCGAAGTCGTGTGGTCCTGACATCCCGACGCTGATGTCAAGCTTGCGGTTTTCCGTAGGCGACGGTGGCAACAAAGCCCGGCTCACCGAGGAGATCACGAAGGAAACCGTTAAAACCATTCGCGCGGGGAAGGCCGGACTGATCCGGTTGAACCTGTGGTGACTATGCTGGTGTGCTCTCATCTTCCGCACGCCAGGCTGCGGGTGCAACGGGCATCCGGCTTTCCCTGCGCCCTCTGTCTTTCGAGGGATCGTTGCAGCAACTCGGGCGTAATCGCGTCGCGGGAGCGTCGGCGCGTGCCCCGGATGCAGCGCAGCACACCCGGCGATGCCAACGGCTCCACTCAGAGCAGCGGCCCGATGACCGGCTCTGCATCGTCCGGTGTGATGCGCTGCTGAGCCGGGCCCATGATCCTGCTCGGTACGGAAGGGTCCCGGCTCTGCGGCGCACCACTGAAGAAGCGCTGCGCCGCGTCCGGGACACGAAAGCGAAGGGTGGGCAGAGGCGCATCAACGCCGCACAAGGCATTGTGTTGCAAAATTGTAACGATCGTTACAATTCAGGGTAGATCGTCATTACCTGTCGGCAATATGAGCATGAGGCGCGCCACCGGTTAAATATAAGGCTTCTCTTCGCAAATGAACGGCGCAAGTGTCGGACAGGCCTTGATCGTTCGCTCGTCACTCTGGGGTATTGGAATGTCACTTCGTCAAACAGCAATCACAGCCGCGGCGCTGTCATTCGTGGCGCTTGCGTCGGCTGGTCTTGCGGAGGCGGACGACCTTCCGATAAAGGCCGAAAAGAAGGCGGCGGACCTTCCGTTTTTTCTCCTGAACGATAACCGCCTGACTTATTCCTACATCTTCAGCGGCACCGACCCCGGCGTCTGGACGCTTGGGCCCAATGGCAGCATCGACGGCAAGACCGCCAAGCAGGTCTTTTCGTTCACCCACTTCGACATCTGGGCCTACGGCGCCAACCTCTTCAACGTTTCCATGTTCAAGTCGGACCACAACGATCCGGCCTCGCCCTGCGTCACGAATAACGGCGCGATCGTGGACGTCACGACCAACCTTCCGGCTTCCTGCGCGGGCGCAACCGAAATCTACGGGTTTCTCCGCTCGACCTTCGGTTGGAACGAAATCTTCGGCACCAAAGCCTTCACCATGGGGCCGCTGCACAACGTCTCGTTCGAAGTCGGGATGGATGCCAATACCGAGAACAACTTCGTGGCGCCGGCCAAGCGCGACGTAGTCGCAGGCCTGCAGTTCCAGTTCGACCTGCCGTACAAGGGCTTCTTCAACGTCGCGCCATTGATGTACTGGGAGTTCTCCAACCACAACTCGTTCGCGGAGTGCGGCCTGTTTGGTCCGGGAATTCCCGGCGTCACATGTCTCATCGGCGGCCACACCCACTTTAACCCGACCTGGGCGGTCGAGACCAACTACTATATGGACCTTGGCTTTCTGCCGGAGAGCATGCGGTATTTCTCGATCAGTGGTCGTGCGGCCTGGTACGGCAACAAGGGAACCGAGAACAATCCTCTGCCCTTCATGGCGCCCGGTAACATCAATACCGTGGTCGAGTTCAACTCGGAGCCGATCCGTCTCACCTTGGATGCCTCCAAGGCGATCTGGGGTCCGAAATATACCCATTTCGTGGATGTCTGGGTGGCCTACCGCTACTGGCAAAACAAGTTCGGCTTCAATCATTCGCTCAGCACCGTGTGCAACGTCTCGCCGGGCGTGAGCAACAACAGCTGCACGGAGAGCTCGCTCTACTCCGGTATCACCATGAAGTTCTGATCACGCGCTCACGGCCTGTCGTATGCCGGCTGCGTATCGGTCAGGGCAAAACGCGCAGCTTCCATTCCCCGAGGATGCGGAAGCGCGAATGGGAATCGTCCTGGCAAAAGACGGCGATCCGGTCGATCGCAAGCCTTTCAAGACCGATGATGGCGAAGCGGTCGCGCAGCATCCCAAGCACCGTCTCGCGTCGCGACGGGTCAAGCCGGCCTGTCAAGGTCATGTGAAAGCGGAATTCATCCATGACGTAAGGATAACCCCAGCGGTCGAGATACTCGCCTTGGCGCAGCGTCAACCGCTGCGGATTTCGCCGCGCGCGGTCGGCGGCCGTGAGTGGCGCGCGGAAGGAGTCGAGCGCCGTTACACAATCGGCGGCAAATCTTTCCAGTTCCTCCGACCGCTCCTTTGCAATCACCGCAATGAAGCCGCTGATCGAGCCGATCACCGGGGCGATGACGGGCGCGGGTCTCGCAGCGTCGGCAAAATCGGCGCAGGCGGCGAGAAGCTCGGCTTCGCTCTTGCCTTGCGCCAGCGGAAAGGGCGCCTTGAGGGTAGCGTGAAAACCATACTTTCGCGGGTCCTGGGTCAACGCATGCCAATCGGGCACAGCATGCAGGACATCGTCGGGGAAGGAAACATCTTCGCCGCTCCGCGCGTCATAGCCGAGCAGTTCTGCGCCGAAGCGATCCAGCGCGCTGCCAGGAGCCGAGACATAATAAATCGCGTAGCGCGGGAAACTCGCCATCGGCTCCAACAATAGAGAGATGCTACTCGGCTGCAACCGCCTCGCGCCGCGTCGCGCGCAAGCTGACCAGGCGTTCGGCCTCAGTCAGATAAACCAGGCGACCGGCAGCGATCACCGCGACGATGCGCGGCCGCAACGCCAACGCCTCATCGACGAGCAGCAGATCGGCGCGATGTCCTTCGGCCAACGTGCCCCGGTCGGAAAGGCCGGCGGCCCGCGCGGGTGCCGCGGAGATGAGGTCCCAGGCCCGCGCGAACGGCACCACATCCTCGGCCGCAAGGCGGAATGCAGCGAGGATCTGCGCGGGATAGTAATAGTCTGACGCGAGCACCGAGCACAGGCCCTTGGCAATCATGTCGGACGCCTTGGTCCAGCCGATATGGCTGCCGCCGCGCACCACATTGGGCGCGCCGAGGACGATGGCATCGTTACCTGCCGCCGCCTCGCGCGCCGTCTCTTCGTTGACCGGAAATTCGGCGATTGTCACGCCCTGGGCACGAAACGCGCGCCGCATGGCCGGACTTTCGTCATCATGCGAAAGCATGGGCACGCGGGCTTCGCGCGCGACCTTCGCCAGCCGCGAGATCGATCCGGGGACCTCGTCGGAGCGGGATAGCACGCGTTCCACGAGAGCGTCGAACGCTTCGCTCGAAAGCCCGGTTCGTTCGACCATGCGGGTGCGTTTCTGCGGCTTGTCCAGCAAGGCCACGGTGTTGTCCATGTGGTCGTTGAAGGCGAGCAGGTCGACCCGTCCGGAGGAGAGCCATTGAGAAATTTGCTCTTCGGCGTCGAGATTGTAGGTCTCGTGGCGAAGGTGGAAGCGCGTGTCGGCGGCAAGTTGCGGCCGTAGCTTTTCGATAGCCTCAAGCAGCTTGGTTGCGTTGTCGCCGCAGCGAAGCCCGGGCTCCCACGACCAGGTTGTGGCATGGAAAACGGTGGTGATGCCGTTACTGACCGCCTGGCGGTCGCTATCAAGAAGGGCGACGTCGATGGGAAAATCGACACCGGCTCGCGGCATCATCTGCCGCTCGAACGCGTCGCCGTGCAGATCGACGATACCGGGCAGCACCAGGAGACCCCGCGCATCGAACTCGATCTGGCTGCGGACCCGGCTGCGGCCGATGTCGTGGATCTTGCCATCTGCGATGGACAGCGAACTTTGCAAAATTTCGCCGCCAAGCAGGGCGCGGCCACCTTCAATGAAAATCTCGGTCACGATACGGCTGATCTCTTTGGATTTGCGGAGTTAAGGGTCGTCGTCTCGTATTTATCGAGGAACTCCTCGACGTTGAGCTTTCTGAAATCGGGGAGCGCGCTGCGGAGCGCCTCATGATCCCAGTCCCACCAGGCGAGGCGGGCAAGCCTGTCGGCGAGGTGCTCCGGAAATCGCCGCCTGATCGGACGCGCCGGATTGCCGCCGGCGATGGTGTAGGCCGGGACGTCCTTTGTCACGATGGCGCCAGCCGCAACGACTGCGCCAGTGCCGATGCTGCGGCCGGGCAGCACGATCGCGCCATGCCCGATCCAGACGTCATGACCGATGCGGACGCGATAGCTCTTGCGCCATTCGAAGAACTCGGCCTCGTCGCGCTCGCCGGGGAAATATGCGCTGGCGCGATAGGTAAAGTGCGCTTGACTGGCCCGCTGCATCGGGTGATTGCCGGGATTGATCCGTGTCATCGCCGCAAGCGAACAGAACTTCCCAATCGAGGTATAAGTGATCTGCGCGTCATTCACGACGTAGGAATAGTCGTTCATGTCGACATCGAGCAGCATGGTTCGCGCGCCAACCTCGCAGTAAGCGCCGAGCCGCGTCTCCCGCACATTTGCGGTCGGATCGACGGTGGGTTCAATCGCAAGCACCTTGCCGGCCATGTCAATTTCCAGGAATGCGGATGGGCAGGTCATCAAGCGGGTTGATGACAACTTTATGACATTGAAGTGACGGCCGGCTCCGGTGTTGATGACCGCCGCAGTGCAGCGACACTGTCACATAACTGTTGAATCCCAACGGTAGCCATACACGGCAGCGTCTGGAGCATGGCATGCTGGTGGTGGAAGGTTTGACGTGCCGTTTTGGCACCAAAGCGGCGGTCGACAACGCCTCATTCGCCATTGCTCCGGGTGAGTTCATCGGCGTGATCGGCCGTTCCGGCGCCGGCAAGTCCACGCTGCTCAGAACGATCAACCGCCTCGCGCCTGTCGCAGAGGGTCGCATCCTCTTCAATGGCGTCGACGTGACTGCGCTTCGCGGCAGGGAGCTGCTCAAGTGGCGCGCCAGCGCGGCCATGATCTTTCAACAATTCAACCTGATCGGACGGCTCGACGTCTTGACCAACGTGCTGATGGGGCGGCTGGCGGTCGTCTCTCCGGTACG
>Ga0306926_10001802_pt1 | contig 21404 bp, 16 predicted proteins | sample flu12Cox44000178_FD_203759 | JGI IMG/M metagenome (GOLD analysis project Ga0306926, IMG submission 203759) | Lab enrichment of tropical soil microbial communities from Luquillo Experimental Forest, Puerto Rico - flux8day.12C.oxic.44.000.178 (v2)... | ecosystem: Environmental > Terrestrial >...
GCCCGCCAGCCAGCGGCTGCCCCGCCGGTACAGGGCCGCCACCTCCGGCCCGGTCAGGCCCGGCATATCCGGCTTGACCCGGTAGCCGAGGCCGGCCTGCAGGTAGGCCAGGTGCCGGTAGCCCTCCGGGAAGCGTGCCAGCAGCGCGGGGTCCAGGCCGAGCCGCGCGGCCGGGTCCACCGGGTCGAGCCGGTCCTTCTCATAGATCGGCTGCCGCAGCACGATGCCCCACCGCCCATCCCGGCGCTCGATGAAGTCGTAGAACCGCCCGGTGCACACCACATCGCACAGCACGTCGTGTACCGGTGCGCGCTGGCTGATGGTCATCTTGGTCTGGCTGATCGCCCGGTCGCCGGCCAGCTCGACCGAGCTGCCGCCGAGGAAGTGCAGGATCCGCACCCCCCGGTCGAACCCCTGCTGGCTGACCCGGATGAAATCCGCGAACGGGCCCTGGAACCAGGTGGCCATCATCCGCCCGTCGTCATGCCAGACCGTCCGGAAGCGGTCCCAGTCGCCGGCGTCCCGCCAGACCGCCCAGTTCTCCACCAGTTCCCTGATCGCCAGCCGGTCCGCCGCCGCGCCGTCCATCCCGGACTTTGCCTCCTTGGTCTGATGATCACCCCCGTACGATGATGTCAGCAGCACCGGACACGACGCGGCACAAGCGGAGCATCGAATGCGGGTCATCGCGGGCGCCGCCAAAGGCCGCATCCTGCGGTCGCCGCCGACGCGGGAGACCCGGCCGATCACCGACCGGGCGAAGGAAAGCCTGTTCAGCATCCTCGGCCCGCGCCTGCCCGGCTGCCGGTTCCTGGACCTGTTCGCCGGCACCGGCGGCGTTGGCATCGAGGCCCTCAGCCGGGGCTGCGGCGAGGCGGTCTTCGTCGAGCGGTCCCCCCGCGCGGTGGCCAACATCAGGTACAACCTGGAACTCACCAAGCTGGCCGCCAATGCCCGGGTGATCCCCGCCGACGTGTTCAGCTACCTGCGCGGCAGCCCGTCGGCGTTCGGCATCATCTTCGTCGCGCCGCCGCAATGGCGGGGACTGTGGACCCGGACCGTCCAGTTGCTCGACCGTGCGCCGGGCTGGCTGGATCCAGACGGGCTGGTAGTGGTCCAGCACGACCCGTCCGAGAGCGCCGAACTTCCACTGGCCTCGCTGCAGGTGTCCGCGGAGCGGACGTATGCGCGGGTGCGCTTCACCTTTTTCGCCCCGGCCGCAGCCGGCCGGGGCTGACGGGGCAGCCGCACAGGATCGCGGTGACCGCTCGCACAGGTAGCGGCCGCCGCTGGCCGCCTGCTGCTATCGTCCGAGGCGGGCCGGGCCGGTTGACCGTCACTGAAAAACACCACCCGCCCATGCGGGCTAGTGATTCCAGGGAGCACGCCGTGGCGCCAGGAACGCGGGACCGGCCGGGCCGGCCGCCCGCGCACACCGGCGCCATGGTGATCGAGCGGGACGTGCCGGTGGCGGCCAGTGATGGGCTGGTGCTCCGGGCCGACGTGTTCCGGCCGCCGGGGGCGGGGCGTTACCCGGTGATCCTCAGCTACGGGCCCTACGCCAAGGGCCTGGCCTTCCAGGATGGCTACGCCGACCAGTGGCGGCTGATGACCGGCCAGCACCCGGACGTGACGGCCGGGTCGAGCAACACCCACGCGAACTGGGAGGTGGTCGACCCGGAGAAATGGGTGCCGGACGGCTACGTCTGCGTCCGGGTCGACTCGCGGGGCGCGGGCCGTTCGCCGGGCCGGCTGGACCCGTACTCACCCCGGGAGACCCAGGACCTGTACGAATGCATCGAATGGGCTGCAGCCCAGCCGTGGAGCACCGGCAAGGTAGGGCTGAACGGCATCTCCTACTACGCGATGAACCAGTGGCACGTCGCCCGGCTGCACCCGCCCCACCTGGCCGCCATGTGCGTCTGGGAGGGGGCGGCGGATTTCTACCGCGACGGCACCCACCACGGCGGGATCCTGTCGTCGTTCTGGCTGAACTGGTACGACAAGCAGGTCACCGTGGTCCAGCACGGGCGGGGGGAGCGCGGCCCGCGCAGCGCGGTGACCGGGGAGCCGGTGGCCGGCCTGGAAACCCGCACCGACGCCGAGCTGGCGGCTGCGCGGGTGCCGTTCGGGGAGGACATCCGCGCCCACCCGCTGGACGGCGAGTTTCACCGGGCCCGGTCGGCGGACTGGGCACAGATCACCGTCCCGTTGCTGACCGCCGCCAACTGGGGTGGCCACGGCCTGCACACCCGCGGCAGCTTCGAGGGCTTCACCCAGGCCGCGTCCCGGCAGAAGTGGCTGGAAGTGCACGGTCTGGAGCACTGGACCCACTTCTACACCGACTACGGCGTGGGCCTGCAGAAGCGGTTTTTCGCCTGCTTTCTGCACGGCGACGACAGCGGCTGGCGGGAGCAGCCGCCGGTGCAATTGCAGGTCCGCGCGCTGGACGGTTTCCGGCCACGGGCCGAGCAGGAGTGGCCGCTGGCCCGGACCGACTGGCAGCGCCTCTACCTGCGGCCCGGCTCAGCGGAACTGGCCGGCGAGCCGGGCGGGGCACACGAGCAGGTGAGCTACCAGGCGGACGGGGAGGGGATCACGTTCGCCGCCGCCCCGGTGGCGGCCGAGACCGAGATCACCGGGCCGGTCGCGGCCCGGCTGTTCGTGTCCTCCTCCGTGACCGACGCCGACCTGTTCTGCGTGCTGCGGGTCTTCGCCCCGGACGGCCAGGAGGTCACCTTCCGCGGCGCCATCGACCCGCACACCCCCCTCGCCCAGGGCTGGCTGCGGCTGTCGCACCGGAAGCTGGACCCGGTGCTGACCCGGCCCTACCGGCCCTACCACAGCCACGACGAGATCCAGCCGGTCACCCCCGGCGAGATCTGCCAGGCCGACGTCGAGATCTGGCCGACCAGCGTGATCCTGCCCACCGGCTACCGGCTGGCTCTGACCGTCCGCGGCCGCGACCACGAGGTGCGCTACCCGGATGCACCCCGGCTGGGCTCGTTCAAGAACGAGATGACCGGCTGCGGGCCATTTCTCCATAACGACCCGGCCGACCGCCCCAAGGAGCTCACCACCAGCCGCCAGACGCTGTGGCACGGCCCCGGCCGGGAGTCGTACCTGCTGCTGCCGGTCATCCCGGCCGGCTGATGGGCAGCGGCGTGGCCTGACCGCGCGGAAAGGACGGCAGTGCGATGAGAGAAGCCTTTGGCGGCCTGAGCACCGACTGGAAGGAAGGCATCAACTGGGCCGCGGTCCGCGCCTGGCGGCTGCAGCGGGCGCGGGAGGCGATGGCCCGGCATGGCCTGGGAGCGCTACTGCTCTTTTACGACGAGAACATGCGCTATGTGTCCTCGACGTACACGCCGGGCTGGAACCGGCTCAAGCCGGGCCTGCGGTATGTCGTGCTGTGCGAGGGCCGCGAGCCGATCGTCTACGAGCAGGGCGACATTGGCATCCATCTGAAGGTGCACAACCCGTGGATCCCGGCTGAGAACGTGCGCCACTCCTATACCTGGATTAAGGGGGCCGCGGGCCCGGCGGCACAGAGCCAGGTCGCCAAGTTCACCACCGCGCTGGTGCATGACCTGGAGGACGCCGACGTGCTGGGCAAGCCGCTCGGGGTGGACTTCATCGATATCAACATGCTCGCGGCGTTCCAGCAGGCTGGGGTGAGCTGGGCCGACGGGATGACCCCGATGATGGAAGCGCGCTCCATCAAGAGCCCGGACGAGCAGAAGGCGGCCCGCATCGTCGGCGCCATCTGCGACACCCTGCACTACGAGTTCACCCAGTTTCTGCGGCCCGGACTGACCGAGAACGAGGTGGCCGCGTTCGGCTTCGAGTACCTCTACAGCATTCCCGGGATGGAGGACGTGGAGGACATCATCGTGTCCTCCGGGCCCAACGCCTGGCCGAACTGGCGCAACTTCTCCGACCGGATCATCCGCCCAGGCGAGCTGGTCATCATCGACCTGGCCGCGCTGACCTGGAATGGGTTCAAGTCATGCGTGTACCGCACCTACTGCGTGGGCGGGACGCCGACCGATGAGATGAAGCAGTACTACGACCTCGCGCACCGGTGGCTGTGGGACGCCATCGAGGTCGTCCGGCCGGGTGTGACCACCAGTGACATCGCCGAGAAGTGGCCGTCGGCCCGGGAGGCCTGGGGATATCAGGAGGAAGACCAGGCGGCCGCCAACCTGTGGGGGCACGGGCTGGGCCTGGCCCAGTACGACCGGCCGGTCATCTCCCGGATCTGGTCGCTGGACTACCCCGAGGAGATCCGGCCCGGCATGGTATTCGCGCTGGAAACCCAGCACGGCAAGGTGCACGAGTTCGGCGTCCGGCTGGAGGAGATGCTGCTGGTGACCGACGACGGGCACGAACTGCTGTCGTCATACGCCTCGCACGAGATCATCTCCGCCGGGTGAGCACCGGCGCAGCCGGGCCGGGGCTGGTCCGGCTGGGCGGGAAAGCCACCCTCGCGGACGGGGCGGCGCAGCAGGTCGGGGCAAAGGCAGCCGGGCTGGCGCGGGCGCTGGCCGCCGGGCTCCCGGTGCTGCCGGGCTGGGTGGTGCCGTCCGCGGCCGGGCAAGCCGCGCTGGCCGCCGGGTCGGCCGCGGTCGCGGCGGGCCGGCCCGCCGCCGCCCGGCGGGCGGTCCTCGGGCACCGGCCAGCTGGCCAGCTCGCCGCCGGGCTGTCCGCCGCGGTGGCCGCACTCGGTGGCCGCGTCATCGCCCGCTCCTCCAGCCCGCTTGAGACCGACTCCCGCTGGGCCGGCGCGTTCCGCTCAGTGGCCGGGGTCGGCCCGGAGGACGTGCCGTCCGCGGTCGCCAGCTGCTGGGCATCGGCGTTCGCGGTGGATCCGCTGGGCCGGCTGGCCGCATGCGGCCTGCTGCCGACCGCGCTGCAGATGGCCGTGCTGCTGCAGCCGGAGGTCAGCCCGGACGCCGGCGGGATCGCCCGGCTGGCGGCGCCCGGGCAGGTGATCATCGACGGGGTGGCCGGCCATCCTGGTGCCCTGCTGGCAGGCTGGGCAGAGGGCCTGACCGCCCACCAGCTCACCAGCCTGCTGGGTGGCGAGCTGGTGGCGGCGGTGGCCACCCTGGCCCGGCGGGCCGGGCAGTTGCTGGGCAGCGAGATGGTCGAGTGGGCGGCGGCGGGTGGCCGGATCTGGCTGCTGCAGCCGGTGGCAGCGGGCCCGGCAGCCCGGGGCCCGGCCGACCTGGGTGCGGCTTCCACCAGCCAGCCGGCGGGCGAACCGCCGGCCGACCTGCCCACGGCCGATCTGCTCGCGGCGGTCACCCCGGGCGGGCTGCCCGGGGCCAGGGAGCAGATGCCAGTGCTGGCTGCCATGGTGCTGGGCCGGGGTGAGCAGCTGGCTGGCCGGCCGGCCGCGCCGGGTACCGCGGCCGGCCGCCTGCTGCCCTGCCGCCCGCACCAGCGGCCTGCCGGTGACTGCCGCGATGCCATCTTGCTGGTGGACCAGCCGGTGCCGGCCCTGGCGCCGTTGCTGTTCTCGGCCCGTGGCATCATCGCCAGATCCGGCGCGGCTGGCTCGCACCTGGCCGGGGTGGCCCGCAGCCTCGGCGTGCCGATGGTGGTCGGCTGCCATCCGGAGCTGGTGACGGGCCCGGCCGCCGGTGACAGGACCTGGCTGGCCGCCATCGACGGCTCGACCGGTGCGGTCGCGCTGCTGCCCGCCGCCGGGCAGGACCAGTCGCCAGGGTGAGGAGGTCGCAGTGACCGAGGGCAGCAGCGTCCGGTGGGGCATCGTCGGCCTGGGCCGGATCGCCGATACCGAAATCGCCCCGGCGATCACCGCCAGCCGCCGAGGCGTGCTGCGCGGGGTTGTCAGCCGCGACCAGAGGCGGGCCGGCGCGTTCGCCACCCGGCATGGTGCGGCACGGGCGCTGGTCAGCTACCCCGACCTGCTGGCCGACCCGAAGGTGGACGCCGTCTATATCGCCACCCCCAACGCGCTGCACGTGGACCAGGTGGTAGCTGCTGCGGCGGCCGGCAAGCACGTGCTGTGCGACAAGCCGCTCGCGCTCAGCGCGGCAGACGCGCGCCGGGCGGTGGCGGCCTGCGAACACGCCGGGGTGCGGCTCGGGATCACCTTCCAGACCCGCTTCCACGACAATTTCGGCCGCTTCCGGGAAGTGATCCAGGACGGCTCGCTCGGTGAGATCCGGGTGGTGCAGGTGGAGATGAGCTCGGGCCGGACGCTGCTGACAGGGTGGCGGACCGACCCGGCGCTGGCAGGGCTGGGCGTCATCAACAACATCGGGGTGCACGCCTTCGACCTGACCCGGTTCCTGCTCGGTGCGGAGGTGACCGAGGTAACCGCGCTGACCGGGCACGAGCAGGGGCTGGTGCCGGAGACGCTGGCGCTGGTGCTCCTGCGTTATGCCAGCGGCGCACTGGCCTGTGTCAACGTGAACCAGTCGGTCGCCCGCCCGCATGCCGACATCACCGTCTATGGCACCAAGGGCCGGGTGACCGGCCGGTCCTGCACCCGCATGAACATGACCGGCCGCCTGGAGATCCTCACCCCCAACGGTGAGATCACCCTGCCGACCGCCAGCTACCACGCCTACCAGGGGGTGGTCGCAGCATTCGAGGAGGCGGTCCTGGGCAGCCACCAGCCGAGCCCGTCCGGGCAGGACGGGCTGCGGAGCGTGGAACTGACCGATGCCATCGCCGAGTCGCTGCGCACCCGCTGCACCGTGCCCGTATCACCGGGGCTGTGACATCCCCGCCAGCACCGCATAGACGCAGGCGGGATCCTCGGCGGCCCGGCCCTGGCCGAGCGCAGCCAGGTGGAGCTGGGCGGCGGCGGTGAACAGCGGCAGCGGGCAGCGGGCAGCACGGGCCAGCTCGCCGATGAGGTCGATGTCCTTGCAGAAGACCGCCAGCGCGATGTTGGCGGCGGCGAAGTCGCCGCTGAGCATCATCGGCCCGCGGACCTCCAGCATCCGCGAATTCCCCGCGCCGTCAGCCAGCGCCCGCAGCGCCAGCGCCGGGTCGAGCCCGGCCCGCTCGGCCAGCAGCAGTGCCTCAGCCGCCGCGGTGTGGTGCACGGCGACCAGATGATTGGCGATCAGCTTCATCCGCATGCCGTTGCCGAACGACCCCACGACGTGCTGCACCCGCGAAAAGGCGGCGAGCACTCCGCGGCAGCGCCCGATCGCGTCCAGGTCGCCGCTGGCGTAGACCGCGACGTCGCGGGACCGCAACTGGCTGGCGGTACCGCTGACCGGGCAGTCCAGCATCACCGCCCCAGCCTGGCCCAGCAGCCGCGCCGCCTGCTCCTTGGCGGGCACCGGCAGGGTGCTGGTCTCGATCACGATCATGCCTTCGGCCGCGGCCGTGGCCAGTCCCCGGTCCCCGGCCACCACCTCGGACAGCGCCGTCACCGACGGCAGCGAAGTGATCACCACCCGGGCACCCCGGGCAGCCGCCGCCGGATCCGGTGCCGCCACTCCGCCGAGGGCGGCCAGGGCGGCCGCCGGCCCGGGGCGCAGGTCACACCCCAGGACGCGATGGCCGGCCGCAAGCAGGTGGCCAGCCATGGGCAGTCCCATGTTCCCTAGCCCGATCACGGCTACCGTGGCTGGTTCTGTCGTCATCGTCCCGCCCATCGACTCGTCGTGTGCTGTCCCGTGTGACGCGCTAGCCCTGCTGGCTGAGCCACACCGATACATGGGCGGGTTCCAAGGCCTTCCGGGAACGTTACCGCCGACGCCGAACCCGGCAACTGGCCCCGGTCCGCCACCGATCAGGCGAGCCTGGGCAAGATTGGCATGACTACCGACCGTGGCAGCGGCCAGGAGGCTGGGTGTTCATCGACGTCCATAACCATGTCATCCCGGTGCCGGTGCTCCGGCTGGCTGAGCGGGCCAGCGGGCTCGGCCTGTCCGCCACCGGCGGCGAGTTCCGCAGCCCCCATCACGTGCCGTTCCCGCTGGTACCGGCTTTCCACGACCCCGCTGCGAAGCTCGCCGACCTGGCCGGCCGCGGGCTCTGGGGGGCGGTGATCTCGCCGGCGCCGGTGCTGTTCGGCTACGACCTGGCCAGCAGGCCCGCCGCGGCGCTCTGCCAGGCCAGCAATGAGGGCATGGCCGATTTCTGTGCACAGGCACCGGATCGCCTGCACTGGCTGGCCAACCTGCCGATGCAGGACCCGCCGGTGGCCGGCCGGATGTTCACCGAGGCAGTCGCGGCCGGCGCGGTCGGGGCGGCGATCGGGACCTCGATCGCCGGCCGCAGGCTGGACGAGCCGGGATTCGCCGTGTTCTGGCAGCGGGCGGACACGCTGGGGCGGCCGGTGCTCATCCATCCGGCCTTCAACTGCCCGCACCCCGCGCTCGCGGCGTGGTACCTGCAGAACGCGATCGGCAACCCGCTGGAGACCACTATCACGGTGGAGCGGCTCATCTGCGCGGGGATGCTGGCCAGCCATCCCCGGGTGCGGCTGGTGCTCATGCACGGCGGCGGCTTCCTGCCGTACCAGACTGGCCGGCTGGTGCACGCCCGCCGGGTCCGGCCCGAACTGGCGGACGCGCCGGAGGATGCCTGGGATTTCTTCGGCGCGCTGTTCTTCGACACGATCACCCACGACCGTCAGGCGCTGCGCTACCTGGTCGACCGGGTAGGCCTGGACCACGTGGTGCTGGGCACCGACCTGCCCTTCGACATGGCACTGGCCAGCCCGGTGGGCACCCTGGCCGCCGCCCTGACCGACCACGAAGTCCAGGCAGTCGCAGTCACCAACCCCCGGCGGCTGTTCGGCCTGGCCTGAGCGGCAGCGGCGGCCGGGACGGGGCCGCGGCCAGGGTCTCCCCGCGGCCAGGTTTGCCCGCAGCCGGCGGCCGGCCTCGGTCTACACTTGCGCAGACGTGTTTGCGATGCCCGGCCCGTGCCGCCTGCCGAAGGAGAGACAGTGCGACCAGCAACGATCGCTATCGACGGGCCGGCCGGCAGCGGCAAGAGCACCATCGGCCAGGCCATGGCAGCACGCTTGCACTACGCGATGGTCGATACCGGGCTGATCTACCGGCTCATCGCCAGGGGTGTGCTGGACGACGGCACCGATCCCGATGATCTGGACGGGGTGCTCACGGTCGCGGCGCGCGTGCTGAAAGCAGTGGAGACCACCCGGGCCGGTGGAGGCGGGGTGATCCGGGTGGCCGGGCGCCCACTGTCGGAGATGCGGCTGCACACCGACGAGATCACCACGACCGTGCCCCGGGTAGCCCGCTTCGAGCGGGTCCGGGAAGTCGTGCGGCAGATCCAGCGGCGGGTGCTGTCCGAGGGGCCGACCATCCTGGCCGGCCGGGACATCGGCACCGTGGTCGCGCCGGACGCCGATCTCAAGCTGTACCTCGACGTCAGCCTGCAGGAGCGGGCGGCCCGCAAACTCTGGGCACAAAGCGCCGAGGAACTGCGCAGTCAGGCCGACGTGGAGCTGCAGCTGGCCGATCGCGACCGGATGGACCGGGAACGGGAGGCGTCACCCATGCGGGTGGCGGCGGACGCCGTGGTAATCCGCACCGACAAGATGTCCGTGGACGAAACGGTCGACATCGTCATCGCCATGTGCGGCCTCGAGCCGGAGACGGGCGGTGACGACCGGTGAAGTACCTGCGCGATGCGACATATGTGGCCGGCGGCTATGTGGTGCGCGACGACCGGGTGCTGCTGCTGTGGCACGGCGGCCTGTCCCGCTGGGTTCCGACCGGTGGCCGGATCGAACTGGCATCGGGGGAGTACCCGCATGAAGCGCTGATCCGGGAGGTGCAGGAGGAGACCGGGCTGTCGGTGGCGGTGGTCAGCGGCGGCGGGATGGAGGTCAGGGACGAGGCCGCGTCCCCGCTGCCGATGCCAGTGTCTATCCAGGAAATCCGGATCAGCCCGTCAGCGGAGTACCTGGACTTTGTGTATTTCTGCCAGGTGGTAGGCGGTGAAGTCTCCCTCGACTACCGCGCCGCCCGTGCCTATCACTGGTTCAGCAGGGACGACTTGCGGCGTTTCCCGCTGATGCCGCACGTTCTCGCCTATGCGTCGCGGGCGCTCGAGCATCTTTCCCCGGTCCGCAGTTAGCCGGTCAGCGGGCGGACAGAACGTCGGCGATTTTCGCGGCTGCGGCCGATGGGTCGTCTACGTCGTGCAGCAGCTCGCCCCACGACCAGCGGTAGTACCAGTGCAGGCGGCCGCTGTCGTCGGTACCCGGAATACAGTCGATACTCTCGGCGAGCATGGCCGCACCAGGTGTGAAGATATGCAGCGCGGCCGGATAGGTGGTCTGCACGGTCGAGTGCAGGCCCTGGGTGTCCAGGGCGGTCGCCAGCCGGTGCAGGTGATAGCTGCGTGCGTGATCCCGAGGGCGTTCCAACTCTTCCCCTGCTCCTGTGTCGCGATCGGGATATTGTCCGCCGCGGGCCTACGGGTATGTCAACCCTGTTCGGCTGGGTAACCGTACCCGTTGTGCTGATATGAGGCGCCGGGGTAGCCGCTGGTGTATCCCGGCGGGTAGCTGGCAGCTTCCGGCGGGGCAGGGTAAACGGCCTGGCTGGCGTGCTGCTCGTAGCCGTAGCCGCCATCAGTGGGGTAGCCGCCCTGCGGGTAACCGCCGGCCGCCGGATAGTGCCTGGCGTCGGCGGAATGACCGGCTGCCGCAATCGCGGGCTGGTAGGGGGGGTAGCCGCGCGCAGGGTCGGCCGGATAGGCGGGGCCGCCGCTCGGGTGGGAATCGGCGTACATCGCCGGGCTGGCCTGGTAACTGGGTGGCTCCGGGGTCACGTAACTGCCGTAAGGATTGCCCTGTGCGGGAACCGGCTCGTCCGGTGCCCGGTGCCAGCTCGCCGGGTGGCCCGGTGACGGCGGCGCAGCCTGGTAGGTGTAGCCCGGGCCTGCCTGCCCGGGAAGCTGGTACCCGTCAGCTGGCGGGCCGGCGGGCGGGGCGCTGTACATGCCACTGCCGCTGTAGTCGCCGGCCGGGTAGGGCAGGCTGGGGTGGCGGCCCGGGCCCGGCTGGTAGCTGTCCCGCCGCTCGCTGGGAGTGCCGTAGCCACCCATGTCGTAGCTGGCGCTGGCCAGGCTGGCGGCTGGCCGCCGGTGACTGCCGGAGCCCCCGGGCGGCGCACTGGCCCGGTGGTAAGAGCGGCTGTCCCTGGCCGGCCGGGAGAATGAGGGACTGGTCAGCGGATCCTCATCCAGCGCGCCATACGGCCGGGCTGGCGCACTGCTGGCCAGGCTGCTCAGCACGGCGAGGCTCGGCTCCTCGGCCGGCCGGGGGAGGCTCGCCTCGGCCCGGCTGGTGATGGGGGATCCATTCGCGACCCGGGCCGGTACCGGCGGCTGCGGCCGCGCGCGGACCGGGAGACGCTCGGTGTCTGGCTGCCGCGGCGGGCCAGGCGCCTTCCGGCTGGGCAGGTCACGGCCGGGCCCTGCCGGGGGCATGGGCGCGGGAGCGCCCTGGGCGGCCGCAGGCTTGCCGTTCGCGGTCCGGGATCTGCCGTTGCCGGCCGCCGGCTCGGTGGGCGCCTGTGCGGGGCGGGCACTCGTGGACAGCGGCTTGTCGGAGGAGAGCTCGGCCCAGTACTGCTCGTCGGTCAGCTTGTCCCACTCCGTGCTTGGCCAGTCATCGTCATCGCGCCTGCTCCGCGACCGTCCCTTGGCCGGGCTCTGCGACTTGGCGGGCTTGCGCCGTGACTCCGGCTGCGGTCGGCTGGCGCCCTTCTTGCCCTTCTCGGACTTTGACCGGCTCCGCCTGCCCGGGTGGCCGCTGGCCGAAGCGGCCGGATAGTCGCCGGACGGATAGTCGGCGGCCGCTAGCGGGCCAGACGGGAAATCCATCGACGGGTAGTCCGCGGACGGGTAGTCGGCGGCCGTCAGCGGGCCAGACGGGAAATCCATCGACGGGTAGTCGGCCGCTGGGTACTCACCCGAATGGAAGTCCGGCACTGGCAGCGGGCCAGACGGGTGGCCGCCGGCGTAGCCGCGCTGCGGGCCGGACTGGTAGTCCGGGTAGTCAGGCTGGCCGGCGCCGCGCTGGTCACGGCGTCCGTCAGCGGGCCGGTCGCGATACTCGCGGCCGCTGGGCGGGCGCCCATTCCTGGCCGCGGCCCGCCGGGGGCTGCTCGGATGCTCCAGCGGCCCGGTGTCGCGGTGGTCCGGGTAGTCGTAGTCGCGGTCCCGCCCGCGGGACGCCTGCTCGCGCGAGGGCCGGCGCTCGGCGCCGTCCTGATGGCGGGAGGTATCGGCCTCGTCCCGGGCCAAGCGGCCGCTGCCGCCCGTCCGGCTGGCAGCTGTGGCCCGGCGGGCGTCGTGTTCTTCAGCGTCCTGCCAGCGTGGATCCTTGTCGTCCCGGCGACCGCGATCGCGGCTGCCGGGCCTCACCGGCTCCTCATGGTCGTCCCCACGCCCGAGCCGGATGCTCAGGAAGACGGCGATGAGGATCACGATGACGACGGCTGCGAGGCCAACCAGCAGCAGCAGCTTCATTCCACCACCCAGAGAGCCGTGGCCACGTGGGCGGCGCTAGCGAGGTACACGCGGCCATCGACGCGGACCTTCCCCTGTGTCGCTAGCACCTTGGATCAGTCCAAGGCTGAACTCCTGGTCAGTGATTCTGGCGGACGCCTCTAGCCGCTGTCATGCATTTAGCGAATTTTTAAACTCGTGTCGTTTACGTACTGTAACTGTACGATTACGGAGTGGCCTTGGCAGGGAGCCGCCCGCGTGCGATAGCGGCATCGGCGATCGCAGACCAGGCCGATTTCAGGCTGGCCCCGTTAGCCAGGTGGAGTACCGACCCAAGGGCGTAAACGGTAAAACGGTAGAAATGATCGTGGCCCACCGGGCAGGGCGGATCATAACCGATGGTGCCTTTACTATTCCGGGCCTGCCGGGCACCCGCCGGAATCTCCCCGGCCTGAATATTGGTGGTCTGCCGGCCGATATCAAAAACGATCCAGTAGATGTAGGGGGTGATCGGCGCGGCCGAGTCATCCATGACCACCGCTAGTGATTTCGTCCGCGCCGGCGCGCCGGACCAGTGCAGCCCTGGGTTCTTCCCCGCCCCGTGGCAGGTGAAGTCCGAGCCCATCACCCCCTGACTGACGTCCGGACTGGTCACGGTCATCGTGTTGGGCACGTCTGCCAGCACTGTCTTGGGGCCGCCCACCAGGCCGCAGCCGCCGAGCAGGGCGAGGAGGGCACCGGCGGTGAGTGGCCGGCCAGCCCTGGCCAGCCAGCGGCCAACTGATTGCCTGAACCGGCTCACCCGCACCTCTCCCGCCGTAACCGTCCGCTGCTGATGGTACGGCCTGCCAGGGAGGTACTTAGTCCGGCTGCCGGGAGGTGCCAAACATGATTTCATCCCAGGACGGCACCGACGCGCGCCGCGAGCGGCCGCCCGCTGCCTTCCTGACCGGGCGCTGCCGGGCCGGAGCCTGCTGTGCGGCCGCGGCCGGGGCGCTCTCCTGCTCCGCGGCCGGCCCGGCCGGTGCTGGGACACGCGCCGGCCCTGGCTGGGCGCGTCCCTCGGGCCCGGCGGCGAGCTGGCTGAGCCGGCTGCCGATGGGAGTGACTGTGGCGGCCCCCAGCGTGCGGGCCAGGGCGGGCGGCAGGCTGGCATCGGGCAGGCACAGGCCGGCGGCGGTGTCGTCGACGGGGCTGACGTGCCTGCTCCGGGGGTCGAAGATCCATTCGGCCAGCCGCGGGAGATCGCCCGCGGTGAAGGTCAGTGATACCAGCCAGTTGCCATCGGGCCGTTTGCGTGAGTCCCACTCGGCGCCTCCGGTGCCGGCACCGAGGCTGGTGAGCCGCTCGGTGACCAGATCGCCGAGCGGGCGCCCTGGCCCGCTTTCCCCCGGCTGGCGGATGCTCGCCGCCTGCGCCTCCTGGGCTCGGTAGGCGCGCTCCGCCAGTACCGGCCCCTCGAAGCGGCGGACCCGTTCGATCGGCACCCCCGCCACGTCGGCGATGTCCTCCGCCGTCTCACCGGCCCGGATCCGGTCCTGGATCTCCTTGGGTCGCAAGGGACTCTCCACTTCGATCTCGTACTGAGCGAGCCGGGAGAACTGCCCTCGGGCCACGATCCGCAGCCGGTCATCGACCGGCAGCGAGAAGCGGCCGCTGCGCCCCGGTGCGGCCAGGACGGCATAGGTGCCATCCTCACTCACCGCGACCAGGCGCAGTTCCTGCATCGGCGTCCCTTCTGCGCCGCCGGCCAGGCCGGCGTGCCTGATGCCGCGCGAGGGCGTCGCTCGGACTTCCCTCATGCGAGTGTGACGGTCGGGATGGGTCCTGGCCAGCACCGCGCGCGGCATGTCCCGCAGATCACCGGAATGGTTAGGACGGCAAGCACGGGCGGCGGCACCCCGACCCCGCACTCCCGGCTGGCCGGGCAACCACGGGCGGATACGGCTGCCCGGGTGACCGGTCAGGCCGGGTGCTGGCCAAGCGGTGCCTCATCACCGCCCGGCGTCACGGTGTCCGGGACCGCCACCTGGCCGTCCGGCCCGCTGCCTGCGGGCAGCTCGGCACTCCGGCGGCTCATCTTGGACGGCCACCAGTTCCACCTGCCCAGCAGCACCACGGTGGAGGGCACCAGCAGGGTGCGTACCAGGAAGGTGTCCATCAGCACCCCGAGTGCCAGGCCCAGCCCGATGTCACGGATCTGGTCACCCCCGGAGCCGCTGCCGGCCACCACCGTCAGCACGATGAAGGTGCCCGCCAGCACCAGGCCTGCCGACGTGATCGTGGTCCCGGTCGCGGCCAGCGCCCGGGTGACGGCCTCCCGCAGCGGCCGGCGCTGTGCCTCCTCCCGGATGCGCGTCATCATCAGGATGTTGTAATCCTCGCCGAGCGCGAGCAGGAAGATGAACATCAGGAAGGGCATGAAGAACACCAGCCCGCCGCTGTTACCGATCTCGATGAAGATCAGCACCGACAGGCCCAGCGCCGCCAGGTAGGAGATGCCGACCGAGGCGATCAGGTAGAGCGGGGCCACCAGGCTGCGCAGCACGATTGCGAGCAGGATCCCGATCGCGATGATCGCGACCGGGATGATGCGCTTCAGGTCGCTGTTGGAGATGCTGCTGATGTCGTACAGGGCCGGGGCCTCGCCACCGACGGCGTGATCGGACGCCCCGATCGACGTGGCCACCTCGGCGGTGGCCGCCCGCACCGCTGGCACGGCGTTCATCGCGGCGGTACCGCCCGGGTCGCCCGCGTGCAGGCCGGTGAGGAACTGCACGGTCTTGCCGTCCGCGCTGACCAGGTTTCCGGTGGCGCGGTAGACCTCGTAGGCGGGCAGCGGCACCCCGGTCCCGGCCGGGGGCACCGCCGGGAGCAGGGCGGCCGGCCCGAGTTTGGCGTGCAGGGCACTGTACTCGGCTGGGGTCAGGGTCGCCCCGCCGGGATTGAGTGGCCCGCTGACCTGGCTGAACAGCGGGTTTGCCGACAGCTGCCGGGTAGCGTTGGCGAGCGGGGCCGGATTGTCCCAGACCGGCGTGTCGAACCGGAAGAGGAGATTGGTCGGGTTCGCCGACGACTGCGGGAAATAACTGGCCAGCAGTGCCTGCCCGGCCGCGGAGTCACTGCCGGCCGGCGGTGCGGTGTTCCCGCCGAAACCGGCCGCGGTATAGCCGAACACCGCGAAGGCCAGCCCCCCGAACAGCACGAGGCCCGACACCAGGGTGGGCACCGGATGCCGGACGATCCGCCCGGCAACGCGGCCCCAGGTGCCGGTCTTGCCGCTGCCCTGGATGTTCCACGGCAGCAGCTTGGGCTTGCCGAAGAAGCGCAGGAACAGTGACCGCTTCTGGGCGAGCAGGGACAGCCGGAGCGACAGCAGGGCCGGCAGCAGCGTGAGAGCCGCGAGCAGGATGACCCCGATGGCGATCGCGAACGGGATGCCAAGGTCGGAGTAGAACGAGAAGCTGGCCAGCAGCAGCGTCAGCACCGCCGCGATCACCGTGGCGGCCGAGAAGGTGATGGACTCGCCCACCCGGGTGAACGAGCTGACGATCGCGTCCCGGGCGGGGGGGCGGGGATGAAGGAAGTCGGCGAGCAGGCTGCGGCCCAGGCCGTTGGTGCCCGGGTAGTTCTCCCCGGCCTTGCCGTGCTGCCTGCTGCGCAGCTCCTCGCGTACCCGGAAGACAAGGAACAGGCCGTAGTCGGTACCCGCGCCCAGCACCAGGACGATCAGCAGCAGCTGGGCGATGGGGGATACCTGCAGGCCATGCTGGGCGGCCTCGGCCACCAGCGGCCCGGCGATGGTGACCGACAGCAGCGGCGGGATCACCGTCACCAGCGCCAGCGTGAGCGACCGGAAGATGACCACCAGCAGCACGATGATAAAGAGCAGCGACAGGTACTGGACCTTGTTGCCGGTGTTGCCGGACGCCTTCTGCTGGTCCACCTGGGCGGCGACGTCGCCCGCCACGTGCGCCTGCAGCCCGGCCGGCAGCCCGGCCGCGGCGATCTTCGCGCGCAGCCCGTCGATCAGGTCGACGGCGTAATTCTGGTTCTGGCCGCCCTGCTGCGCGAGCACCACCAGCTGCTCAGCGCGCCCGTTCGCGGACCGGCCGGCGTCGAGCACCTTGGCGACGCCAGACACCCCGTGCAGCGTGTGCTGGAGCGTGGTCAGAGCCGCTGCGTCTGCCGGGGTCAGCGGGGCCTGTGCACGCGCCGCCACCACCGGGATCGGGACCAGGCCAGCGATGCCAAACGGGGCGGCCAGCTCGACGGCATGTTCGCTGGGCGCGCTGGCCGGCAGGAATTTGCTGTTGTTGTTCTGGGTGACGCTGTTCAGCGACGGCAGCTGCGTCGCAGCGGCGAAGGCGCCCACCACCCAGATCACCAGCATCAGCCAACGGAACCGGACCGTGAACGCCCCGATTCCCCGGAAAATCGTGTCGATGTGCACGTCGCCGAGCCTACGCGGCGGAGCTGACGCTCCGGAGGCCGGGCACCCCGCTGGCCGGAATGCCCGGGTGCGGCCCGCTGGCTCCAGTAGAGTCACTCCCGACGCGTAACCGGCCAGGAGCGGGAGTAGGGACCAACCGACGACAATGCGTCATCTGATTGGCTTCATCCTGGCAATAGCCCTCGCGGCCGCGCTGTATCTGGCGGCCGGCTGGGGCATCGCCCATCTGTATGTGACCGTCACCCCCGGCCATGTGCTGATCAGCACCACCGGCCTGCTGGAGCTGTCGGCGCTGGTGGGGACCGGCCTGTTCCTGGGCATCCTGCTCGCGGTACGGGCGGTCTCGCCGCTGGCAACCGGCCTGCCCGGGCTCGGCCTGCTGGCCTGGACCGCACTGCTCGCGGTGAGCCCGCACCGGGCCCTCGGCTGGGTGCCGCTGGCGGGCCATGCGTTCGGCTCCGGCTTCCGGCTGCTGCTCGCCAGCGGGGCGCTGGCGGTGCTGGGGGCGGCCATGATCGTGCCGCTGTTCATGCCGTCCCGGTGGCACGGCAGCCACCCCGAGGACGACGAGGACGACGCGGACTCGGAGCTGCCGGCCGCTACCGGCCTGCCGTCCTGACCCAGCTGGCGGGGCCCGGAAGCGGCTGACCCGGATGGGTGCGAGTTCCCCGGCCGGTACGAGAAGGACTGAATACCGCCCTTAGAATCCGACGGTGAGCGAAACGACGGTGGGCCCGGTGCCGCCCGCGCCCACCGGTGATCGGGCGGCCCGGCCGCGGCTGGCGGCGATCCGGCGCAACGCGGTGGGCCTGGTGATCGGGGCCACCACGGTGCTGGCCCTGGGGCTGCGGATCTACCAGCTCGCCCGGCCGGGGGTGCTGCTCGGGCTCACCGAGTATGACGACGGGTCGTACTTTGGCAGCGCTGTCCACCTGCTCCAGGGCACGCTGCCCTACCGCGACTTCATCTTCGTCCAGCCGCCCGGGATCACGCTGCTGATGACGCCGGCCGCGCTGCTGGCCAAGCTCACCAGTACCGCGGCGGGGATGGCGGCCGGCCGGATCCTGACCACCCTCGCCAGCGCGGCCGCGGTGGTGCTGGTCGGCCTGCTGGTACGCCACCGGGGGGTGCTGGCGACGCTGGTGGCATGCGGGGTCACCGCGCTGTTCCCGGACAGCATCGCCGCCGCCCGCACCGTGCTGGTCGAGCCATGGCTGACGCTGTTCTGCCTGGCCGCGGCGGTCGCCGTGTTCGACCGGGACCGGATCACCGCCAGCCGCCAGCGGCTGGTCTGGGGTGGGGTGCTCTTCGGGTTCGCCGGCGCGATCGAGTCGTGGGCCATCATCCCGGTGGTGGTGGCGGCGGCCCTGTGCCTGCCCTGGACCCGGCGGGCGCTTGCTTTCGTGGCCGGGGTGGCGGCGGGGTTCTGTGTGCCGGCGCTGCCGTTCGCGGCGCTGGCCCCGCACCGCTTCTACCAGAGCCTGATCACCGCCCAGCTGGGGCACCGGGCCGCCTCGCTGCGGGTATCGATCTGGGTCCGGCTGCGGGAGATGACCGGGCTCAGCCACGTCATTCTGCCCGCCCGGGCCAACCTGCTGGTCACCGGCGTGTTCCTGTACCTGCAGTCGACGATCTTCCTCACGCTGGTGATCCTGCTGGTGCTCTCGGTGGGGAGCATGGCCGTGGTGATCTTCATAACGCGGCGGCCGCCGCCGCCGCTGGATGCGTTCGCAGTGGTCAGCATGCTCCTGATCGGGATCGTGTTCCTGCTGCCGAGCCAGTTCCACTATCACTTCCCTGCGTTCCTGGCGCCGTTCCTCGGCATGGCCATCGGCCTGCCGCTGTCCCGGGTCACGATGCTGGGCCGTCCTGCCCAGGCCAGCCCCTGGCGGGGGCTGCCGGGTGTGGTCACCGCCGCGGCGGCGGTCGTGCTGGTGGTGTTCACCATCTTCCAGGTCCGGGCCGAGGGGCGGGTCAAGGCGCTGCTGGCGCCGACCGGGCCGGTCAGCATCGCCGCCTTCGCCCGGCATGTCCCGCCCGGCAGCTGCGTCGCCACCGACGAAGTGTCACTGCTCATCGTGGCCGACCGGTTCGTCACCAGCGTGCCCGGCTGCTCGCCGATGCTGGATGGCACCGGCACCGACCTGGCGCTCTCAGCGGGCGGGACACCCGCCACCGGGGCGGCCCGGGACCCAGCGGTGGTGGCGGCCTGGCGGCAGGAGTTCGCGCTCGCGCAGTACGCCTGGTTCTCGGCTTACAGCAGCCGCCGGATTGCCTGGACCCCGGCCCTACAGGCCTATTTCAGCAGCCACTTCGTGCTGGTGATGCGGGACCAGCGAGGCGATATCCTCTACCGCCGGCGGGTGGGATGAGGCGGCCGGCCTGGCCGCCCGGCGGTCAGCGCAGCGGGGGATAGCCGGTGTAGTTCTCGGCCAGCGAGGTGGCCGCCGCCCGCGACATGGTGACGTACCGCAGCTGTGCTAGCTGCAGGTCCATGTCCATCGGGTCGCCGCCGGGCGCGGAGTGCAGCATCGAGGTCATCCACCAGGAGAAGTGGGTCGCCCGCCACACCCGGCCGAGGCAGGCGTCCGAGTAGCTGTCGGCCGGCTGGCTATCCCCGCGCATCAGCCGGTCCAGCGCCTGGGCCAGCACGGTCACGTCAGCGAGCGCCAGGTTCAGCCCCTTCGCCCCGGTCGGCGGCACGATGTGGGCGGCGTCCCCGGCCAGGAACAGCCGCCCGTAACGCATCGGCGAACTGACGAAGCTCCGCATCGGGGTGATCGCCTTGTCGGTTATCGGGCCTTCCTTCAGCTCCCAGCCGGGCAGCGCAAACCGGTGCTGCAGCGCCGCCCAGATCCGGTCGTCCGGCCATTGCTCGATCCGCTCGTCTGGGCTGACCTGCAGGTAGAGCCGGCTGATCTGGGGGGTGCGCATGCTGTGCAGGGCGAAGCCGTCCGGGTGGTGGTTATAGATCAGCTCGTCGGTGGACGGCGGGACTTCGGCGATGATCCCCAGCCAGGCATACGGGTAATCGCGGTCCCGGACGGTGAGCAGCTGAGCCGGGATGGCGGGCCGGCAGATGCCGTGGAAACCGTCGCAGCCAGCGATCGCGTCGCAGATCAGCTCACGCCGCTCACCGCCGGCGGTGGTGTAGGACAGCACCGGCCGGTCGGTGTCGAGGCCGGCCACCGCGGTGCCGGTCACGTCGAACTCCAGCGCCCCGCCGTCGGCCAGCCGCCGGGCGATGAGATCTTTGACGATCTCGGTCTGCGCGTAAATGGTGACCGTGCGGCCGCCGGTGAGGTCGCGGAAATCAAGGTGCTGGCGTTCCCCGTCAAACTGCAGGTAGATGCCGCCGTGCTCCAGCCCCTCGGTGTCCAGCCGCTGCGCGAGATCGGCCTCGCGCAGCAGCTTGACCGTGCCGTCCTCCAGCAGCCCCGCCCGCTGCCTGGCCTCGCAGTGCGCACGGCTGCGGATCTCCACCACCACCGACTCGATGCCCCGCTGCGCGAGCAGGTGGGACAGCATCAGCCCGGCCGGGCCGGCCCCGACGATGCCTACCTGAGTGCGCATGTCCTCCCGTGCCGGATCCCGGCGCTGGCCGCGCCGCCGCTAGAAGGGATAGGGGGCGATGTCCCCGCGGACGGTAACCCAGCGGGTGTCGGTGAAGGCGTCCAGGTTGGCGGTGCCGCCGAAGCGCGCGCCCGTGCCGGAGGCGAAGATGCCGCCGAACGGGGTGTTCGGTGCGTCGTCCACCGTCTGGTCGTTGATGTGCACGATGCCAGTCGGGATCCGGCGGGCCAGATCCAGGCCCGCCATCACGTCCCGGGTCAGGATGCCCAGTGACAGGCCATACTCGCTGTCGCCGGCCAGCTTGGCCGCCTCGTCCGCCGTCGTGAACGCGACCACCGGCGCGACCGGGCCGAACACCTCGTTTGCGTAGGCGGGCATGGCCGGTGCCACCTCGGCCAGCACCGTCGGCTGATAGAACAGCCCCTGGTAGCTGCCGCCGGCGGCCACCCGGGCGCCCGCATCCACGCTGCCGGTGACCAGGGCATGCACCTTATCCCGCTGCCGCTCGTCGATCAGCGGGCCGATCGCGACCTGGCCAGTGGCCGGGTCGCCAACCGGCAGGTGCGCGGCCTTGCCTGCCAGCCGTTCGACATAGGCGTCGTAGACCGATGCGTGCACCAGGTGCCGGCCGGTCGTCATGCAGATCTGGCCCTGGTGCAGGAACGAGCCCCAGGCGCCGGCCGAGGCCGCCTTGTCCAGGTCGGCATCGGGCAGGATGATCAGCGCCGAATTGCCGCCCAGTTCCAGGTGGCAGCGCTTCAGGTGAGCGGCGGCCAGCTGGCCGACCCGGCGGCCGGACGCGCTGGAGCCGGTGAACGAGATCACCCGCACCAGCGGGTCGGTGATGAGCGCCTCGCCGGTGTCCGGCCCCCCTGGCAGCACGTGC